>Ga0116123_1002003_pt1 | contig 10558 bp, 7 predicted proteins | sample June2015DPH_13_1_3_FD_89727 | JGI IMG/M metagenome (GOLD analysis project Ga0116123, IMG submission 89727) | Peatland microbial communities from SPRUCE experiment site at the Marcell Experimental Forest, Minnesota, USA - June2015DPH_13_100 | ecosystem: Environmental > Terrestrial > Soil >... | reverse complement strand
CGCGGCCCGATGCCGGATCAGTCTTGGGCGCCTCCACCTGGCGTCCGAGCATCCAGAAGATCATAAACAGGGCGCCGCCAAACACCGCGTAAAGCCAGAGCAACGCCCGGTAGCTGGCCAATGGCGTCCAGCCCCGGTGCTGCAGGACGTTCGCCAGCCAGCCGCCGGCCAGTGCACCGAGGGCGTTGGCGGTGAAACCGAGCACATGCGACCACGCGAACACCCGCGTGCGATCCTCGTTACGGATCACTTCCGCCAGGCACGCCTGCTCAATGGCGAGGAACGGTCCGATCTCGTTGCCGCTGGGGCTGAGCACGCCGATGATGGCTGCCACCAGCAGCAACCAGAAGTTGTCGAGCATGGCCATGCCGACACCACCGAACACCATGAGCACGGCGCCCAGCAGCAGCATCCGCTGGCGCCCGAGGCGATCGGCGCGCGTCGTGATGGTAAGTGAAATCACTGCGTCGCCGAGCAGCGTGAACGTCAGCAGCACGCCCACCCGCGCCTCGGAATAGCCGAGCGCCCGGAGGTAAAGCACCAGCACCAAGCCCAGGAAACCGTAGGCGAAGAGCCGGAACATCCGCGCGGCGAACAGCAGTGTGAAATCTTTGGACGCGGAGGTGGGCAGAGGCATGGCGCGTTCTGCGCCAATGGAACGCTCCAGCCTCCAGCGCAAGCGCAGCCGCACAAGCTGACACGGCAGACCCCCCACCGCGCAACCCCTGCCTCTCCTACCCGCTCATGGCGAGCAGGAGAAGCCACTTAACCTGTCAGGGCGAAAGAAGCTGCGGCCCAACAGGGACGAGACGCGCATGGACCGCGGCTAAGCCGCGGGTTTCGCGGGCGCAGCGTCCGGCTTCGGTTGGTTCGCTTTCGCCGCAAGCATCCACAGCCAGACACAGAGCAGGCCGGTGATTACCACGGCGGCGGCGCTGAACCAGCGATGAATGTAGAATCCCCCGACATGCAGTTGGACACGGACAATAATCCGCAACAAGTGCCCGAGACACATAAGGCCGAAGACCACGCTCGCAACACGCAGTCCACAGGTTGGTGAGTTCATGATACAGTCCTTTTCTGGGGTTTGCCCGCCGGGGCGGGCCGCACGCTTAGCTTGGGAGCCGATCAATACCGTTTCTTTCACCAATCAAGGGATCGTTCAATCCTGATTTGCGTCCGACGCCTCGTTGGGAGCCAACGGGGAATTTCGCCCTAAGCTTTGGGTGCACGGACCGCGGCAGCCGACAGGCGGCGCTTCCGTCAGGCGCTTGGTGGTATTCTGGGAACAAGGAGATGAAGGGCGAACAGCGACAGAACGTACATCATCGAGGCCCCGGCAAAGATCGTGACGTAGCTGCCGGAGGTTTTGAGCACATAGCCAATCAACTCGGCAATGGCGGCTCCCGTGAGATAGGAGACGAATCCCCCCAAGCCCACGACCGAGCTGATCGCCTGCTTCGGCATCGTATCGGAGACGAAGCTGAACAGGTTGGCCGACCACCCCTGATGGGCCGAACCGGCGATCCCGACGATGATCACCGTCAGCCAGACGCTGGGCACGTAAGGCGCCAGAAACACCGGGACGACGGACACCGCGCAAAGCAGGAGCGAGATCTTGCGGGCGGCGTTGATGCTCCAACCGCGGCCGATGAGTTTTGCCGCCAGCCAGCCGCCAGCCACGCCGCCAAACGATGCAAGCAGATAGAACAGTGCCGTCCAGTTCCCTACCGCGGTCAGCGTCAGGTTGTAGCGTTTGCCCAGAAAATCGGGCAGGAAAAACATGTAGATACCCCAGACCGGGCCGGCGAGTATGCTCGCGATCAAATAAGCCCACACCGCGCGGTAGCCGAACAGCGAAAGCCAGGGCACCGACGTCTTCTTCTCCTCGGTCTGCGACCGGCCGCCTCGGATGTAATCACGCTCGGACGCGGAGAGTAATTGGTGTTGGTCCGGCGCGTCGTAAAGCAGCCACCACGCGACAATCCAGAGCAGCCCCAAGGCGCCGGTGACGTAGAAGGTCGCCGGCCAGCCCCAAGCGGAATACATCCACGGCACGGCGATCGGGCAGATGATCGCGCCCACGTTGGTGCCGGCGTTGAAAAGCCCGGTCGCCAGCGCGCGCTCCTTCACCGGAAACCATTCCGCCACGGCCTTGATGGCACCGGGGAAGTTGCCCCCCTGCGCCAGTCCCAAGGTGACCCGGGCGGCCATGAAACCGAAAACGGTCGTTGGGATGGACCAGGTTAACGTTTTCGCCGCCGAAGAAGCCCACGGGAGGGAAACGCTTAAGATGTCGCTGGCCGGGATAAAGGAACAGAGACCGTGCGCGGCTGCCGCGATGCTCCATAGCAGAACCACTGACGGAAGGCCGCGTTTCACCCCCATCCAATCCATCATCCGCCCGCCGAAAAGGTAACCGCACGCATAGGCAAATTGAAAGGCTGCCGCGATGTGCGCGTAGTCGGTCTCACCCCAGCCCAGTTCCCGGCTGAGCGGCATCTTCAGGATGCCGATGATGTTCCGGTCGATGTAGTTGACCGCGACGGAGAAGAACAACAGGCCGCAAATCGCCCAACGGAAGTTGCCGCCGGCCAGAGGGAGGGACTGGCCAGATGAAACCGGACTGGCCGCGTTGCCGTGGGTTGGGTCTGGTGCATCAGGTGATTTTTCCCGGTGGGGGTGACCGGCTGCTTCAGCAGGTCATCCACCGGCGGAAGCGTCAGCCTTGACGAGCGGCGTGTCGGCATGCGGGGCGCGCGTGCGCAGCCGCGCTGAATCGATCTCCGTGGCGTTGTGGAGAATCAAGGCGGGGCCTTTGTCAGTGTCGATCACCACATCCAGAAAGGAAATCCCCTTCGCATTCGTGCAGGTGAGACCGGCGGCCGCCTGCACGTGGACGTTGCTGAAGGTGATATTCTCGACCGGCAGCTCGCGCAGCCCCGTGATGGCACCGGCATCCCTTGCCCCGCGCGCCGTGATGTTACTGAAGAGGAAATCGCGGTAGCGCGGCGTACCTTCATCGACCGGATGGATTTCATCAGGCGTATCGCCGCTGGTATAGAAGGTCGTTATGACGAAAGGGTGCGGCACGTCCTGCATGACGATGTTCGACGCCGTCACCCCCTCCACCACGCCGCCGCGTCCGCGCTGCGACTTGATCCGGATGCCAATGTCGGTGCCCTGGAAAACGCAGTTGGTCACCGCCACATTCCGCACGCCGCCGGACATCTCGCTGCCAATCGTAACGCCACCGTGCCCGTGATACATGACGCAGTTGGCGATGGTGATGTTCTCATCCGGCCTGCCCATGCGCCGCCCCAGCTCATTCACGCCCGACTTCAACGTGACGCAGTCGTCGCCCGTATCGATCCGGCAATTGAGAATCTGCACATTGCGGCACGCCTCGGGATTGATGCCATCGGTGTTGTGCGCATTCGTCGCCGGAGCCGTGATCGTGATCCCGTCGACGCGCACCCGGTCGCAGAGCGTAGGATGCAAATGCCACTCCGCCGAATTGCGCAGGTTCACCTGTTCGATGACGACATCCTCGCAGCGGACAAGACGGATGAGATGCGGACGTCCGCGTGACAGTTTTTTCGCCTCCGCAAAATCCTCCGGTGTCTGCGGACCGGGTGGATACTTCCTGGGATCATTAAGCCGGAGACGCTTCCACCAAATCGCCCCTTGTCCGTCGATGGTGCCGCGTCCGGTGATCGTGATGTTCTCGGCATCGGCGGCATAGATGAGCGGTGCCATCACCTCCTTATCGTCGCCCCAAACGCTTGGGGTGGACGGATAATCGTCGGGATTTTCGCTGCCGAGGACTGTTGCGCCCGCCTCCAGCTCCAGCGTCACGTGGCTCTTCAAGACGATGGTCCCGGTCAAGTACCGGCCGGGCGGCACATAGACGGTGCCTCCGCCGGCTTTGGCGCAGGTGTCCATGGCTTGGTTGATCGCGACGGTTTCGAGCTGCCGGCCGTCGCCGACCGCGCCGTAGTCACGCACATTGAATATGGCGGGGGGAGTCGCCGCCGGCAGGAGCGGAGCCCCGCCAAGCAGCAATCCGAGGAGAAAAAGATGTTTGGAGTTCATGGGATTGGTTGCGAACTTGGGCGTACGGAACAGGTCTGAGGTGGGCGCCGCAGGGGGCAACGGGCAGAGCGGAGAAATCACCGGTGCGTCCCGCCGGTGCCGGGGTTCCACCCGTCCGCCCCTCCGAGCACGTTTTCGACGGTGAACCGGGCGGCTTCGGCGGCGGTAAGTTGTTTCGCCCACGGGACGCGCGCCGCCGGACTGCCGCCCGGTCCGGTGCTGTTGAATTCGGCGTAGCGGGCGGTTTTCTCGACCTCGGGTTTGTTCCAGTTGTGCCAGCCAACGGGACGCACCACTTCGGACATCTCGGTGTTGAGAAAAACGACATGGGCATAACCGCGCCACGGGCGACCGAGGTAGGTCTTCACCTCGGGCGATTCACCGGAGATTTGGCAGTGCGAGAACACCAAGCCGTAAGGTTGGCTGTCCGGCGTCGAGGCGGCCGTGATATAACCGTCCCGCAGGCAATGGATGTGGCATTTCTCGAAGAAGGCGGTCGCAGCGCCGAAGATGAAATCCACGTGTCCTGTGATATAGCAGTCCTCAAAGTACTGGCGGCCCCGGTTCACCAGGACCGTATCCTGCCAGCCGAGGAAGCGGCAGTGGCGTAAGACCACGCGGTCGCCGTCGACGCGGATGGCCAGCGCCTGCCCCTGCAGTCCGGCGGAGTTTTCAAAAGTCAGGTTCTCCACCGTGAAGTCGTCCGCATCGATCAAGGCGGTGGGCGTGCGGAACGTGCCGATCGGTTTGCCATCATGCCCAAGGACGTTCGCATACAGGCCGTAGGTGATCACCGTCTTCACAGGATCCTCGCCGACCAGGGAGACGAAACGTTTCTCATGCTGCGCGTAGATCAGCTCCTTGTAGGTGCCCGCCTTGATGTAAATGACCCAGCGAGGGCCCGGACTGCTGAGCTGCGGCGCGGCATTGATGGCCTCCTGCACCGTTTTGAACTCACCGCTGCCGTCGGCCGCGACCACGGCGTTGGCTTGCGTTGCCCAGTCAACGCTTTCACTGGCCGAGGCGGATCCAACCAGCAGCAGGACCGCCGCCCATCTCGATGGCATGCTGTGTTTCATGTGCGTTTGCCTTCTGTTTAACCGGTGTTCGTCGCCGCTGCTTGGGGCGGACACGTAGTGGAAGAGAATTGGGCCGTTTAAAAGCCGCAATCTCGAAAGCGCGTAGCCCAGCCAGAAGAGAAGCCAGCGAGGACAGCCTCGCTGGCTTCCAAAGACGTGATCATGTCGGCTACTCAGGCCGCGACCGGTTTCGCCTCGACGTCGGCCATCTCGAGCTTGGGCGCGAGCAGCTGCACGATGCCCATCGCGAGGATGTACGCCAGGCTGGCCGCCAGAAAGATCGGGAAGTAATTGCCGGTCTCGCCACGCGCCACCGCCGCATCGCGGATGAAAGCGACCACCACGAAGAGCACCACGCCGCCCAGCGCCCCAATGAAGCCGCCCAGGCCGGTGACCGAGCCAATCACGCGGCGCGGGAACATGTCTGACGCCAGGCTGAAGGCGTTGGCGGACCAGGCCTGATGCGCCGACGCCGCCAGCGTGATCAGCGCCACGGCGACCCACGGATTGCTGGTGACCGTGGCAAAGACGACCGGCATCACGGCCAGCGCGCAGATGAGCATGGTGGTCTTGCGGGCCCGGTTGGGCGCCCAGCCCAGTTTCATCAAATGGCCCGCCAGCCAGCCGCCGGCGACGCTGCCGACGGACGCCACCACGTAGATGATGGCCACGGGCGCGCTCCGCGACTTCAGGCTCAAGTGAAAGCGGTCGGCAAAGAAATAAGGCGAACCGAACAGGTAGAACCACCAGAAGCAGTCGGTCATGACCTTGGCCGTGGCAAAAGCCCACATCTGGCGGTGCGGCAGGAGCCGGCGCCACGGGATCTTGACTGTCGGCTCCGGCGGCTCGCTCATGATCAGCTCCATTTCCGTCTTGGAAACGCGCGGATGCTCCTGCGGCGGCCGGTAGACCAGCAGCCAGGCCACGATCCACGTGATGTCGAAAATGCCGGTGCAGATGAACGCCCCGCGCCAGCCGAGCGTGTGCCCCGCGATGGTGATTCTCGCGAACACCGGCATCAACAGCGGCAGCCCGAACGGCACGAGGATGCCGCCTACGTTCGAGCCGGAGTTGAACAGGCCGATGGCCATGGCGCGCTCCCGCTTGGGGAACCACTCCGCGATAGTCTTGTTCGCGGCGGGAAAATTGCCGCCCTCGAACAGTCCGAGGAGGATGCGCGCGACGAAGAACCCCGTCACCGTGGACGCCAGCGCATGCCCCATCGCCACCAAGCCCCACAGGGCCACGGCAAGGACGAAACCCCAGCGCAAGCCCATGCCGTCGATGATCCGTCCGGCCACGAGCATGCTGAAAGCGTAGGCCAGACTGAAGCCCACGGTCATCCACCAGTATTGGCCTTCGCTCCAGCCGATTTTGGTTTGCAGCTCCGGCGCCAGATTGCCAAAGACATTCCGGTCAATGTAGTTCGCCGTGGTGACCCAGAAAAGCAGGGCGCAGATGACCCAGCGGAAGTTGGTGGTTTTATGCGGAGGGGATGGCGGGGGGATCATGGGGAGGGGCGGGAGTTGAGGCTGCGGCTCGTCTGCGCGGGTTCGATGGTGACGTTATTGAATGAGATGGAACCGGCGTGTTGCAATACTTCCGCGGTCTGCACGCCGCTGAAGGTGCAATCCACGAAACGCACGCCGTCGATCATTGCCCCGGCAAAACCTGTGACCCACATGACCCGCGGGCTGGAGCGGCTGGTGATGTTTTCCAGCACGACGTTGCGCACCAGCGGACGGTAGGGGCCGTTGGAGCCTTCCTCGTAGAGGAAGTCGATGGTCAGCACCGCCTCGGCCACCTGTCCGACCTCGATGTTGCGCAGGAAGACATTCTCGATGACGCCGCCGCGGCGGGCATTGGACTTGAAACGCAGCACGCGGTTGAGATTGGGGCTGTCCATGACGCAATCCTCGACAAAGACGTTGCGGCAGCCGCCGGACGTCTCGCTGCCGATGACCACGCCGCCGTGGCCATCCTTCATGGTGCAGCGCCGCACGATGATGTTCTCGGACGGCACGGCCACGCGCCGGCCGTCGTTGTTGCGGCCGGACTTGATGGAGATGCAGTCGTCGCCGGTGCTGAACTGGCACTGCTCGATCAGCACGTCGCGGCAGGATTCCGGGTTGCAGCCGTCGTTGTTTGGACCGTCCGAAAGAATATTGACCCCGCGGACGATGACATTGGTGCAGAGCACGGGATTGATCTCCCACATGGGGGAGCGGCGGATGCGCACGCCTTCGATGAGGACATTGCGGCAGCGGTAGGGCTGGATGAAATTGGGCCGGAGGAAATAGCCTCCGCCGAGAAGACGTTGGGCCACCGGCACGCCGCGCTCGCCCAGATCGTTCAAAAGATCGCGGCTGGCCTTGACCTTGGCCGGAGCTCCAGCCGGCCCCTCCTTGTTCCAGGCCCACCAATTCTCCTCCGAGGCTGCGCCGTCGAGGGTGCCCTCGCCGGTCACGGCGATGTTCTCCTGCTCGAAGGCATAAATGAGGGCGGAGTAGTTGAAGCACTCCGTGCCCTCCCAGCGGGTGTAGACCGCCGGCAGATACTTGGCGGGATCGGTGATGAACTTCAGGGTGGAACCTCCGGCGATGTGGAGGTCGACATTGCTCTTCAAATGGATGGCGCCCGTCAGGAAGATGCCTGCGGCGGATACGGTCACGTGCCCCCCACCCGCTTCGTGACAGGCTTCGATGGCCTTCCGGATGGCCTCGGTGCAATCCGTTTTCCCATCTGCCACCGCCCCGTAGTCCGTGATCGCAAATTCGCGGGCGGGAAACACGGGGGCTTTGATGCGGGCGAGAATCTCGGAGACTCCGGCCCATTCCGGGGCAGCGGGGCTTTTCGCAGGCGCGGCAATGTCCGCGGTCTTCGCAGCCGTCTCGACGGTCGGTGTGAGGCCGAGCAGTTCCTGCAGTTCGATGCCGGCAAGGATGAAGGGCCCCACCCCCTTGAGGTCGTTATCAACGATGGGCTCGCTGAGGTAGTACTCGTAGGTGCCGTCGCGGCCATAGCCGAGTCCGGCCCCGGAACAGCATTGGGTCAGGGTGACCTGGCCCGTTTTGTCGACCTTGATGAGTTTCTCGACGAGCCCCGTGTAGCCTTTCAGGAGTAGGGGCAGGTAATCGCGCGAGAGGTAGCCATGGTTGATACCCTTGGCCAAGGTGTAGACAAACATGCTCGATCCGGTTGCCTCGAGGTAGTTGCCCTTGCGACTGCCTTGGTCGGTGACCTGATACCACAGGCCGCTGCCGGCGTCCTGGTACCGGGCCACGCCGGCGCAGACCTTCTGCAGCATGGCGATGATCTCAGGCCGGGCAGGGTGTTCGGCGGGAAAATAGTCCAAGGTGTCCACCAAGGCCATTCCGTACCAGCCGATGCCGCGGCTCCAAAAGCTGGGTGAGGTGCCGGCGGTTTGGTTGGCCCAGGACTGGGCCTTGCTCTCGTCCCAACCGTGATAAAAGAGGCCGGTTGCCGCGTCATAGGTGTGGGTTCCGGCCAGGCGAAACTGTTTCGCAATGTCATCGAATGAGCCAACGGGTTCGTGGAAAAGTCGCGCATACTCGGCATAAAACGGCGCGCCCATGTAAACGCCGTCGAGCCACATCTGGTGCGGATAACGCTGCTTGTGCCAGAAGCCGCCCTCGCTGGTGCGGGGCTGGGTCTCGAACTGTTTGCGCAGAAGACCGGCGGCTTGCTTGTAGCGCTCTTCGTTCGTCAGGCGATAGAGCGCCAGCACGGTCCTGCCGGAATTAATATTGTCGAGGTTGTAGTCCTCCAGTCGGTAGCCCCTGACCTGCCCCTCCGGGGTGATGAAGGAGCCGATGACGGAGCCAGCGAACTTCCAGTAGCGCGGTTCATCCACCCGCTCACTGAGCTTGACGAGCGAAAGAGTGAACAGGCCGACCGTATAATCCCATTTGGCGCCGCCACCTTCCTTGTAGATCAGGCTTTCGCCGCGCCGCATGATTTCGGAGTCGGCCATGCGGACCGACCATTGCAGCGGACTGGCGCCGGCAAACTCGCGCGGGAGCGGTGTATCGGTCGCCCGAACGGCCGTGCCGGCCAGGAGAGCGATCAGAAAAAACGAACGGTGACAGATCCCGGGGGTTCTTTTCATGATGAGGGGCCGCCTTGAGGCGGCTCCGCCGTTGCAGGGAAACGAATTGGGGTAAGTGTAGGGGTGTAGCGGACACGTGTCCTAAACACAAGCAAAACCCCCCATGAAAACTGGAAAACCAGCAAAGGTGATCGCTGAAAAAGCAGGAAGCCGCCCGGCCAACCCGGGCGAAAGGAGAAAAGGGTCGGGAAATGGCTACGCTGGGTTCAACGGGCCAGCCAGCCACCATCGACGGCAATCGTATAACCGTTGATATAGTCGGACGCCGCCGAAGCGAGGAACACCACCGTCCCCTTGAGGTCATCGGGCGTTCCCCAACGGCCCGCCGGGATGCGGGCGAGGATCGCGGCGCTGCGATCAGGATCGGCGCGCAGCGGCGCCGTGTTGTCGGTGGCCATGTAGCCGGGTGCGATCGCGTTGGCGCTGATGCCCTTTGCGGCGAGTTCGTTGGCCAGGAGACGGGTGAGACCCTGCACCGCACTCTTCGAAGCGGTGTACGAGGGCACGCGGATGCCGCCCTGAAAAGAAAGCATCGAGGCGATGTTGATGATCTTGCCGGGAGCATGGCGTGCAAGAAGATCGCGCACGAAGCACTGGCTTAGGAAAAACACGGCGTTGATGTTGATGCCCATGACATCGTCCCAGTCCTTCTCGCTGAACTTGTCGAATTCCTCACGGCGGATGATGCCGGCGCAATTCACGAGGATATCGAGATGGCTGAAGGTTTTTTTCGCCTCGGTGATGACCTTGGGGATGGCCGGGCGGTCGCCGAGATTCGCCACGATGGTGGCACACCGGCGCCCGAAGGTCTTGACCTGCTTTTGCGTGTCATCCATCGGGAGGACGTCGACCGCGACGATATCGGCGCCGGCTTCGGCCAGTGCCAGCGCCATGCCCTGGCCCAAGCCACGGGAGGCTCCGGTGACGATGGCGACTTTGCCGTCGAGTTTGAAACGATCCAGAATCGAGCTCATGATTGGGTGAGGGTTGGAATTAAGGCGCAGAGGGCGTTGCTCAGCGGAGCTCATTGATCGGCGCCGGGTCCATGTCATGGAACACCTGGTTGTCGCCGCCCATCGCCCAGCAGAAGCGGTAATTGCCCGTCCCCACCCCGGCGTGGATCGACCAAGCCGGCGAAAGCACAACCTCGCGATCGCGCACGACGAGGTGGCGCGTCGCTTTCGGTTCGCCCATGAGGTGCACGACGATCTGCTGGCCGAGGTCGAAATACATATAAATCTCGGTGCGCCGGCTG
>Ga0116123_1001984_pt1 | contig 10615 bp, 10 predicted proteins | sample June2015DPH_13_1_3_FD_89727 | JGI IMG/M metagenome (GOLD analysis project Ga0116123, IMG submission 89727) | Peatland microbial communities from SPRUCE experiment site at the Marcell Experimental Forest, Minnesota, USA - June2015DPH_13_100 | ecosystem: Environmental > Terrestrial > Soil >... | reverse complement strand
TGGGATTGGTCATCGGCCTCGGTGCGCTGCCATTGCTCCTGGGCGTGACCGGCTGCACCACCGGCAGCCGCTACGAGCAAAGTACGGGCGAACGAATTGACGACCATGGCACTTCTTCCCGCGTCAAGGCAGCGCTGGCAGACGACTCGCAATATAAATACGACGGAGTAAATGTGGAAACGTTCAAGGGTGTGGTCCAGTTGAGCGGCTTTGTCAACACGAGGGACCAGAAAAACCGGGCCGGAGATCTCGCCAGGAAAGTCAAGGGCGTGACTGACGTCGAAAACAACATCACCGTCAAAGAGTGATCGAATTGAGAATGGCGCATTCGCAACACGCCGACAGTGGAATCCCCACTGTCGGCACGTTGACCGCGAGTAGAAACGAAACGGAATGAACTGCCCCAAGAGGTTCGCCAGTTACTCAATTGCGAGTTGGGAAAAAATGCTTTTCGTGATCTCGCGGCAATGATCAAGGTGCTTTTCGGACGGATCCGGTTGGCGGAAACCAGGCGGCGCGAATGGCGCGTCTGAATCAAAATGGTTTCGGTAGGGTAACACCCCATAGCGCATGCGCAGCTTCTTGAATTACTGTCAACTGATCAGGCAACCAAACCGGCAACCAAACACGCCTGCCTAATATAAAATAAAGGAAATACATGAAAACCAAACTCACCCTGCTCGCCATCAGCAGTTCACTGGTGCTGGCCGCGCCAGCATTGCTGGCGCAAGATACCAACACCAATACCCTCACCCTCACCCAAACCGTGAAATACCAAAAAGCGTTGGAAAATGACCGGTCTTTGGGCGAACGATCTCTCCTTCCACCCGGTCTCAAGGAGAAGTTGAAGCTCACCGACGAGCAGAGAACCGAGCTGAAGCCAATCGAGGACGACTTCGCCAACACCTGCCAGCAATACCAGATAGCCAACCAACCCCGGATTGACGCCGCCGAGGAGGCGAATCGCCAAGCGCGCGAATCGAAGGACACGGCAAAAATTGAGGCAGCGCGCAAACAGTTGCAACAGGTCTGGGCCGGTCTCCGGCCATACAGAGAGACAGCCGTCAAGCAAGTCGAGCCTTTGCTGACGCCGGATCAGCTCAAGGTTTTGGAGGATCCGAAGAACCAATGGCGCGAAAATCATGGTCAGGAAGCGAATGATCCGTCTGCGAATTGAATCATAACACCAGCAAATCCGCAGTGACGGCGCGGTAAATTATGAACTGAGAAGCGTGCCATGTTCGCCAAATCAACCAAAGCATCGGGTGTATTTGGGCCTCCCTTCATGCGTGTGATAGGCAGATTGGGCGAGCGGGTTTGGGCGCAATGGGATGAGTTACGACATACAGCGGCGGTGATTGGGACGGTGTTTTGCGTTGCGGTCTGGCCGCGCTACTGGGTGCGCACGGTGCCTTGGCTCGCTCTTGGGGATTCGACTGCAGTTGCGGTCTGGCCGCGCTTCTGGTTGCGCACGGTGCGAAAAGCGTTTGCACGGCAGTTGCTGGCCATCGGCGTGGAACCGCTCTGGTTTGTTTGTGCGGTGGCGGTATTCGTCGGCATTTCGGTGGTGGTGCAACTCACCTTTTGGACTGGCGAAGCGGGGCAGTCACAACTGCTCGGGCCGCTGCTGGTGACGGTCGTGGCGCGCGAGCTTGGCCCAGTGTTGATCAACCTCGTCGTGATCGTCCGCAGCGGCAGCGTGATGACGACGGAACTGGGAGTCCTCAAAATCAATGGGGAGATCCGCGCGCTTGAAGCGCAGGGAGGCGATCCGTTCCTGCATCTCGTCGTGCCGCGCGTGCTGGGCATGGCAGTGTCAACGTTTTGCCTGACGATTGTTTTTATCCTCATCGCCTTCGCGAGCGGTTATTTGTTCGCGGCCTGGATGGGGAAAGGCAGTGGTGATTTGCTTCTGTTTGCGGACACCGTATCGGGCGCGGTTCAACTCAAAGACATTTTCAACATCCTCGCCAAAAGCATCCTGCCCGCACTGTTTGCCAGCGCGTCCTGTTGTATCGGCGGGCTGGCTATCGGCGAGTCGGACACGGAAATCCCGCAGGCCACGCAACGGGCGCTCACCCGTTCCGTCGCCGGACTGTTTGTCATCTCCGCAGTCGTGTCGCTGTTAACCTATCTCTGACAATGAACAAAACGACGGACATCCTGAACTTCCACGCCGTGATGGGCGTGGCAAACGAGGCCAGCTGATGGAAGAGCGCTTCAAATTCCGGCGTGTCAATGAAATTACCGGCACGCTCGTCATCCTCGTCGCCATGGCGCTGGTCGCCGCCCTCGTGTGGACGGGCCACAGCCAGCGCTGGTTCAAAAGCCGCGTCACGCTACGGATCGTTTTACCCGAGGCCGGCGCGGCGGGGATCCGGCAAGGCTCGGAGGTTTATTTTCTGGGCACACTCGTTGGGTCGGTTTCCGATGTCATTGTGGACACGACAGGCCGCATGGAAGCCGAGGCAAACATCCGCCGTGACTTCTTCCTGTTCGTGCGCGCGGACTCGTCGGCGGTCGTCAAAAAGAAATTCGGCCTGGCAGGCGATTCATTTTTTGAGATCACGCGCGGCCAGGGCAAGCCGTTGCCGGAGAAGAACGCCTCCATTGTTTGCAGGGAATTGCCAGGCACGATGGAAACCGCGATTGAGGAAGTCCGCAGTGCAGCCTTGCCTGTTTTCAAGAAACTGAGCGTGGGCCTCGATGCGTGGACCACGCTCGGCACGAACCTCATCACCACGCAGGAGCAGTTGGAACAACTGATTGCCCGCCTGAATAACATCGTAGCAGGCATTGAGCAGGGCAAAGGCACTGCCGGCAAGCTGATCGCCGACACCGCTCTGGCAGACGAAGCACATCAACTCCTGACGCGAGCGAACGAAACGATGAGTGAATTGCAGGGTGTGGTGACGAACCTGCAAAACGGCACGGCGCGGCTGCCGGAAATCACCGACGCCGTGGCTGATGAAGCGAAAGACCTGCCAGGCCTCGTCCAACAAACGCAGACTTCGATGCGCGAACTGGAGCGGTTGATTGAAGCCATGCAACGGCACTGGCTCGTGCGCAAATACATGAACAAGACAAACCCGCCGCCACCGCGTCCGCTGTCCGAAACCGCAGTGCCGGAAAAGAAGCCGTTGAAAGTGCTCCCTTCGCCGAAAGATTCTGCGAACTGAGGTTCAAGCCAGATCCGTTTTTCGCCGGGCAATTCCCAAAATGTACGGTAGGGTTACACCCCATAGCAAAGGGCCAGCCCAAGTCGTAGTGTGCACGCAGTAAGAATAACCAAAAGAAAAGGAAAATGTTATGTTGTACACAATTGCGATAGTATTGCTCGTTCTATGGCTGCTCGGTTTGGTGAGCAGTTACACGATGGGCGGGTTCATTCACGTCCTGTTGGTCATTGCCATTGTCATGATACTCGTCAACATCATTTCCGGGCGCAAAGGCGGGCGTGATGAGAAATAAAGAACGCGGATCACATGGCAATAAATCACAAACTCATTGAAAGGCTGTTATGAATAAAATTGTTTCTCTGGCTCTGCTCATTGGTGGAGTCGCACTCATGATCATTGGAATCAACGCCACGAACTCTTTCAGTTCCGACGTTTCCCGGTTCTTTACCGGCTCGCCGACGGACAAGGCCATCTGGATGCTCATCGGCGGCATCGTCGCCACCGTCATTGGTCTGATGGGAATGTTGCGCGGTTCAAAACAAGCGTAAGCAGTGCGCCGGTCGGTCAAACCGGACAAAATTCGTATCCATTCGCGTCCATCCACTCTCCGCAATGTTGCTACGGAGGACGGGTTCGTGGTTCAATCCGACTGTGAAAATCATCACCGACGAACGTTGCGCCGGCTATTCACACGACGGTCATCCCGAACGTCCTGAACGCATCACCAGGACGCTCGCGTATTTGCGGAGTCAGAGTGAATTGCCGGTTGACTGGGCCGTGCCGGGCAAAGTGAACGACGCGCAAATTCTCCGCGCACATTCGGCTGAACATCTCTCGCGCCTGAATGAACCGGAGGATTTCGACGCCGACACGCCGTTTTACGAAAATATAGCCGAATACGCCCGCGCGTCCGTGGCCGCCGCGCTTGATGCCTTAAAAGCCGCGCGCACCGGCAAAAACGTTTTTTGTTTGATGCGCCCGCCCGGTCATCACGCTACGCGCGATCAAGCGATGGGTTTTTGTTATTTGAACAACATCGCCATCGCCGTGCTTGAAGCCGCGGCCGTGGGAGTAAAGCGCACCGCTGTTTTTGATTTTGACGTCCACCACGGCAACGGCACGGAAACCATTTTGCTCGACCGGCCCGGCATCGCGTTTTTTTCGGTCCACCTATATCCGTTTTATCCCGGCACGGGCGGCTCGAACGCCGGCAAAAACTGTTTCAATTATCCCGTTGCACCGGATGCGCCGCGCGAAATTTACCGCGCCGCACTCGCCCGCGCGCTGGACGATCTGAAAAAATTCCAGCCCGACCTCGTCGCCGTGTCCTCCGGCTTCGATGCCTACGCGCGCGACCCGCTCGTGCAGGGAGTGCTGGAGCTGGATGACTTTTACCGGCTCGGCCAATCACTGCGCGCGCTGGGCGTGCCGCTGTTCAGCCTGCTGGAAGGCGGTTACAGCCGCGATTTGCCCAAACTTATTTTCGCCTATCTCAAGGGCGTTGAGGGGAAATAAAAATCGCGGGTGTGAATTTGGTTTTCCCGTATGCGGAATTACCCAGGCGCAGCCGAATCGAGGGCATTCACGCAGCGCCGGGAACGCTTGAATCCATCGGCAATGAAACGCGCACGGTGGCAGGCTGTCCGGCCTGCGGCGGGACGATTTCGAGTCTGCCGTGGTGCGTTTCAATGATTTTCCGGCTGACGGCCAGACCCAGACCGAGGCCGACATTCCGCGTGGTGAAAAATGGCGCGGGCGCTTTCCTGGCCGCTTCCGGGGTGAAGCCCGCGCCATTGTCTTGAACTTCAATCTGAAGGTCGCGTGTGCCTTCCTTGTTTAGGCCGGTGTGCAGCCGCACGCCGACCGTGGGTTCCTTTGGATTGGCTTGCAGCGCGTTGAGCATGATTTCGGCAAGCGCGTGTTTGAGCGCCACACGGTCGCCGGTGATGACGATGGATTCGCCGCCGTTTTCGCATCGCAGTTGTGTGGTCTCGGAGGGCTGATGCTTGCGCGCCTCCTGATAGGCCTCTTCGATGAGCAGTTCGATGGGAAACGCCTGTGGTTCCGACTCGTCTTCGCGCGCGAGAAAACGCATTTGATTGAGCAAACGTGAAACGCGCTTGACGCCGTCGGCGAGCGCATGGTCGAGCGACTTGCGAAATTCAGCGTCCCGGTATTTTTCCCGAAGCAACTGCTGGTGTGTGGAGAGCGGCACCATCGCATTGCCGATTTCGTGCGCAAGGCGGTCGGCCATGGCTTTGATGAGCCGCAAATTGGCGGCCTCAACTTCCAAGTGGCGCAACTGCTCGGTTTGCGTGAAGTCTTCCGCCGTGAGCAAAGCCGAAACGGGCACAGAGGAATCTCCCCGCTGGAACGGCACGACGGTGATGTTGTAAACCGTGCCTGGGGAATTTTCCGGTTCATAACGGAACGGCCCCATGGCCGCGCCGGTGTGCAGAACCTGGTAAATCTTCGCGCCGAGAATCTGCGGCAAATCGCTGAATTCCAGTTCGCCGGTGCGCCGGTTTTTTGGGCCGAAATGGCGGCGCGCGGCTTTGTTGACGTGGAGCACTTTCAAATCGCGCCCGACGACAATGCAAGCGCTGCTCAATTCGCGCAGCACGTCAGCCATCATCTCGTTGTTGCCGGCGAGCTGGTCGTGCAGCCAGATGTTGCGGAGTGCAAGGCCGACCTGTTCAAGCAAATGGAAAATCAGTTCCAGCTCGGTGTTGACAAGCGGTTCACCGGTGACGCGCCCGTCAAAAACGGCGACGCCCACAATCGTTTCACGGTCTAGGACCGGCACGGCAACCTGCGCGCCGAGCAATTGAAATTCCCTTTGCGTATCGGCGTCGGCGCAGGCTTCGCCGCCGTCGCGCCGGAGAATTCTACCCAGCCGGACGAGCTGGCCGCCGATGCCGGCGTCGAGCGACAGTTCAAAATTTTCGAGCACGTCCTGTGAAATGCCGATGGCGGCGGTGGCGCGAAGACTCCGGCTGTTGTCTGGGGTCGCCGTCTCGCTGATCGGCATGACAGGGCGGTTCAGGAAAATGGCGGCGCGATTGACGCTAAGAATTTCGCGAAGAAACAGGAGAAATTGTTTGAGCATCGCCTCGGCATTCAGGGAATGCGTGAGGATGGATGAAAAATCGCGCAGGACGCCCAGCGTTTGCGACGTGTTGACGAAGCGGCTGGGGAACGATTCCGTCGTGTGGGAAAACGCCGCTTGCTGCGGCAGGAACGATGTAGGCGCCGGCGCTTGAGTGGCGCGCTGATGATGGGGCGCAGCCCACAGGCGTTCCAGCAAGGAATTGAGCAGCCGGGTTCGAACGGGCTTGGTGAGCACGTGTGTGACGCCGTGCAAGAACGCTTCTTCTTCCCATTCGGATTGGCTGGCGGCGGTGTAGGCGATAATGGGGCATTTGCCGTCGCGCCGGCGGAGCCGTTCAATCACCCAAACACCCTGAACGCCGATGAGATCAACATCCAGAATGCACGCGCTGGCCAGCCTGTGCATCAACAACGGCTCGGCTTCCTCCACCCCGATTCGATGAACTATGCGATATTCCTCCGGGTTCAGACCCGCCCGAATCACTTCGGCGAAGTCTGGATGAGGCGACAACACCAAAATGGTTTTCATTGTTCTCTGAGTCAGTGACGGTGATGCTCGAATCCAGTCACTGGCGGAGATAATCCATAAATTAAGCCCAAAAGTCAATCTAATCTTGCAAGGAGGCAGAAAAATTTTCCGCCACGAAGCAAAAATCAAGGGGAAGTGAGCAATTTTTCCCACAAATTCTCGTTGAGCAGCGCTTTTCTGAGAAAATCGTCGAGGTGGAGTTGAAACAAAAGGGCACCGAACTGCACGCCGCGACCGTCGTCGGCGACACCGTCGTCGATCCGTTCAAGGACACCAGCTCGGTGGCGATGAATCCCGCAATTCCCTACCAACTCGTAACGGAGGGCGTTGGTGCGGCTTGCCACTTATCACCATTCCAGAACTCGGCTTGATGCTGTGAACCCAGCCGCGCCGGCACACCTGCGGCACGAAGGGCGGCAACGTAGATGGTTTGAAATCCGGCTTCATCTGTAATTTGCATCAGCCAAATCACAGGTACCTCTTGGGGCAAGTTTGGCGCTGTGGCAATGGTCACACGCTCACGCAGATGGCGCACGACTATCTTGGCTGCGTCTTCCGGCGATGTTTCGTGACGAATGCACGGGTAAAATTCCTCCCACAGCGATCGTCGCCAATTTAGTTGTTCGTCAGGATTGCCGGTAATGACCGGTGACAACACAAAGTCCCGATACATCCGGTCGTCCACCTGCCAATTAACCAGCTCACGATTGTAACCGGACAGTCCAACATGTTCCAACAGGGTTTTCAACCTCTGTCCGCGCCAGATTGGTTGTGCCACCAGATACTCAAAATCCATGCGTTCCTTCGGTTGTACTAAAAATCGTCGGGCAATGGCTGACGTCGTGTCACTGACCGCGAACAAAGGTGTGACCAAATGAAGAGCCATTACCGACAGCGCCCCGATTGCAAGCAACACCACAAGCCATCGGAGCCCGATTTCACTGCGACTCAATTGGGTTTTGACCGGTTGAGTTTTCGCACACGACCTCCCAATCAACCAACCACCGGCCCATATTGCCGCCAGCAGCCACCATAACCACAGCGGTGGCGCTTTTGCCTGCCACTGGGCAATGGAACGATAATTTTGCCAAACGTTCTTTCCAATCAAATGTGTCAGGCAATATTCACCCGCCGCGCGAAAAATGATCCCGTTCTCCGGGTTCAAAGTGTGGGGTAACCCCGGCATTACTTTGACTTCAGTCGACACACTATTGGTTTGTAACTCTGAAGCCAATTGTTCCGTATCTGCCACTGGAAATATTTCATCTCGTTCTCCGTGGACGAAGAGGAATGAACAATGCAACAATCCCAATTCGCTCTTGTAATAGTCATCCTGGATTCCCATCCCACTTAATTGGACAAGCAATCGTGGTTGCCGTTCCGGGTGTTGTAACACAAAATCAAGCATGTAAATTGCTCCTCGGCTTTCTCCGATCCAAGCGATGGCGTTCGTGTTTACCCAGCTTTGCTTGTCCAAGTAATGAAGCAGTTCTTGGAATTGCATGTCAAACACGGCCTCATTTGTTTGATTATATTCCAAACTCACGGCAGCCAGGCCAAGTTCAGCCATTTGCCGGAGGTCGTCGCCATCCTTCAACAGATCTCCGCTGTTCCAATGGGCAAACACCATAACCGGGTACCGACGCAGCGGTTTCGGCAAAATAGCGACGCAGCGGAAAGATTGGTGATCCGGGATTCCAAGCGTGAACCATTTCCGCATAAACGGATCGCGTTCCCTGGCCCATCCCAATGCGCCCAGGAAAAGCAGGATGATCAGTCCTCCCCAGATTAAATTTTGTCGTGTCGTCACAGAACGATGATTCAGGATGAATTCCTATGCGTGCAAATCCTTTTTGCAACAACCACTACGCTGGAACAGCAATTTTTGCCGGAGTTGACCTGGCTACTCCCAATTCCAGCAAAATCCAGAACATTGATGCCGTGGGCAGGTTGAATAGCCCGCCATCAAACCAGAAACCGACAAGCAGGACAATTGCTCCTGCTCGACAAACAGTCTTTGACCAGTCCACCCCCCGGATTTCGGATTTATCGAATTCTGAATTCTGTTTCAACGACAGCCAAATATACATTCCAAAACAAAACAGCGCTGGGATTCCAAGCGTTGCGCCGAGCATAAAATAATCATTCAAGTAAATAGCAGCAGCTTCCTCGCTTTTGACTGGGCGGTAGTAATTGTCATACATGCGTTCCGGCTGATTCCAACCTGCGCCCAACCACGGGTGTTCCGCCATGATTTGCAGTGCTCCTTCCCATGCACTAAGCCGATTGCGCCATGAAAAATCATTCATATTCCCGACCGAGACAGCTCGCCTTGCAATTGCACCGTCTGTTTGCCTGGATTGCCAAAAAGCCAAAGCGCAAAGCGAAAGAACGATAATTGCCAAGAAAGGAGCGTTTCTGCGAAGCCATTGGCTGAAAGTTGAAAACTGCTCGCCTCGGCGCAGCCTTTGGCGAAGCCTGGGAAAACTGAAAACTTTATTTACCAAATACGCCAGGCCGCAAATAGCCGCCATCCACGCACCGCGACTGTAACTATGCAACAACCCACGGGCCATCAGACCAGCCGCAATAAGACACAAAACCACGAAAATAACTTTCCACCACCTTCCGTATCCTTTCCAACTCCCGGCATTTGATTTGCTGAAAACTAAAAACCCAAAATTCAAAACTGCGCTGCCTATGGCAAGCACAATTCCCATTCCCATAAGCAATCCGAAGATGTTCGGATTATCCCAAGGGCCGGACCAACGCGCGTGACTGCGATACTCAAAGACAAGCCCCGAATCCACATTCCAAACCGAAGCCAAAACCAGCAGAATCATCAGCAAGGACACGACCAATACCCCAAAATTATTTCTGACGTCCGACTTCTGATTTCTCATTTCAAAACAAGTCCATACTGCTGCTCCCTGCCCTAGCACCGCACCGGCCAGCAAAGTTATGGCTTGAATGGAAGGTGAATAGTTAAAAGCATAAACGACTGCGTTGATGAGTAATACACAAGCGAGCCAAAACATTGGATGCGTAAAAACCGGAGGGCCAAGTCCCAAGATACTATGACTTGAAAATTGAGACTCGCGAAACTCGCCTCTCCGAAAGTAAAAAAAAGGGAAGGCAACGAAATAAATTCCCAAGCACAAAAAAATCAGCCATTGAGTTTGTGGATCACGCAAAACAGCGTTGATTTCTGTTACAATTGAACCAAGGAAACCGGAGGATGTTTCCCGAACACTGTCAGCAAATAGACAAATAAACAGCCCCGATGCCATTACACCCAATCTAAGGACTGCTGAAAGTATTTTACTCATTGCTGATGATCGTGGTTATTCAACATAAATTAATTTAACGATACGCAGTTGCAACCTCTCAGGTGTCGCCACCGAAATATTTTCCGCGATGCAAACGGCCCCAAAGTCAGCCGGTTCATTCGTTGAAAAGACTCATTTCTTTGTACCCTGTGGGAGGCTGCTGAAAAGATCAATTCGTGAATTTTTGCCTTTATGTCAGGAAGGCTGGCGTGTTGGCAAACGGCACATTCAGCGGCTGCCCCGTCATGCACAAACTCATCACCCTCCTTAACCACCTATTTAAAAATCCCCACTTCCAGCTTGCAACTTAAGACCGTTGCTCGCCCCACTTTGTGGAACCAGTTCTAATAATCCGTCAGAATGAATTTCGCCACCGCTTCATAACGTTCCCTCTCCAGTTTTGTGCTGTTGAGAATGTGCGTAGCGTTGGAATGATGAATAATCTTCGTGCCGATTAGTTGACGGCA
>Ga0116123_1001982_pt1 | contig 10629 bp, 12 predicted proteins | sample June2015DPH_13_1_3_FD_89727 | JGI IMG/M metagenome (GOLD analysis project Ga0116123, IMG submission 89727) | Peatland microbial communities from SPRUCE experiment site at the Marcell Experimental Forest, Minnesota, USA - June2015DPH_13_100 | ecosystem: Environmental > Terrestrial > Soil >... | reverse complement strand
CCTCGAACGGAATGAGAAGAATACTATCAAGAAGTACCGTGATCTAGCGTACATGATTCCGTCGAAGGATAAGAAGCAATACAACGAAATGATCGCGGACGAAGAAGAACATGAGATGAAGCTTTCAGATTTCAATGAACCCCAGATCAAATACATCTCCTTCATAGTGCTAGGCCTGGCGGACGCGCTAGTTGAAATCGCGGGCATCCACGCTGGCTCACTGGGTATTTACAACTCAACAGAACTGGCGGGGTTGGCCGGGATAATTGCTGGTGCAGCAGCGTCAGTAGCCATGGCATCGGCCGCGTACGCACAGGCAAAGACTGGTTTCAAGGGATCCGCGGCGCTTTCAGCCGTCTACACTGGAGTGTCTTACTTCGTTACGGCGGTGATCTTGGCGACACCGTACTTCCTAACGAAGGTTATGTTTGACGCGTTAGGTGCCTCGCTGTTCTTTGCTGTGCTGCTGATAGCTTTCATAAGCTTCTACGGCGCCGTCATTTCCGGAGCTGCATTCAAGAAGGACTTCATAGAGATTACATGCATAATGTTTGGTGCGACGATTGCCCTATACTTGCTTGGGACAGCAATCAAGTACTTGACCAAGATAACCATCTAGAGATTTATCTTCGTCTGGACCACTAAAAGTGACCCACCCCCCTAGGGGGCGCCTCCAAGCGGGTTCTGGTAACTTTGGAGGGTGGTTCTGAGGGCTGGTAACTTCAGGGGGGCACTCAGTTTTTCGGGTAATGTCACGTCTACGTTTGGTAGGCCACCTAATTCTTGTTGTAACATTTCGTTTGGTGCTGGTGTTAGTGTGGTTCCTATCGTTAGATGTTCCACGTAGAATCACGCTTTCCTGCGCCACAGGCGGGACACGCATAGTATGTATTGAGTAGACCACGCTCCGTACTAGTTTGAACCTTAACCATCTTTTCATGGCACCTCCAACAACTCCTACCTAGCGCTGCGAACGGGCCCACTGCTACTATAATCAATAGTCCTCCAACAAGGCCGCCAAAAAATAGGTAAGCTGAAGGGAGACCTACGTACAAACCAGTAGAGGAATCGTAGTACTGAAGAGGTACAAAAATTGCTGTTAAAACCCCTAGCAGCAACATCCCGAATCCTATCACGAGAAATGTGACATCATTAAAACCCCATCTCGACCTCTTCTTGAGTTTTGACTGCAACGGAGGTGTAGCTCAACACGAGCATTATGGCAGTTGACTATTTACGAGTTAGCAAACAATAATACAAAACGCAAGAATAGAAGATAGAAAGAGTAAGACTTGAAGCCCAAAACGAAATCAAATTGGAAGAAGATTCTGATAACCGCAGTGTTTGTCACACTAGGTTTGGTAGCAGCCATTGGGTACGAATCATACGCCGAACACCAACAATCACTGTATCCTACGAGTTCAAGCACCGCCGCTCTTCAACCGTCAAATTTTACCATGAGCAGCAGCCAAGGTTGCCTAATGAATGAGACAGGGGGAACCTACGACTACTTTGCAATCACCATACGAAATAGCTACAGCGAAAATGTTCGGTACCTTAACGCTTCAATCGTCGTCAGTTACATCGACCTGATAAACGATCAAAAGGCTTCCCACTTGTATCCACCACTCAGCAAGCCAATAACGAAGGTCGTTGAAGGACCTAACGAAACCGTCACTTGGGCATTCCCCATAAACTTCCCAATGTGGGGAACCTATTGGGAACCGCAGTACGCGGGTACGCGGATATTTGGTGCTAGTTTTACGTTAATTATCTTCTATCAACAAAACGACACGCCGCCCCAAGAGGTCTCCTTTCCTAGAACCTTTTGGGCTATCGACACGCATCCTAATTGTTGATTCCCGCACTCACTCTAACCATAGTGAAGAGACACCAATCGCACCGAACGCGAGGATAACAACAATTCCCAGTGTACTTACCGCTTCAACTTGAAAAGATGAAAGTAACGGGCCAAATCCCTCACGCAACAAAGTCGCAACCATTGCATCCAGACTTACACCCAGAAGCGAATAGGGCCATAGTGACCCAAACCAGAGAGGCAAACTGAAGGTAAGCTCAATGCGAGCATTTTTCCCACCCACGTAGACTCGACGCAGACCCTATGCCCACCAAACGGTTTGTTGCAACACCCAAAAAATGCGTCACCAAACGCAGACATTACGTTACTGGCTTTCGGGACTTGACGCCAACTCAACTCAACCAAACGCGCACGCACGAACAGAGAAATCGTGCAAGAACCGAAAACGCCCAAGATAGAAATGGGATGAATCCCTCAAGTGCTATGATTATCAAGGCTACTGCGGAAATGTACATGCTGTACTTAGCATAGATTGTATTCCACGTAGTCACTTTGACACTCTGAATCGATTGGCCATCCGGTCCGATTTCATACGAAGTTGCGCCGTCAAAGCTAGTTAGACCCGTGTTCGTGGGGTCAATCCCTCTGCAAAAGAAAAGACCGAAACCGCTTGAGAGAGCCTCACTTTTCTGCTCTGTAAGGACACGGTCGAACTTGGCGTAGTCTTCTTGCTCCGGCTTCAGTTGTGGGATATCTACTCGCCAAGTGACAAATTGCCCAGATGTCCAGATGACTCGCATGAATGCACATCCGGAAGGGAAAGGCACTGATTGCAAGTTCTTGAACTTGAACCGCAAAGCGTAACCTTCCGTATCGACGAAATCTTCACGCTTTCCCCATTTATGCTTGCCCAACCTAAGGAAGGGGGCCTCAGACCTAATCTCAACTTTTAATCCTAGGCGGTGCTGGACTGTGGCAGAAGTTGTGGTGGCCAAGGGAAGAAATCAAGAATTCTTTTGTTGTGCCTCCTTTATTACGGCTTCCCAATGTTGTCTTTAGGCTAAGACTTCTTTTTTCTTCTTCTTAGCTTGATTCCGGTTCTGCTAACTTCCGTAGGTGACGATTATGGATTCCCTTAGTGCTAACTTGCGGGGGAATTCAATGCCAACCAATAGCCAAGAGATACTCAATAATCGCTCCAAGAGAGGCTACCGCGAAACCTATGATTTCCAAGCGGAAATGCCAATTGACAGTCTGGTAAAGATAACCCACATCAGAACCCCATCCTTTCACGCCATGCCTATTCCGCTCTATGTTTTTGCGCAACAATTCAATAGCGTCATGATTCGATTTCTCAATGCCCAACTTAGTGATGTATGAGGCAACAGCTAGACATAGAAACAGAATTGCAATAAAGACGAACAGAACTGAAATCATGACCATGGATAAGTTGAAACGAGGAAATAACGCTAACCTTTACGAGTTGATTTCTTGATTAGCGACTCCCACATGTTACCAGTAAGACCTAATTCGATTCCCGCCGCTTGCGCTGGTGTCTTGCCCCCTAGTGCTGTGTGTGGGCGTAGGTAGTCGTAGTAGATACGTTGTCCCTCAATGAATGCGGAATCTGGTTTCTTGATTGCTCGCATCGTTTTCGATCTCTCCTTGAATGTGCCATGATAGCGTTCCATGCGATTATTGTTCACACGACCCTGAATGCCAATTCCTGAAACATGCACCGCATTCGGAAACTCTCTTTGTGCTGCTGGGACATACGACGACAAGCCATCGGTGAGTAGAACCCTTGCATCGGTCTTAGCTACGGCTTTTGCTTCTCGGAATGCTTCTCTCGCGTCGGCTACGGTTCTGCCTTGCGAAACATGGTTTGCGAGTAGAAATCTTGTGTCGCTATCCATTAGATGCCATAGCCATACCCATTGACCCCGAATGTTCACTTTCGTTTCGTCAGCGTGAAAAACCCGTGAAAGTTCAGGATGTAGAGCATCGACATAATCACGCATTAAAGCCACATATTTCTTAATCCACTTGATGACCGCAACATGGCTTACGTTCACTCCCTCAAACTGTTTCAAGTGGTCAACTATCTTTCGGAGGCTAACGCCTTTGAAATAAAGGTCTAGCGCGACCGTAATCGCGTGTGGGTTCGTGTGCATCTTCTCGAAACCGTTGTTCTTCGCATCCCACTTGTGCTTGCAGTCGATGCACTTGTACCGCTGTGTCCGGCTGTTGGCATGATAACGCCAGCCCCACTTTTGGATATGAGTTGAATTGCATCTAGCACATTTCTCTATTGAGCTATCGGATATTTCTGGGGCTAAGTCTAGGTTCTGAGCTGTTACATGCTCTCGGAAATTCAGAGAGAAGAAAGTCGCGTAAATGTGCTTGCAGGCTACTTGTCTATTCAGGAAGTCTGGGCACTCGCAAGCCCAATCTTCTCCCATTCTAGTCACAAGATAATGACCGTTCCCTGATTGTGACTTCACGCGGTAAGCGTTCTCGTTTAGGCGTTTGATTTCAGTTCCATTAGATAGCATTTCCCACGCACGAATCTGTCGTGCTTCAAGGGTTACTGCCAATTTCTTCACCAATTCCTTGTGTGGTGATATTACTGCACAAGAGTAATATAATGCTTGCGGTGATATAACTGCACGGTGAAAGCTTGGTACGCGCTCGAATTCTAGGCGACTGGGAGAGGAAGATAGTTGAAGCCTATGTTAAGGGACAACGACTGAAGGGGTACACCGCCTTACTTTCAGACATACGAAAGATGGGATTGAAAACAATCATTGAAGGTTGCGAAAGCGACCTCGCCTTGCTCAAGAAACTGTTTGCCTTGGAGACTCAACGCTAAACAACCATCTTGATAATTTCTTAAAGCCACCTCTCTTAAGGCTTCGCCACAGACGAATCGTTGGGCGGTCGTAATTTACGTATATTCTGTTCCAGTCTTCTGCCTCAACATAGACACCTTCGTTTGCCGCGTATCTCAATCCTTCGCCCGCTAGAGCGAAATGAAGCCTATACGTGCTGGCTAATGGGAGTACGACTGGCTTTTCCGTAGCGAGAAAGAGGTTGTTGTAGCCCTTTATAGTATAGAAGCCGGTTGCATAGTGGGCCCATCCAGCCTTCAGATTTTGCGCATATTTCTTGCACACTACGGAATGAACCGCTCTGGGAATATATTGTTCCAATGCCTCTCCCGTTTGAACTGCAACCTCTTCGGATTTAGGTTCAAAGAGTACATCCCAAGTGACCGTCTCTGAGACTGGATATCGAATCGAGCGCGGAATATTATGACCACTTACTGCTACAAGTAGTTCAGCATCTTTGATGTGGCTTTGTTGAACATTGACAGAAAGCATGAATTGCCGAATGATGACTTTAGTCGCACCAAGATTGATTTCAATATCGGTGGTTAAGGTTTCCTTAGTAAGCTCATCGAGCCAAATGTCAGCACTCGGATGTTCCATAAAAAAACGTATGCTTCTGCCAAGATGAGACCCCCGAACCCTAGTACCTCGCTCACAATCAGCCAAAGAGACAGTTTTTCGACTGTTGAGGTTAGAAATTGCTGAACATAGAGTGTCACGCCAATAGCGATTACGAACACTAAAGCTCCAAGGAATACCAGAAGAGCTGGGCGCATGAAATGCTGTCCGTCTGTATTGGTATTTAAAACGCCCTAGAAGACTCTCAAGAATTGAGCCATATGAAAAACCCCCTAGCCAGTTACCAAACCGAAAAGCCCCCCACAAAAGTTACCAGAACCTCCAAGCGTACGCGCGACTTGGAAAGCGCAAAATCAGCCGCGTTTGACTCAGAAAACTGAGTCACCCCCCCTGGGGGGTCCATCCAAGCGTGCGCGCAAGAAAACTAGGGTGTGGCGCACTCTAACCATGGGTGTTGAAGGAAGCGGCGCTTAGTTGTTGTCCGCACCACGATATCCGCAGACGGATAAATTAGTTAAGTTTAGGAAATGTTTGTAGGTGCGAAAACTATGCCAAGTATAGAGCCTTCGATTGAATACGCTGATTTTTCTAGAGTTGACATGAGGGTCGGTCGAATAGTCAGGGTTGAGGATTTTCCCACGGCCAAGAACCCATCGTATCGGATATGGGTCGACTTCGGAGAACTCGGCGTTAAGCAAACTTCCGCACAGTTAACGAGGTACACAAAGGAACAGCTCTTGAATAGTCTAGTGATAGCCGTGGTCAACTTTCATCCTAAGCAAATTGCGAACTTCCTCAGCGAGGTTCTGATCCTGGGAGTTGATGACGAGCCAAAATCCGGCGTTGTCGTACTTCATCCGGAGAGCGACGTTCCTCTTGGACGACGGGTCTACTAGTCATGCATTTCGTGGCTTGAGCAAGTTGGCTTAGCCGACTGCTTGGATTTGGCGCTGACAAAGATTCATTAGATTGCATTCGAAAGTTATGGGTGCGGCTTACGCCGTGTGGTTTGAATGCATCAGGAATCACCGCTTAAGGGTATGAACTCGGCCAGCGTCGGCCGATAAACTCCCCTATTTTTTAGGGTCCGTCTTATCATCGGCTTGCGACTAAAAAGACGGTTCGCCTAGATTTTCATGGTTGCGAGTTTGGCTCCTGATTACGGGTATTGGCATATTGGGCGGTTGTTATGTGCCGAGGATTATGTGCCATATTACCAGTATGACAGAAAGTGTGACGACGCCGAACAGGAAGCCGATCAATAGCATTACGAACAGTGCTCTTTGACCGCCGATATTTCACCGTTGCATGTTAACCCACTGTGCCTATGGGTGGTCTTGTTCCTTCATAAGGTCCGCCCAAACTTTTGCGGGTCTCCAGTTGTAGACTACCGTCTTAAGTCGGGTCATTTCTTCTATGCTGTAGCCAATTCCTTCCCTGCCTATGCCTGAATCCTTGTTGCCACCGAACGGGTAGTAGCCGACACCATGTCGGGGCGCGGCGTTTATCGTAACCTCGCCCTCCTCTAGACGCTTCGCCACTTTTCTTGCGAGGTTGAGGTTATTAGTGAACACGCATGAATCTAATCCATACCTTGACTTGTTGGCAAGGTCAATAGCTTCATCCACATCCTTCACACGCGCGATCGGGATTACGGGACCGAAGGTTTCGTCCCACAGAATCCTAGCCTCTAACGGAACGCGATCCAGAACTGTCGGGTGATAGTAGTTTCCTTCATGTTTTCCTCCAGTTAGGATCTTGGCGCCCTTACCGATGGCGTCTAAGACGAGTCCGTGAACCCTTTCCACAGCACCATGATCAATCAGTGGTCCAATCTTGACGGACGGGTCCCGTGGGTCACCTACTTTGTATGTTCCAACTTCCTTCAGAACTTTCTCTACGAATACATCCCCGATTTCTTGCTCCACAAGAGCGCGAGACACAGCATCACATCGTTGACCACTATAACTTAGCGACCCCTTCACAGTTTCAGTTACAGCGAGATCTATGTCTGCGTCCTTCAGAACGATGGCAGAACCTTTTCCTCCGAGTTCCATGTGTAACCTCTTCAAGCCGGCGACACGGGCTAGAGTTCTTCCCACTTCCGTGCTACCAGTGAACGTCAACATGCTAATCCTATCGTGACCTGCCAAATACTGGCCGACCTGTCCTCTGCCCGTAATCACGTTGAGCGTGCCCGCAGGTATACCAGCTAGCTCCAATATTCTTGCGAACATAAGGAAAGAAAGCGGATCCTTACTCGAAGTTTTCACCACAACTGAATTGCCTGCTAGAAGTGCGGGTATGACTTTAGTGGCGGTGATGTAGAGAGGGTAGTTGAAGGGTGAAATGGCTAAGACAACACCCAGCGGTTCCCTAAGCACGTCCGCCGACGTGCCCACAGTCTCCTCAGACCAATCCCCTGGTATATGTTCGCCGCGAATTTTTCCGTACTCATCCGGCGTTAGCTTCAATCGCTCAGCTGTTGCCTTTACCTCCCCTTCCGCATTAGAAATCGGTTTGCCAGCCTCCAGGGTCAGAACTCTGACGAAGTGGTCGATATTTTGAAGCAGTATTTCGCGTGCCTGTTGGAAGATTTCTATCTTCTTCACAGCCGGAATGGTCCTGATTCGGTTTCTGCTAATATAGGATGATTCGACGGCACGTTCGGCTTCCCGTTCTGACGCCGATGGAACAGTTGCTATCACACCGTCATCGATTGGGCTTCGAACCTCGATCCTTTGCGGTAGTTCCGCCCACTTGCCATCCAAGTACATCCTGAAATCCATCATGCCCGAATTGGACATCGAATAAATGTGGTCGAAGACCGTGCCGAGTTTGACGAGTTTGCTCTTCATTTCCATAAGCTAGCTTCACCATTCCGTTGAGCCGCGCTAGTCGAGTACAGCTTCTGCTTCTATTTCCACAAGCATTTCCGGATTGATTAGCCCCTTTACTTCGACCAAGCTTGTGGTTGGTCGAATTTCCTTGAAGAATGTGCCGTGCGCTTTGCCAACCTCTTCCCACCGCTTCATATCGGTAACGTAGATTCTTGTGCGAACCACATCTTCGAGTCGAGCACCTACACGTTCCAAAGCCCTTTGAATATTCTTCAAGGTTTGAACAGTTTGTGCTCCCGCGTCTCCGATTCCAACAATGTTACCCTGCGAGTCGGTTGCAGTGGTCCCTGAAACGTGAACCAGCTTTCCAACCTTCACAACTCTTGAGTAACCAACTATCGGTTCCCACTTTGTGCCAGATGAGATTTTCATACGTTCGTTCAAGCGGGCTCACTAGAATATCTCAGCGCAGGTTCGTTCTATTAAGGAAGCTCAACGCGGGCACCCTTTGACTTAGAAGACCCAGGTGTAGTGGCTACGTCTTTTTCGCTGTGACAAAGGTTACTTTCCACTCAAACAGGAAGCGTCCGCCTCGGATAAACTGCGCCAACTCGTCCCTGAGCGCACGCACTAGTTCCCGCTGCTTCCTAGCCCTCAGTTCCCTAAGCTCCTGTTTTAGGGGCGCCCTCTTGAACCGCATGTCCAAATATCCTTGAATTCCATCCAATGTAATTCTGTAATTGCGAGTTTTGACTTCGGCTCTCTTGAAACCCACCATTTTAAGCGCACGAACTTGCTCATCAAAGTTCATTTCGCGGTTGCTGAACCGCTCCAATGTTGCGAGCGCTGCCCTCTCGAGACTAAGCTCTTTTGAAGGGTTTCTCGTGCGGTACTGCTGCAAAGTTTCGCCAAAGATTCTATGCGCTTGAACATCCTTCAAACGCCAATCACTGTAGGCGAATGTCCCTCTATTCCTAAGCACTCGGTAAACTTCTGCAACTGTTTGACGAAACCCTACGGAGGAAATTCCGCAGTTAGACACGGCCACGTCGAATATTTGGTTAGGAAACAGGAGCTTTTGTGCATCCATCAAGAAGAAACGTACGTTTCTGAGCCTCCTCGCTTCAGGCTCCGCTCTCCCAGCAGCTAACATTGACTCCATACGATCTATGCCAAAAACGAAGCCGCTCCATTTGACTCTGCGGGCCGCTTCGAACGCGGCCACACCTGTCCCGGTGCCAATGTCCAGGACGAGTTGGCCTTGAGAGAGGCCCGAGTCAAAGATTAGATCCTTCGCAAATCTTCGGAATACTGGAACCCAATACCTTCGCCAAGCTCCGGCATCTTTCCCCCAGAGACTCATCACAATATGTTCCGCTTGTTCTAGATTCATGCTCAAAGGGCTCGACCTGGTCTGATTTCACTCTGCAAATGAAGTATTTCTAGCCTTGGTCATACAGAAAGGGTGTATGCGTTGCGATCAGAAAAACCATAAGAAAAAAGGACGGGGCTAGTTTCCTCGTCCATTGATTCAGTCTAGTTGTAGCGGAAGCCTACTAAGTTAACGTGCCATAGTGCGCCGTATTCTCCCCGAAAGTCGCTGTAAATGGTCATGTAGGTGCCCTGTTGGGCCTGGGTAGTGTCTTGGCCGAAGAGTACGAAGTATCCATTTTCCCCGTCCGGTGCTGTGGCTGGTCCTTGATAGACTGAGGTTGCGGTGTTGCGGTTGTAATTTCCCCTCCAGTTGCCGACATCGAGTATGTAGGGCTTGTCCAAGACCTGGAAGCTGCCGGAGATTACTTTGAAGGCTATGTTGTTTGGGCCTGCAAAGGTCACTTGTACTTGGAGGTCTAGGTCGGCGGGTCCCGTTAGCCATTGTCCGTTAACCCATGCGCTTGCTTCGCCACGGATAGTGGTCACCGTGTACTGGTTTCCGACCATCACATAGCCACCAGCTACAAGTGGGTCGGCGTAGACAGAGGTCGCGGCCAGCGTCAACAGGACGGCGCCCAGGATGACTGGGAGCAGATGGTTGGTTTGCATTTTTCATCACTGGCCACCCGTTTAGCCTAGGGGATTTAAGGCGGTTCAGAAGGAATCATCTGGACGAATCATCAATGAACCTCGAGTCGCGTGCAAGGCCTTGGCTAAACAGTTGGCCTAAGCGTGTGCCCCACTCACTTGACTACCCGAACCTCTCTCTAGGAGAACTTCTTCGAAGGACAGCCACAAGATCCACTGAAAAGCCTGCCATCTACTATAGCGGCAGCACAATCACCTACCGGGAACTTGATGCCTTGGCAGACAGCTTCGGCGCGGCTCTTCAAGCCCTTGGGGTCAAGAAGGGGGACCGAGTAGCACTTTACTTACCAAACTTACCCCAATTCGTTTTCGCTTACTACGGAGCGCTGCGGGTCGGCGCAATCATCGTCACAGCAAGCCCACTCTACAAGGAGAAGGAACTCGCCCACATCCTAACAGACTCAGGCGCGAAAGTTCT
>Ga0116123_1001977_pt1 | contig 10647 bp, 10 predicted proteins | sample June2015DPH_13_1_3_FD_89727 | JGI IMG/M metagenome (GOLD analysis project Ga0116123, IMG submission 89727) | Peatland microbial communities from SPRUCE experiment site at the Marcell Experimental Forest, Minnesota, USA - June2015DPH_13_100 | ecosystem: Environmental > Terrestrial > Soil >... | reverse complement strand
TTTGTTCATGCCCGGTATCTTCATTGATGCACTTGTGCCATTTTGGCAAAAATATGGTGCGAGAGAATATTTATAGTTAGTATAATCATTGAGTTATAAACCATGATCATCTGGCATGGCCCTTGCCTTATGTTAGATAGAAAGAAAAAAACAAACCCCAAGGAGGGTAAGACAATGATGACATTATGGATCGTTCTCGGCGCACTGTTCATGACCGGCATAGGCATCAGGTTCACCTACAAGGTATTGGGACTCACCCCGGCCGAAGCAACCGCAGTATTCGTCCTGGTGGTCACCCTGATCAGCATCAACACCGGCCCGGCACGCGAGATCCTCATGAACCTGTTCTAAGGCCACAGCGGGATAGCAAAACGGATAAGGAGGAAGGCCATGAAACGGATAAAGACAAAGAAAGAGAAGATCGAAAGGGCACTGGCCAACAGGCTCAGCAGGATCAGCGCATACAGTCTGGTGCTCGTTACGATGACCTTCCTCGGGCTGTACGGCGGGATGGAGCTTGACAAGATGACGGGCATGACGCCCAACTTCACCTTTGTCTGCCTGATCGTCGGCATCGCCATGGGCTTCAAGGGCTTCATCCAGGAAGTCATCGCAGAGAGAAAGGCGTAAGTACCATGACGGCTCTATTCATCACCATGGGCATCATCACACTTGTAGCCATGACCGTAAGGTTCCCCGGACACGGCAGGCACAAAGTACAAAGGGTATCCTAGGGGTCTGTTTATCGTTCCGCCTTCCGGCAGGTTCAGGGCCTATTCACTATTCACTTTCCGGGCACCCTGATTATTTTTTGAAAATCCCCTTCAGCATATCTTCGATATTCTTCTTCGCATCCTCGGTACCCTGCGGGAGCCCGCCCTTGTCCTGAAGTTTCTTCATGCTCTTATCCAGGTATCTGGAGGCATAGTACCGGGTCAGCGCACTGCTTAAAGGCTTCACCTCTATCATGGGAACGGGTTTCTTGAGTGAACCGGTGATGGTCATGGGCAGCACGAGCCTGTTCTGGTCGTTCATGAGGGTAGAGAAGGCGGCAGTCTTGGCGCCGATGCGCTGGGAGAACCGTTTGGGCAGAATCACCTGCCCTTTGAGATTGACCTGGTTGTTTTCCAGGCTGATGGTCCCTTTCAGTCTTGATTCAGTATCCACATCTCTGCCGCTGCTGATGTTCAGGAGCTGCATGGAATCTACATTGATCACCTTGCCGGCAAGGTCGAGTTGTGCATTCATCGTCTCAAAACGAGTGGTCTGGTATTTCTGGACCTCGGCCGGTGCCAGACCAAAGGCACCGGAAAGGCCCGGAACACCCAGCAGGGTACCCAGCACGCTTCCCCCAAGATCGAAGTTCTTCCATTCGCCCTTATTGATGCGGAGATTCACCTTGGCGCCCAGGTTGTCCAGCGCTGGAGCGCCCGCCACGCCCTGTGCCTTGACATCTCCTGTGAGCGTTCCCGTGAAGATTCCCTTGAAGTTTGTCAGTGTATCCAGGACATTTCCTGCCTGGACATTGTTAAAGGCGGGAGATGCATCCCACGCCTTGGTCTTGAGGTTGTAAGAGGCCGCACCCTTGATGGACCCCTTCAATGCCGCCAGATCAAAGGAATTCACCTTAAACCGGTCATCGGCATAGGTGAACGCACCGGTGAGATTTGTGAACGGCAGATCCTTGATTATTCCCTGCCGGGACTTGATGACCCCATTCATATTCATGCCCTTTTCCTTTTTCAGGGCATCCATTGATAGCGTAACCCCGTTGAGACTTGCCGTGACAGGCCCGGCAAGGAGTTTTGCCTTGGCTTGAACTTCAGGGGCCGGCTTGGTCAGGACAAGGCCCATGTGGTCAGAGAGTGCCGAGATGTTCATGGTCATGGCCCCTGTTCCACCGTTGATGGTTGTCTTGACTGCCACATTGCCGCTTGGCCTGAAGGCTTGGAGTATGGGAATGAGCGCCTGTGCGTTCTCCAGCGGCATCGGGTTTGTCTGAATCCTGATCCGGTAGTTTGACTTGTCCTGAACCTTGCGGACCTCACCCGAGCCATTGGCGGTTATGGCTCCAAGATTGACATCAAGGGCATTGATCTCCGTGATGTCCTTCTTCATGGTCATTCTGCTTGAAAAGGTGAACGGGCTGTTTGCAGGTTTAGCGAAGATCTTGCCGAAGGTGATTCCCAAGGGCTTCATGTCAATGCCGGTACTTATCTGAAAGGTCTCCTTGTCGCCGGATGTGGCAAGACTGAACCCAGCAGGCCCTGTCAGGTTGATCTTGCCCGGTATGAGTCCGGCAAACATTGGCAGCTGTGCCAGGGTGTCGCCCGGGGTAATATGGTCGGACTTGAGAGTCATATTCCATGTCGGAGTTGTCTTGAGATCCCGGACAGTACCCTCGAATGTGCCTTCGTCCCGGCCGAGTGTAAAGGTTCCATTGCCTATCTCAAGGCGCTGCTGTTCAAACGCCAGGACCAGGTTGCTTGAAAACGAACATGATATGCCTTTCCGGTCCTTTGCTTCCTGGTTCGCACCTGGACCCCCAAGGACAAGGCCCTTCAGTTCCAGGACGGCCTTTGCGTTTATCTTATCATTCAAAGTCCCTTTTGCCGTGATGTCGATCTTCATGGTGCCGGCCCGGACAGGCATCTTCACAGGCAGGGTTTCGATCGGCAGGGAATCAAGGAGGAGACGCACATCAACGGGTGCCTGGGTCAATCCACCCTCCCCGGGTACGGGGCCTATGGTGCCTGCCAGGGCGAAATTCTGTCCATCAGTGCTCATGAGAGATGCAGTGAGCGAAAAGGATATGGGCCTGAACATAGAGATATCCTGGGATTCAAGGTCGATGTCGCTGACAATAAAAGGCTTGGAGCCGGGTTTGAGCTTATCGTCGCGATAGGTGATGACCCCGTGCTTGACCATTACATTGCTCACCAGCAATGCAGCAGACGCACCGGGTTTTGGGGCCCCCTCCTCGGGTTTTTCCCCTGGTTTGGGAATAAGCAGGGTTGTGAAGTTGAACACACCTCCACTGTTTCTGATGATATGAATCTGAGGCTCCTTGAGCACGACTGCCTTGATCTTGATCTCTTTTTTCAGCAAGGGAAGGATGGCAACCTTTATTCTTGCCGCCTTAAGAGAAAGAAAATCTTCGTGTGAAAATGCAGGGTCATCTGTGATGCGAAGGCCATCGATCTCGGCGCCCAGGCCTGTCAGGATGGTGAGCCGGATGCTCTGAAAATCAACCTGACGGTTTGTGTGCGACTTGATCCGGGCAAGGATCATATCCTTATGCTTGTTCAGATCTACTGCAAAAGGCAGCACGGCAAGGATGATTATGATAACCCCGAAGACAATGCCGGCAACAATGGCTATCTTTTTCATTCAGGAACCTCCTATATGCAGCAGCTTTTGCACGAACCCAACCCTGGGGGCTTTATAGCATGCACCCTTCGGCGAGACAATGGGGGCGACAAGAGAGGAGGCTGTCGCCAAAATCATAAAAGCGAATTAGGGAAAACCTTGGCTTCGCTTCAGGATGACATTTAATCCAATTATGGTTATTGTCATTCTGAACAAAATGAAGCATCTTTTTACGCGTGTTGTTTGCCTTATGGTCGTTAAATATCCAGCCCCAACTGGCCTCCCGGGTTCATGATGTTGTTGGGGTCGAAGTGTTTCTTGAGTGTCCTTAAGACCGCCATCTGTTCGTGACCGAGATGCGCCTCGATCCAGGGAGCAATCATGCGCCCGATGCCGTGGTGGTGGCTCAGGGAGCCTCCGTATTTCAGGATATTCTCGATGATGCCCCGGTGAAACTTCCTGAATTCATCAAGGTCGTCCATCTTCGCCAGAAAGATGAAGTAGAGGTTCGTGCCCTGTGGGTAGAAGTGGGATGCATGGGTCATACACATGGTTTGAGGCCGTTCCTTGATGTATTCCCTCACACCCTGGTGAAGGGTATGCAGGTTGTCCCACGTCACCGCGGATTCAAGGGTGTCGATGACGACACCGTAATCCATGAGGTCTTCCCGCATGTACGGTTCTGTATAGCGGGTATGCTCCCACTTCTTTGCCGCATATCCGGTGAGTGACATGGCACCGAACTCTTTGCAGATCCGCTTGACCTGGTGTTCTATATTTTTTGCAAAGGCCTTTTCACCCTCGGCATTCCCCATGAAGAGGCAGCGCTGCATGGGCATGTAGCCTTTCTTGCGAAGGAAGGTATCCACGAACCCCGGCATGCCGTAAAGCTTTAACCCTCTATCGGTCTCCTCAGGATCGGATATCCTGAAGATGGCAGGCATGCCGAACTCGCCCTGGCTGATTTCACGGCTGGCATCCACTGCCGCCTCCCAGGTCGGGAACATGAAGCTGAATCGCCTGGTATTCTCCGGCATATATCTATAGATCTTCATGGTGGCCTCCACGAGGATGCCGTACGTGCCCTCGCTGCCTTTCATGATGTCATTCACCTTTGGGCCTGTGGCTGTGGCCGGGTAGTCATGGGTCTTGAATGTGCCTGCCGGTGTAACGTACTCCTGGCTGATGACCAGGTCATAGACGTCTCCATAGTATGAAGAGGCCTGGCCTGAACCCAATGTAACGATCCACCCTCCCACCGTTGAATATTCAAAGGACTGGGGAAAGTGGCCGCAGGTATACCTCCTCTTCGTATGGAAGAGCTCAGGCGATCTATGCAATACCTCTTCGTAGGCCGGGCCGTACATCCCGGGCTGCACCCGGGCCGTCTGGTTGTCTTCGTTTACCTCAAGCACCTTGTTCATGTGCGTGCTCAAGACTAGCGATATGCCGCCCTTTGCGGGCCTCACACCGAAGTTCACCGAGCTGCCTGCCCCGAATGCATAGATGGGTATAGCGTTCTCATTACAATACATGACTATATGCTGCACATCCTCTTTGTTCCTGGGGTGGACAACGAGGTCGGCCACCTGGGCGACCAAGCCCCTTCTGAGCTCCAAAAGCTCCTCGGTGGTCTTGCCGCTTGCATATTTGACCCTGCTGTAATCATCCGACGTCACATTATCTCTGCCGACAATGGCCTCAATATGCTCCCGGTGGTGAGATTCCAAGGCGCTCGGCCTGTTCAGAGAGATATTCTCCAGGCCTTCACCCTTTTTTGTCAGGAAGTCTTCATCTCTCATGGAGAACTCTTCTTTGATCATTTCATACCACTTCATGCTCGGGTGCTTGTATGTATGCGGGTCTCCATATTTGAATACGGACCGGTAGGAACCTTTCGGCGGGGCTTCTTCAGTCCATTTCGGCACGAACCTGCTTTTAATCATTTGTTACCTCCACCCTTATTTCAGTTTGCGGGTACCTTAAGTGCATCCGCTGTCTTTGTTATCTCCTCGACAACCCTTTTACCGTCCCATCCAAGCTCCCCAGCAACGGTGAGCGCCACTTTTTCCAGCACCTCGATGCCGGGGTTGCCAAGCGTAGCGATGCCGGTCCTGCGGAACACGATATCGCTTAAACTGCGCGCCATCTCGTGGCGGACAGCATAAACGGCCTGGGCGAGGATCTCCCCATCGTCATTGAGCATTCCGGTCAATGATTGGTCATGCCGTGCAATCTCCAGGACCGGCTCGAATTCGGTCCCGTAATTCTTGCCGAGATATTCGAGTGTAGCTGCATCAAAGTCTTTGTTCTTGTGTTTGATGTCGAGCATAAAGGTCTTCATGTCCGTTATCTGGGATCCCCAGAGATATCGCTTGGCTGACGGCGAAACCGTGTGCCGGATCCCAAGTTTCTTCTCCATCAGGTCAACGGCCTTTTCCGCCAGGTTCCTGCTGGTGGTGAACTTGCCGCCTTCCACGGTGATGAGACCTTGCAGGTCATCAACGGCATTGTCATATATCTCGTATCTGCGGGATGCCCCATAGGTATCTGCAGACTCGTCTTCCACAAGAGGCCGTAAGCCCCCATAGGCGTAAAGAATATCGTCGTACCCGACAACCTCACTGCCCAGTGTGGTATTGACATCATTGATGAGCCCCTCGATGCTCTTTCTGGTCACACGGTATTCATCAGGGTTTCCGGTGAAGGGCTGATCCGTTGTCCCGATGAGATTGTGACCCCTCCAGGGGACCATAAAGAAATGCCTGGCCTCTTTGGTCATGTAGCTGACGACATGGGAGTTCACGATCTTTTTCGTAATGATGTGGATACCCTCCGACCTCTTTAAGGTCCCGGACGCGGTACCCTGCCTTGCCAGGCCGAGGAGTATATCCGCCCAAGGGCCGGCACAGTTGATAACGAGTTTGGCCTTCAACTCCTGGAGCGATCCTTTCAGAAGATCCCTTACCGTCACCCCTTCGATCTTCCCGTTGTCATTCATGATGAACCCTTCCACCCGGGCATAGTTGGCAACCTTGGCGCCATGGTGAACGGCTGATTTGATGAAGGCCAGGGTAAGCCGCTCCGGAAAGATGTTCGCGCAGTCATAGAATACCGATGCGCCTTTCATCCCCTGCGCAAAAATCCCGGGCTCCAGTACGAGGGCTTCGGATGTGGATATCTTCCTGTGGGGAGGAATCTTCTTGCCCTTGTCCCATGTGCGGTTTCTGTCATACGACAATGCATCATATATCCTCAGCCCGATGCCGATCTCCACGGCATTGTTTTTAGGGCATACGGTGTCGTGCACCATCATCATGGGTATGGGATAGACGAAGTTGGGGGCGATGTTCTCCAGGGTCCTTCTCTCTTTGAGCGACTCCCTGACCAGGCCGAATTCCGCATTGGCAAGGTAGCGCAGCCCGCCGTGGATGAGCTTGGATGTTGCTGCGGATGTAGCGCATGCGAAATCCTTCTTTTCGACGAGCGCGGCCTTAAGTCCCCTGCTGGCAGCCTCGTAGGCAACCGCAGCCCCGGTGATCCCGCCGCCGATAATGATAATGTCGTGGTTGATAGTGCAGGGTTCTTCAATGAATCTCTTCATGCGCCTTCCCCCTTTCCCTTCAGGGTCTGTATGTATGAGCGGATGGCTGTTTCGGCATAAACGAGCACATCGCGCATGACCTTCCTGGACTGTTCGGTATCGCCTTTTTTTATTGTCTCGAAGATCTCCCGATGAAATTGTTCGGAACGTTTGGCGTTTTCCGGGTTGTCGAAGTAGAGATGGCCGAAATCCACGAAGAAGCCGTTAAAAAAATTCAGCAGGATGAGATAGAGGATATTGCCGCTTGCCAGCCCAACGATGTGGTGAACCTTCATATCCCTGATCATGACCGATGCTTCCTTGCTATGGAATACGATCTCATCCAGTGCGTTTATGTGATCCTCCGTTCTGTTCCGGGCTGCAATGGCCGCCATCTCGGGGACGAGGATGAGCCTGACCTCAAGGAGGGTCATGAGGATGTCCGTATCGAGGGTGTCATCAAGGTAGAACAGGGCATTGACGAGCTCGAGATTGGGGCTTTCTAAATAATTCTTCACATACACCCCGTCGCCGTGCCTGATCTCGATGACATCGAGCGATTCCAGCTTCTTGAGTGCCTCGCGCACCGTCGATCGGTTGACCTGGAAGGTAAGCGCCAGGTTCCTCTCGGTGGGAAGCTTCTGGCCCACCTTCATGTCTTTCTTGATGATCTTCTTCAGGAGCAGTGCTGCGATCTTCTCATAGAGCCTGCTCCTGCTGAGCTGACCCATTCGTGATGCCGGCATATTCATTATAGTTTCCCCTGCATGAATTGGTCGGGTGGTCCGACCAATTCATGCAGTATTATATTCTTTCTGTCAAGAAAATACGTATAGTAATCAGGAGTAACCCTTCATGTACTTTGATTCTTACCTGAAACCCTATGCTTAGTGTGCTCATGTTCTTTGAATGTCATTTCCCCTTGACTGCTTAACGTCATGCCCCTACATGCACACCTTGTTGAAAAAACTATACGTGGAAGGGGGAAAATAACATGAAAAAATCAAGTAACCTTTTCATATTGGTGTTCGTAGGATTGGTCACCCTGTACAGCTCTCCTGCTCTTCATGAAAATGCAAATGCAGGGGACATGATATTAAGCGATATGCAAGCGGGTTCCTCCTACAAGGGGGACCTCATGTCAAACCAAGTGCATACCAGTTCCCTTGCTTCAAATGATGTATGGCTGCTGCATGGAGAACAAGGTAGCCGGGTTGTGATCACAGATGCGGTGGAAGCCGGACATGTCCCGCCGGATATCTATCTCTATCCTCCAGGCGGCACGGCATATGAGGCCCGTTCAGACCCAGGGAGCGACCGATACCGGGTCATTGACCGGAATCTGGAATTCACCGGGAATTACGTCGTGCTTATCCATAACAATGACAATAACGACCCATTAAACACGCTCAATTACGAACTCACCTATACGACGTTCCAAATGAATGGGTCTTACATGATAGATCCTGATGCTATTGATGGAAACCTCATTAAAGCCGTTCCCAGCAGGTTATATCAGCCCAGGTCGGGAGGGATTGTAACGAGCGCAATTGCAGTCGATGAGGCTACCATGGGGCTTGGACCGCTCTTTTATGGAATCTTTATAGGGATTGGCAGCACGGTTGAAGGTGTAGCAAGTCTCTTTGAGAAGTCCTCTTCGGAAACGAAAGTTCAAGACACCTGCCCGATGCCTGTGATTTATAATGACAAAGAGTTGGTTCTCTGTGCCAAATAATAAAAGGTATATCGACCACGGATAGACCCTATCCTTCCGATATGGATAGGAATGGAAGCCTCTGGGCATGAATCTACAATAAACCGTAAGGACGAGAATATCAGTCTTGTTTACTTATTGCCCTCAAATTAAGCAGATTGATATCTGTCTTTGGTTGATATTTATTGATCAGCTCACCAATGGCCTCATTCACAAGCAGAGAAAGCTCCTTTCCCGTCAATGCAGAGAGAACAGTAAGAGCCTTTGCGTATCTTTCCTCGATGTAGTAGTTCCTCTTGATGAGCTTGCTGTTATCGTCATTCCTTAAATCCAGCGGCTTCCTTCCTCTTGTTGCCATTTTTCCCCCACAGTTAGTTTGTTAAATCTTTTTCTGAAACCATTGCACTTATTAGATGAATATATCTTATTACCGGTTCCTTTATCAGTTATTTATTTCTTTTGCAAAAGGATCTCTTCCGGGTACCGACTCGGTGATTCTTGACCTTCGGCCCGGTCTGGTGTTAAGTCATCTTCTACCTTGAAGATCACACACATCAGGTGCGGTTCGAAGAGCACCGGAGGATGCAAGAGGTCATGGGATCAACAAAGCGCATGGTAAAGGTTTCCTTCACCAAGATGGCAGGGACGGGGAATGACTTCATCATGGTGAACAATGTCAAGAAACTCTACAATCTTGACTGGCAGGCCTTTGCGGTCCGCTTCTGCCCCTTGAAGACCGGCATCGGTGCGGACGGTGTGATAGTACTGGATGAAGATACGGACACGAATTTTGCCTTCCGGATCTTCAATGCCGACGGCAGCGAAGCGGAAATGTGCGGCAACGGGGCCCGGTGCGCAGCCCTTTTTGCCGTTCAGCAGGGCGTTGCAAAGAACTCCATGCGGTTCAAGACCCTGGCAGGCATCATTGGCGCCAGGATCGACAAAGAAGATGTCGCCATCCGGATGACCGATCCTGAAGGTCTGAAAACCGGTATCAGCATCGATGTTGAAGATGAACAGACAAGTGTACACTTCATCAACACCGGTGTCCCTCATACCATACTTTTCATTGATCATATCGAGGATGCGAGAGTGTTTGAGCTGGGGCGAGCCATCCGTTTTCACAACAGGTTCGCGCCTGCAGGGACCAATGCGAACTTCGTGCAGGTCCTTTCTCAGGACCGCATCCACGTGCGTACCTACGAGCGGGGGGTTGAGGCAGAGACCTATGCCTGCGGAACAGGCGCAGTGGCCTCGGCAATAATAGCTGAGCACCTGGGTAAAGTTATAGGCGCGCCTGTTCATGTACACACGAAGGGCGGCGACTTGAAGATCGACTTTACCAGAGATGGCAGCCGATACTCCGGAGTCTGGCTCATAGGGCCGGTGGATACGGTTTTCACCGGCGAGATCATGGTAAGGCCATGATGAAAAGAGTAATGATCAATGCGTGAGCTTGTAGCAGTCCTTGACTTCGGTTCCCAATACGCCCAGCTTATCTCCCGTCGCATCAGGGAGTGCGGTGTGTATTGCGAGATCCTCCCCCACGATATATCGTGCGCCGATCTGAGCGCCCTTGCGCCCAAGGCGATTGTCCTTTCCGGAGGACCGGCCTCTGTACTCGAAGAAGGCCATCCCGGGATTGATTCGGGGATCTTTAAACTTGGCATCCCTGTGCTCGGAATTTGCTATGGGCTGCAACTTCTCTCTGATGCACTCGGCGGAAAACTTGAACGTGGGGTAGCCCGCGAATATGGCCCTGCCTCCATCGAGATAGACAGTCCCGGCCGACTCTTTGACGGACTTCACCATCAGCTCGATGTCTGGATGAGCCATGGCGACCATGTATCAACCCCGCCCAAGGGCTTTTCCATCCTGGCACACACACGCTCGTGCGCAGTGGCTGCCATGGGGGACGACACGCGAAAGATCTACGGTGTCCAGTTCCACCCGGAAGTGGTTCACACGCCCAAGGGCATCG
>Ga0116123_1001952_pt1 | contig 10742 bp, 9 predicted proteins | sample June2015DPH_13_1_3_FD_89727 | JGI IMG/M metagenome (GOLD analysis project Ga0116123, IMG submission 89727) | Peatland microbial communities from SPRUCE experiment site at the Marcell Experimental Forest, Minnesota, USA - June2015DPH_13_100 | ecosystem: Environmental > Terrestrial > Soil >... | reverse complement strand
GATATCGCGAACGCTCCTTGCCGTGGTACGCGTAAACTCATCAATATTCTGTCTGGTACCTGGACCCGCGCTGCGACTCGAAATCGTGGATACTGTTTCGGCGTACTGGACAGGACTGATCTTATTTATGGCAGCCACGATGGGCACTGAGGCTTGCGCCCCACATGAGATCAAATTGACATTGGATTCCGTAGAATATTCCTGGAGATTCACCACCGGGATAACACCCGGCCCCACCGCGGCAGGAGTCAAATCGACTGCGAAAATGTTCGCTGCCTTGAGGCGCGGTGCGTGCGCGAGGTGAGATCGCGCCGAAGTTGCGTCAAACACCAGCTTAATTTTGCCGTTGCGCAGAACGCCCTCGATCCCATCCGTGCAGGTTTCGAAACCGAGTTCGCGCGCACGCGCCAAGCCCTCTGAGGCCGGATCTATACCGGCGACCAATTGCAGTTCGAGCAGCGCGCTTCGACGTACCTTGTACATAAGGTCCGTGCCGATATTGCCGGACCCTAAGATTGCTACAGGCAATTTGACCATAGAAGGTTTTCCTTTATGATATGTTGTGTCGTCGAGCAGCGACCTGAGCTTTGTCGCCGCAAATGACCCCCGGAAAGTACGGAACTATGCGTTCGGCTCCGAGATAGCCCGTTTAATGAAGCTACGGATGAACCCGTCAATTCCGCTCGACCGGTTTGGACAACAACGGTGTCCATAAGCCGAGGATAAAAAAGCGCTTCAATTCCGTGATGGCTCGCATGCCCTTGTGCGGATCCAAGCCAGCGAAGCCGATGAATTTGTCGGGATACTTCTGGACGAACTCAATCACACTGCCGTTATTCGATTTCGTGCCGTAGGTTGTCTCGCCATCGCGGCCCGTGATGACGGCTTTGACTACATGATATTGTTTGAGGTCCTGCACAATCTCCGCCAGGCTCTGCGGTTTCATGAACTCACCGGCGGCGCACATATTCTTGAACATGGCGCTGTTGGTGATTCCCGAGACAATCTCCGCTCTATTCGGCCTGAAGTGAAAATCTATAACTTTCATTGAACCCCTCGCCTCGAAGCAGCGTACTGGTTCACCAGCTCCTTAACTGTCTTCTCCGTTTCTGGGTTGAGCACGACATCTCCCAGGAGATACTCGCGGCCGAGATAGTCATATTTCGGCGTGCCCAAACGATGGTACGGTAAGACTTCATACTTAACGCCAGGCAATGGCGTAAGAAACTCAATAACCTGAGTAATGTCTGCGACAGAGTGATTGAAGCCCGGGATCAACGGGGTTCTGACCACTATGGGAAGCTGCGGGAACTCCGCCACTAAACCGCGCAGATTGCTCACAATCAAGGCGTTGTCTACGCCTGTGAATTCCATATGCTTGGCCGCGTCTATGCACTTGATGTCAAAGAAAACGGTATTGCAGTGCCCGGCGGCCTCTCTTAAGACTTGCCAGTCCACGTGCCCGCAGGTTTCTATGGCGGTATCGATTTTCCTCTGCTTCGCTCCACGCAAGAGCGCGATAGCAAATTCGCCCTGCAGCAGCGGCTCCCCGCCGCTGAGCGTCATGCCTCCGCCCGACCGCTCGAAAAACACGCTGTCTGCTTCCACCGCTTCCATTATTTCGTCGACGCTTCGGAGGGCCCCAAAGGCATGTAGCGCTTCGCTAGGGCAGTCCGCGGTACAGGCAAAACACATGTCGCAGGACTGGCGCTTAATCCTGATCTTGCCATCTTCAGCCGGAGTAATCGCGCCCATGGAGCAAACCTTGAGGCAAAGACCGCACTCGCGCGTCCCGATACATTTATTCAAATTCAGAGCCAAGTCTGGCCGGGAATGTTGGGATTCCGGATTGTTGCACCATCGGCACCGCAGGGGACAGCCATTCAGGAACACCATAGTACGAATTCCCGGTCCATCATGAAGCGTATATCGTTGAATGTTAAACACGTACCCGTATCGCGTTTGATCAAAACGAACGCTTGCGCGCATAGCACCTGCCAGAATAAAGTAGAGTCCCGCCGCAGGGCAGGACTCTTAGGTAAAGGTCCCCTTAAACGTTCCGTGATCCGTTCGACGGATGATGTCGTCTTGAAGATCGGGCGACAGGTCGACAAAATAAGCGCTGTAGCCGGCCACCCGCACCAGCAGGCTGCGGTACTTGTCCGGATCTTTCTGAGCGGCCAACAGCGTTTCCCTATTAATAATGTTGAACTGTACATGCCACAGCTTCAGATCGATCCACGTCCGGAGGAAGGAAACGAGTTTTTGCGTTCCTTCCTCCCCAGCGACACAGGACGGACTGAGTTTGACGTTGAGCAGGCGGGACGCCCGCTCGCGGTAGTTATAGTTCTTGGTCGCGTAGTTGGAGAGCAGAACCGCCGTAGGGCCATGCACGTCTGCCCCCTGCGATGCCGACGACCCGTCGGCCAGCGGCGTATATGCCTTGCGGCCGTTGGGCGTAGCACTGACGACTTTGCCGAACGGCACATGCGAAGTGAAGGGCACGAATCTCAGATCGAGGTGTACCCCCAGCTCAGCCGAATACTTCTTGGCGAATTTGAGAGCTTCCAGATCCAAGGCCTTGCCAATGGCGTCCGCATACGGGTCGTTATTGCCGTAACGCGGAGCATGCAGCAGTAGCTGTCTGATGTATTCCTTGCCTGCAAAATCGCAACCTAAAGCTGCGATCAACTCCGCCATGGACAGCCTTTTCGTTTCAAACACCAGCTTCTTCACGGCAGCCAGCGAGTCGATGACGGTACCGTACCCGATAAACTCGAAATAACCCATGTCGATGCCACCCTCGATCACGGGAGTGTGCAGGTCCTTGCAGGTCTTCATGCAAAGGTCGTGCAAAGCGGAGCCGAGAGGAGTAGCGAAATGATTGGGGCGGGAACGAATAATGATGTGCTGCTGGATAAAGGCGTGCTTCAGGAAATTCGTCTGCTGTGCGCAATAAGCGTTCCAAAACTCATCCCAGGTTGTAAAGTTGCGCGGATCGCCGGTTTCGAGTCCGATTGCCTCATCGCCGTATATCTTCATTCTGCCGTTACGTAACACCATTTCCAAAGCCGCAGCGAAATTGATGTAGGCACAAGGGCTGGTATAGGTATCCCGGTTGGGCATACGGGCTTCGGTGCAACCGGAAACCGCATAATCATTGGCTTCTTCAAAACCAGCCCCCTTGGCGAGCAGCAACGGAATGACTTCCTCGTCGTTGATGAGCTTCGGGAAACCGGAACCTTCTTTGATGGTTTCGGCCACTTCATGGAAGTAGCGTTGCGGCACCCGCGAATGCATTCGGGCGGCGAGGTCCGGATAGTTCAACGGAAATTCCCGTTTCGACTTCAGGAAAATATAAGACAAGTCATTGGTCGCATCCGTTCCGTCGGGCTTCTGACCGCCCACGGTTACCGCTTCCCAATGAGCATATCCTTCATTGATGGCGCCACCGGCCGGCGAGATATAGAGGTCGATAAACTGCGCCATGGCCACCCACATGCATTCCAGGAGTTCCGTGGCCTTTTCCTCTGTAAGACGGCCTTCCGCAATGTCTTTCGAATAGTAAGGAAACAGATATTGGTCCATGCGGCCGTTGGAAATAATGGTGCCCGTTTTCTGTTCAATGCGGGAGAACATCTGGGTGAACCATTGGGACTGCATCGCCTCATGGAAGGTGCGGGCCGGATTCTCCGGCACCCAGCGGCAATGTTCTGCAATAAGCTGCAGTTCCTGGCGCCGTTTTGGATCGGTTTGCCGGGCCGCCATGTCCGCTGCCAGATCGGCGTGACGGTTAGCCCAGAGAACAATCGCACCGCACAGGATGATGATGCCCTGCAGAAACGGTGCTTTCTCCCGGTTATCGACGGGACTTAGGGGATCCAGGGCGTCAAGCTTGGCCTTTGCCTCCGCCAGGATGGCCTTGAAACCTCGTGTCAACACCTTGTCGTAGTCATGTACCCATTGCAAGGCCGAACGGAAAGACGCGGTCTCATTTACTATGAACCTGGATTGCAGAGGATTCTGCGGATTACAAGTCAATTTTGCCGTGTCCTTCGGCAAAGCCTTAGTCAGGTCTTCGTGAAACGTCTTACCCTTCCAGTAGGGAGCGATCTTTTCAATGACCGTCCTGGCATCCTTCTCAGAAATGCTAAAGGGCGATTCCGTCCGGCTTGGCAACTGTTCAACTGCCAAGTCCAGGAAGTCGCCATCCAGTTCCGGATAAAGAATACCGTAGCGCCCCGCACAGCCGGATCGTCCGACAAGCGGTTGGTGGTCATCTATATAGACCGTGATATGTTCCGCGATATGCTTTAGCGCCTTGGCCCAGCGAAGAGTAAGGTGCTCGCCCTCGGTCTGGCGCATGGACTCGGTAAAAAGCGCGGCCCTTTCCACGTCAATCGTCGGACGCGTGGCTTTGAATGAGTTGAGGATCGCATAAACTCGTTCTCGTCCGACATAACTTTGAATTCCTTGTTGTTCTTCGAGCACTCGCTGCTCATGAGGCGACAAAATACAGCACTCCGCTGTTGACATATGCGCTCCCTACAGGTGCTAGTAATTCGATTGCAGAACCATCTCTACGTCCTGTTCGCTTGGCTTTCTGGGATTGTTACTGATCAGCCGTGTGGCTCCCATGGTGGCCTTTGCCAAAGACGGAATTGCATCCAGCGGCACATTATAGGTGCCGAGTTTATAGGAAATGCCCAGGTCATCCAGCAGGTTCTTGACTGACTTAACGGCAAGCCGGGCGCCTTCGATATCCGGCATCCCGTCCGGGTTTTCCCCGAAAGCTCGGGCAATCTCTTTGAATTTCTCGGGAGCGGCCAGCAGATTGTATTCCATTACCCACGGGCAAATGAAAGCGGTGAGAAGGCCATGCGGCAGATGAAAACGGCCGCCAATAGCCAGCGCAATGGCATGGTCCAGCCCGTTCTGGGTGTTAGAAAAGGCCATACCCGCAATGCAACTCGCATAGAGCATATTCTCGCGCGCCTGGCGGTCATCTCCGTTGGCATACGCCTTTCGAAGGTTCTTGGCAATCATTCGAATGGCCTGAAGATTCAGTGTGTCAGTAAAGACGGTCGCCCTGACGCCAGTAAACGATTCGATGGCATGGACCAGCGCATCCATCCCGGTCCTGGCTGTGATATGAGGAGGCAACCCCAGCGTCAGTTGCGGATCCAGCATGACGCAACGGGCAAAGAGGTGCTGGCTGACCACCGCCTTTTTCACATTATCCCGGCTGTCGGAAAGAACACTTATGGACGTTACTTCGCTACCGGTGCCTGCCGTGGTGGGGATCAAAATCAAGGGAACACCCGGCGCGGGAACCAGATCCATACCCAAGTAGTCATACACTGACCCCGGATTCGTCAGCAGAACCGAAGTGGTTTTGGAGATATCGAGAGAACTCCCCCCACCAATGCCAAGGATCACGTTCGGCTGAAAGGCTTTTGCGGTCTCCACACTCCTGGTGACGACCTCGATGCTGGGATCCGGTTCGACGTCGGCAAAAACATGAAAAGAAAGTTGGGCCTGATCGAGAACCCTTGCGACCGGATCGAGAAGCCCGGCAGCCTTGATTCCCGGATCGGTGATTACCAGTACCCTGGATCCGTGGAGACGCTTGATTTCTCGCTCCAGTTCCTCCAGGCAGCCAAAGCCATACACAACTCTGCTAACCGTATTAAAGAATGAAAACATTTTTCCCCTCTCCGTCGTGGCTGAATGGTTCAAATCAGTTCAAATCCCAAGCCTCGTTGCCCACTTCCCGATTTAGCCCCGAAGGTAAAGCTAAGAGCCGGAGTGCGGCCGCATAGTTCCTACTCTCTACTACCGTCCCACACAGCTTCTCACCGCCTGAGGCTCGGCGACCTTTCCACCCTCTTTCTGCCCCTCCCCCCTGTCCAGAAAGGCCCCGCTTGGTGACGAGAACCGAATGGTGGCGATTTTGTCCTGGGTGAAGAAGTCGATCCCTCCCTTGCCCTGCACCTTGTTCGTTCCCAAGAGCGAATCCTTAATGCCCCCGAAAGGCACGTAGGGATGCGGAGCACAAATACCAACGTTAATCCCCACCATGCCGACGTTTGCCTCGGAGATGAACTTCTCTGTGTAATACAAATTCTGCGTAAAGAGACAGGCGCCGTTACCATGCTCCTGGTTCCGGATCAATTCTAGCGCGACATCAATATCTCTAATTTTCATTACGGATACCACCGGACCAAAGATCTCTTCCTTCGCGATGGTCATATCCGGCGTAACGTCAGTGAATACAGTGGGCCCCACAAAGTACCCGTTCTTGTTCTTCTCCGGCACTCTTGGGTTGCGTCCATCCAGAACTAGGTTCGCACCTTCGTTAATGCCGATCTCGATATAGTGCTCCACCCTCTTCTTTGCTTGTGCCGAGATGACGGGTCCCATGTAGACGCCAGGATCCATGGCGTCTCCCACGGTCACTTTCTTCGAGGCTTCAACTATTCTTTCAACCAATCGATCGTGTATCGCTGGCACAGCAGCCACAATGGAGCCCGCCAGGCAGCGCTGACCCGCAGACCCGTAACAGGAGTTGAGGTAATTCTCGATAAACACATCCATCTGGGCGTCTTCCATGGCAACCAGATAGTTCTTCGCCCCTCCGAGAAGCATGCTTCGCTTACCAGCTTTCCCGCAGCGTTCGGCAACTTTCTTTGCGGTAGGCGTCGACCCCACCAAGCAAACACCTGCGATCTTCGGGTGGTCGTACCAACCCTCGGGAACAGCATGATCTCCGTTGACGATGTTGACCACACCTCTGGGCAGGCCGATCTCGTTCAGAATATCGCCCATTTTCTGCATGAAGAACGGCGATTCGGGAGATGGCTTGAAAAGAAAGGTATTGCCAGCCCCTATGGCGAAGGGAACAAACCAGCCGAAAACAAGGGCCGGGAAATTAAAGGGCGCAATGCCGCCAAACACACCCAGAGGCTGGCGAATGACCCGTGCAGTGATATTGGACCCAACTCCTTCTAACGTCTCTCCCTGGATCAGGGTCGGGATGCCGCAGGCCGTTTCAATTATCTCTAGTACCCGGGACACCTCTCCCCTGGCTTCACTGATGTGTTTGGCCTGGTCGATAGCAATGGAAAAGGCGAGTTCTTCAGCGTGCTCCTCCATCGCAGAGCGCAGCCTGAAGAGGTAGTTGACCCTCTTCGATGTCGGAAGCCTGCGCCAGGAGTCATACGCTTTGTGAGCAGAGTTCACGGCAGCCTGCGACGTTTCCTTAGACGACAGCGGAACCTCGCCGATTTGTTCGCCCGTAGATGGATTGAAAAGGGGAACATACTCTGCCCCGAACTTCGCCACCCATTCGCCGTCTATGAAGTTCTTTACCCTGACGAATTCCAATTGGTTCGTCATGCCCTCCTCCTTCCACCTGGGTGGAGGTCTGCTTTTCCGGAGCAAGCTCGCGACAGGTCATCCCATGCGCTGACCCGCAATTAGGTAAAGGATATCCTTTATCACGTTCGATATGTGTTCTCTGCTCATTCTTTCGGCACCTTCACCGTCTCTGTCTTTCAAGTACTGGATGATCTCGGCATGTTCTCGGTTGCGTCTTTCCATCAAATCCGTAGAGCCTGACCCTATCCACAATTGCCACAAGGAATTCATACCCAAATCAATCCTTAATCTTAAGCTTTCGTAAACCTCGACCAGGTACGAGTTGCCGCACGACCTGTATATCAGCGGATGCAATTCACAACTGAGTTGACGGGCAGATTCCCAATCGGGTTGCCTCCCATGGAGATATTTGTTTTCAATTCTGTCTAATTCAGAAATGTCTATTCCTGGTGCGGCGTGCTTAGCGGCCAATCCGTCTAGCACCTCGCGAACTTGGTAAAGTCGAATCAGATCATCGGAAGATATTCTCTTTAAAATGAACCCTTTGTTGGGAATCAAGTAAATCAGACCATCTTTCTCCAGTAGATTCAAAGCCTCTCTGATCGGCGTTCTTCCCATTTCTAAAGCTTGACTCAGGGACAACTCTGTAAACGGGTCTTCCGGCCTGGCATGATGTAAAAGAATCATGGCCTTAATAGCTTCATATGCTTTATATTTCTTGGTTTGCTGGCTCTGTGGCATTTGTCGACAACCTGACTACATATTGTCGATGACAATGTATGTTTCAGGAGATATCTTTGTCAAGAGAATATTACCAGGAGCGGATAATAGATGACACTGGACGCCTACGACTTGGGCTCGTTGGAACGTACGGTCGCGCCGCAGATAATGTCATCTATCAAGCGCTCCCATTAGTAAGATCCTATCCGTGAACACACCTGTCCGGCTAAAGATCGAATAACGACAACTGGTTGCACGGATCGTCCATTGAATCTTGCACTGGGAACGCCGTAACTACTTGGGAAAGCGGCACCCGCTCGAAGAGGGTGAGGCTTAGAATTTGGAGGATTTCGCTGAGGCTCCGGGGGAGTTGGAATTCCTTCTTGAGGATCGCGACCAACACGTAGACGCTGATCGCGATTCAGCTCTGGGTCTTCACCGCGTTCTCGGAGGTCCCGTAGAAGGCCTGGATGCGTCGGTGCGGCTTGATCCACTGGAAGAAGAGCTCGATCTGCCACCGACACTTGTACAGTTGGGCGATCTGCAGCGGGGTCAGCGTGAAGTTGTTGGTCAAGAACACGAACCGCTGCCCCGTCTCGCGATCGCCGTAGGTGATGCGCCGTAGCGGGACGGGGTCCAGCGTGGCGGTCTTCGGCCCGTAGAGGACGATCGTCTGGTCGCTGCGCAGCCCGGTGGTCTGGTCGATCGGCCGCGAGACCCGGCGCGCATAGTCGAGCCCGCGTTTGCCGCGGATCACGAAGAAGGCCAGGCTCTGGGTGATGGTGTAGAGTCGGGCGAAGTCGGTATAGCCGCGGTCCAGGACGGAGAAGGCCCCCGGCTCGAACAGCAGCGCATCGAGGAGCGTCACATCGGCAGCCCTGCCGTCGGTGATGGCCACGAAAGTCGGGATCTGGGCCCGCAGGTCGAGCAGGGTGTGCAACTTCACGGCCGCTTGGGTCCGCCGGAAGCGGGCCCAGGGGAACAGCGCGAGGCAGAGATCGATCGTCGTCGCATCGAACGCGTACGCCGTCTGCGCGAGTTCGACCGCGAACGGGTCGTCGCAGTACCACTGGCGCGCCCGGTGGATCAAGGTCTGGGCGAAGTCGGCGTAGATCCGCCAGTCGCGCGTCTCGTTCGCATCGGCGAGGGTACTTCGCGCCACCCGGCCCCGCAGGCCCGCGTGGTAGAGCTTCGGCTGGAGCGCGCGCAGGCACGTCTCAATGTCGCGCAGACTCTCGCGATACGTCAGTTGGGCGAAGGCCATGCAGAGGAGCTGATCGTACCAGGTGAACGTCCGGAGCCAGCGACGGCCGGGGTAGCGCGCCACGCACCGCGCCAACGTGCGCCGCGGGAGTAAATCCATGACCTGCGCGAACACGGTGCGGCCCGTATACATTGGCCAGTCCTTTCTGCCCCGCCGAAGCGCGGGACGCCTGGCCAGAGTCTACGAGCAAATTCAAGTCGATACCAAGCATTGTGGCGCGTAACTCCCTGTCTTTCCAGCCGTTGCTGAATCGGTGATCGGCCTTAGCCGGACAGTAGTGAGACAGATGACGTTACCAAAAGGTAACAGCCGAGATGGCAGCGTTACCTTTCGGTAGCATCAAGTGGCCAGGAGACTCCGAGTTGCTTGAGCTTTTTCCACAGGGTCTTCCGGCTGATCCCCAGGATCCGAGCTGCCTGAAGCCGATTGCCCTCCGTGAGCTGAAGCACGGAGATGATGTGCCCCCGCTCCGCCTCCGCCCGCACCTTCTCAAGAGATTGATCCTCTGCCGTTCCCGGATCCTTGATTGTCGTCACTGGCCCTTTCTCTCTCGCCCCGGCACGCATCTCCGCCGACCCTGTGCCGTGCGCCAAACATTCAATGGCCCCCGGGACGTCTGTCTCTCCATTCCAACTCCGAGACGACACCCGGGGGCCACCGGCCAGCCGATTCCGCTGCCCGATCCTTACTAGTGCTTTACTCGTTTCCTACCCTGTGAAGAACGTGTAACTCACCCAGACGAGAAGGACAAGCAGGACCGCGCCCAGGATCAAGCTCCACGCGATCAGCTTTCCTTCCACCGGCAAGAACGGCTCATACGGGATCTGCGCCATCTCGTCGGCCACTTTTGGTTGCTGAACTTGCGGTGCCATGATGGCCCCCCTTTTTTTCTTAGGACTCGTGTGTTCTGGCCCTCATCCCGCTCACGCCGTCGGCGGCATGATCCCGTGGAAGAAGATCCACGAGATGACCAGCCCAATCCAGATGATGAACCCGAACAGGCAGACCAGATACACCAGGGCCAGCTTGCCGATGCCTTCCTCCCAGAGCTTCTTGAAGTTCGACACGAGGCCGATGGTAAAGAAGGTCATCACGAAGAAGAGCACCCGGAAGATGTTGCTCTCCCCCGTGGACAGCCTGGCCGCGCCGATCAGGCCCGGGGCCTGCAGGGCCAGCCACAGCATCGCGAGGAAGGTCAGGATGTAGCCGATCACGAACTTGGGGAGGCGCTCCCAGATCTCGCCGACCGAGACCCTCTGCCCGGATTTCCCCTCGATGGCGTACACCCAGATCAGGGCCAGAACGAAGGCCCAGATGCCGATGAAGATGTCGATGAACACCTTCACCGTGGTGGCCGTCATCAGCACCCAGCCTTCCT
>Ga0116123_1001949_pt1 | contig 10766 bp, 13 predicted proteins | sample June2015DPH_13_1_3_FD_89727 | JGI IMG/M metagenome (GOLD analysis project Ga0116123, IMG submission 89727) | Peatland microbial communities from SPRUCE experiment site at the Marcell Experimental Forest, Minnesota, USA - June2015DPH_13_100 | ecosystem: Environmental > Terrestrial > Soil >... | reverse complement strand
ACTTTGATCTGGAGACTCGTGTGCTGGAACCACTGGAAAATCCCTTCGGCCCAAAAGTGTTACCTATGTAGCCGGTACATTCTGTTATCCATGTCTCCGGGCTGGACCTGAAAGGATTGGTGGCGGCGCGTGGACTCGAACCACGGACCTACGGATTATGAGACCGTCGCTCTAACCACCTGAGCTACGCCGCCACATTTATTTACAACAGCTTACAAACATGCGACCTTGCGCCATTGCATTCCGATCGCACTAACTTAGGATAGCGTAGACCTGTTGGAGGTGGCATTGAATCGCTATCAGCGCGGTCACATTTATGAGGCATTTGGGGCCTTGCACGTTCGATTCTATCAAAACTGAGGTCCGTGACGGACAACTCACACGCGTGCAGAAGTCGCGCATAGGCTCCGCGGCTAAAAGTGGCGCCTTCCTTCAACCAGACGAGTTCAATCCAAATTGTGAATGATCTCACCGAGGAACCAGGCTCTGCGTTCCGTCTCATCAATCCAGACCTCAATCAGGCTCGCAGTTGCCGCATCCATATGGCGCTCGCACACCTCGTGAATAGAACGGAGCGAGGCCGTCAGTTGGCGGTTGTCGGAATACAACTCGCTGAGCATCGCTGTGTCCGAAACGTGGACTGCGTTATTGTCCTTGAGCCGTTGATGGCTACTGATCTCGCTGATCGAATGGAGCGTTAAGCCTCCAAGCTTGCGGGCTCGCTCTGCAACTGGGTCCGTCATCGCAAATATCTGATCTCCATGCTCATCGAGAAGGAGATGGTAATCGCGGAAAAAAGAGGGAAAATCCGGACTTAGGCAGAGCGGTTGCGGATGAAGATTACGCGCATGCACGAAGGGGGGCCAAGACTGTACCCTCTGTTAGACTCAATCGCACCTCGATGGGCCGACGGGCGTTAGTTTTTCGTATACGTATTTGCCTTTACTCGGTGCAGAAGTCGTGGCCTATGTCAATCCCTTTGCATCTGACATTGCCAAGCATTCTTCACGGTGAGAAAACCATTTCGTCGTTCTGCTTCCCAGCTTTGTGTGTGCGTGTCCCGCCGAGGATTCGGCAGGGATGCAACCTTGCACCGTCGACATGACGACGGTGGTGTCTGCCCGTGGACTCTCCGGCGGCGAGCTCTGTTGCGGACTTTGCATATCCGGCGATGCAATCTCAGCGGATTCCGAAGGTGCGGCTGGCGCCAAGGATGAACGTCGCTTTTGCTCCGCAAGACTCTGTACGAACGGATAAGTAGTAGTGGCAGAAAGAAACGCAAGCAGTGCATTCCCACTCTCGTAGGCGAGATGCCGGAAACTGGAATCCCGCCGAAAACTCCAGAGCCTTGAAGCCGATACCGGCACTTGCATAGTGCCCCCGACCACCGACCGGGAGTAAAATATAAACGGATTCCCTGGGTGGGAAGGCCATGGCCACTCGAATTGCCTTCCTTGTGCGAGCGCCGCGCATCCTTCCGATCTTGCTGTCGGTGATCTGTCTCCTCGCGCCCGCAGAGGCGCAACACGGGGGCGGAGGCGGCCACTCCGGAGGCGGCCACTTTGGTGGCGGGCACTCTTCCGGCAGGCAATCCGGTGGGAGCCAAGGGGGCGGGCATTTCGGCTGGCTGCACTTCCGGTCCGGAAAGGACTCTGCCCGGCGTGCGGGATCCGAAGCGTCCTCTACTACTTCGGATATTTTGCCCCATGGGCCGTCGCACCCATGGACCTTCGCCACGCCGGCCCGAACGCCATCCACTTTGCGGATTCCGTCAACGCTTCTCTGGTCTCCTCCGCTATTCCACGCCACTCCGACGGCCCCAGTTTCTTTCGTTTCTTCGACCGTGCGCCGTCCTCGCGGTTTCTCCTTCAACCGCTTTCCGCGGTTTTCTTCCTCTGGATGCTTCTTGAACGGCGTGACCCAGGTCTGTTTCTTCGAGCCATTTTTGCCGCTGCTTTCCTTCTCCGGTTACTTTGATCCTTTTTATTTCGGCTTCGGCGGAGACGCGCTTGATCTGGGCGACGACCTCACTTCCCAGGGGTCCACGCAGTCGGAAATGTCGGCGATCCCGCCCACTGCCAATCCATCGGATGACGGCAGAGCAGAAGGAAATTCGTCGGCGCGACCCAGAGTGGCGCTAGACACAGCGACCGAACAGCAGACCCTGGGCAAGCGAGTCTTCCTGCTGGTGCTGAACAATGGTGCCAGCCACGCTGCGACTGACTACTGGGTCGCCGACGGCTATCTCGAATACATCAGCCCCGACGGCACACGCAGCCACATTCCGCTCGAAGCTCTCGACTTGCAAAACACGGTGATCCAAAATGCTCCCCGTGGCCTTCCGTTCGTGCTCCGCTCCACGCCCGCACAGAATCGTTAGCTCCGCCCCAAATCTCCTGAACGACGAGACGCCCGGGCTCGCGCGTCCACTTCTTTATTCCAAGAGCGCTTGCAAGAAAAGCGTCAACCAAAACGATAAACGTCCGATTCCATTCGCCGATTCGATACTTGCCAGTCTCGGCAAGAAACTGGAAACTAGTCCCACATGAAAACCGTCGCCGTCATCCCAGCTCGACTTGCCTCCACCCGTCTGCCGCGCAAAATGCTCCGCGAGATCGCCGGGAAGCCGCTTGTGGGATGGGTCTATGAAGCGGTCCACTCATCGCCGCTTCTCTCCGAGGTGATCATTGCTACGGATTCCGAAGAAATTATGGACGCCTGCAAACATTACGGATGGAAAGCCCGAATGACTTCGTCAAGTCACCGCAGCGGGACCGAGCGCGTACATGAAGTCTCAAACCACATTACCGCCGATCTTTACTTTAACGTGCAAGGCGACGAACCGCTCGTGTGTCCCGAACAAATTGCCACTCTGTTGGATGTTATGAAAGATTCGTCCATTCAGGTGGGAACTCTGAAGACCCTTTGCCCGGCGGAAGATATCCATAATCCAAATGCTGTTAAAGTCGTGACTGAGGCAAACGGCCGCGCTCTCTATTTTTCCCGCTCCACCATTCCTTTCGATCGCGACGGCAGCGACCCACGCTACTTCAAACATCTCGGTCTTTACACTTACCGAAAGTCCGCGCTCGATTGTTTTGTAAGCCAGCCGGAATCGACGCTGGAAAAAAGTGAACGGCTGGAACAGCTGCGTTTCCTGGAAAACGGAATCTCAATCTACGTGGGCGAAACGCCTTACGATTCCGTAGGCGTGGATACGGAAGAAGATTTGCAGCGTGTGACCGCAATTCTGCGCCAGCGTTAATTTCGTTTGTGGGGTCGGAAAATTCGGCTTCACGCCTGCGGGCTCGCGCTTTGTGTGCGGCCCCACTCTTCTGCGGCCGCCACGCGCCTCGAAATTGCAGGGTGTGAGTGGAATAACAATTCTATCCATTTCGAAGGCGTCCGCTCCGCAAGGTTCTGCTGCGCCAGCTTGTTCATCGACGAAATAAACGGCTCCACATTGACGATCGATTCAAATGCGTAGCGGTCGGCCTGCCGCTCGTTGTATCGCGAGTAGGCATTTAACGCGGGCATCAGCAGGAGGGAAATCACGGTTGCAGTGATCGCCAGCAGGGGCAGGTTGGCAAAATCGGATAGCTCCTCGAACATGTGATGATCAACTGCGTAATGCAACACAAAGTTCGCCACCCAGAAGCCGAATAGAGTAATTCCCCCCTGCACCAGAATGCTCTTCAAAATGTGCTTGTGGACGTGATGGCCAAGTTCATGCGCGAGCACCGCCTCGATTTCTTCAGGAGCATAGTTATCCAGCAGAGTGTCGGCCAGGATGATCCGCCGCGTGCTGCCAAGACCGGTCAGAGCCGCATTCGCCTTCTTGCTCTTTTCCGAAAGCTTCCAGCGGTAAACTCCGCGCACCCGCGTGCCCGCCCGCTGGCCCAGTTGGACCAGCCGGCGCCGCAGGTCTTCATTGTCCAGCGGCTCGAACTTGTAGAAAATCGGGAACAGCACCACAGGCGCTAGCTGGGCCAGCAAGATGAATAACCCCATGAACAGTGCCCACGTGATCAGCCACCAATGCTGCGGGGACTGCCGGATCATGAAGTACAGCAACTCCACCACAACCCCTGCCAGCACCAGTCCTACCAGAAAACCCTTGACTTGATCCCATAACCACGAACGAACTTTTTGCGTGGAGAGCTGGAACTTCCGTTCCAGCCGGAATCCGTAGTAGTCGAGACCCAGGCCGAGCACTTTGCTGATCAGCAGCAGGAAGAACAAATATAGGAAGACGGCGAGCGTGTAGTTCTGAAATCCCCGCCGCAAGGCGAGATCGCGCAACCATCCGGACCAGCCCGTAATCATCAGGAGAACAAGGAACGCGGAGCCGACGACAAAGTCCGCGACTCCGAGCCATCGGTGGATCCGATTGTAACGGCGCGCCTCGGGCGAGTCGTCTGGCGTCGGGAGTGTGCTTCCAGCGAAAGTCATGCCCACTTAGAAGTATCGCATTACCGCAGTGCTAAATGTGGATTTCCGAAGTGATTAATGAGCTTACGAACCGCCATTATTAACAAAACTCTCCGCGGCTGTGAGTATTTCCGTCACCAGCTCCGGCGATGCGGCTTCCGCGTACGCGCGCAGCAGCGGCTCCGTTCCCGAAGCACGAAACAGAATCCACGCTTCCGCTCCGTTGCCGTTTGTCGGAGCATCAAGAAACAACTTGATGCCATCAAGACTTTCTTTTTTTACTACGCAATAGCGCCCCAAACTCTGTGTGCTTTCTGCCCGCGCCCGCTGAATCGCGCTCCGCTTGACCTCTTCCGGAATGTGCAGATCGCGCCGCCCGTAATGGTGTGGCCCGAACTCGCGTTGCAGGTCCGTGACCAGTTGGCCCAGCGGCTTGCCTTCCTCCGCCATCACGTTGGCCAGCAATAGGCAGTTCAGCACCCCATCGCGCTCTGGTAGAAAGCGCGAGTAGCCGATGCCGCCAGATTCTTCTCCACCGATCAGGATGTCGTGTTCCATCATCAAATCCGCGATGTACTTGAATCCGATCTGCGTTTCGTAAAGCTTGCGCCCGTACTTGGCGGCAATGCGGTCGAGCATACGCGTCGTATTAAATGCGCGCACCACGTCGCCGGACCATTTTTTGCGCTCGAGCAGCCAGCGCAACAGCACGCAGAAAATCTTGTGCGAATCTACAAAGCTGCCATCCTCAGCGACCGCACCGATGCGGTCGGCGTCGCCATCCGTGGCCAATCCCGCATCGCACTTCTCGCTCACTACCGTTTGCTGCAGCAGAGCGATATGCGGCTCAATCGGCTCGGGATTGATGCCTGGAAAAAGAGGATTGAGTTCCTGCCGGATCGCGATGTGTTGAACGCTGCGTTCCCGAAAGATTCCGGCCAGAATGCCGCGGCCAGAGCCATACATCGAGTCGATTGCGATTTTGAATTTGGCTTTGCCAATTAAATCCATATCGGCAAAACGGCAAATCGCAGCAACGTAAGGCGTCTTGAGGTCAACCTCTTCGATGGCCGCTTTCGCGCCTTCCGGCATCGCTCCGGCGCGCAACTCTTCTTCCACCTTTTTCATGATGCCAGGAGTGGCGGATCCACCAAACTTCCCTTTGAACTTCACTCCGTTCCAGTTCCATGGATTGTGGCTGGAGGTGACCATCACTCCGCCAGCGGCGCCTTTGTTTTTCACAGCATAGGACACGGCAGGGGTCGGCGTGTAATCGTCAGCCAGTTTCGCCGGAATGCCAGCGGCGGCGATTATTTCCGCGGCGACTTGCGCTGCGCGTTGCGACGCGAAACGCGTGTCGTAGCCGACGAAGATTCCGCGCGGGGCGTCCTCGTATTTCAAAACGTAGGAAGCAATCGCGCCGGCGACTCGACGCACGTTGTCGAAAGTGAAGTCGTCCGCGATGATGCCGCGCCAGCCGTCAGTTCCGAATTTAATTTCTTGAGCCATGCGTTCTTGGTTTTTGGTTTCCTGTTTCCAGTACCCGCGAACCGAAAAGTACCGCCGAATCTTCGGCACCAGAAACCAGAAACTACGTCAGTTTGTGCAGCTTCTTCCGGTCAAGATGCTTCACCACTTTGCCGACGTCCTGCGCGTGCTGACGTGTAGTGATCAGCAAAGCGTCAGCCGTATCGACCACCACTACGTCGTCCACTCCTACGGTGGCAACAAACTTATTAGGAGCATGCACGTAATTACCCGTAGCGTTCAGAACGAACACGCCCGCACTGTGGATGATGTTCCCCGCAATCGGACTGGTCTTCGCGGTGTGATGCTCGTGCAGAGCGGTCCACGAACCCAGGTCGTTCCAGCCGAAATCCGCAGGAAGGCAAACGATGTTTCCTGCCTGCTCGCCCTTTGCCGACCGCGGTTCCAGCACGGCGTAATCGACGCTGATGTTTTCGCACTTCGGATATAACTTCTTGAAAGTCGCCGCAAATCTGCGCGTGCCGAAAGCGGCAGCGATCTCTTCCAGCAGTGGAGCGGTCCTCGGAAGATGCTCGCGCAGAGCATTGGCCAGCGTCCGAGAGCTCCATAGAAACATGCCGCTGTTCCAGAAATAATTACCTGCAGCCACAAAAGCAGCAGCCTTCTCCGCGTCGGGTTTCTCGGTGAATCGGCGCACACGCAAAGCGTCGCTCTCGAAGGCGCCGCCCGCCTCAATGTAGCCGTATCCCGTTTCCGCGCGGTTTGGCCGAATACCGAGGACCACAATGTTTTCACCAGCGGCTGCAATCTCCACTCCACGTTCGATGGTTGCCCGATAGCTCTTTTCATCTGCTATCACATGATCGGAAGGAAACATCCCAATGACCGCCTCGGGATTTTCGCGCAGCAGAAGAAAAGCGGCTAGGCCGATCGCAGGTCCGGTGTTGCGTCCCAACGGCTCGGCGAGCACTTGTGTCTTGGGCAGTTTCGGAAGCTGCTTCAAGATCGCGGGACGCAGATCGTCATTGGTGATGATCCAGAATCGTTTGGGCAGAGCCAGCGGCAGCAGTCGCGCCACGGTCTGCTGGATCATCGTCTGCTTGCCATCGAGCGCCAGCAACTGCTTGGCCCGTTTCTTCCGGCTCAAGGGCCAGAATCGCGTGCCTCGGCCGCCAGCGAGAATCACAGGATAGAAGTTTTCGTTCTTAGCCACGTTCTCAGGATCTCAATCACTACATTCGTGTTTCGGGTTCGGGCAGTGTAGCACCGGGTACACGCGCTCTCAGAAACTCCAGTGTCCACTGTGGACGCACCGTATACTTTTCTACCGACGCGGGAACGACGATCGCATCGCCCTTGGCTACTGTGACGGGTTCCGCGCCGGCTGCTTCTACCACTCCGCATCCTTCCAGTGCCACGAGGGTCTGCGCGGAACTCTTGCCGGAATCGTCGCGCGTGCTCAGCTCCTGCGCGTCCTTCATCTCAAACATATCCACAACAAAGTAAGGAGCAGCTACCAGCAGAGCTTGCCGGTTATTGCTGCCGCGAATCTGCGCCGGAGCCGGTCTCACTACTTTTCCGGAAGCTACTTTCAACTTCACCGCAGCCAGGCCCTCTTTCAGGTGCAACTCGCGCGGCCGTCCGTAATCATACAAACGATATGTCGTGTCCGACTGTTGTTGAGTCTCGACGATCACCGAACCGGGCCCCAGCGTGTGCACAGTTCCGCCAGAAACGTAAATCATGTCGCCGGTGAAGACGTTCAGCCAGTTGAGCAACTCTTCGGCGCGCTTCTCATGGATCGAGTGTTCCAATTGGGCAACGGTCACGCCCGGTTTCAATCCCAGTGCGATTTGCGACCCCGGCTTCGCGTGCGCCACATACCAGCATTCCGTCTTGCCCCATGGCTGACCTACGCGGCGAGCTTGCTCGTCATCGGGATGCACCTGCACGGAAAGATTTTCATGGGGGAAGAGAAACTTCAGCAGCAACGGGAAGCGCCGCGCATCGCGGGCGGCGTCGCCCACAAGCTCTCGCTGGCACTTCTCGCTGACTTGCGACAGCGTCTGCCCGGTGAGCGGTCCGTTGGCCACTTTGCAATCGTCGCCGGTGAGCCAGGCTTCGCCAATCTTTTCGCTGAACTGCCGATTGGGATAAATCGGCGACAAATCGTGCGTCCCCCACGGGCGCGGATCGAATCCCGGAAGCATCAACAATGGATACAGATTGCCCATGAGGAATTATTTGGACGAAAAAGGCCGTTCGCGAACAAACGGCCTTAGCCGAACGCGTCTGAAATTAGCGACTACAAAGCGGCGAAGAATTTCCGCATGCGTTCCAGGCCGCGATCCAACTCCGCCTTCGAGGTCGCATACGAAACGCGGATGTGCTCGCCGGTGCCGAATCCTTCTCCCGGCACGGTCGCTACGTGTGCTTCCCGGAGCAACCTTCCCGCGACGTCTGACGCCGATTTCACACCCCCGCGTCCCAGGAACGGCGAGATGTTGGGATAGGCATAGAATGCGCCCTCCGGCAGAGTGCAAGTCACTCCTGGAATTGAGCGCAAGCCTTTCACCACGTGGTCACGCAGCTCGATGTATTCGAGCCGCATATGCTCGACGCACTCTTGCGGTCCCTTGAGCGCAGCCACTGCCGCTTTCTGCACAATCGAAGTCGGATTCGAAGTGGACTGGCTCTGCAACTTCGACATCGCATTCACCACCGCTGCCGGAGCGAGCGCGTAACCCAGGCGCCAGCCCGTCATGGCATAAGTTTTCGAGAGCGAACCCAGCACCACGATGCGCTCTTTATATTCGCGCAGCGATCCAACGGAAAAATTCCTGCCGCTGTAATTCAAATAGACATAGCACTCGTCGGAGAGCACCCAGATTCCGCGCTCGTGCGCCAGGCGGACCACTGCCGTCAGATCCTCCGCACTCATGACCGCGCCCGAGGGATTTGACGGCGAATTCAGAATGATCACCTTGGTTCGCGGCGTAATCAGCCGCGCGACCATCTCTGCGGTCACCCGGAAGCCTTGCGACTCATCCGATTGCAGCAACACGCACTGGCCGCCGGCATAGCGCACGATGTCCTTGAACGAAACCCAGTAGGGCACCGGCAAAACCACTTCGTCGCCGTGATCCACGAGCACCTGAATGGCGTTGAACAGCGCATTCTTGCCGCCGGTTGAAGCGATCACTTCTTCGCGGCGGTAATCGGAATCGAAGTCCACGGCATGACGGTGCACGATGGCGTCACGCAACTCAGCCGTGCCCGGCACTGCCGTGTACTTGGTGAAGTTGCCCTGAATGGCCGCGATGGCCGCGTCCTTGATGTGCTGCGGCGTGGTGAAATGTGGCTCGCCGGCGCCAAAGTCTACAACATCGATGCCCTGCATACGCAGTTTGTCCGCTTCGGCCACCACCGCCATCGTGGCTGAGGGCTCAATGCGGTTGATTCGGTCGGTGAGTTTCAGGGCTTCGGTGATAGCAGTGGTCATGTTTTCTTCTTCCTTTTCTCTTTTCCGCCTGAGGCGCGAGCCGTGGCTGCTTGCATTTCGTCGTGAAACTTGTAGGCCGGCTCAAGTTTTTCCCGCAGCTTCTGTTCGACCACTTCTGGGACGAGACCCTTCACTGGGCCGCCGATCTGCGCCACTTCGCGTACCAGACGCGAACTGACATAAGAATATTTGTCGGCTGGCATCATGAACACGGTCTCCAGCGTGGGCTCAAGCTTGCGGTTCATCAGCGCCATCTGCAATTCATATTCGTAATCGCTCACGGCTCGAATGCCGCGCAAGACACAAGTCGCGTCGATCGACTTGGCGTATTCGACCATCAACCCATGGAAGGCTTCGATGCGGACATTCTTCAAATGCGCCGTGAGCGTTTTCAGCATCTCCAGCCGCTCCGCGAGGCTGAACATCGGGCTCTTTTCCGTATTCCTGAGAATGCCAACGACCAGTTCTTCAAAGATCTTGGCACCCCGCTCAATCAGGTCGAGGTGACCGTTGGTGGGTGGGTCGAACGAACCGGGATAAAGGGCGCTGACTTTACTCAATGGTCCTCGCAGGAAGCTGCCGTGCTGGGCAATAGAGGATTCTATTCGGCAGGAGCAGGGATGGCAATTAGGGAATGAGCAGGCTTCGGGGCACGGTGCATTTGAGCACCGCGCCCCAACGTGATGTTTAGCGCTTCGCTGCTATCGGCACCTTGGCAGGTTCGGGAGGGGCACTCGGCATCGTGGTGACACGCGCTCCCGTTGACGGCGGCGTCTGCGCCGGAGTGGCTGCCGCGTGTGGCTGTGCAGGAGTCGCAATCAATCCCAGCGCCTTACGCACTTCCGTGTCGAGCTTAGCCATGGTGTCCTTGTTGTCTTTTAGGAACTGGCGGGCATTTTCACGGCCCTGGCCAATGCGTTCGCCTTTATAGCTGAACCACGACCCAGACTTTTCGAGGATGTTATTGTTCACCGCGATATCGAGCAGGTCGCCCTCGCGGGAAATGCCTTCGCCATAAAGAATGTCGAACTCGGCCTCGCGGAAGGGCGCTGCCACTTTGTTCTTCACGACTTTTACGCGGGTACGCGAGCCGGTGACTACGTCTCCGTCCTTGATAGCCGCAATGCGCCGAATATCCACGCGCACCGACGAATAAAACTTCAGCGCGCGGCCGCCCGTGGTGGTCTCCGGATTGCCAAACATCACTCCAATCTTTTCGCGGATCTGGTTGATGAAGATCAGGCAGGTGCGCGACTTGGAAACCGTGCCCGTCAGCTTGCGCAGTGCTTGCGACATCAGCCGCGCCTGCAGCCCCATGTGGCTATCGCCCATTTCTCCATCGAGT
>Ga0116123_1001948_pt1 | contig 10768 bp, 9 predicted proteins | sample June2015DPH_13_1_3_FD_89727 | JGI IMG/M metagenome (GOLD analysis project Ga0116123, IMG submission 89727) | Peatland microbial communities from SPRUCE experiment site at the Marcell Experimental Forest, Minnesota, USA - June2015DPH_13_100 | ecosystem: Environmental > Terrestrial > Soil >... | reverse complement strand
GAGATTATAGTCGGAAAGAACACGAACATCCTTGTTGCTGAAAGCCTGTCGATGGGTTGTGTGACCTTCAGCAAGCGTTTCTTCCCCAAAGCAAAGATAACTCCGGTGCTGTTTAAACAGGCCCGGGCTGCAGCAGGGGAACTGCTTGAGACGGTCATGGGCAGTTTCAGCGGCGTCACCTGGCTGGATGTCATCGGAGCCGCCGGCACAATCAAGACAACGCGAAAGGTGATCAATTACAGATCGGGCGACAATGAGATCAGTATGGCTGCGCTGGACAGCCTTATCGACAAAGTAGTCAGTGCCGGTCATTTGGACAAGCTCCTTGAGATCAGGGGTCTCACTCAGGACCGGGCGACTGTCTTTCCAGGAGGACTTGCGATTCTGAAGAGCATCATGGACCGTTTTGCGATTAAAAGCATGAAGGTTTCAAAGACGGCGCTGCGAGAGGGTATTATCTTTGACCTTTTACGTAAAGAAAAAACCTGACAGCACTTATGCATCACCTGCAGCGCTTGAGTATTTCTCCAAAAGAGCGGTCTGCGCGGAAAACGGTTCTTCTGCTCCTGGTTCGAGTTTTCTATAAGTTCCGTCGCTTTGGAGCATCCAGGCCTGGGAGTTGTCTTTAAGATAGTATTCGAGGTCGTCTATCAGCCTCTGGCGCAGTTCTGAACGCTCAATGGGGAAACAGGTTTCGACGCGGCGAAAGAAGTTTCGCACCATCCAGTCAGCGCTGCAACAAAACACCTCCGGCTTTCCGCCGTTATGGAAATAGAGAACACGGGTATGCTCAAGAAAACGCCCTACTACCGAACGTACCGTGATGTTTTCCGATATTCCGGGCAGGCCAGGTTTCAGGCTGCACGTGCTCCTTACAATAAGCTGTACCCGGACCCCTGCTCTCGATGCCCGATAAAGAGCCTGAACTACGCCGGGTTCTGTGAGGTGATTAAGTTTAGCTATAATACGCGCCGGCTGCCCCTTGGCCGCGTAGAGCGTTTCACGCTCTATTTTGGACAGTATTGCATCGTGAAGAGAAAAGGGCGCATCAAAAAGTTTTTTAAGTTTTCCGACTTTGCCGAGACTTGTCAACTGGAGAAAGAGATGATGAACGTCCTCTGTAATTTCCCTGTCGCATGTGAAGAAGCTATAGTCAGTATATAACCTCGACGTCCGCGCATGATAGTTGCCCGTTCCCAGATGCACGTAATTCCGTATGTCCCCCTCTTCCCGCCTCACCACGAGGATCATTTTTGCGTGTGTTTTGTATCCGACAACTCCATAGGTTATATGTGCGCCGGCATCTTCAAGGCGGTTGGAAAGGGCAATGTTTGCCTCCTCATCAAAGCGTGCCTTAAGTTCAATAACAACAGTCACCTCTTTGCCGGCCCGGGCCGCTGCTACAAGAGCGTCAACGATTGCCGAATCAGGTCCGGTCCGGTAGAGGGTCTGTTTAATGGCTAGCACATCCGGGTCACGCGCGGCTTCGGCGACAAAGTCGATAACAGGGACAAACGACTCAAATGGGTGATGGAGGAGGATATCTTTTTCCCGTATCCGTTCAAACATGTTTATTTTCCTCGCAATTTTTCGTGGTATCTTTGACGTGAAAGTCTTGTATTTGAGGTCAGGGCGGTCCAGCAAGTCGTACACTGCCATAAGCCTGTGGAGATTCACCGGACCTTCAACCTGAAAAAGGTCATCTTCAGTCAACGCAAATTTGTCGAGGAGGAAGGATATCATATCCGTCGAACAATTGTCAGCCACTTCAAGACGTACGGCATCGCCATACCGGCGGGACAGGAGTTCTCCTTCGAGAGCGCCGCGGAGGTCGGCGATTTCTTCCTCGTCAAGGTAAAGCTCACTGTTTCTCGTCACCCTGAACTGGTAGCATCCGACCACCTCCATCCGCGGGAACAGGTCCCCGATGAATTCGTGGATTATCGAAGACAAAAAAACAAAGTCGGACGGTCCGCTCCCCGTCTCCTTTTGCGGCAGTTTGATTACCCGGGGCAGAGACCTCGGGGCCTGAACAACTGCCATGCCCCCTTTCCGGCCAAAAGCGTCTTTCCCTTTGAGGGCCACAATAAAGTTGAGACCTTTGTTAAGAATACGCGGAAAGGGATGCGCCGGATCAAGACCGACCGGGCTCAGTATAGGCAACACATGATTAACGTGGGCACGCAGCCACTCTCTTTGCCTGGCAGTCCACTCCGTCCTTGGAAGCAACCGGACACCCTCCCTGGAAAGAGCAGGGAGCAACACTTCATTGAAGACCCGGAACTGCTCGGCAACCAGTGCATGGGAGCGGACGGCAATCTCCTTAATTATATCAGCCGGCGCAATGTTGTCAGGCCCTGTCTGGACTGATCCTGAAGCAATTTTCTGCTTGAGGCCGGCCACTTTTATTTCAAAGAATTCATCATGATTGGTGTCCGTTATGCAGAGGAATTTCAGTCTTTCGAGGAGGGGGGTACCCAAATCAGTAGCTTGAGCAAGAACGCGAAAGTTGAATTCAAGCTGGCTGAGCTGCCAGTTGATAAACAACTCCGGCCGTGCCAAAGCGGCCTCTTGCGCCTTTAAGCGCGTTATTTTCTTTGACTTCATGATGTTTAGTACCTGTCCTCCTGAGCATTCTATGCATGCCGAAAAAGTTTTCCATGATCGGAGCCGTATAATTGTACCACAAGAGGGTCAGGCAGGAGGATTTGACAAAATAATTATTTTCTGTTATTGTTGATAACAAATATCATTATCAGGAAAGTATATGTTTTTAAATGACGCCAGAGACATTTTCAGAAGCTACATAAAAGAAAAAGGTTTGCGCAATACCAGACAAAGAGACGAGATCCTCGATGCATTCTTTTCTGCGGAGAAACATATAACCGTCGATAATCTTTTCGCAGCTTTACGAACAAGAGACCCTGATATCGGCTACGCAACGGTCCACAGGAATTTGAGTTTGCTGTGTGAATGCGGCCTGGCCGAAGAAATAAAGATCGGCAAACAAAAAACCAGATATGAACTCAAGTTCGGACAAAAACACCACGACCATCTTATATGTTTAAAGTGCGGACAGTTCATCGAGGTCAATGACTATAAAATAGAAAAACTTCAGGACAAACTTGCAGAAGCAAACGATTTTATTCCTGTTCGGCATAAGCTGGAGATATACGGCATATGCAAGAAATGTCAGCACTGAAAAGGCGGTAATTACAAATGGCCCTGTTCAAGAAAAGTAAATCATGTCATGCGTCACAATCCGATTCGCCTTTATGTAAAAAGAAAGTGGCGTTGATAGGCAACCCCAATGTAGGGAAGAGTGTGCTCTTTAATGCCCTTACCGGCGCGTACGTAACGGTATCCAATTATCCCGGAACGTCAGTCGAGGTTTCAAGGGGAGCTGCGACAATCGAAGGACAGAATTTTGAGATCATCGATACACCGGGTATGTATTCTCTCCTTCCGATAACAGAGGAAGAACGCGTGGCAAGGGAGATACTTCTAAGGGAATCTCCTGACATGGTCATTCACGTACTCGATGCGCGGAACCTGGAGCGCATGCTGCCCATGACGCTCCAGCTGATCGAGGCCGGTCTGCCTGTCATACTGGTAGTCAATATCATGGATGAGGCAGAGCGTATGGGACTCAGTATCGACATATCGCTGCTTAAAAAAAGACTCGCGATTCCAGTGATACCCGCTGCAACAGTGAAGAAGCGGGGTCTCCGGGAAATAAGGGAAACCATCGTCCATTTCGTTCCTGAAAAACATGCCCATTTCAGTTACAACAAAAGGCTTGAAAACGACATCACTGAGATCGCCGCATTAATCAAAGGCTCTTACAGGCTTTCTGCCAATTCTCTTGCCCTTCTTCTGCTTCAAAGGGACGAAGAAATTGCCGGTCTGGTGAAAGAAACCGAAGGCCCCGGCTACCAGATATTGGAAGATAAGGTCAGGGAGAAGATATTTGAGCGCAGGACGTCCTTTCATCAGGATCTATCCATGGACAGGCGAAGGATCATAAAAAGTCTGATTAAGGACGTTTTCAGTGCGCCTGATATAAGGAAAATCACGCTGAACGAAAGAATATCCCGTTTGACGGTCAGGCCGCTTACCGGGATACCAATCCTTCTGCTGGTACTCTATTTTGGGCTCTATAAATTTGTCGGTGTTTTCGGCGCCGGCACTGTAGTGGACCTGGTGGAACAAAAATTTTTTGAGGGGTTTTTCAACCCATGGATCACAGGAGTAGTTAAGCATTTGATCCCGTGGGAGGTGATGCAGGAACTATTCGTCGGAGAATATGGCATTATTACATTGGGGATACGATATGCAATCGGCATCATACTCCCCATTGTATCTACGTTTTTCCTCTTCTTCTCCATACTGGAAGACAGCGGATATTTCCCCAGGCTGGCCCTGCTTGTAGACAGGCTGTTCAAACTGATAGGGCTGACCGGCCGTGCCGTAATACCGATGGTGCTCGGCTTCGGATGCGACACGATGGCTACCATGGTCACACGGACCCTTGAGACAGTGAGGGAAAGGGTACTGGCGACCTTTCTTCTTGCACTTGCCATTCCCTGCTCCGCACAGTTAGGGGTCATTCTCGCCCTTTTATCAAAAACAAGCGGTGCGCTGCTCGTCTGGGGAGCATTCATGCTGCTGATCTTTGTGCTGGTCGGGTACCTCGCTGCAAAGGTGCTGCCTGGTCAAACACCGGTGTTCTATATGGAGTTGCCGCCGATAAGGCTTCCGCAGTTGTCCAACATCCTGACAAAAACATATACCAGAATGCAGTGGTACTTTTTGGAGATACTTCCGCTGTTTATTCTAATATCCATACTTCTTTGGTTCGGGAAAATCACCCACCTTTTTGAAAAGGCGGTCGCATGCATGAGCCCTGTCATGGCATCCATCGGGCTTCCCAAAGAAACTGCGGTAGCGTTTATTTTCGGGTTTTTCAGACGGGATTACGGTGCAGCAGGGCTTTTCGATCTTCAGTCAAAAGGCTTGCTTAATCCGCGTCAGTTGACTGTGGCAGCAGTGACACTGACTATTTTCATTCCATGCGTAGCCCAGTTCCTCATTATGAAAAAGGAACGCGGCCTGAAAACGGCATTATTGATAGTAGCTTTTGTCAGCACAATGGCTTATGGAAGCGGTTATCTTCTCAACAAGTTCCTGTTTGTAACAGGGATACTGTAATGCGCTGCGGTTTTTGCGGTTACGAGTTTGAAGAGGAAGAAGGCATTAAAGGATGCAAAAACTGCCCGATGACTTCGGGATGCAAAATGGTAAAATGTCCGAGATGCAACTATGAAAACGCTCCGGAGCCTTCACTCGTCAAAGCGATAAAAAAGATTTTTAATAAAATTAAAAAGCGTAAGGAGGAAAGACATGAAACTTTCAGAAAAGGCTGAAGAGATACTGGAAGCGATGTGGACTGCCATTGAGGAAGAGGGCGCTGATTTTGCAGAGGTCGAAAAGATCGGCATTGATCCGGCAGACCACTCTTATAAGGAGCTTACAGGTCATACGCTCATTGAGATAAAGGAGGGCCACATTTATTTCCGTAAGGACGGCAAAGAAGAAGGGCGTAAAACGATACGGCGTCACCGTCTTGCAGAGCGTCTTATAATGGATGTGCTAAGTATACGTGGGGAAGAGGGAGACGAAAAAGCATGCGAGTTTGAACATCTGCTTAAGGAAGGCGTTGATACAAAGGTATGCGCCATGCTGAACCATCCTTCAACTTGTCCCCATGGGAAACCGATACCTCCGGGCGACTGCTGCTATGAGGCCAGAAAAACAGGCGACCTGGGGGTATTGCCGTTGACCGAATTCAAACCGAATGAGGAAGTGGAAATTGCATTTATTCAAACGGGAGACTCCAAAAAAATGCAGAAACTTATGGCAATGGGGGTCTTGCCGGGAAACCGCATCATTGTTTTACAGACCTTCCCTTCATATATATTCCGTATCGGTTATTCAGAATTCGCAATAGATTCTCAAATGGCGCGGGAAATATTTGCAAGGCGCACCTGACAGAAGAATTTTATGAAAAAAAAAGACAGTCCCCAAAAGCCGCGGGTGCCCTTTGAAGGAGTAAAGCAATTAAAGAGGCATCTTGTTGTTCCTGTAAAAAAACAGGAAAGGCTTGACAAAATCAGCCGGCGTGAATTGAAGAAGCCCTCTTGATGCTGTAGGTAAAATAAATTATCAGCCCCACCACAAGCCACACAACAAGTCTTATCCATGTATCCACGGGAAGTCCGGTCATCAGGTAAAAACATGAAAGAATTCCGAGAATCGGTGTTGCCAGACCACCGGGGGCTTTGAATATTCTTTGAATTTCAGGATGCGTAAAACGCAAAACCAGGACACCGGCGCAAACAATCACAAACGCCAGAAGAGTGCCGATGCTCACGAGTTCGCCCACAATACCGATGGGCAGGAGGGCAGCCAGAACAGCGGTGACGATTCCGGTCACAATAGTAATAATGTAAGGTGTTCTGAACACGGGATGAATTTTGGAAACAAAAGGAGGAAGCAGCTTGTCCCTGCCCATAGTGAAAAAAATTCTTGTCTGACCCAGAAGAAGCACCAGGATCACTGAAGTCAAACCGGCAATCGCGCCGATTTTTAACAAGGGGGAGCAGAATTGCAGTCCCATGGCATCGAGCGCAACCGCAAATGGCGCAGGACCGTTCAATGCAGAGTAAGGGACTACGCCTGTCAAAACAAGGGCAGCAGCCACATAAAGCAATGTGCAGATGAAAAGGCTGCCCAGAATGCCAAGCGGCATATCTTTTTGCGGTCTTTTTGCTTCCTGCGCAAGAGTAGATACGGCATCAAATCCTATATACGCAAAAAAGATGACCCCTGCACCCCTCACCACTCCGCTCCACCCGAAGACTCCGAACTCTCCCTTATTTGGCGGAACAAAAGGGTGCCAGAGCGCCGGTTTTACAAAGAAGACACCGACAGCAATGAACGCTAAAATTATGGCAACTTTAATAACTACGATAACTGCATTCAGCGCAGCCGATTCCTTTATGCCGATAACGAGAATAACGGTAATAAAAGCAACCACTGCAACTGCCGGGGCATTAAAAAGCGCCCCTGTAGAAACCCATGTGTGCTGCATAACATCATAATTGAAAGGCGGAGATGCAAGATAATCAGGAATAATAATACCCAGGTCCTTTAAAAAACTCACACAATATCCTGACCATCCGATGGCGACAGTTGTCGCGCCGAGAGTGTATTCCAATATAAGGTCCCAGCCGATTATCCAGGCTACAAACTGTCCCATTGTTGCATATGCATAAGTGTAGGCGCTTCCGGAAACCGGGATCATTGATGCAAATTCGGCATAGCAGAGCCCTGCAAAGGCACAGGCGATTCCGGAAATAACAAAAGATATGACAATCGCAGGTCCGGCAATCTGTGCCGCAGCATGTCCGGTCAGCACAAAAATACCGGCGCCTATAATAACGCCTATCCCCAGAAGCACCAGGCTGACAGGACCCAGCGATCTTCTGAGACCGTGCTTCTCCTCAAAAGCTTCTATAGTGAGGTCGGATAATTTCTTTTTTAAAAACAGCCTTCTCATATGCCCTGACTATTATACATAAAAACTGCTGGAATTCCACCATTCCCGTGTGCAATAAAAATACGTTGAGAAAATATACTTAGACCTATACAATAATAATGCTGGCTGTTGGATTTATGTTAGAATAATATACTAGGAGCATTGTGAGATTGAAAACATCCTTAAAACCGTTTGTCATAAAAGGTAAGGAAATAAGCGTACCCATTATTCAGGGTGGAATGGGTGTCGGCGTTTCGTTATTCCCGCTGGCGAGTGCAGTGGCCCGGCAGGGAGGTCTCGGAATTGTTTCGAGTGCCTGCCTGGACCGTTTAGTTTCAAAAAGGACCGGTAAGAAATTCAATACTTACGAGGCGGCTTACGAAGAGGTCTCTCTGTCAAAAGGTGCTGGAGGCTTTGCAGGCATAAATATAATGGGTGCTCTTGTACACGATTTTAATGATTCGGTCCGTGGAGCACTCGATGCCGGAGCAGACGCCATTATTTCCGGAGCCGGCCTGCCGTTGACGCTCCCGGCTATCCAACCTCCAAAAGATACCGCCCTTATACCGATTGTCTCCTCCACAAGGGCACTCGACATCATATGCAAGAAATGGGAGAAACTTCATTACAGGCCGGATGCAATCGTGCTGGAAGGGCCGCTTGCAGGCGGTCACCTGGGCTTTAAAATGGACCAGATATACCTTGAATCCAATACCCTCGAAAATCTGCTCCCTCCGATAAAGGAGATGGCCATAAAATACGGCGATTTCCCGGTAATAGTCGCAGGCGGAATTTATACTTATGAGGATATCGTAAAGTTCTTAAAGATGGGGGCCGACGGAGTTCAGATGGGCACACGCTTTCTGGCGACAACTGAATGCAGCGCTTCCGAGGCATATAAACAAGCAGTTATCAATGCCGTGGAGGAAGATATAATAGTCGCTCATGACCCGGGTTCACCCTGCGGTCTTCCCTTCAGGGTAATCAGGCAGTCCCCAATGTATGTATCGGCTCTTAAGAGGCTGAGACAACCGAAATGTGATAAGGGTTATGTACTGCTCAAGGACAGCGAGGGCCATTTCACTGTTTGCCCGGCAAAGAAAAGCAATGAGCACCATTTCTGCATCTGCAACGGTCTCCTGAGCTCTGCCGGCTACAATCCTGACAAAGAGGAGCCGCTTTACACTGTAGGGACCAATGCTGCCCGTATAGACCGGATAGTCTCAGTCGAAACACTTTTCGAAGAGCTGACCGGCCAAGACATAAGTAAAAAGTGAAAAGTTAAAAACTATCTTTTACTTCTTACTTTTTACTTTTTACTTGTTTTTTTATGCCGTAATCCCGCGATATCCGGTCAAGAAGACCGTTGATAAAAGATGCTGATTCAGCAGTGGAATATTTTTTTGCTATATCGAGGGCTTCGTTTATGGTGACCGCTCCTGGAATATCTTTCCGGAATAACAGTTCATAAGCGGCAGACCTGAGAATATTTCTATCAATGCTTGCAATCCGCGAGAGAGTCCATTTCTCGGCAATTCGCTGAATAACAGAGTCTATTTCTTCAAGGTGTTTAATAGTGCCTGTTATAATGTCCTCTGCAAATGACTTTACATCTTGCTCGGCGTCGCCGGCTTCGTTCCAGAAAGACTCTATTTGCATTTTGAGTTCTCCTGGTTTTGTGTAAAGCTCCGGAGCGCCGCCGGAACCGTCGAGGAAATCAATCCTGTATAAAAACTGTAAGGCATATTCTCTCGCTTTTCTTCTTTTCATATGTCAGATCAAAGTCTTTTGACCACCTGGGCCATTTCTATTGCTGTAACGGCAGCATCCCACCCTTTGTTGCCTGCCTTGGTGCCGGCGCGTTCAACCGCCTGTTCGATATTATCGGCGGTGATTATTCCGAAAGCAATGGGGACCCCTGTATCAAGAGAGGCGACCGCTATGCCTTTTGAAACCTCTGCAGCGACATAATCGAAGTGAGGTGTCGCGCCCCTGATAACCGTTCCAAGGCATATCAAAGCCTGGCAGTTTCCCTTCATTGCAAGCTTCTTCGCAATAAGGGGAATCTCTAAAGCTCCCGGCACTTTTACAACTTCAATATCGTCCTCTTTAGCGCCGTGTCTTAAAAGCGCATCAACGGCCCCTTCAAGGAGCCTGGACGTGATGAAATCATTAAACCTGCTGACAACGATACCGAATTTAAAACCCTTTGCCTGAAGTTCGCCTTCTATTATTTTCATTGTTCATCCTCCTGCAAATAAAAGTTAAAAGTGAAAAGTTAGAAGTAAAAAGTGAATAGCTAAAAAAATAAAGAAATCCTTCACTTCTGACTTTTTACTATATTATCACATTCAGGCAAATAACAAGTGAGAGTGTTTTACTTTTTACTTCTTGCTTCTCACTTTTTACTTTTTTTTTACGACGGGTAAAACAACTCAAACCTTCGCGTCCTGATATTTATCAGTATTCCTGCGGCAATAAAATTGCTGAGCAGCGCCGTGCCGCCGTAACTGACAAAGGGTAGAGGAACTCCGACAACCGGCATCAGACTGAGCGTCATGCCTATATTGACGCAAAAATAGACAAAGAACATAGCTGTTATGCCCACTGCCATTAGCCTCCCGAACTCATCTTTTGCGCGATATGCCGTATCGAGCCCGCGCAGGAAAAGCAATAAATAAATGCTCAAAAGAAAAAAACTTCCGACAAAACCGCTTTCTTCCGCATAGACGGCGAATATAAAATCAGTATGCTTCTCAGGCAAAAATCTAAGCGGCCCCTGTGTCCCCTTCAGATATCCCTTGCCGAGAACACCGCCTGATCCAATCGATATTTTTGACTGGTTGATATGATAACCGATGCCTGAGGGATCAACATCAGAGTCCATAAAAGCAACAAGGCGGTTCTTCTGGTAATCCTTGAGCCCTTCCCAAAATATGTGGCCCAGAAAAGGGACCGAGATAATCCCGATTATAATTACAACGGTTATGATTTTTTTGCTCACACCTTTGGAGATCGCCAGAACTATAAATAACGATACCATAAGAATAGCGGTCCCAAGGTCCGGCTGCTTTACGAGCAGCGCCAGCGGGAGCAGCGCAAACATGACAACACTCTTGGCCGACATCTTCTCCCTGACATCATTGTTGCCGGCACACAAGTATGCCG
>Ga0116123_1001929_pt1 | contig 10849 bp, 7 predicted proteins | sample June2015DPH_13_1_3_FD_89727 | JGI IMG/M metagenome (GOLD analysis project Ga0116123, IMG submission 89727) | Peatland microbial communities from SPRUCE experiment site at the Marcell Experimental Forest, Minnesota, USA - June2015DPH_13_100 | ecosystem: Environmental > Terrestrial > Soil >... | reverse complement strand
GCGCGTGGTCTCGCCGCTTAGTACACAGATAAAGTCGCATCCCACGTTGCGCGCCATCGTCCTGTCGGTGTACAGTCGGTCGCCCACGACCACCATCTGGTCCGGCCGGTATTGAGCTGTCACGCGCCCCAACAAAAGCGGGTTAGGCTTACCAAAAACCGTGTCCGGCGTGCGGCCGGATGCCTGTTCGAGCACCGACAAGATACAGCCGCTGTCGGTGGCGTTCGCGAGCAGATACACGTGTGTTACCGCGCGCTCGCAGGTACGCGATAAGGGGCGCAAGCGGGGTGATGACGTGCTCCGCGTCAGCGGGTATGCCAATTGCGTTGAGTCGCGTGCGGTAATCCTCGGGAAGCTTCGAGGTGTTGTTCGTGGCAAAATAGAACGCACGATCATCCACATTCCGGGAGATGAACGCAACGGTGCCGCGATCGGCCTACACGAGAGCGGAAATGTGGTTAACTTTTGGTACGGTTTCGGTACGGTTTCGGATGCGTTGCGAGTCTGCGAGATGCACGTCTCGTCATTATGGCGTGCGTCGCGGCGTCGGGAAGCGTTGACAATCCGTTAGGGCTACGGTCACGTACCCGCAAACCGATCGTCCGCAGTACAACGTGCAGCTTCGGAAGGGTAGTTCCTGCGCACCGTTTAGGTAATTGAAATCCTCCTTGTTAGATACTTTTGAAAGATTGAGCAGCGTGACGCTGCTGAAATGAGCAACCGACGAGCAAATCGGTTCGATCAACAATGACAATCCGAACAGCCAAACGTGGAGACGAAGATAACGCAATCTTTAGCGAACAGCACGAGGTGATGCCACCGTAACTCGAGGCTCTAATATACGTTTTTGTTAAATTAAATTATTGATAACTTTAGGCAACTTTTAAATACTTTAACAATAGTTAAGTTGTGATGCACCAGCCCGGAGAACAGTCTTCGCAGCTGTGGCCCTACTAGAACGATCAAAGGGAGGAATCGCCGATCTCACGGACGATATCCAAGAAGGCGAGGCGATGGAAACCGTAGCTATCGTCATTCCGACGTTAAACGAGGGACGCTCAATCGCCAAGGTCATCGACGGCGTGCCCGTTGACGACCTCTCGCAGAGCGGGCTAAAAACTGCCGTGTACGTGATCGACGGGAGATCCACCGACAACACGAGGGAGATCGCCATCGAAAAGGGAGCGACGATCATACTCGAAGAGCGGCCGGGAAAGGGTGTGGCCATTCAAACGGCATTTAAGTCCATCAACGCCGACTACGCGATTATGGTTGATGGGGACGACACGTACCCGATCGAAATGGCGACAGAGATGACCCGCCTGCTCAAGAAATACGACGTGGTCATCGGATCGCGACTCAAGGGTACCATAGAGCCGGGAGCCATGACCGCACTCAACGTCGTGGGGAACGTCCTCCTCTCGCTCCTCGCGTGGGGGCTGTCTGGTGTGCACGTCAGCGACGTGTGCACAGGTTTCTGGGCCTACCGAAGCGACGCGATTCGGCGCTTGGAGCTCGCAGCGCCCGGCTTTGAAATTGAAGCTGACATGTTCGCTGAATGCGTGAGGAACGGCTTGCGCATACGGGAAATCCCGATCACCTACCGCGCTCGAAAGGATCGGCCGAAGCTCGCGTCACTGCGGGACGGCGTAAGAATAGGGCTTTTTTTGTGCAGGCGACGCCTGGAACAGGTTTCCAAGAACGTCGGTCAAACGCAACTCGAAAAAAAACCGCGACTCTATTGAAATCGCGAGCAACGCGCGCGAACCTCGCGGTAGATCATTATTGCGCGAAGCCGCTGCATACGTCGCCGAGTGCTTCGTTCAGGGTGCCGCCGAAATTGTGTGCAGTCGAAGGGTCACGGTGACGGTAACAGCAGCAGGCGATTGCTTCTCCAGCCAGACGGGATCTTCAGCGCAGCAGCTCACACTTCGGAAAAGGCTCGCCAGGCTATACCCTCCCATCGCGTGGGGCATCTGCGAAGGTTGTCAGAAAACAGCAACATCCATCGTATCGTGCAATCTTTTAGCAAGATATATATGTTGGCCGACGCTAACTCTGGTATCGAGCATCAATAGCGTCAGCACGCGTATCAGCGATCATCGCTGAAAGGGGCTTGCGTTGTGCTGACCTTGCTCATGCGAACTGAACGGGCTTCGTCCTCGGCAAGCCCGATTTGTGCGTCGAAGGAAGAATAAAAAGAGTAGTTGTTTCTTTATTGGGGCTATTCGTGGCGCTTTCGCTGTTCGCAGCGATAAATGTGGCGCCACCAGCACGTGTCCGGCGACGAGCTGCGCTCAGTGCACGAGCTGCACCACCGCATCGTGCTGCTCCCCTCCGTGCCCCGTCACGTGTCCGACCACGACCTGCGCGGCAGTCGCGTGCTGTGTCGTAACCTCCGCTTGCCCTGCTCAAACCGCGAGTCCAGCTCAACACGTTTGGCAGCCGTACCAGGTTTAGCTGCGGTTCCCTGGACAGCGGCAGGGCGAGCTGACGCAGTACACGCGCGGCCGCAAAGTCGAGTGGTGACACAGGAAAGCTTGGTGAATGCTAAGGAGCTACGCGTATGCACGTAGCTCACTGGCTTTTGTGATGCACGATTAGCAGAAGCTACTCGGTGTTTGATGAATTCCTGATTTTTTCCCTGAAAGCGAGGATTAGGCAGACCCCTGGTGCGGTCCTCCGTTTGCAAATGCCTCGACAGGCCTTTTTTGCCAGGCACGGCGCTTTTTTTTGATCGCTGCTCCGCGCCGTGGATCTGCTATCGTCATGGTGGATCGCCTCGGCATGATGCTCGTTCTAAGCGGTCGCTCTCTGGTAGGGTGCTGTGAATAGCCGAATAGTTTGTTTGGCGGTAGCTATCGCCAAAGTACTGGTTGGGTTGAGCGGCATTTCTGTCAGCACACGGGCAAATTGCACGACGCTGTGGCCAGATGTACGACGTACCTACACCCGCGACTAGGTGTAACGGCGACCCTGCACCTGACAAAGACGTTCGGATGAACGATCGATACGTCAGTCACGCACGTGGCTTTGACGACTGAGCAAGAACTCATGGGTACTAATGACGATCTGATACCCCCGAACTTGTAGACGAACCAGAAGTCGTTAGCGAACCGCACGAAGTGATGTCAACTTGACTCTTGGGTCTCTGGTAAGTTTTTTATATAAATTTAAATTATTGATATCAATATTGTTTTCATCGGACAATATTTTCCTAATCTTGCAATATTGCCATAACGTTTTTATACATTGGACGTATAGCTACGGATACGCACAAAAATCATGGCGCTGAGATGCCGGCCCGTTCTTTTTTTGGGGCTTTTGAAGCGGGCGGTTGCGCTCTGGTAGCGGTGCTGTGAATAGGCGAATATGTGTAGCGGTGGTTTTTGAAGGATCGAGCAGTTTGACGCTGCTGAACTGAGCAACCGACGCAAATCGCTCGATCAAAGGGGGATCACCGATACCACGGACGCTATGGCACGGTCAGAGAACGGGTGAGGTCATGGAGACAGTATCTGTCGTCATTCCGACGTTAAACGAGGGACGCTCAATCGGCACGGTCATCGACAGCGTGCCCGCTGCCGACCTCCTGCAGAGCGGGCTCCAAACTGTCGTGATCGACGGGCAATCCACTGAGATCAGCTACCGCGCTCGAGCGGATCGAGCAAAGCTGGCTTCACTGAGAGACGGCGTCAAAATCGGCCTTTTTTTGTGCAAGCGACGCTTGCGACAGCCTCAATTGAATGGCCTGAATGAATCGGGAACGAAAAGGAACGCGTCAACCCGATTGGGGGGAAACTGATGCTGTGCATTAGTTTTTCTGCCACACTAGGGGAGATGCCACTAGTGAACGTGTATCCTATTCCCACGCTAGCCCTTATTGCGGTGTATGCGCTTGCAGCTCTTCTCATCTGGGTGTTTGTGGGCTACCCGCTCTTGATGCTACGATTCGCTCTGCGTCACAAGCCCAGCGACAAGGATTACTCGTACCAGCCCTTCGTTTCCGTAATTGTCCCGACGTACAATGAAGACGGGGTGATTGAAAAGCGGATCCAAAATCTGCGAGATCTGCGGTACCCCAACGAGAAGTATGAGATCCTCGTGGTCGACTCGGGCTCCTCGGATGACACAAGGAGCATCGTTCGGCGGATCTCCCAAGAAGGTGGAACCCCGCAGATCAAGCTCGTGTGTCAGAACGAGCGAAATGGCAAGGCATCTGCGATCAATTGTGGAAAAGCCCACGCTGCGGGAGATATAATACTCGTAACGGATGCGAATTCGGTATTTGACGAGCGTGCCGTGGCAGAGTTAGTCCCCCACTTCAAAGACGACCAAATAGGTGGAGTCGGGGGACGATACGTGGTCGCAAACCCCGAAAGCCACCTTCCGCGCGCCGAGCAGTTCTACTGGGGGCTAGAAGATGTGCTCCGCACGGGCGAGTCTGCCTTGGATTCCGCCTGCCTTTTCGAAGGGTCGATTAACGCTTGGAGGAAAGCTATAGTCGATGCTGACACGGCGATGATCGGCGAAGATCTGGACATGTCAATAGCGATACGGAAGAAAGGCTACAAGGTGGCGTTCGAGCCCAATGCAATATCTTACGAGCCCGCTCCGACGTCATTTGCTGAACAACGAACGCAAAAAAAACGGCGCTGCTTGGGCACCATCCAGACCATCTTCAAGCACTGGCATCATCTCTTTGTCCCGAAGGATTGGTACCGCCTCATTATATTTCCTTCCCACAAGGGCTTGCTTATGTTCACCCCCTTCATGTTTGTCGGGATACTAGTCGGCTACATAGTAATAGGGAACCCGGATTTGGTGCTGAGCCATATATTCATCATGTCCGCGCTTTTTCTTATCCTGCTCTTTCTTTACCTGCACTTCGTGCCCCGATTGCACCGGGCGTACAGCGGCGCCCCGTGCAGGCAGGTCTCACTCCTTCGATTAGCATCATACGTGCTTTTCGATGAATACCTGCTCTTACTGGCTTGGAGAGACTTTTTGTCCAGAAGACACTCGGTTCTTTGGGAAAAAATCGATTCGACGAGGACGTCAGCAAAGACCAGTGCTCGAGCTATTGATTTGACCGAGGATCAAATCTATTTTCATGAATCTGCGCGATGAGATCATGAATGCGTGGCATCTCAGATCTCAAGGAGATGCAAGAGCTCACCGTAACTATGTTCAGTAGTTAATATTCGGTCACCTGCCTTTAAATATCAAGTGTCTTAATCGCAGGTGACTGTTTGTTGGTCGTGAAGGCGGATTTTAGAAAGATGTTGAGGATTCCATGAAGCATTGCGAGGACTATTCTCAAAACGGGCTTAAGCAGAATAGGCTCAAGCTAGGATCAGGTTCTGAGAGAGGCAGAAATGTTCTTAGACTGAAAACGAATTGTAGCGAAGAACCAAATGCACGCAAACTGATAAACTAGCATCATCGCAAAGGGTACATCGGAAAAGTTTTACGAACTATGTCGCTAAAATCGAGCACGCTCTACGGAGACGCACAAAGTATTTGCAGCGGAATGAGCCTTTAGGTCGTGGAGGCCAGGTCAAGGACTTATAGCGTTGATTGAGACCGAAAAACACGATGGTCAAAGAAAGGCCAATGCGCTGATCACGTTCGATACATAGGTGACGGAGAAGTATAAAGGGTAGGGATTCGGTTAGATTCGGGAGAAGAGGTAAAATACCCGTGCACGCAAATATCACAAAAACGACAGCAGGTGGGTGCATCACGTGAGGGTCTACCTACTTAACCCGCCGTTTGTGTCAAACGGAAAAACCCTGTCCAAGTTCCATAGGTGCGAAAGATGGCAGGGGGGCGTCTCGCTTGGGGGCACGTACTTTTATCCAATTTGGTTGTCGTACGCGACAGGGGCCATTGAAGACATAGGCTACCAAGCCACACTGGTAGACGCGCCAGCAAAGGAATGGGGCGTGCCAGAGGTCAAGAACGATATTGATGCGTTCGATCCGGATATACTTGTGATCGAGTCGAATTTCGCAAGCGTAAAAAACGACATCGACATCATCGGGCAGTTGAAACAAGATGCTGACTTTTTGTCGGTGTTAGTCGGACCGCCGGCGTCTCAGTTTCACGACGCAATGCTCGAAGACCACGTGGACGTGGTGGGAAGGTACGAGTATGACCTGACGATCAGAGACATCGCCGCGGCAACTGAGGAAGGGACTGATTTGGGAGCGGTGCCCGGGATCTCATATCGGCGAGATGGGCGCACGGTCCAGACGCCAGACCGACCCTTTATGACTTCCGGACAACTCGACGCTATCCCGTTCGTGACGAGCGTGTACAAGAACCACCTTGATATTAGGGACTACACGCTCAACCATGCACTGTACCCGATGGTGCAGGTATTCACCGCGCGTGGGTGTCCAAACCAGTGCACGTTCTGCTCATGGCCGATCACGTTCATGGGCAGGAAGTTTCGAGCGAGAAGCGTCTCCAATGTCGTTGACGAATTCGAGTACGTCAGCAACGAGCTCCCTGCAGTCAAGGAGATCTTTGTTGAAGACGATACGTTCACGATCAACACGCAGAGAGTCAGAGAAATCTGCGAAGAGATTCAACGACGTGAAATTAACGTTCGCTGGTCCTGCAATGCCCGAGTAACCCTTGACTATGAAACGATGCGGATAATGAAATCGGCGGGCTGCCGCCTCCTCGACGTCGGCTACGAGTCGGGCAGCGAAAAGATACTCAAAAACATAAAGAAAGGGATCAAGACGGTGGACTCTAAGCGATTTACCGCTGATGCAAGAAAGGTGGGTTTAAAGATTTTGGCTGACTTCGTTTTTGGTTTGCCCGACGAGACAGAAGACACCATACAGCAAACAGTTCGGTTTATCAAGGACATCAAACCCGATTTACTGCAAATATCGGTTGCAACCCCCATCCCCGGGACCGAGTTCTATCAGTGGGTCTCCGACAACGGCTACCTGCTCGAATCTGACCCGAGCAAGACCATTGATGAGAACGGACATCAGCGATGTGTCATCTCGTATCCCAACATGGCAACTGAAGACCTCGTTTGTCGAGTGGAGGAAGCGCTCAAGGACTACTATATCAGCGCAAGCTACGCAAAAATCGCCATGCGAAATATTTTAGGTAGAGACGGTTTGTATGAACTATCGGGATTGATCAAGTCTGCCCGAGTGTTTCTGAAGCACGCCAACCGGTCTTCGTGACGTAGCTCGGTGCGTGAGCATAGCCGCTGAGGTCAATCTTCGCGTGCTGCTCGGTCTCCCGCCAGGCCCAGCGCTCAGACGCTTGCGCCCGTAAACGAACCGCTAGGGGCCGATTTTGGTCGAAATGCAATCACACGATAGCCTCCTCAGTGATCAATGAACAGTACATTGAACTTTTTTGTCGTGATCGACGCCGCACGGGGTAGCGATGTACAGCGCGCATCAAGCCGCGAGGACGCGCGGCACGGTGAGGGCTGCGAGACTAAGGAACCTAGAGACCAACAAAAAGCTTCGCGGGGGTTTTTAGAGTGAGGATATGCTTAGTTGGCACTGTTTCACCGCCCGATGAAGCTCGCAAAGTCATGGCTCACAACCTGTTGTCTATCTTAGCGAAGGAATGCGACGTCACGTTTTTTGACTTACAACGTCTGTTGTCGCTCGATGAGTGGGATAAGGTCAAGAAGTTCAAGCCTGACGTCATACACGCCATTATGGCCGCCTCTCCTTTTAGTTTTCTCTTAACGCGAATCCTCCAAAGGATGTGCAAAAACCCCAAGACCGTGATGTTTTCACCGATCATTCCATTTCGAGGGTATTCCCACGGGCTCTGGTTCGCGTTTTCGTCGCTTCTTGAGCCCACCGTCCCTCTTATAAAACCTGACCTGGTATTGACCCAATCGGCTGAAGCGGAAGCGACATACCGCCGACTTGGCTGTAACGTAATGCCGTTCGTATACAGCGGCGTTGATCTCGACAGGTTCCACCCTATTTCAAGCGCGGAAAAGAAGGAGCTGCGGGCGAGGTATGAAGTCGAATCAGACAAATTTGTTATTTTGCACGTAGGATCGGTGCGAAAGTGGCGCAATGTGGAGTGTCTGAAGAAGATCCAAGAAGATGACGAAAACCAGGTTTTTTTGGTCGGGAGACCTGCAACTAAATACGAACGCGATGTTACAGAGCTGTTAGAGAGAGCAGGCGTCATGGTCACACATGCGTACAATCCCAAGATCGAGGAGTTCTATGCGCTCTCGGACTGCTACATGTTTCCGACGACCGATGCCGCAGGAAGCATCGATATCCCACTATCGGTTCTTGAGGCTATGGCGTGTGGATTACCTGTGGTTTCGACACGGTTTGGCGGCCTGCCACAGATTTTCAGTGAAGCAGACGGGTTTTACTACGCCGACGTCGCGGAGTTTCCTGACCGGTTGAAGCTCCTGAAGTCGCAAGGAGCTGCGGTCAAGACGAGAGAACTTGTTTTTCCCTATTCATGGGAGAATATCGCTCAAAACCTGCTGAACGTTTACGAGGGGCTGCTTTCGTGATTCGGTGCAGACGTGTCGATCGGCTGGACTTCTTAGTTCGACAGTCATTAAGCTTGGGAGGAGCGAAAAAGCACCCTCATGGCGGGATGCAGCATTTTTGCAATTGCGCTGGTTTGGTCACCGAGCCTTCCAGACAGTCGAGCGGCAAAGCTGCAGGGCGAAAACGAAACGAACGCGTGAACACCCAAACTGAGGATTGGTTCACCTTGGAGGGGCTTTTAGATTAACGCTAATATACGCGGTCTCTCATTGTACCGCATCTGGCTTAAGCGACAGATCTCACGGTAGCACCGCGCTGAGGGAGCTTAATGAGAATATTACAGGTTGTAGAGCGATTTTATCCGAGGGCAGGCGGAGTCGAATTCCACGTATTTCACATATCCAGAGAGCTCGCAAAACTGGGTCACGACGTGACAGTCGTTACCTCGACTTCCGTAGCGCAACAGGACGTGCCCGGTATTTCAAACAAGGGGCTTACGCTGCGAAATTCATTGCCCGATCTGCCCGGTTTTGACGTAGACGAAGAGGGCGTAAAAATCTACCGATTTAGGCCAAGACTTGCGCTTTATACGCTATACTTGACGCCCGGGCTGATACGCTACCTGTTCCAGCACATTCGAGAATACGATATCGTTCACGTCCACCAATATTTGCACGCTGAGCCGAGCCTCGTGGCGATCGCGTCGAAACTCCAGAAGACGCCATTTGTTCTTACATCGCACGATCTGATATCGTCGTACGGGGGTTTTCGCGAAGCGGCCAAAAACCTCGCCGACGTCGTCTTCGGACGTGCCGTGTTGCGCGCCGCTGCTGCGCTCATCGCTCTGACGCCAATGGATAAGGAGCTGCACGTGCAATTTGGCGCACCTAAGGAGCGAATCAGGATCATCCCCAACGGCATTACACCGGAAGAGTTCGCGAATCTCACGACTTCTCCAACGCTCTTGCGAGACCTCGCCAACCCCGAACACCTCGTATTGTTTGTCGGTCGCTTTGTATCATACAAGGGGCCTCAATACCTCGTGCACGCGATCGCCGGCATACTTGACGAGTACCCATCAACAAAATTCGTGTTCATTGGTCAAGATGATGGGTACGGCGCAGAACTCAAGCGACAGGCCGTGAGCGAACATGTTCTCACCCAGTGCACGTTTATGGGTCGAGTATCAGACGAAAAATTGAAAGAATTTTACGCAACCGCGGATGTTTTCGTGCTACCCTCTAGCTGCGAAGGTTTCGGGATCGCCGCTTTGGAGAGTATTGCCGCCGGCACTCCTGTGGTGCTTGCAGACTTAGGCGGGCTGAGCTACATTCTGTCCGAGATAGGGGGGTATCCAATCGACATGCAAGCAGACGTTTCAGATCAAATCGCGAGGGCCGTCAGGGCAGTTTTCAAGAATGGCACCCAAACGAATATCGAGACCCAACGGCAGTATGTGCTCAATACGTTCTCTTGGACGAGCATCGCTAAGCAACTTGTCTCCGTGTATGAAGAGGTGGTGGCCCGAGGAAGTTAGTGCATTGCGCTTACACTAAACGACCAAGTAGATGTGCCGTGCGCGTTTCGTTCAAGGGCTCGTCAAATATGCTATGCTGTACCATGAGACGTAAGATCGCACTCATTCGCCGTTTGTTGAGAACAGCTGAACGCTTAGTCGGCGCTTCCGGCTTCTTATTCTGACCCCTCCGTTTCGGTGTGCTTGAGATCTTCGGCTCAAAGCATTTAGAAGCTGGAGCGCGTTCAGATTGCCTCTTTTTTTCAAAGAGCCGTGTATAGGTGCGGTTGAGCAGCATTCGAAAGGTTATTAAGCTTCTACCTGAAGTCACTACGTGAGCAACGTGAAGCCCAGTATACGCCCTACTTTTAGCCCAACGTTTTACGTCCCAGCCTAAATCACATGAGATCGAAGTTTACGTCGGAGCAGCGGAACGCTGTCGTTTTGTCAAGCCGAGCAGCGCTGCAAGCGTGGAATAGGCTAACAAAAGCGGGTACTATTTGGGGCGCTCGGACCGTTGTCATTGAAGGCTTCGGCTCAAGCTATTCACATCGTACGCGACAGGGCCTTCAGCGTAACCAAGTATGTCACGACAAGATCAAATGAAAAGACGCATCCTTGCTTGCTTTATGGGGATCGACGGATCCGGAAAAACGACTGTTGCTAGATCACTGCACGAGGCACTCACGAACGCAGGGATCTCTAGCGCGTACCTGTGGTGTGGCTGGCGAGGCTTTGAGTCGTGGCTGTTCAAGCCTTTTGCCGCGCAAACGAAATACGCCATGACCAGACGAGGTAACGCGGAGGGCAT
>Ga0116123_1001928_pt1 | contig 10853 bp, 8 predicted proteins | sample June2015DPH_13_1_3_FD_89727 | JGI IMG/M metagenome (GOLD analysis project Ga0116123, IMG submission 89727) | Peatland microbial communities from SPRUCE experiment site at the Marcell Experimental Forest, Minnesota, USA - June2015DPH_13_100 | ecosystem: Environmental > Terrestrial > Soil >... | reverse complement strand
TTGCTCATCTGAGAGGATTGTTCCTCGGGGCCTTTTTTATAAAGGACCTGTCCGTCGTTGCTCATGACTGTAATCCGGCTCTCTTCGAGCCCCCTGACGGTGGCCGCAACCAGGTGAACAATGCCCTGAAGCTCCTTGTCGCCCATCCGGGCCCCGGGGCGCAGTTTCAGCACAATGGCCGCGCTGGGAGGTTTCTGATCTTCCTTGAAAAGGCTGTCTTCGGGCAGCACCAGGTGGACCCTGCTCTCGAGCACCTCGCTCATACCATTCATGGTCCTGGCCAGTTCCCCCTGAAGCGCCCTCTGATAGTTGATCTTCTGGACAAATTCCGTGCTGCCCAGCTTTTGCTGGTCGAAAATCTCGAACCCCATGCCCGAACCCTTGGGAATACCGTCTGATGCAAGGGCGAGCCTTGTTTCATAGATCTGCTCCCGGGGCACTTCTATACTGCCCTCGGAAACACGGTAAAGTATTTTCTTGGCTTTGAGCCCCTGCGCGATCTCTCCCATGTCGCTCTGTGAGAGCCCGGAATATAGCGGGGCATAGTCGGTCCGGTTGTTGATATAGACCAGAAAAGCCAAGGCGCAGGCAAGGATGATGATTCCCCCTGCATAGGAAATCTTCTGCGGAAGCGTGAGGGTCCGGAAATACTCATTAAGTCTTCGAAGATATTGGAGCGCTATACTCATCTTTTCAGGCCCGTATCAGTCAGCAAGGGGGTTATACCTGTGTCCATCCGGAAACGCCCCGATGAGACACCGTCAATTTTCCGATCCGAAAAAGGGGTTTTTCGTCCCGGCGAAGCGCCGAATATTATGCCCCCGGGACGCCTTTGCGGACGGAAACTAGAACTGCATGCGCATGATTTCGTGATAGGCATCGATCGCTTTGTTTCGGACTTTGGACAATAGCAGCATCGACATGTTGGCCTCTTCCAGCCGGATTATCGTTTCATGGATGTTGGAAGCCCCCTTTACCGTGGCTGCCGCCGCCGCCGTGTCCGCTTCGTTTTGCAGCTGATTCACCTCGCCTATTTTTGATTTCAACTGATCGGCGAAGGAAGTCGGCTCAGCGCTGCCCGGGCCTTTGGGCATCGTTGCGCCTGGCGCCCCTTCACACAGGTTCTTCATGATCGGATCGATTCGCATCTGACCTCTCCTGATTATTTGGCGCCAATATCTATTGATTTCAAGGCCAATTGCCTGGCGGTCTGAAGGGCGGCCAGGTTTGCTTCATACGATCTGCTCGCGTTTAGCAGGTTCGCCATTTCCTCGACCGGGTTTATATTCGGCATGAGCACGATGCCTTTTTCGTTTGCGTCGGGATGGCCCGGGTCATAGACTTGCCTGAAATCCCGCATGTCCGAGACAATGTCGGAGACCTTCACCTTTTCTGAAGCCTCGCTCATAGCGGTATTCAACTCCCCCGCAAAACCCTCGTCGGGCACCGTTTCGTAGACGACCGTCTTCCGCATATAGGGCACGCCCTCGGAGGTCTTCGTCGTATTCACGTTCGCCAGGTTCGCTGAGATCACGTTTATCCAGGTGCGATTTGCCTTCAGACCCGATGCACTGATTTGTATCGATGACTCAAGGTCCATTATACGCCTCCTTCCGTTATCGCAGACTTCAGCATTGTGAATTTCTTGTTCAAGATGCCGACCATGTGCTGATATTCAATGCTGTTTTTGGAAAGGGCTACCATTTGGGTATCCAGGTCCACCGGGCCGGTCTCGACTACTTCCGGAGACCGCATTGCCTGGAGCGGCTCATCCGGGGCCATGTGATTGGAGTTCGAGCGAACCATTTGAAGCACCTGCTCCTCGAGCGACTGCCTCAGGGTGTTTTCAAAGGAAAGCTCCTTGGCCCTGTAACCGGGAGTGTTTATGTTGGCCAGATTGCTCGAAATCAGTTTCTGGTTCGTGGAACTCAGGCTCAGCCGGTCTTCGATCATCTGCAGAGTCCTGTCGAAAACAATACGATCGCTCATGCTCAAACTCCTTTCCTGTTTGGTCTTTTTTAAGAGCAAATCTCGTACCATTCGTAAAAGCTGCTCAAACCCTTTTGAGGGGCTCAATCGGGCATGAGAGCCTTGCGCTTCGACAGAGCTGCTTCAGGATTGCGGACCAGATTTGGTCAAAGAATTGACGCAAGATGCGCCATTCTACATTCCAATGGTTTGACGGTATTCGGCGAGCTTGTTCCGGAGGGTCCTGACGCTGATGCCGAGTATGTCGGCGGCCTTCGTTCGATTCCCCTCGACTGTGGAAAGTGCCTTCTCGATCATTATCTTCTCCACTTCGCAAAGGGGCATCAGGGAAAACTCGGAAGCCGGCTCGGTGCAAAGCTCCAATCCCGGCTCCCAAATAACGCACTCCCGGCTGACGACAGGCGAATCCGAGATCAGCACCGCGCGCTGGACCACGTTTTGAAGCTCCCGGACGTTGCCCGGCCATGAATAGTCAGCAATTTTTTTCAGGGCTTCGGGCGAAAAAGAGCGGATTTCGGAGCCGTTATCTTCGCTGTATCTCGCGAGGAAGTATTCGGCCAGCTGGATGACGTCGCCCGGCCGCTCCCTTAGAGGAGGTATCTTGAGTGGGATGACGTTGAGCCGGTAATAGAGGTCTTTTCTGAATTTTCCCTCCTTTACCAGGTCTTCGATCCTGATATTGGTGGTCGCAACGACCCTGACGTCAATCGGCACGGGATATTTGCCGCCCAGACGGTCTACTTCGCCTTCCTGGAGCACCCTAAGCAGTTTTGCCTGAAGATGAACAGGGATTTCGGTGATTTCATCGAGAAGAAGTGTCCCGGTGTGCGCCAGCTCGAATTTACCTTCCCTGTTCCTGACAGCGCCTGTAAAGGCGCCTTTTTCATACCCGAAGAGTTCGCTCTCCAGAAGAGTTTCGGGAAGGGCCGCACAGTTGATCGCGACGAAAGGATTATCTTTTCTCCGGCTTTGATCGTGGATGTAGCGGGCAAAAAGTTCTTTGCCGGTCCCGCTCTCACCCTGGATGAAGACGGTAGCATTGCTCGGGGCGATTTTTCTGGCAAGGGCCTTGATCGAGCATAAAACCGGGTCCCGTGAGATTATCCGGTCGTCCTCATCCTGGGGCTCTAAATGCCGGCTTGACCTGTTTGCGCTTTGCTCTATCAGCTCGATTGTCTTTGTCAGACGCTCCGGCTCAATGGGCTTTGTCCAGAAATCGTAGGCCCCCTTTTTGACGGTCTGAACGGCGTCATCGAGCCTGGGCTTTCGGGTGAGCACGATTACCGGCACCGGCGGCTCAAGGTTCCGTGCGGTTTCCAAAAAATCCAGCGTATGGGCGGGATTGCCGTTCAAATGAAGAAGCACGAGACCCGGACATTCTTTTTTCAACAGGTTTCTTGCCGATTTGGTGGAATCGGTCAAAATACACAGATGCCCCTGCTCCCTTAAAAAAGAGGACAGGTTTTGAGCATCTTTGGAATCCGTTTCGATCAGCAATACATTCATCGTGTGCCCGGTTGAATGTCAGGGAAGTGTGTTAGTCCGGCTCATATCGATTGTATTGAGCTGCTGCTGGGCGACCGCGGCCCAGAAGGGATGCTCGGTGCCCTTGAGCTGGTTCAGGTTCTGTATGGCCTTGTCCATTTGCCCCGCGGCGATATAGAGCTTTGAAATTTCATATGAAAGCTCGTTTATCTGATCTGCCCCGGAATATTGCTTTGCCGCCTCCATCGTGTCCGCCGCATTCTGGTATTGTTTCTGCTCGGCGAAACACTTGCTCAGCGTTACCAGAATCGAGCGCGTGGTTTCGGCGTCATCGGCCTTTATCCCCAGTATTGCTTTCTGGAAAACAGGTATGGCTTCATCAAATTTTTTGGCTTGGAATAAGCTGTACCCATAGGCAACCGCGGAATTGGGGTCGTCAAGCTCGAACTCTTTCCCATTCTGAAAAACTTTGCCGAAATATTTCAAGGCATCGGGGTACTTCTGGTCTCGATAGAAAATGTGCCCGAGTATTTCGGATTTCTTCAGGTCCAGGGCTTCGCCGCTTTGAACCAGTTTGCAATACTGAAAAGACCTGCCGTTGTCATTCAGGCGAAGCGCATAGAGGGCGCACCGGAGCAGCAGTGCCTCGTTTTTCTTTTGGCCCTTTGAAAGAAGCTTGTCGTAAATTGCGAGCGCATTCGAGTAGAACTTCAGCGATGCATAGCTTTCGGCTACCTGTTCCAATGCGGCCGGGGACTGAAACGAGTCGATGGTGCGGTGATACTTGTCGTGCAACTGAACGACTCTTAAAAAGTCCTTGTCCGAATAGTACTGCCTGATAAGCTCGCAAAGGACCTTTTCCCTCAGGGCTGCCGGCTCGCCGCCGGCGGAGGGCCCGTCGTTTCTCGCGGGGAATGCCTCTTCCAGCAGCTCAAGGCTGTGCTCGGGGTTTGATTTTTTCAGATTGAGCGCGGCCAGTTTCATTAAAACGATTCTTCGGAGGCTTGGAGAAAGATCTTTGCTGCCCAGATCGTCATAGATTTTAATCGCCTGGTCCAGGTTGTCTTTCTCGGTCAACTCTCCCTGGCGTACTTTGCAGATCAGGTCTCCTTCGGAATTGGTGTAATATTTCCCGATGAAGGAATACATCCTGTTCGCAGCGCCCAAGTCACCCTGAATCAGAAAAATCTCGGCGATTTTGGCCAAAACCATATCCTGGTCGGGAGCGCTTTGCTGGCAATTTATATATCTGAGCAGAGGTTCTCTTGCCTTTTCGATGTTGCCAAGCCCGAAAAGCGCCTCCCCGATGAATCGAAAAACATCGGGTTTTTTCGTGTAATAGTCCGGGGCCTGGGCGATGCAGTTGTTCAGCATCTCCAGGGCTTCTTTGTGCGCCCCCAGGGTCAGTAAAACCCTGCCGAGCTCAAAGTAGGCAGCCGCCTTGTCATCGCTTTCCACCGCGCTGCGCTGGGCCGAACGAAACGCTTCCATCGCTTCCAGGTATGCCTGCTTTCTATTGCAAATATCGCCTATGCTAATCCAGCAGCGCGCTATGATGGGGTGGTCCGGCCATTCGGATATTACCTGTCTGAACAGTTTGTCCGCTCTCGCATAATTTCCCATAATGGAGTGGGCCAAGGCTATCCTGTAGACCGCCAACGGCGCCTGCGAAGACCGGGGGCAGGCTTTGAGTGCCTCATCGTATGCTTCGATTATTTCCGGACCGCAAAGCACGAGGTTTCTGGAACAGTTTTCGAACCTGTCATTGGCGTTCGCATAAAGGGCAAGAGCATTGGGGTCGGTTTCTGTAAAAGCCCTGGACTTCGAGGCAGACCCGGGGGGGCGTGAAGACTCCTCTGATTTGGACGAACGCGGGTTGGCTATGGCGCTCTTAACCTGCTGGGCTATTTTGGCGCCGAAGAGTTCCGTGGTTTCAAGCCTTTTTGATTCAGGTGGCGGCGTTTTTCCCTCTGATTTTACAGCAGAGTCATCGAGGGCCGCTGTTGCGGCCGCGGATTTGCCGGAGGGGGTCAAGTCAAGCGTCAAAGTGTATTGACCCTTCTTCCCATCTCGCACACTGGAAGAGACCGTTACGTTCTTCTGACGGAAAAGGACTTCAAGAAAACCGCTCTCCCGCCTGAATTTGACCTCTCGGGCCGCTGCTTTCCCGTCCTTGATCACTTTGTCGCTGAGCTTTGCATCGATTTGAGAGAAGAAAATGGAGATTCCCTCTGCTGATTCGGGGCCGATCTGTTTGGGCTTGGCGCCCTCGGCGTCAAAAATCAGACGTGTCCGGGTCCCGTTGACCGAAACGCGCAGGCCCTTTATCCGGGTTTCCGATCTGTCCTTTCCTGCTGCCTCGCACAAGGGTAGAGCTAGGCCCATGATTACAAAGGCCGCCAATATGAGGCCAAACAAGGTTCTCAGTTTACTCATCCCGATGCCGCCGCTGTGCGGTTGTTTGAAAATGTCTCATTTCGCCGGAGAATATTGAGCAAAGGATGTGCCAATGAGGAACAGTCGAGGTCCGCCTCGCGCAGCCGGGTGATTTGAACCTCAGGGCTGCGCCGGGCCGGGGGGGATGGGGGAGCGCCGATCTCCACGCCAGGCAAGGTTTTGATAATGAGCCGGCAAGACATTGAGATAAAAATTAAGGGGGAGCCGAAGCTCCCCCGGATTTTGCCTGTGCAACCTCAAACTATGGTCTGCCCCAGCCCCGTCGGCTCCAGAAAAGCCCTATGATAAAAGCGATCACGAAAAGAAAAAACATTACCTGAACTATCCATGTCGCCGTGCCTGCGACCCCGCTAAACCCGAAATCACCTGCGACGATTCCAAGGATAAAAATAGCCGATAAAATCCAACGCACCATTTTCCCTAACCCCTTTTGCAGGCCAAGTGAAAAACCCCGTGTCTGAAAGAAGAAATCCCGTTAGGGTCCACCCGGAAACTTCGCCGGAGACACTGCCGGTTTCCGGTCCGAAAAAGGGCCCTTCCGGGACGGAAACTAAGTAATTTCTATAACATGTCAATGGGATTGATATTCGGCGGAAGTCAAAGCGTCTTGGCGGCGCGGATTCGATATCCGATCGAGTCCGCAACAGACCGATGAAGTTTAGGAACTCAGAGGTTCAGGGAAATCAATCCCTCAATTCTTCAATCAGCACCCGACAGTATTCCAAATCAGGTTTTGATTGCCTCGTAAGTCCTGAGGGGCGGTATATTGGCCAGTTCGTATTTGGAGTTCACGATCGGAAAGTACTTCTGAAGGTGGACCTTGAGGTGATTGTTAGTCTGAAAACAGGTTTGGTAAACGAGGAATTTACCGCCCTTTTTCAGGGCTCGATGAGTGTTGTATAGTATGCGGTGCTTCAGGTCGGGGTCCAGAAAGGAAAACGGAATCCCTGAGATTATGTAATCGGCCTCCGATTCTTTGCACGCTCTCAGGGTCTGAAGCACGTTTTCGGCACTATCGTGCACCAGGACCGCCCTGGGATCGCTGATATTCTTTTTGAGAATCGAATTGAAACTTCCGTTTCTCTCGATGAGTATAAGCCGGGAGGCTTCTCCCATTTTCTGCAGCATGTATTTTGAAAAAACGCCTGTCCCAGGGCCATATTCCACAATCAACCTGTTTTGGCTGAAATCTATCTTGCTGCAGACTTTCTTTACGCCGACCGACGAAGTGGGCGTGATCGATGCGACATTTCTATCCTTAATGAAATTCATTATGTAAATGAAAGTATCCATCTAGCAACTCCTAACCGCCTGTTGACTCGGCAAAGCACTGAGAAGGGGAACTCGGAAGGTCCGGAAAGAGGAAATTTTTCTATTTTCTCTTTCTTCCAGGGAATCTAATCCCATCCCCGGCATTGAGCAAAACCCATCCTGGCCTGTTTTGCACCGGATTGTGTCTGTTTTTCCAGTATTTTGCCCATTATCCGATAATTCGAATGTTATCTGCGGAATATAGACTATCCCCTCCTGTTTTTTCAAAAAGATGGCGGCACTTATAGCAGTTCTCCGTCTATAAGGAAACCTAATAACACATCCTGTCGCAATTTGATTTACAGCCTGGCGATTGGGGGCGCTCGACCCCAAGCCGGCGGGATGGTACAATGGACCCACAAATCTATCCGGCCATTCTTTTCGGCAGGTGAAGCTCCGGACCTGTCAGGACCATGCGCTTTTCAGCCGCGCAATGAGCGCCTGAGCCAACCTGCCAACCGCAAAAGCCTGCATGGAGACCCATATGGGACGCGACAGCCTCATTCGACCGCATTGGAAAATCCTGAGCGACCGCACGCCTGCAACGGTTGCGGATGTAATAGACATCATTTTGCAAAACCGCAACCTCGATATCGCCTCCATTTGCGGAGAACTCAAAGACCTCTCCGGCTACCTCGCCATCCGTGGAATGGCCGAAGGCGCAGCATTGCTGGCTAAACACATGGCCGCCGGGAACAAAATAGTAGTGGTTGCCGATTATGACTGCGACGGAATTACATCTGCCGCGCAAATCGCCCTTTTTTTCCGGGAGGCCGGATATGAGAATTTCAGGGTCGTAATTCCGTCCCGAGACGAAGGATACGGCATACCGGAGCGCGCCGTTTCCGAAAACCCCGATGCAAAGGTCTTTCTTGCGCTCGATTGCGGCACGCTCGATTTCAAGCCTGTGCGGCTGGCCTGTTCCATGGGCGCTGACTGCATAGTGATCGACCATCACGAGGTCCCGGCGTGTGTCCCCGGATCGGCTCCGGGCCAGGAAGTTGCCCCGGCTTCGGTCCTCATAAATCCAAAGCACCCCGCATGCTGTTCGAAGTTTAAGGAGTTCTGCGCATCAGGTCTGAGCTTCCTTTTTCTGGCAAGCCTGAGGCAGGCTTTGCGGGACGCGGACGCCGGCCTCCACATTCCACGGCTCGGTGGAAAATATCTTGCCCTTGCAGCGACCGGGACAATCACCGACCTCGTCCCGCTTGTCTCGGCAAACCGTATTCTGGCGAAAAGCGGTCTGCGCAATCTCAATGCAAACGCCAGCGCCCCGCTCTCGCACCTTGCCGCGACCTCGGGTCTTGCCGGAAAGGCCTTGAGCGCCGGCCATATCGGCTTCTATTTGGGCCCGCGCATAAATGCGGCCGGCCGTATTTCCGAAGGGCAAATCGCATATGATCTGCTGATCTCGGACCAGCAGCCCAGGTTGCTGGAACTGGCTCGAGAACTCAATGAGCTGAACTCGAAAAGGCAGGCACAGGAGGAAAAGATACTCAGGGACATTCGTGCCCGGCTGGCCGGACGGCCTCCCGCCGGCAGAACGTTGGTCATGGGAAGTCCTGAATGGCCGCAGGGGCTCGTCGGTATTGCCGCTTCCAGGGTCCAGCAGGACCTCCACTATGCCCCTGTGGTCATATTTTCGATAGACGAGCGGCAGAAAATTGCGAGGGGCTCCGCCAGAAGCATTCCGGGCTTCGACGTACACCATGCCCTTTCGATGTGTGCCGGGTTGCTTGTGAAATGGGGAGGACACAAAGCGGCAGCCGGCCTGACAATTGAGGCCCACCGGATCGAGGAGTTCGCACTACGGTTCGAGGAGATCTCGCTGCAATACGAGGCTGAAATTTTCATCCCGCATGGAAAAGTCGATTTGGAATTACCCTTGATCCTGGTCGGACCCGAACTGGTCCGGGCGTTGGAGAAACTCGAGCCTCACGGGATGGGCAACCCGGCCCCGCTTTTCTCCCTGAGCGGCGTAAGGTTAAACTCTTCCAAAATTTTCGGGAAAGCACAAAACCATGTGAAACTCGAGTTTGAAAACGGGCTGGAAGGTGTCTGGTGGAGGGGCGCCACGCGCTTTTCCGAAATCCGGAGTGAAAGAAAAAGCAAGCCTGGACCAAGTCCGGAGCATGCTCTGGATATGGTTTTCAACCTCGGCTGGAATGGCTTCTATAATAAATTGATGCTGGAAATCAGAGACATCGGAAGGCTCTTTTAGCCCGCTCTGAGTTCTGAATTTTTCAACTCAAAACTGCACTTCAGAGTTTTTCAACTCAAAACTAAAAACCGGAAACTAAAACTGCCCTTCACGCGCAGCAGCTCTCCCGGATCCTTAGAAGCTCCAGGTGCCTTGCGCGCATTCTTTCGTAGATTTGTTCTTCGAGCCTGACAGCGCTTTCTCCCCTTGCCTTTCTCATTATCCGCGCGGACCTCAGGATGCTTGTCGGGTCTCCAATGTCTGCAATCCTCTGCGCGAGCTGGCTTGCATCTTTGAAATCCTCGATCACTCGGTACTCCCTATAGGGAATAAAGGATTCAAGCTGCACATAGGCGATTTCGAGATGGTGCCTCAAATCGTATTCCGGATCATCGGCAAGCTCCTGTAAAATAGCTTCCGCGACCCGTTCTTTCGAATAGGGGAGTTCCGAATCGACCGCTATGGGTCCTCTCATATCATCGAGCACACGCAAATAGGCGCAAATGATCTGCCACCTTTCTTCGCGGGTTTGGTCGTGGAATTCCCCCAATAGCTCAACATTGTCTGCTGAACTCACCTGGACGAAGGCGTCATTGGGTTTTGAGGTTTTGACACAAGCATAACCGTTGATCATTTCCATGCGAACTCCTGGCTTACGAAAAGTTAACGCGAGTGTACTCTCATAGGATCCAGGCAGTTTTGTCGGATTTGCCGGTAGCGATGGTGTCCAAGTATACTCAGTCGATGTATGAATAAAATAGGGCTAAGACCCCAATCGGGGAGTAGGGACACAGTATTTAACGAAGCGAAAAAGGTACACGGTGCGGTAGGACCTTGCGGCATCAAAAATCGTGGCAAGGGTCCATCGCGCAAGAAATAGCGGAAACCATGCAGAGCGTCTATCAAGGCGAAACGTTTAAAGAAACGGCGCGGCAGGCTTGGATCGAGTGGGGGGAGAGCCAGGAAAAGGAGGAGGAGAACCTGACTCTCCCGAGGAGGAAAGAGCTAAGGTCTTTCCCATCCAAATCATTATAACCGGCCGGTCAAGAATCAAAATCCGGGGCGTGGGGTGGGGACGGATTCATGAGGTGCTGAAGCCGCCGGCTTTTCAGGTTTTTTGTGTCCCTCTGACCCGCTCGACGATGCCTGTGGTGCTGAGATTCTCGATCAGTGGCGCCAGGACGACCCGCCCCCCCCATCCCTCCACGAGTTCATGGCCCACTACGGCCTCACGGGTGTAATCGGCCCCTTTTACGAGCACATCGGGTCTCAGCGCTTTTATAAGCGCCAGGGGAGTGTCTTCTTCGAAGATGACCACCATGTCCACGCAGCCTAGCGCGGCGAGAAGAGAGGCCCTGTACTGTTGAGGCAATATCGGGCGATGCGCTCCCTTGATGCGTTTTATCGATAT
>Ga0116123_1001900_pt1 | contig 10941 bp, 17 predicted proteins | sample June2015DPH_13_1_3_FD_89727 | JGI IMG/M metagenome (GOLD analysis project Ga0116123, IMG submission 89727) | Peatland microbial communities from SPRUCE experiment site at the Marcell Experimental Forest, Minnesota, USA - June2015DPH_13_100 | ecosystem: Environmental > Terrestrial > Soil >... | reverse complement strand
CCGACCCAAACATAAAGGGCTTGAGAGAAGAAGATGCTTACCCAGCTGACCCAGACAATTTTTACGGTTGGGAAAAACTCTATACAGAAAAAATGTGCGAAGCCTACCAACGCGACTACAAAATGGACATACGCATCCTACGTTACCACAATATCTACGGACCAGAAGGAACATACAAAGGCGGAAGAGAAAAATCGCCTGCGGCTATTTGCAGAAAAGTAGCCGAAGCCTCAAATCCTGGAACAATCGACATTTGGGGTGACGGAAAACAAACTCGATCATACTGCTACATTGATGACGCCGTGAAAGGAACAATGATGCTGATGGAATCAGATTATACTAAACCCATAAACATAGGTTCAGATAGGCTCGTAAGCATAAACGAACTAGCCGGTATGGTTATCAAGATTTCTGGCAAGAAAATAACTAAGACTCATAATCTATCAGCGCCACAAGGCGTACGAGGCAGAAATGCTGATCTCACACTCGTTAAAAAAGTGCTAAACTGGCAACCACAGGTCTCACTCGAAGAAGGTCTAACGAAAACCTACAAATGGATAGAAAAACAGTTGTGACAAACGCAAAGAATCTTATCCTTTTTCATTCTTCTGTCTCAAAATTGCTACTCTCCATTTTTATAGTTAATCTCACCTAATGCAATCATTAAATAGTAGAAATATCTCAATCCCCTGAATTAAAACAACCAAAAAGAGTCTCGTTTACCTTGACTGAAAAATTCTTCATATGTGTCGACGGCGTCTACGTCAAAGACGGCAAGATATTGCTTCTAAAGCGTAGCAAGGAACCATTCAAAGGCCGCTGGCATATTATCGGTGGGCATGTGGAAGAAAACGAGACTCTGAAAGAAGCTTTGAAGAGAGAATTCAAAGAAGAAACCAATCTTGACGTGGAAGTGGGCGAAATAATAGATGGACGAATCGAAAAAACCTCTGATAGGATAAAGATAATAGTTGCTTTCAAAGTGACCTCTGCTCAAGGAGAAATCCGACTTAATTCTGAAAGTGAAGAATATGGTTGGTTCACGGAAATCCCTTCTAATTCTGTTTATGATTATGCCAAATATTTGAAAAAGAGATAATTAATAGGCTTCTTGGAGTTCGAAAGATAAGTCCACAGGTGCGAGACCAAAAAGAGAAGCTTTCAGACTTGGGAGAAACGTCAACATATTAAGATACAAAAAAGCAAAGGTTTTCGCTTTCTAGGGACGTTTCTGCTCATAAAGCATTACTTATGTTGGTCATTTTTGCTATGGCGTTGCTTCTTAAGATGCCTAAGCCGAACCGCATAGACGCCTTTTCCCGACATCGGATCACTCCAGTCCTCAGCAGTGGCGTCTCCGCTTTTTCTCAAATGCCCTGAATGTTTAATGTGCTAGGTGCTTGATGCTTTCTGCTTCTTGTGATTTGTACGCTCGAAAACTGTAACAGGAAATGGGGACTCTGCATAGTTAGGGTCAGACAAGTTTATGCGTATTTTTCGGTTTTTCTCTGAAACACATGTTTACTTTTCGCCTAACGCGATTTATGCAGGTTCAAGGGTTGCTTCCATGGCGTAGCCTGTTAGGTTTTGTTCTCTGTCCCTCAACAGTTCGCGTTGGAGCTTCGGAAGGGTTATGCGTCCGTCTTTGCCCATTTTTGCATAGAAGAATTGCCAGCCAGTCCAGAGGTTGATAGCGCTTACGCCGACTTTTAAGACTTGGTTTGTTTCCATTTTGAACTGCCACCTGACCAGCTTGGGTACTTGGACGCGGTTGCCTTTCTGCAGCACTGTTTTGAATGAAACTTTTTGGGTAGGCGGCATGCCACCAAAACCATTCGCAGACGCACCATAACTTTTAGGAACGTTATTAAACGTAGCCTGCAAACAATTTATTCTTGTAGAAAACTCAGCCTCTCTTTCATCTCTGAAATGACTACTTCGAACTTGGGCAGTTCCCTCGTCAGATACAACAATCCCTTTTCCCAAAACGATTGAGCCTCGCTCAATCTTTTCTCGTCAAACAGCAAGCTCGGCTCGTACTTTATCCCATTCAATTCGCATTTCATTTTCAAAAGTTTTCTGATTTCAGAATCCTTAAATTCATTTTCCTTCAACAATCTCCAGACATCATAGTAATCACGTGAGTATCCCCTTTGCATAATACTCCTGATCTTCTCTGCAAGGATCTCACTTAGAGAATAGACCAGAACTTCGAACTCTGGCAAATCCGAATAATTGATCCTGATAGGTCGTCGTTCCGGTTCCAATACCATTTTTTCTTTCAAACTAATGTCGTGCTTAATTCTATTCGTAAAATTCAACGGTCCCACAAACTGGACGTTAACTATTATCGACCCTTCTGTTAGGTGGAATGATTCAAGTGAATAGTTAATTCCGCTTTCCCGGAGAAGTTTTTTGAATACCTGTTGCATAGATTCTCTTATGCTTTCGGATTCCACAGCCTTGGTAATAGTGAAGTCTAAATCCTCTGAAAATCTCCAAGTCTGAGGAAAATACACTTTTCTAATAGCAGTGCCTCCCTTCAGAACAAAACTATCCTCTAAACCGCTGTTCACCAGATAGAATCCTCTCAGTAACCAGGTAAGTGCGTAATCTTTCTCTACAACGCCCGCCGCAAGTTTTTCTTCTCTTGCAATTCTCTTTATATGCTCTGCTGAAATCAAAAGCTTCGCCTCAATTCCTCAAGAGTTTCCTCGGAGATATTCAACAAAAGGTTCCATCTCGTATTGTACATGCCTTTCTTAGGCCGTGCGGGATCAAGAGCTGACATCCCCTGTGAAATCATCCCCCTCAACTTTGAAAGAACCTCTAAATCAACATCCATATCTAAGCTTTCTACTAGATATCCAAGCCTCTTAACTATCGCACAATTTCCCATTCTTTCCGCATAACCAGCAATCTTTTCAATCGATACCGCTTCCTTAGCATTCCACAGAGACTTTGCCACTTCAGGTATGCCTCCACAATACTCAGGATGATCCAACGCATCCGCTAGCGTCTTCTCACGATCTGAAATATTGATCTTGTAAGTGCTGACCCCGGTTGGTTCAAAGCCGAAAAATTTTCTTTTGCTTAATGTTACGAAGTTGAATTTGATATTTAGAACCTCTCTGTTCTTTATTCTCCTCGGTGTTGCTACAAACACTGTGAAAGGTGTTTGCTCCGTAAATCCATAGAAATTAAGAGCACTCCAATATGCTATGTAATACGGCGAAACAAGGTGCGAAGCGATCACAAACTCATGCTCAGTATACTGCGATTTCGTTCCTGCACTTAATGGAACAATAAGGTAGACGCCTCTCTTCAGGACAATTACCCACTTCTTCTTCGTCAAGTTGTTAGCAAGCACTTTCGCATACTCATAGGAACACTTTAATTCAGTTGTAATATCTTCTATTTTGAAGATGGTCTTGCCTTTCTCAGATAAAGACGATAAGAGTAGACTCTCGTTTCGAGTCAACCCAGCTCTTACATTTTCTGTATAACTTGCATCTACCATGCTTACCAGCCATACATAAAATATAATGTTGCCTTTATAAATCTACGTTAAAGCCCTCGTAAGAGTCAGTTCCAAGTTGCTCCGCATAAAACATACACATTCTAGAGCGCCCAAGAACACATCACCCGCCTCAAAACACTAAACATGCACTGCTCAGTTCAATTCAAATTCAATCAGCGCACTCTCGATTGATGGACAAACCATGGCAAACTTTCAGGAGGCGGCAACTCGATAAATCTAAAGATGTTGAAGCAGAAGACTGATTAGTCGCCTGGAAAATATGAGGTAGGGGTACATCTATTGGTTAAAATTTCCGTCAATAGATTCGTTTCAAGCCGTATCGAGACCATCAGAAACGAGGTTGAGGCAGAAACTCAGAGGCTTCGAGAGAAGACCCTTAATACGCTTGAGGAAATCTTCAAGGTAGCAGCCAAGGTAGCCAGAGGCAAAATAAGACACCAGAGAATCAACGGAAAAATGGTTCCGATAAGCCTCAACCAGCGGCGAAGATGGGTCACAGTAGCCAAGCAAATCGTGATAACCATGAACGGCATCGCCTCCAACTTTGACGAACAAGAAATCCACGACCAACTCAATAAACTAGAGAGACTAGTCAACGAAGCAACGACTATGGATCAACCGCAGAATCAAAAAAATAACACGTCCCCCACAAATTGAGCCTAAAAACATAATAAGCTTGAAGCTACGAACGCGCGCACTAAAATTATGAAGCAAAGACGCATCCTAAAAGAACAACGAAAAAGAGGGGAACCTGCCCGGAAGCGAGGATCGAGGATAGCTGGATACTTGTATCTCTTTAGCCCTTCTTCAAAGCTCACGTTCAGCTTCCACCCTACAAGCTTTTCTAGTTTGCTTGTGTCTGGGCAGCGTCTTTTCGGATCATCTTTGGGCAGTGGGTGAAATTCTATGGTTGATTTGCATTTTGTTGTTTCTTTAACTTTCTTCGCCAATTCGAGTATGGTGGCTTCTTGAAGTGTTGCCAACGTTTACAGGTGAGCATATGTCATTTCTTGGCTGCTATTTTCCTTGCTTCTTTTGAATCAATCAGTTATTTGCCTGCTAAAACTTTAGTCTTTTTTGCAGTTCCGCAATTCTCTCAGAATTCAAGCCGTCAGCCACATTCTCAATCTCAAGAACAAACTTCTTAGTTCCCTTTATAACCTGCTCCAAATTCACGCTTATCTGCTGGGTATAGTACTGCATCTCAACACGGTCTGCCTTGGACTCTCTTAAGTCCTTAATTACTTCTTTAGGGATGCTGTCACAAAAAAGATATTCGAACAAGGTTATGGTGCAGTCATGTATTTCACATTTCACCCCGATTTTGGAAAGTAACGAGTAAACCGCAAAATACTTAGCATAGTAGCTGGCGGATACCGCCCACTCAACCAGACCTGCCTGGGCATTAATTTCCATAGATTTCAAAGCATTCTTTGATTTTTCGCGATACGCTTTCACCAAGTTATCAGAAGGCGCAACAATCCTTATGCCTTTGCTCTGTTTCAAGCACCAGTCCAAGTATCGCTTATCGTTTTGCATGGTACAGCCACATGACATTGCATATTGTGTCTATGTCTTTAAGAATAATGTGATTAGCAATAACTTCTCGTATCAGCGGATCACCATTCATTAGTCCATCTAAAAACTTTTCTTTAGTAGTAGATTTGACGTTTACTTCTCTGCCCATTAATCTTCCCGCTTCCACTGCAGCATTTGTATCTGGTTTTCCATCGCTTATGACTAGAAGGTCTATGTCGCTTTCTGGAGTCACCTCACCCTTGGCAAAACTGCCAAAAAGAACAATGCAACCGCCTAGAGGTTCTCCTATCTCGCTGATAAGTTTCTTTACCTCAAAGTTCTCGCTAAGAAAAGTTATTGACGCAAAAGCCTCTGCAAGCACCATATAATACTTTGCCAAGTAATTGCCAAAATTCAGACGGTATTCCTTATTCCTTCCATTAGTTGTGCCTGAGACAACATTTACGTTTTCTAGCATTCTAAGCTGTAGTTGAACAGCTTTAACATCGATTCTGATCTTACGCGCAACCTCCCTTACATGAAAAGCAGTTGCGTAGTTACTTCTGTAAAGCCCGAGTATCTTCAGCGTCGTCTGATTAACGTTGTATTTTTTCATCATATGTAGTATTAACACCACAAACATTTAACTCCTTCGGCGAAAAAAATCCGCATCCCAAAAAACTACACAAAAAAACAAAACACAACACCAAAATCACACAACCAAAAACAACATAACAAAAACTAACCTCAACTTCACCAACACAAAAAACCAAAAGGTAGGTTCACACCAAGCTTCCCTACCCCCAAAATCAGCTTACAGAGAGGTTTTTATGTTGGTCATTTTTGCTATGACGTTGCTTCTTAGTATGCCTAAGCCGAACCGCGTGGATGCTTTAACGCCGTATTTTCCTGCCATCAGATCGCTCAGTCTTCCAATGTTACATCCCGACGTATCAGCATTATGCCTTCGGTAAACTATCAATAGCGTAAGAAGTCTAGCTAAGGTCCAACACATTTTTTAATTTGTTAAAGCATACATAAAGTCAGGGGGATGGATTTCATAACGAAAGTAGTTCAAGTTAAAGTTCCGGAATTCTTATCTGAAAGAGACGTTAAAGTAGCCGCCGCAGTCGAAGCTTTTTCTAAGGATTCAATAAGTGTAGGTAAAGCAGCGGAAATAGCTGAGGTGCCTATTCAAGAATTTCTTGTGGAACTCAAAAAAAGGGGCATCAAGGCTTACCCTTATACTGACAAGGAAGCTCTCAAGGAGCTTAAGCTGTGAGCAAAGCTGTACTGAACTCATCGGTCATCATAGCCCTAAGCACATTAGGGTACCTCAACAAACTGAAATTACTCTTCAAACAAATTCTAATCGCCAAAGCTGTGTATGAAGAAATCTGTTCAGCCGGTCAGGGATTAATAGGTGAACGTGAACTCCGAGAAGCAGTAACGAGCAATCTGATAGAAGTCAAAGAAATTAAGAACCGATTGCTCGTAAACGCTCTAATAGATCCGTTGGCAATGGGCGAAGCCGAAACAATAACCTTGGCAACAGAAGAAGAGGCAGATTGCATCGTGTTAGATGACAAGCCTGCTCGAAGAAGAGCTAAAGCCATGAAGTTAAACGTCGTCGGAACACTGAGAATCCTCAGATTAATGTACGATGCCAAACTTATCGATAAACCTGAAATCATAAAAGCCCTAGAAAAACTAAGGGAAACAGGCTTTAGATTAAGCGAGGATGTCATAATTAAAGTTACAAAAGAACTATAGCAAGGCACAATAAGAGCTAAACTGAAATTTATTCTGAGCATTAACTAAGTCGTTTACAATTATAGAAAAATAAAAAAACCATTTTGACTGGTCGAATTTGTGGTTGCTTTTATGCTGTATTTGGTTTCTGATGGATCGCTCCAGTCTTCAGCAGTTGCGTCTCCGCTTTTTCTCAAATGCCCCCAATGTTTAACGTGCTAAGTGCTTGATGCTTTCTGCTTCTTGTGATTTGTACGCTCGAAAACTGTAACGGGAATAGAGACTCTGCGAAGTTAGGGCAGGCAGTTTATGCGTATTTTTCCGTTTTTCCTGCTCTATCTATATGCCGCGTTTTTTTGACACAAACCACTTTATTGTTCTCTCGAGTCCTTCTTCAAAGCTCACGTTCGGCTTCCACCCATAACTTTTTCTAGTTTGCTTGTGTCTGGGCAGCGTCTTTTCGGGTCATTCTTCGGCAACGGATGAAACTCTAGCGGATTTGCATTCTGTTGTTTCTTTACCTTTCTTTGCTAGCTCAAGTATGGTGACTGCTTGAAGTGTTGCCAACGTTTACAGCTTTGTCCTTAGCTTTCGAGTTTGCCGTCAACAACATTAACCCTGTTACCGCGCCACTTATGTAGGCAGAACGATCGGGTCTGTTTTCCATCGCCGTAAACCGTTATAGGCTGGTTAGTTAAAGCAAGCCTGCAAAATAAAACGCGACATAACCCTACCGCACAAGTCGTCCTCTCGCAAATGCGGACCATAGGAATTGAAGATTCTTGGAGAAATGGGCGGAATGTCACCGAAGACATACAAAATTTTAGTCTTTTTCGATGTTCGTGAAAATGTTTTTGGTGATCGAAACCAGGACATACAGCTTTCCGGTTTATGCTGCTATGGTTTCGGGTTTAGCTTTTTCTTTAGCTGATTGTTCCTTGGCAATTTCCTCTCGGGCCATTTTGTCGGATTCGTGTGCACCGATTGTGAATATCATGTTTTTCACGGCTTGTCCTGTTGGAGTTTTATTGTTGTATTGATACATTGTTGCGCGTCCTACAGTTCTTGTCTGCCTTATTATTTCCAGCTTTTCCAGTTTGGGCAACTCTCTTAGGATATGGCGGAAACTTACACCGCTGTTTTTTGCTATGTCCATTTTTGAGTAGTCCCATTCTTGGAAGGTGACTAAAAAATCTAATATCTTCGCTAGGGCTATGTTACCGAATAATCGTTCTAACGGTCCCGCTTCTAACGCTTTTTCGTTACCCATTCTCGATTCCACGCTTATTCCATTCTCGACGCGTTATTTAAACGTAGTGTTCTGTCCTATCGATATGACATTTACGTACGATTACATACGATTAACTTAAATAAGCACTTAAATAATCAATAAGACATTCATGTCTCATTGAAGTGAAACGAACGGCAACAGAAATCGAGAAAAGCATTCTGAGAAAAATGTACTTGGACAAGTACATAGGCAGCAAACATACCTCAGCCGACAATATCCCTAAAGGTCTCCCTAAACACTTGCGCGGCGACTGCAAAAAAGCAATTAAAAACCTCATACGACACGGCTACATAAAGCCAAAAATCACAAGCTACGGCTTAGAAGTTTCACTTGAACCGAGAAAAATCGAAGAAATCAAACAAATCACAGGCATCAAATAACCCCCATCCTTATTAAAACCCCATAATTGTTATTTTAAGACCTTCTTCAAAGTTTACTTTCGGCTTCCATCCTACAAGCTTTTCTAGTTTGCTTGTGTCTGGGCAACGCCTTTTCGGGTCATCCTTCGGCAACGGATTAAGCTCTGGTGGATTTGCACTGTGGGATTCTTTTATTTTTCTTAGAGCCAGTTCTATAAGGCTAACTAGCAAATTCTGGGGACTAATCCGTCAAAGCCGCAGTCAAAACTCATAATCTGCTTAATCCCACTCATCTCAACGAGTGCTATTGAGGTACAATCTGTAAAGCTTAAGGGCTTATCTTTAAAAACCCTAAATTTTCCCCATGCCTTTTTAAAAGCATCTTCCCCAACCCATACCTTCGTGATTCTCGGGGACTCAATGATGTACCTTCCCAAGTCTAATGCCAAATCATGCCTCTTCGTTCTCACCAAAGCAGTAGTTATCGCCTCATCCACCACATAGTCTGAAGTAAATATCCGACCAAAATCGCCCTTTAAAGCGCGCTCAACAAGGTCTTTGCTTCTTAAGTGAAACTCGTCATCCGCATTATGCATAGCCACAAAAATTCCAGTATCCACAAAAACCGCCATGCCATTCAGCAACCGTACACGAATTCATCTATCCTCTTCGAAGAATCTTTTACTCCCCAATGCTTCGGATTTTTAAGCGCTTTCCACGCCGGATCCTCCTCAAGAACAGGCAACTCCCTGAGCTTCTTAATGACCTCTTCCTCATTTTCAAGCGCATAATCAATCATTAGACCTATGGCTTCTTGCAGAGTTACCTTCACACCTTCCTGAAGCATAATGGAGGCTAAAAAGCGGTCCACTTTTGCCTTTTTCTCCTCCTCGATTTTTACAGTAACAGTCACAAAACTACACCAATAAACAAAGTAGAAAAAGACACTTTAATACTTTACCACCATATTCAACATTTCCACCGAAACAATCAAAGAAAGATAACAAACAAGTCCCCGCCAAAAAGCAAAACACGACACCCAAAATTTGCGTTTCCGCTTTTTCTCAATTGCCCTGAATGTTTAACGTGCTAAGTGCTAGATGCTTCCTACTTCTTGTGGCAAGTACGCTCGAAAACTGTGACGGGAATAGAGACTCTGCGAAGTCCTTCTTCAAAGCTCACATTCGGCATCCACCCAACAAGCTTCTCTATTTTGCTTATGTCTGGGCAGCGTCTTTTCGGGTACTGCTTTGACAACGGGTGAAACTCTATAGCCGATTTGCATTTGGTTGCTTCTTTGACCTTTTTTGCAAGTTCAAAAATAGTTACTTCCTAATAATTCCCAACGTTCAGTTTCTCTCATCAGAAGACGCCATGCCAGCCATGCGAAAATTGAAATCAAAGTTGCCCTCAACTTCAACTCGCAAACTATTAATGAAGGCATTTACATACATGTTTATGGTGATGTTCACGACCAAGAAAACAACAATAACGCTAAGAGACGACGTTTACCAAAATTTAAAGGAAAAAGCGGGTGCCAGAAACATCTCAAACCAAATAAACAAAATACTCATCGAGTACTTCACCAAAAAAGACAGCATGTTCGGCGTTATGAAACAAACGGACCTAACCGACCTCCGCGACCACAAGGACCGTTGTCTATGAAATATGTGATCGATTCCTACGCGTGGATAGAATACTTCATGGGAACCAAAACAGGCGAAAAAGTCAAACCCACCATCGAAGGCCAAGAAGAAAAAATTACACCAACAATATGCCTAGCTGAAATCTACGCTAAAACCCTCAGAGTAGAGAACCAAGAACTAGCAGAAAAGCAGAGAACCTTCATAAAAGAAAAAAGCGCCTTAGTGCCGTTAGACGAACTCATCGCTCTGGAATCCGCCAAGATACAGAACAGAATGAAAAAGGAAATCGACGGCTGGGGATTAGCCGACTCCATAGTCTACGCCACTGGACAAATCAAGAAGGCAGAAGTAGTGACTGGCGACGAACACTTCAAAAAACTAAAAAACGTAATTTTCATAAAATAACTCAGTCTTCAAATTCTTCTCGCCCGCTTTTACACGCTGACGAATCATAAACCACTAAAACAAGCCAGGGAAACGAACAGCTGAAAACAAGATAACCCCTTAACGGCGCCTACTTCCTTTGTGAAAACCACCCAATCGTTCTCTTAAGCCCTTCATTCAAAACTCACATTTAGCTTCCACCCTATCAAAGAATTTTAAAATTGAAGTTTGAGAAAAAAAATAATTAGATAAGAAACATAAATTCAACATATAATAAAAAATGCCTAGCGAATAAGGTCTCTACTGGTTAAGGTTTTTACGCCTGCTTTTTCAGCTGCTTTAGCAAGTTTCTTATCATCTGTGACTAAGGTTTTCTTGGATTTGCACGCTTCAGCAACATACGCGGAATCATAATAAGTAATGTTAAATTTGCATGCCTTATCCAAGATT
>Ga0116123_1001882_pt1 | contig 11001 bp, 9 predicted proteins | sample June2015DPH_13_1_3_FD_89727 | JGI IMG/M metagenome (GOLD analysis project Ga0116123, IMG submission 89727) | Peatland microbial communities from SPRUCE experiment site at the Marcell Experimental Forest, Minnesota, USA - June2015DPH_13_100 | ecosystem: Environmental > Terrestrial > Soil >... | reverse complement strand
GATACCCACCCTCAACGATGAATTCATGACATTTAATCCCTCTTTAACGAGAATGCGGTTCACCCCGGAAAGACTTACTGCATCGGCAACGGTGGCCATAGCAACAATATCGAGTTCATCCTTGAGGTTAGGCAGATCCTGCATGCCGCGCTCTCTGAGCAAGGAGCGCAATACTACGATAAGGTGGAATACGACCCCTGCACCGCAGAGATCTTCCCCGAAGAACAGACAATCACTCTGTTTGGGATTGATGAGAGAGTATGCATCAGGAACAAGCTCATCCACCTCGTGGTGGTCAGTGACGATCACATCCATTCCCAGCGAGTTTGCGTAGCTCACCTCATCAGTGGCCGTAATCCCGCAGTCGGCGGTGATGAGCAGGCTCACACCCCTGGCATGCAGTTCGTCGATCCCACGCATGTTAAGGCCATATCCGTCGGTGACACGGTCGGGTATGAAGATTATCGGCGGCTCACAGCCTATACCCACGAGGAAGCGGTGTATGAGCGCTGCGCTGCATACACCGTCCACATCGTAATCCGTAAAGACACCGATGGTTTCTTTCTGATCAATAGCCCCTATGATTCGCTCGCATGCCTTCACTATCCCTTTCATGGACCGAGGGTCTTTGAGCTGACCGAGATTCGGCGCAAGAAAGTTCAGCACCTCTTTAGTATCCATCATCCCCCGGCCGCGCACGAGGGACCGAAAGGCCGGAGTGAACCTCAGGGACGGCAACGCAGTCTCATCGACCTGCCCTCGGATCACCCATTCGGGAGATATACATATCATGCCTCTTTCCTTAACCCTGCTGCGGGAGTAAGTCAAGGAGGGCCGGCGAAGCTTATACAGCCTTCCAGCGCCTTTCTCGTGCGAGGCATGTCGACAGGCTTCACCTCCATGGTGATGGTTGAACCGTATCCCGTACCTAAGAGAGACGATACGATAGCCTGAAAATCAACACTCCCCTCTCCCAGGGCCAGATGCAGATCGTCCTTCACGCTTGTCCCCCCGTGGTTGTCATGAACGTGCACATGTGCAATCTTCTCGGGGCAGTTATCTATGAAGCGGTAAGACGTGTTCACCTTGGCCAGAAGCTGAGCATGGCCGATGTCCAAGGTCATCCTAAGATCGCCGATGGCCTCGAATGCGGCTTGGAAACTATCATAGCGTTCACTTAAATTTTCTATACAGATCACCATGCCCGCCTTTGATGCATAGCCTACCATCTCTTTAAGGAGTTCGAGCTTTTGAGGGATAAGTCCTTCCGGGGCCCATCTCTTATCGATCCAGAAATGCATGGTCGCCTTATCGATCCCCAGTTGCCTAGAGAGGTCTGTGAGAGCCTTAATCCTTGGTACGAAACGTTCTTTGAGGATGCCGATATCGAATGGGTTGTCTTCGTTGGGGAAATGGGCAAGATATGAAATGCCGTAGATTTCCTTCATTTCGAGAAGCGTAGGAATCCAGCGAAGAACCGTTTCCGGTTCATCCAGAGACATCTCAACAAAAGGCAGGCCGAGTCGCCCAACCTCATGAACCTCTGCTACGGTATGTGCCCTTCCCCCGATGGTGACTACGCTTCTCTTCATGTTTTCGCCGATTCATCCCTTGGAGGTCATCTGTGGCTCTGTTCATGAAGCCTACTCATCTGAAAGACTATTTCGAGATACATAAATCTTTTGAAATCCGCCGACATGAAAGAGATCTCAATGCGCCGCTCATCCTAAAAAAGGCAATTTGAATTATGTGCTTGTTTCGTCCGTACCGGTAAGCGGTCTGACCATAAGATCCATGCCGAAAAGGTCCACCACCTTCACCTTCTCACCCGCCTTCAATGTGGTAGGGCCTTTGGCATTCCAGTACTCACCGTGACAGAAGACTTTTCCTGTACCGTCCTCGGTCCAGACAAATACCGTAGCAATCTCATCCTTCAACCCTTCTGCGCCGACCCTGGAGGTCCTCCGCTGGGCCTTGACCACAAGGTAGATGGTAGCGGCAAAGAACGCGGCAAAAAAGAATGTGACCGGCAGAATAAGCCCATAGGAAACCTGGGCATAGAGCTCAGGCGTCCTGAAGAGCAAGAGCGAGCCCAACACCATGGATACGATGCCGCCCACAGTGAGCAAGCCGTAACTGGGCACCTTGATCTCGGCAATGAACATGAGTACGGCAAGCAGGATGAGCGCGACCCCGGCATAATTCACCGGCAAGGTCTGGAATGCGAAAAAGGCAAGAATAAGAGAGATACCGCCGATGACGCCGGGCAGAACAGCCCCTGGGCTTGAGAGCTCGAAGTAGATACCGGCAAGCCCTATAAGCATAAGGATGTAGGCAATGTTTGGATTCGATATTGTGGCAAGCAGGTGATACCTGAATCCCATGGGCTTAAACACCAGGTTGGCCTGCCTGGTATGGAGCACAAAGGTGTTTATATTTTTCTTGATCTTCCTGCCATCAAGCTTGGTCAAAAGATCGTCCATGTCCTGGGCCACGATGTCGATGACACCTTTGGCGAGTGCATCCTGGGATGGTGTGGATATACTCTTTCGCACGATATCCTCGGCCCACTGCTCACTCCTGCCACGTTCCCGGGCAATGCTTTTGGCATAGGCAACGGCATCATTGGTCACCTTGTTCACCATGGTGCTGTTTTTATCCTCTTTATCATCACCGCCGCCGATATCCACGGGGTGTGCGGCACCGATATTCGTCCCGGGCGCCATGGCCGCCACATCCGAAGCCAGCGTAATAAGGGCACCTGCAGAGGCTGCCCGTGCACCCTTGGGAGAGACATAGACGATCACCGGGACGTTTGCATTCATCTCCTTCTGGATAATATCACGCATGGCGGTATCCAGCCCCCCAGGCGTGTCAAGGCGTATGATAATTGCGGCCTTGTTGGTCTGGACTGCATCATCGATGTTCTCCATGACGAAAGAAGCGATAGGAGGGCTGATGGCATCTCTGACATCAATGACGAGGATATCGGCTGCGCGGAGACTTAAAGGCCCTGAAAACAGCAAAACGATCAGGGCGGCACAATTGATCAGCGCGGTAGAGCTAACCCAAGTACTTCCATTACCTTCTTGATATCTTCCCATACATCCCTCTTTTTTGATGGGTTCTGCAACAGATAACTCGGGTGATAGGTCGGCATGATAGGGATCCCCCGATACTCCTTGAATATACCCCTGAGCCTGCCGATCGGTGTATTCTCATCCAGGAGGCTATGGGCTGCTATCCTGCCCAAGGCCACAATGACCTTAGGGTTAATGGCCTGGATCTGTGCATGAAGAAATCCAATACACCTGCCCACCTCATCCGGCAACGGGTCCCGGTTGTCAGGAGGCCTGCACTTGAGGATATTGGCAATGTAGACATCCTGTCTCTTGAGGCCCATACCCTTTTCTATGATATCCGTCAGAAGGTTGCCTGCAGGGCCCACAAAGGGCCTGCCTGTCTTATCCTCCACTGCCCCCGGTGCCTCTCCTATAAACATGACCAATGCATTCGGATTACCCTCACCGAATACAACATTTTTCCTGGTACGGCTTAATCCACACGAGGTACATTCACCGATCACCTTTACGATACGCTCCAGCTCATGCTCAGTACCAAGATGTGCTTGCTTCTCCGAAGGCCTCGAAACCTCAATCTCCGGCAGTATGAGAAAAGGACCTGCCCACTGGGCCTCAACACGCAGGAGTTCTATGATCTGTTCCCTCACAGCCTTTCTTTCACGAGGTCAAGGATCTTGTGGGCGAGCACCTCTTTTGCCATGTGCTCAAAATCGTAGATCACGCCTTCCGGGGAGAGTATTACCCCGCTGTTTGTGTCGGAAGCAAAACCGGTGTTCGACTCACCGACCCGGTTTGCCACGATCATGTCGAGCCCTTTCCTGACCATCTTGTCTTGGGCATAGCTCTTGAGATTTTCCGTCTCAGCGGCGAAGCCGACAAATATTTTTGACTCCTTCATCGTGCGAATCGTTGCAAGGATGTCTGGTGTTGATGCAAGCTCTATATGGGCCGTCTTCTCGCCCTTCTTGATTTTGCTTTTTGAGTAGGTGTGGGGGGTGTAGTCCGCCACTGCGGCAGCCATGATGAGAATGTCAGTATCCGAGAGGTTCTCCTTGACGGATGCGAGCATCTGCTGGGCGGAGCGGACATCTATCACGGTGGCCCATGGCGCATACTCAACGGGGACAGGTCCGCTGATCACCTTCACCCTGGCCCCCCTGATGCAGCATGCCTCAACAATGGCGGCCCCCATTTTGCCCGTGGACCTATTGGTGATAAACCGTACAGGGTCGATATCCTCGCATGTAGGTCCCGAGGTAATGAGGATGTTGATGCCTGCAAGGTCGCGCTGGGCAAGTAACATCTTCACCTCTGCGATGATACGCTCTGGCTCCGGCAACCTTCCCGCCCCTTCCCATCCACATGCAAGCTCGCCTGTCACCGGCTCAAGCACATGGATGCCCCTGGCCTTAATGGCTTCCAGGTTGTCCTGGGTTGCCCTGTTGGCAAGCATATTCACGTTCATGGACGGACAGACAAGGACAGGGGCCCTGGTGGCAAGCACCGTACAGGTCAATAGGTCATCCGCAATGCCATGGGCCAACTTTGCAATGAAGTTCGCCGTGGCCGGGGCGATGAGGAAGAGATCCGCCTTGTCTGCAAGCGCAATGTGGTCGATTTCATAAGCCCCTGATTGTGTTGCGGGAAACATCTCGGTATGCACGGGTCTGTTGGTCAGTGTCTGGAGGACAAGGGGCGTCACAAAATGCTGCGCAGCCTGGCTCATCACCGCATGTACGTCAAGGCCGAACTGCTTGAGGCCGCGTACAATAAGCGGTGCCTTATAGGCCGCTATCCCGCCGGTTATGCCGAATACAACCGTCTTGCCCTCTAGATCTTCTCCTGGGGAACCATCCATATCTCCACCCTTGTCGAAAGGGGATTCTCTGTAATCAGGATCTCAGCGAACTTGTCCTGTTTCTTAAAGAATAGCTTAATGTTGCCAAGAAACTTATACTGGCTCAGGGAAACCCAGCCTTCAGAGTTCATGGAGGTGATGAAAAACTGCGAAAGAGACTCGGGCTCTATCCGGCCCGAGACAACCAGCCTTCCGAACCCGTTGGTGATACTACACTCCTTGGGCACCCTTTCGAGCTCGCCGGGGATGAGTATGTCGGCAAAATCAAGATACCTCGGCGACGGCCGTGTCTCTTGACTTGAAGACTCATTCGAAGTGACACTCTTTAACTGGGCGCAACCGGCCAGCATAAGCACCAAAACAAGACTCATCAATACAGCTCTTCTCATCATTATCCTCCCTAAAGGAATGGATTATACCTGCGCTCGGCCCCGAGGGTAGTTGCAGGTCCATGTCCGGGCAGCACCTTCATATCGTCCCCTAAGGGCAACAGCTTGGTCTTGATGGATGTGATCAATGTATGATAGTCCCCGCCGGGAAGGTCCGTTCTCCCGATAGAACCCGCAAAAAGGGTATCTCCCGCAAAACAGAGTTTCTTATCGGAAGTGACGAGCGAAATGCCGCCCGGAGAATGTCCGGGTGTATCCAGGACAGACAGGGAAATACCGTCGCCCAGAGAGATTACCTCACCTTCGCTCAAGAATCGGTCCGGGTCCGGAGGCTGCTCAATACGGATCCCAAAGAGCCTGCCCATACGCGATGCAGCCTGCAGCAAGGGCAATTCCGCCTCATGCATCATGATCTGTGCACCCGTTACATCCTTGATCTGCCTGATAGCCCCGATGTGGTCCACATGTGCATGGGTATTCACAATAGCCATGACCGTCAGGCCCATGGAGTCTATCTGACGCAGGATCTTGTCCGCCTCTCCCCCCGGGTCTATCACAATGGCCTGATGCGTCTGTTCATCCCCGAGGATGAAGCAGTTCGTCATGAACTCCGTAACCACAATCGTATTCAAAAGCATCGATCTCTCCCATCGCTACGGGACCTTAATTTATCTCGATAATAGCATGTTAAAGTCCGAACACACATACTAAATAGTATACCAGCCAGATTAGGTCAACTGCCATCACCCCTTTCTTCATGAAACCTAAATCCCAATAATTCTTTCCCGGAGATAAAGTTTTCCATGCATAAATCCGATTACATCTACTGGTATGGCACACATTCTCATAGTAGAAGACGATATCAACCTGGGACAGGTCATCTTCCAGGAATTGAAGAGGCACAATCACGAGGTGGAGCTCGTAGAGAATGCCGAAGCAGCGCTTGTACGCTTGGGAAAATATATCTATGATCTTATGCTCACCGACCTGAAGCTTCCGGGCATCGACGGCATCGAGCTCCTGAAGCGGGTCAAGGCGACCAACCCCACCACTATTGTGCTTGTCATGACCGGATATGCCTCTGTGGACACAGCCGTTGTGGCTATGAAAAACGGGGCCCAGGATTTCATTCAGAAACCCTTCGGTTTGCATGAGCTGGTACAGAAAATCGATGATGCCCTGGCTATCAAACGGATGAAAAACGAGATTGATTACCTGCGCCATGCCCAGGAAGACGTTATCTACCGTACTGCCGACATTGTGGGAGTAAGCCAGGCGCTCAAAAAGGTGCTCAAGCTTGTAGAGAAAGTGGCCAAGGCCGATTCCACCATGCTCGTCACCGGCGAAACAGGCGTAGGCAAGGGTCTTATTGCAGGCGCCATTCACCATAACTCAAGCCGGTGTGGGAACAACTTCGTACAGGTCAACTGCGCAGCACTACCTCAAAACATACTTGAAAGCGAGCTGTTCGGACACGAAAAGGGTGCCTTTACAGGGGCCGTTCGGATGCGTGTCGGCAGGGTGGAGCAGGCGAACATGGGGACCATCTTCCTCGACGAGATCGGAGATATGGATCTGGGCCTGCAGTCAAAGATATTAAGGGTGCTGGAAGAGAGGGAATTTGAGAGGGTCGGGGGAGAGCGTACCATCAAAGTGGACGTGCGTGTAATAACTGCAACCAACCAGGACCTGCATACCCTCGTGGAACAGGGTAAATTCCGCGAGGATCTTTATTATCGGATCAATGTAGTCAATATCCACATCCCGCCCATTCGTCAACGCAAGGAGGATATCGAGCCTCTGGTGACCTACTTCATCAGAAAGTACTGCAGAGAATTCAACAAACCCGAGATGGAGATAGAACCTCAAGCCCTTGCCGCCATCACAGAATACGACTGGCCCGGCAATGTCCGTGAGATCAGGAACTGTATCGAAAGGGCAGTGCTGCTGGCAGAAGGGACTATAGTAAGAGTCCATGACATCTCCATACTCCATCCAGGCCAGAACCAGGCTCCCTTAACCCAGGACGGAGGGAATGGTGATCATAAAAAGTCCATGTCGACTCTGGCGCTGTCCGAACGCGATATGATTCTCGAAGCGCTGAAGAAGAACGATTGGATCCAAAAAGAAGCTGCCCACGCTCTCGGGATCAGCAAGAGGGTGATCCATTATAAAATCAGGAAATACGGCATCACACATCCCCGGTGGATCAAGAACCGATAAGATCAACGTATAGGGATACAACCTCCGGATCAAGGGTTTTGCCGGACATGGCACACAGCTCTTTGAGCGCATCCTCATGCCGCATTTGTGCTCGGTAGAGCCTTGGGGTAGTCATTGCATTGTATGTATCCACCACCCTCATAGCCCGGGCAGACAGTGGAATATCCTCACCTTTGAGTCCTCGCGGGTAACCACTGCCGTTGAAATTCTCATGGTGATATATCAGCAGGTCCTCATCAAGGTCGAGTACAGTCACATCCTTGAGGATCCGAGCGGTGATGATGGGGTGATTGTTAAGCCTTTTTTTATCAAAGGGGGTAAGATCACCCTTGGTGAACAGCGTTGTAGGTATGCCAAGGTATCCGATATTGGCTGCCAGAGAAGAATTGGCCCACTGGCCTGCAAGCATGTCTCCGACACCCATTTCCTTGGCAAGTGTATATATCTGATCAGAGACCTTCAAAGAATATCCCATAGGATATCCTGCGCGCAGATCGCTCATAATGGATGCCGTGTTCAGGATGCCCATATACCAGTTCTGGATATCCGCATCAAAACCCGAGGCAACAGCCCAAGCAGGGGCAAGAAAAGTGGTGATCCAGTCAAATAGGTCCTGCGGCAACCCTTCCTGGTGGAGGTATCCAAGGTCATGGCCTTCCCAGGTAACCGGCACACCTTGTGTATCGTAGCGGATGGACACCTCATCCGCCTGGCACTGGATCTTGAGAAGGTTAAGTAAATCATTAAGAGATTTCAAGGACGGCCCTGACTGGAGGCGTTTCTTCATGGGAAGCTCCAGCGAAATATTGACCTGCCTCATGGCCCCGGTCTGGGCAAAGGTGGCCACGTGAATCCCCTTCTTCTTTGCATGGGAAAGTGCCTGGTGCGCGACATTAATGAGCCCTTTTGCATCCTGGGCATCATCGGGCAAGGTCGCCACCCCGATAGTCATAGTGTCTGCAAGATCCGCCCCCAGGCTTAGGGTGGCCTTGTGCAGGGCGGTGACGGCATCCCGTGAAGAGCAGCCGGGCAGGATCACAAAAAAGCTGAGTTCTTCATACCGCAATACCTTATCGTAGCAGCGCAAACCTTCCTGAATCCTCCTGGCCAGCGTTCTAAGCGTCCTCACCCCTTCGGGAATATGTGTATACAGACCGAACTTATCCCTGTCCTCTATCTCGATGATTGCAACACTCAACGGGAAACAGAGCCTCCTGGAAAGCTCCTCGTACTGGTGAAGGACGTCAAGGAGGATGTGCCGCTGCGGAATATCGATACGGACATCCAACACATCATCAAAATCCTTATCAGGAGTCAGGACGCCCTTAAGAACCTTCTCCGAGCTCAGCAGGAGTTGCTTGGTCAGGATGAGGTCATTGATATTGAATGGACTTGCCCCTTTTCTAAAAAGCTCCAGGCACCCAATGACCTTTGTATCCCTGTAGATGGGGAGCCCGATCATGGATGTGCAACAGATAGGTATCTCTTCAGAATTGATACCGGTCTGGATCATATCGGGAATAAGAATCGGTTTGGCCATCTCCTTGATGGCATTGGTGAAGATATCGCCCTTATCAATTTTATTGGGGATCTCACCCTGTAGGCCCCTGCAGAACCAGGTGTCCTGGGGTTCCCAGATGTATGCAAGGGCTACATCATAAGGTGTGATGTGGTTGATGAAATTGAGGATAAGGTCAGATAGCTTCTCAAGCTGATCATTCCTGACTTCCCAATCGGATAAAAGGGAAACCTGAAAAAGCATCGGAATGATGTTTGCATTATTTTTTATGAATTCCGGGGAGAGTTCAAGTGTTTGGTCAACAATATATTCATTTAATCGCTCAGGCCACATAGCAGTTCCCGTTCTCTCCCCACAGTTTAGAAATTAAAATAGATATACGCAGGGGCTTTACATCCGATGGTGCTGAGAATACCAGTAGGATTCAAATTCTCGACAGGCCTTCTTCAGGTCACGCAAGGTCCTGATGCCTAACCTACCAAGCTGTTCGAGAATTTCTCTCCTTGTAAGCCACATTATGAGAACCCCTGTGCATTTCCATATATTCTCAATAATAAGTGCAAACATGGTGCCACAGGACGTTTGTGGCATAACATATTGTTATTTTATGTAAAAAGGTGCTGCCACCCTTTGGGGCATTGATTCACTAATAGAAATTTTCTTACTCTTTTTAAGAAATAAATTTCATACCTTATTCCATTTTACTGCAATATGGATAATGTTACCCTTGATTCGACAGACGGATCAGGACGGGCGATGCTTTACGGGAAATCCTCTCATTCCCATAATCCACAGGAGCCCGAAATACAGAGCACCGCCAAACACCACACAAAGAAGCAACACAGCGCCGCTTTTTATTGTCAACCCCGTTCTCCACAAATACCTATGGGCTAAAGGTATCAGCGTAATACCCATAATTGCTGCGGCGGCAATCATCTTTCCATACTGTCTGAGGTACTCTTTGGGAATATGGATTTCCGCCTTTTTCAGATACCTATGTTGAACAACGAGTTGAGCGAACACCGAGATACTGCTTGCAAGGGCGATCCCTGCATGCTTCAAGAACGGCATGAGGATAAGACAGAATACAATATTCACAACGAGACTCAGCCATGAAATGTTTACTACGACCTTGGCCTTCTGCATGGCATAGAGCGCCTGGGTCTGTATGCGCGCATATCCCACTGCCCAGAGGCTTAATCCATACATCTGTAATGCATAGGCCGACGCCAGTGCATCATTGAACGTAAAGGCCCCGCGTATGAAGAGGATCGTAAAGATGGGCCTGGCCAATACACATGCGCCTACAGTTGCCGGGATTGTGAAGAGCAGCACTGCCAAAAGACCCCTGCCCATGAGAAAAGAGAATTGTTCCGTGTCCATCCGTGCAGAAGCGGAGCTCATGGCAGGCAGCATCACATTGCCCACGGCAAAGGCGAATATCCCTAGAGGGAGCTCGAGTAATCTATTGGCATAATAGAGATAAGAAACACTACCTTCAGAAAGCAGTGAGGCAAAGAGTGTCCCTATAAGCACATTGATCTGGTAGATGGAGGCCCCGATGGCCGCTACACCTAAAAGGCGGAATACCTGCTTTACCCGCGAGGAATGGAAGGTGGTAGTGAAACGCAAGGGAATTCCTCGCTTCAATAAAGGGGGCATCTGGATGATGATCTGAGCGATCCCTCCGATGATCACCCCCCACGCAAAGGCATCCGCAGGCGAAGAGAATATGTGGAAGACCACAAAACAGAGCAGCGGCACAGAGATCATGAAGAGGTTCATGAGGATCGGGGCAGCGGCAGGCGCTGTAAAGTGGCCTATGGAGTTGAGTATCCCCATAAAGAGCACGGCAACACCGATCAGGAGTATGTACGGGAACATGATGCGGGTAAGGTGAACCGTAATGCCGAAAACACTACTGTGGAG
>Ga0116123_1001870_pt1 | contig 11056 bp, 13 predicted proteins | sample June2015DPH_13_1_3_FD_89727 | JGI IMG/M metagenome (GOLD analysis project Ga0116123, IMG submission 89727) | Peatland microbial communities from SPRUCE experiment site at the Marcell Experimental Forest, Minnesota, USA - June2015DPH_13_100 | ecosystem: Environmental > Terrestrial > Soil >... | reverse complement strand
TTCCACCCAGCGGGCCGAGGTCATGGTCCTGGCCTATCTCCTCCTGGTCTTCTTGGGACGGCCCCGGGAGTTATGGAGCGCCCTGGCCCTGGCGGCCCTGATCATTCTCAGCCTCACCCCCCTGCGCCTCTTCGCCATCTCCTTTCAGCTTTCCTTCGCGGCGGTGGCGTTTCTAATCTACCTGATGCCCCGGTTACTGGCCTGGGGAGCAGCCTCCTCCTCTGATTCCCAACCCGGTCTGGGAACCCGCCTCTGTACCTGGTTGAAGGAATGGGGAGCGGCCTCGGCGGTGGCCACCCTGGCCACCGCCCCCCTGGTGGCCGCCTACTTCCAGGTGGTTTCTCTTTTGGGGGTCATCGTCAATCTGCTGGCCATCCCCTTGTTCTTGCTGTTGGCCCTGCCTTTAGGGGAGGCTGCGGTCTTCGCCCAGGCCATCCATCTAACCTCTCTGGCCCGGGCCCTGCTTTTTTTGGGCCAATTTCCCCTGTGGCTGGGTTGGCAGGCCATTAGCCTGGGCGCCGCTCTTCCCGGCAGCGCCATCATCGTGCCCATACCCACCTGGCTGCAAATCGCCCTCTATTACCTGGTGCTCATCCTGGTTTTCGCCCCCCGGCGCAGTTTCTGGACCTGGGGGGGCGCCGGTCTGGCCGGAGTAGCCCTCCTCCTCTCGCTGGCCTGGCCCTTTATGGGGGCGCGGGGAAGCCTGGAGGTGACTTGTCTGGATACCTACGGCGACCTCAGCGGCATGGTGGTATCCCCGGAGGGTCAGCGCCTGGTATTCAGCGCCCCGGCGCTCTCCTGGCCCGGGCACGCGGGCGGCGGCTCGGGAGCGCTGCCTGCTTACTGCCACTGGCGCCAGTTTCGCACCCTCGATCAGGTGGTGGCCTTCACCCTTTCCCAGGACAATGCCGGGGAATTACTCCCCCTGGCCCAGCAGTTCAACGTGGGCGGGTATTGGTATGGTCACCGCGGTTGGCCGGGACCGGCTTTGTGGGACCTGTGGAACTATCTGGGGGACCGGGGCCGGTTGCCCCGGCCTCTGGAACCGTGGCGTGGCAGGTCTCAGCCGCCCGCCAGCCTGGGGAGCGCAGAGCTGCAATACCTGAAGCTGGGACCGGAGGAGGGCTTCGCCCTGGCTGTCGCCGGCCAGGGGCGCCGGGTCCTCATCCTGCCGCCGGGGCGGCAAGATTTTTTAAGGGCGCCGCTCTCGATCCAGGCCGTCCCGACCAGCCTGGACCTGCTGATCCTGCCGGCGGTCATGGCCCGGGCCCCTGAAATCGAACCCTGGCTCGCCCGCCTGCAACCCCGCCTCCTGGTGATTTACGGGGGAGCCGTCCGGCCCGGTGATTACCAGCGCCTGGCCAAAATCCCCTGCCATTTAACCAAGGACGGCGCGGTGAGCGTATTTCTCGAACCGGACGCGGTTCGGGTGCGGCAGTGGGGATACTGAATGGTTAAAAGCCCCTTAAAAAAATTTTAAAATCCTATTTTTCCGGTCAACGCGGCGGGAGGCCTCATGAACTGAGGGGTACTCTCTCACCATGAACATTTAGAACCGCCGCCCTCGGAGGTTCCCGGGCCGGCCTGGCGCGGTCGGCACATTTTCAGAGAAAAGGGAAGGGTCAAAGGACAAAAATAACCAGCCTGCCTTGGATTACCAACCACCTAGCTCTTCCGGGAGGTCTTGGCGATGAATTCGACCAACTGCTGCCTCACTTTCGGCGAGTTGCACTTGGGGCAGGTGGCCTTGGCTTCGCCATACTCCTTGATGCTCATGATGCGGTTGAACTCTTCTCCACATTTATCGCAGAGATACACGTAGGTGGGCATGGCTTTCTCCTTGGATGAGAGGTGGAATCCGCTCCGCTTAATGGTAATATCGAAAACCTGCTATGGCAAGGCTTAGTATTTTTAGCACGCCCGGAGGTGGTATGCGCATGTAGCCCCGGCTTTCCCTCTGGCGCGCCATTATCGGGCGGTGCTGGCCTGATTGCGATAGAATTTAAGAGATGCGCCTGCGTGAGTTTGAAGCGGCCAGGAGACTTTGTCGCAGAGAGGCCACAGTAAGGGAAGGACGGGTAATGCAAGCCCACCAGGTAAGTAAAACCGCCATGGGAACGGCCTGCAGGCGCGCCTGCCATGCCGCCCACGACCACCCCAAGATCTTCGATGACTTCCTGGCACATCATATGATAACGGAGGAAGAGCTGGGGCGCTAATGCTCAGGGGCAGAGCCCTTCCGCTGCCGCTGGGGGCCGCAAGGCCAGGGTAGGCACCAGACTCCGGGCCGTCAGGAGGTTGCGCCAGTCATCGGCCGGGTGACGTTTGGGGGTCTCCATGATGGCTCCCAGGGGCCTGAGCCAGGGATGGGCCAGGAACTGGCGCAGACCGGCCAGGCCCAGATGCCCCAGGCCCAGGTGCGAGTGTCGGTCCACCCTGGAGTTGCAGGCCGCCTTGGAGTCGTTGAGGTGCAGCATCTTCAGGCGTTCCAGCCCGGGCCCCCGGGCGATCTCCCCCAGGAGCAGGGAAACTCCGGAGGGGCTTCTGAGGTCGTAGCCCGCGGCAAAGGCATGAGCGGTGTCCACGCAGAGCCCTAAATCCACGCCGCTCAAATCCATGATGCGCTGCAGCTGGTCCGGGCGCCAACCCAGTTCCCGTCCCTGGCCGGCGGTGTTTTCCAGGAGCACCAGGGGTGGCGGCGGCACCCGGGAGACCGCCGCGCTCAGAGCCCGGGCCACCCGCTGGAAGCTGGCCTCCGAAAGTTCGCCATGGCCGGGATGGGTCACCAGGTAATCGGCCTCCAGAACCCGGGCCAGGGTCAACTCCTGGACCAGTCGGATCGCGGATTGCTGCTGGAGCAGCGGCTGCGAAGCCGCCAGGTTAGGCAGATAGCTCAAGTGTACCATCAGCGGCCCCAGGCCGGCCCGCCGCCGGGCCCGGATAAAATCCCTGACCTCCAATGGGTCCACCTGGCGCCATCGCCAGACCCGGGGGTTCTGCACGAAGATCTGCAGGGCCTGGCAGCCCAGGGACTGAGCCTGGGAGATGGCCCGCAGCAAGGAACCGGCGATGGACAGGTGAAAGCCGAGACGCATTGTCTGGTATTCGGTTTACGGTTTATGGTTTCAGTAAATATTTCATTAAATATTAAAGAATTATCAGGTTTGGCCGCGGAATTTTCCGCGCCTCAGCCCCGGTAGTAAAGTGGTTTCCTTTCCCCTGCTGGTTTTTCCCTTTATCGGATGAAAACCGACAGTCATTCTGATATATCATCTTCATGGAAACAGCCCACCCGCATCTGCGGCCTCGCATCCTGGAAGCTTACGTAGCCCGGGAGTTTCTCAAACTCCTGATTCTGAGCCTGACCGCCTTCGTCTCCCTCTTTGTCATTGTCGATTTTTTTGAGAAAATCGACCGCCTGGTGGAGGCCCATCTGGGGCTGTGGGACCTGGTATGCTATGTCTCCCTCAAGGTTCCCTTCGCCGCCGGCCAGGTACTGCCAGCTGCGGCGTTGCTGGGTATCATGCTTACCTTCGGCCTTATGTCCCGCTCTCATGAAACCATGGCCATGCGCACCTCGGGGCTGGACATCCTGCAGTTGCTGCGGCCGGTGCTGATTGTGACCGGCGGGGTGATGGCCGTCATGCTGGCCTTGAACCTTTATCTGATCCCCTGGAGCCAGGAGAGCCTCGACAGTTTCTGGCAAAGCCGGGTGGACAAGAAGCCAGCCCGCAACCTGCACACCATGGAGCATTTCTGGTACAAGGGAGACCAGGCCATTTATAACATCCTCCTCTTCCGAAAAGATATTCAGACCATGGAGGGAGTCAAGATCTATCTTTTCGACCGGCAATTTCATTTAGTACAGGTCATTGCCGCGGCCCGGGCCCAATTTCAAGGCAGTCATTGGCGCTTTTTCCAGGGGCAGATCCAGACCATGGGTCCCGGCGGCCCCACCGGAGGGGAGATGTTCCAGCAGCGTGACCTGGTCCTCACGGAGCGCCCGGAAGATTTCGCCGACCTGGAAAAGAAGGTCACCGAGATGGACTTTAATGAACTCGCCGGTTATGTGAGGCGCCTGGAGCGGGACGGCTACAAATCCACCACCTACCGGGTGGATCTCTACAGCCGTCTTTCCCTGGGGCTGACTCCCCTGATCATGGTCGTTTTGGGACTGGCCCTGGCCTTGCGCCATAACCAGGTCCACCTCACCTCAGTGGTGGCCCTGGGAATGGGGCTGATGTTCATTTACTGGCTCTTCTTTGGGTTTTCCGCCTCCTTCGGCCAGGCCGGCCGCTGGCCGGCCCTGTGGGCGGTCAGCTGCCCGCACCTGGTCTTCGGCGGCCTGGCCCTGGGGCTGCTGCAGCGGGTTACCAGATGAGGACCCAGCCCCCCCATCCAGACTGCCAGGCCATCATGCCCCGGCTTAACCCCTCGGTCCGGATCCAAGGGAACCCGTAACCTTTACTCGCTTACTCGCTCCTTCCCCTAATAGTGCCTGGTCTCCCAGGTCAACCCTGACCACGGCTGGCTCGGTTCGGTTAGTTTCAAGGAATATGGTCATTATCGAGAAATGACCCTTAATGTTAATGAGTTAGACTACGAGGTCCACTTTTCGGCCGAACCTCTGCCTCCCCCTAACTCCGGCCCCCCCCGCCAGGCGGACAAAAATATGATCATTAAAAGGGAAACCGTGCAATAATTTTATTGTCATCCGGCGATATTTTTGCTATCAAGGGGAAGCTGTCATATCCGATGGCCTCTGATTTAGCAGCAGTCGGCCCGCGAGCCATCGGCACTGAAAAAATATATTTTTAATTAAGGGGGGGATGGGCGTCGTAAAACCCATTTTCCAAAAGTGGACGTGTCTGAAGGGGAATTGCAGTCAACCCAAACCAGGAGAAAGGGAGAATAAGATTATGACCAAGGCAGAATTGATCGCGGCAGTGGCGGAAGGGGCCAAGGTAAAGAAGGCGGAGGCGGAAAAAGCCATTAATCACCTGATCAAGACTATTTCCGATACCCTGAAGAAAAAGGGCCGCCTGGCGTTGGCGGGGTTTGGCACCTTTTCGGTGAACCAAAGGAAGGCCCGGGAAGGCCGGAATCCACAGACCGGCAAGCCCATCAAGATTCCGGCCACCAAGGTGGTGAAATTCAAGCCGGGGAAACAACTGAAAGAAAAGGTAAAGTAAAGGGTTTCCTCCTTGTTTCTGGAGCGCCCCGGCGCCGGCGACCCGGGCTCTCTTGGAAATATCTTTTATCTTAAAGAGGCCGGTGCCGGCGGCTCACTGAGCAGGCGCCGGTTAGAGGTGGAACCAGCTTTGCCCTTCCCGCCTTTCCGGGCAGGGCGACCGTGACCGCGCGGCCAAACTTTAAAATTAAATAATTTCTGGGATCTTCCCAAGCATCGGCCTGCCGGGCGATTCTCCCCAACCCGGCTGGCCGGGCCCAACTTCCTTACGCCCCGGTGGCGGTAGCAGTAACGAGGGGAGGGCTCTTTGACGAGCCCTCCCCTTCCTTTATTTCAGGCAAGCTCACGGCCAACCTTCTCGAGCCGCCGGCTTCCCTGGCGGCTGCCCCGGCGGCAGAACTCCTCCCGGATGCGCCCCAGGATCCGAGCCTTGTCCAGGCACCAACTGGGGCCCAGCAGTTCCTGAGGGTGCGGGTCGCCGGTAAGACGGTGGATTACCAGGCGCCGCGGCAGGAGTTCCACAAAGTCCACTACCAGACTGACGTAACCATCTTCCGAGAGACAGGCGTAGGCCCCCTGCTGATAAAGCCGGGCCAGGGCTGAGCCCCGAACCACGTAAAGCAGGTGGATTTTTACCCCCTGTAAGGGCAGGCGGGCCAGATAGTCCGCGGTGGCCGCTATCTCCTCGGGGCCCTCCCCGGGCAGTCCCAGGATCACGTGGGCCACCACCTCCAGACCCCGGGCGGCGGCCCGTTCCACCGCCCGGGAAAAGCAGGCCACATCGTGGCCCCGGTTCAGAGCCGCCAGGGTCCGGTCATGGGCCGACTGCAGCCCCAACTCCAGCCACAGCAAGCGCTCCCGGGCATAGCCCGCCAGTAACTCCAGCACCTCATCCCCCAGACAATCCGGACGGGTTCCCAGGCTCAAACCCACCACTTCGGGGAAGGCCAGGACTTCATCATAGAGGGCCTGAAGCCGCGCCACCGGGGCGTAGGTGTTGGAGAAGCTTTGGAAATAGGCGATGAACCGGGAAGCCTGGTAGCGTTCTTGCAGGCGAGCCATGCCCTGGCGGAGCTGCGCCGTCAGGCTCACCCCCCGGGCCCAGGCGCCGGTGCCGGAACCCCGGGCGTTGCAATAGAGGCAACCCCCGGTGGACACCCGGCCGTCCCGGTTGGGGCAGGTAAAACCCGCGTCCAATGCGATCTTTTGCACCCGTAGCCCGAAGCGACGCCGCAGGTAGGTGTTTAGATCCAGATATGGCAGCCGGGTCATCAGGCCAGGTCCCCCCAGGCGCCCTGTACCAGGGCGAGGGCGGCCAGGGCCGCGGTCTCCACCTTGAGGCGCCGGGGACCCAGACTGGCTACCCGGAAGCCTGCCTCCCGGGCCTGGGCTGCCTCAGCCGCGGAAAAGCCACCTTCGGGGCCGATGAGGAGGCGCACGGACGCGGGCCGCTTCAGACTGAGCCAGGATTTCAGCCCGCCGCGCCGCTCCTCTTCCCAGAAGATGAGCTTCATCTCCTCGGAGCCCGATAACACCGCGGCGAATTCCTGCACCGGGCCAATCTCCGGGAGCATCGCCCGCTGGCAGGATTTGAGGATTTCCCGGGCCAGGCGCTGCCAGCGGTCCTGCCGCCGCCGGGCCCGCTCCGGGGCCGGACGTTCCGAACGCTCCGAGTAAAAGGGGATAATCCTTTGCACCCCCATTTCCGTGGCCTGGCGCATCACCCCATCCAGGGCCTCGCCCTTGGCCAGGCCGATGCCCAACACCAGGCGCAGGGGGGATTCCCCCCAATCGGCCAGTTCCCGGATCACTTGCAGTTGTGCCCCCCGGGCCTCCAGACTGAGCACCCGGGCTTCCACCTGGCGCCCCCGGCCGTCGCAAACCTCCACCCGGTCGCCCACCCCCAGCCGCAAGACCCTGGCCAGATGCCGGATCTCCTCCTGGTCCAGATACACAGTGTCATCCTGAAAGCGCTCGGGAGGGGCGTAGAAACGACGCATAGCCATATGGTCAGTGGCCAGTTTCAGATGTTAGTTGTTAGTTGTTATATGTAACGCCATTTATTTCTTCGTTAATCTATCAATATTCTGGGACCGAGTATTGGAAAACTCCCCCTCCCTGAGAGGGGAGGGGGCTGGGGGGAGGGTGGCGACCATCACCGCTAAGACTCCAAAGACGATACCATCCTCACCCGGTGTCGCCCCCTCGCAGGGGGAGGGAATTTTGCGCTCTTTTGCAGGGTACGGGGCATGCGCAATTATTTATGCCGTTAGGTATTGTTTAAGTTTCTGTCGCCAGGTCCAGGTAGCCCAGGCGTCCCGCCCGGGGGGGAACAGGTTCAAAGTTCAAAGTTCAAAGTTCAAGGTTCAAGGTTCAAGGTTCAAGGTCGCCAGTGGTTTGCCTTGAGCCATGAGCTAATTTTAAGAGACCAGGGTGCGCACTGCGCACCAGAGCGATGAGTTTCCCGGTTTTTAGGTAGCTGGTCAGGCGCTCTTGAGTTTCTTGATCTCTTCTTCCAAGACCGCCAGCCGCTTCGCCATCGCCTCCAGATCAGCAGCCCGGGCCGGTTTCGCCTCCGCCAGGGCCCTGGCTACCAGCTCCTTTACCTTGTCCACCAGGGCCGCCTGGGCCGCCTGGGCCCGGTCCAGGAGCTCCTTCACCGCCTCGGGGCTTTCCTGCTGGGCGATTTCCCCCCGATGCACCATTTCCTCCACCAGCGATTCGACCCTGTCCCGGGTGAAATCGAAGAACCCCAGACAAAAGAACGATGCCTTCCGCAAGAAATCTTTCATGGTTTCCTCCTAAGTGTATCGTTTCAGAAACACCTTTAAAAATATCTACATGTTCTGGTAGCCGCAGGCCCTAGCAAAAAACCTGCGCTCTTTTTATCTTGCGAATTATCTGTCGTAGGGGCGGGGTTTCCCCGCCCAGGGCGGCGAGACGCCGCCCCTACGGCAGAGACAGAATAGGGAGTCAAATATATAATTCCCATTTTTTTAAAGATCTCACCGTTCCGCGGGCGCCCCGATCACAGGCTGGAAGCCTGTGCCACTGTCGCGCCTGCTACTAAAAAAAATCTCATGGCCGCCGCAAGATCAAGGCGCCCCAGTCGTCCTGGGTGAGCAGCCCCCCCCTCCGTAGTCCCAATCTCAGGAAGCGGGGCTCGAGTTCCGGGAGATCGGTTTCCAGAAACCCTGAAATGATCAGGGCGCCGCCGCTCAAGAGATGTCCGCTCAGGGCCTCGGCCAATTGCAGCAGGTCAGGAGTGGTGAGGTTGGCCAGGATCAGGGCGAACTGCCTGCGGATGGCGTGCAGCAGGGTGGGCTCCACCAGCACCTGCGTTTCCAGGCCGTTCAGGCGCACGTTTTCCAGGGCGGCGGCCACCGCCTCGGGGTCCACGTCGATGGCCAGCACCCCGGCCCCCAGGCGGGCCGCGGCCAGGGCCAGGATGCCGGTGCCGGTGCCCACGTCCAGCACCTGCCGGGTGTCGTTGGCCGCAGCCTTTACCTGCTCCCAGACTTCTTCCAGGGCCCTGAGGCAAAGCAAGGTCGTGGGATGGCGGCCGGTGCCGAAGGCCATGCCAGGATAAATGGTGACCACCAGCTCCCCGGCCTCCGGGGCATAATCCTCCCAGGGGGGGCGGATCACCAGGCGGGAGGTGACTTTCTGCGCCTTGAAATGGGACTTCCAAACCTCGGCCCAATCCTCCTCGGCCACCAGCCGCGTCTCCAGTCCCAGGGGGGAGAGGCAGTGGCCGGCCAGACGCTCCAGGTATTCCTGCAATTGCTGCTGTTGCCAGGCGCCGAACTCCCCGGGCCGAAAAAAGGCCCGGATGACCACCCCTTGCGGCGGGGCGCCCTCCTCCTCCAGGATCACCCCGCGACCGCTGAACTCCGTGAAGAACAGGCCGGCCTCCTCCTGCATCCCGGCAGGCACCAGGATCCTAACCTCAATCCAGGTTTCCTTAGCCATATTGAGTAATTATAGAGCCAGGCGGGCCCGATTGCAATAAACCCCTGGAGGCCTTGTCTGAATGAAAGTGGTTTGGCTGTCGGGCGACAGTGGCACAGGCTTGTAGGGGCGACTCGCTGAGTCGCCCAGTGACGCAGGGTAGGCACGAGCCCACCTTAGGAGTTGACTTCCAGGTGAATCAAATCGCTCCAGCGGGCGGTGCGGCCATTCGAGAGCCACGGACCGGCGAGGGAGAGGATCGCTTAAAGCGCCACCTCAAAGCGGGCTTCTTAGGGGGGAGGAGATTACTAGTGGATCCCCATCATTTAATGTATATTTCTCATTCCCCTATTATCTTGACCAGCACCCTCTTCCTGCGGCCCCCATCAAACTCGCCGTAAAAAATCTGCTCCCAGGGGCCGAAGTCCAGTTTGCCGCCGGTGACGGCCACCACCACTTCCCGCCCCATGATCTGCCGCTTCATATGGGCGTCCGCGTTGTCTTCCCCGACGTTGTGACGGTATTGGGAGGTGGGAGCATGGGGCGCCAGCTTCTCAAGCCAGAAATCGTAATCATTGTGCAGCCCTGATTCGTCATCGTTGATGAAAACCGAGGCTGTGATATGCATCGCGTTGCAGAGTATAAGGCCTTCGGTAATGCCGCTTTCCTTTAGGCACTGCTCCACCTGGGGAGTTATGTTGATGAAAGCCCTGCGGCCTGGGACATGGAACCAGAGTTCTTTACGATAGCTTTTCATGTCTGTCATCTAATTTTCAGTTCACAATGCCACGAGGATAGGCCATTGTCAAGGAAGGATCGCTTAAAGCGCCACCTCAAAGTGGCTTCTTTGCGGGGGGTGAGTCTGGTTACTATTTTAAAGTGCTGGTGCCGAAGGCCGGACTCGAACCCGCACAAGATTGCCCTCGGGGGATTTTGAGTCAATATCCCCAAGTTTCCTTATCTCCTCAAGATAGGGCAAGATATTAAATTCTCTACATTTTCATTTTTGTTGATTTTCCCTGCTCTTAGTGGTTTTTCTTTGATTTTGGTAAATTTTCCCCACTCAAATCCACACTCAAATTTTGAGGCAAGTCCGTTTAAACTATGGCGACAAGGGGATACGGCCACCCCACCCTTCCCTGCCGGTTCTCCCTATTTTTTATACCGGTAAACATTCAGTCCGATCTTAACGTCTTCATCACCGGGAGCGGAGATATTTCCCTCGGTGCTGGCGATGATCCGGGTCTTGCCGCTTTTACTCAGGCCGAAATCCTGATCCATCTCAACCTCGATTATCAATTTCTTGCCTACAATTCGCATGGTCACATTCTTAGCCATTTCCCTGGCCTCCAAGTTTGGTTTTCGGTAGCTTACCCAATATTTTTGGAAATCTCACCCCTTCCCCCACCACCTCCCCCCCAGCAATCTCCTCCTCTCATCGCCCTCTGATTCCTGCCCCGCCTTTTTCTCTTGTTTGGCCTGACTGAAAATTTACCATGCCATGATTCAGATATTAAAAATATTTTTCTATATCGTGATAGGGTAGAGTTTATTGTCGACAGGAGCGCCGTGCGGCTGATTTTTGAATCTCCTCTGAGTCAAGGAAGGGTAAACCATTGGTTGGCTGCAATTCGTTTAGCCTGGAGCTTTATATGCAGTCGTTTTTTTGGAAGGATTTGAGGGGGAGTGGTTGGTGGGATTTTGGTTTGGGTAGGACGACCAGTTATTCCTCTGAGTCTCTAATCATCTTGATTGACATTAAAATCCATTTGTGGAATAAGTGAGTCATCTTGCAGTACCTAACCCCTATCGTCAGGGGGGAAGCCATGATTCTGCATTGCGATGATAGCCGATGTCCCTGACCCCAAGCACGAATGGAAGTAGATGCTTATGTTTCAACGATTACGACACGAT
>Ga0116123_1001865_pt1 | contig 11084 bp, 13 predicted proteins | sample June2015DPH_13_1_3_FD_89727 | JGI IMG/M metagenome (GOLD analysis project Ga0116123, IMG submission 89727) | Peatland microbial communities from SPRUCE experiment site at the Marcell Experimental Forest, Minnesota, USA - June2015DPH_13_100 | ecosystem: Environmental > Terrestrial > Soil >... | reverse complement strand
ACTGGCGTGTTTTGTATGGGGTGCGTTGAAACTAAAGGACTTGTTTTGGCTCCTCAGGTAGGACTCGAACCTACAACCCTTCGGTTAACAGCTAGAAAGCGAGTCCCTTGCAGGATTGCTCGGCAGTGCGCTTAGCTGCTCGTTATCAAACGTTTACGGACGGTGCTCGAATCTTTGTCGACAGCAGGAGTGCTCGCCATTTGTCGCCATTTTGATGCACAGTACCCACAAAAGTCCCCACAGTCCAAACACTCCTTCCTTTCCCGGCAAGCGTTGCTCACCTCTTTACCCCTGTGTTGGCCACCGAACCCTCGCACCAAAAGCTGCTTCCAGGGGTTAGCGCCCAAACGCATTTTCGCCTGAAATTGCCAACTCGGCAAAGACTGCGACGATTGCGCAACGACCGCATCCGGAATCGGAGGCTCGTTTAGATTCAGAGTGGGGGGGTAAACATTCTCTGAAATCTTGCTGCGTTGACTGATGTCAGCGGCGGGCACCTGCGCGCAAGCAGCGAGCGACGGGGATCTGGATTGGGCGTCTCCCCAAGTCGGCCTCAATCGAGCCGGCTGCGCGCGCCGCGCGCGTACCCCGGTGGGGTCGAGGCTTGGTAGCGGTCCGGACATCCAATGAACGTCCGGGGCAAAGACTTCGGGTCGGGGGTATTCGCGACAAAGATCCGCCCAAGCCGCCGGGTAACAAGAATCTAACGGGAGTCAATCTCCAGATGATGGATGGCGAGCGCCCTCAGAAGTTCCGGATCGGCGAGATTGATCGGCCTGGGGTGCTTCGGAAAAAGTTTGAACGGTTCGAACAAGGCCCAGTTCCGGATGTCATGGCCGAACTTCGAACGGTAGTAAATTCCGTCGAAGGCGTTCCGGAACACGAGGCGCGATGCGCGTTGAGTGAGCGCTCGGGCAGTGGACCCCTGGAGCACGGAAGCGTCGAGTTCAGTGATGCCCAATTCCAGACAATCGGCTGCCAAGTCCCGGCGTAGAAGACCGATCCAGTCGCTTCCATAGAGATCGGCGTACTTTCCGTCGTGTTCTGCCGATCCGAGCATCCTAGGTTTTGCCCAGGCAATCGGCACGCGACCAAGGGGTGCGAAGTCGTCTTCGCCCTCAATCTCGGAAAGCTCAGCGTACAAGGTCAGATCGACACGGAATCGCGCCAGCGTTTCCAGATAGCATCCCAGCCGTTGGGACGAGGCATAGAGCACCCGATAAGTGCCATCGGGATCGTCGAAGCGATTGCCGAACGTTCCATCGGGACCTGCAAGGGACCAGTCGGGTGGCTGCCACGGGTTGGGGCGGCGACCGATCCGAAAAATCGTGCCCTGCGATTCAATGCTGAGTGGAATGGGCTATCCTCCGGCCACGAATGCGCGGACAGCGCCCAGAATCTCAGGGCCCACAATTTCGAGGTCGCCCTCGCGTAACAGGCGGATCGGAACGCGATCGTTCAACTCGGGGTTGAGTCCCGTAAGCCAGGACTGGACTACTGATCCGTCCTCGTGATTCTCAAGGGTCTTCACCACTCGGAAGGCAAACCGCAACCGTTCCTCTGCGCTCTTGTACGGCGCACCTTCATCCATCCATCGATCGATTGCACGAACGTCTTTGACTCCCGCGATATAAGCCGTCAGCTTCTTGCCGATCACCGCGACCAATTCTCGTACGAGTTTGGGAAAAGGCGCGGTGGTGGCTTCGCGGTGAGCCGCCAAGTCCGGCCGGGCTGGCGAAATGACGCTCATCCTGATCCTCCCGCTTCCAGCGTACCACATTCACGGTCTAAAAGCATCATAATCCCGATCAAATGACAGCATGATCGCACGGCCAGACACCGACCCGCCCATCAGCCTCAGGGACCGGGCTTGAGAAGCCAGTCCCAATCCGGCAGATGTCCACGTACAAAATCCGGTGAAAGCCGGCGTCGTATCTTCTTTACTCGCGCAGATCCCCGTTCGGCGCCGCCTGTCCCGCTCCACACCTTTAATGCGTTGGCTGCCGCCTCGCCTGGAAAGTCCGGCACCCAATTCAGGATGTCGTTTTCACGCCCGTCGCGCAACCGGTAAAGGCCGAGGAGGATTCGCCGGCAGAACTGCGAGGCCTGATCCTCAAGTCCCATTTCCAGGTGCCGTTTCATATCGTTGACGAATGGCTCCAGCGCTTCCTCCAGTAGCTCTCCTGCCGCCTCCGACGGTTCGACATAGCCCCAGGAGTGACTGCCAGCGCGGCCATTCAAGTCGTCATAGTCGAATTGGAGCAAGGCCTCTTCGATCTCGTCCGCGACGGAATCTGGCGAGATTTCGGTCAACATGTCGCAGGCGATTGCTTCGGCCTCGGAACGGAGTTCGCTGTGGCGGTCCAGAAGCTTCCCAAGGGCCGAGGCGGCTTCCGCACTGTCCAGCTTATCGAGCACATTGGCGCAGCTTTCCTCTTTACGATCCGGCTTGGATTCTGCGTTCTTCTTAGCCATCGGTCTTACCTTGGCCTTATCCGGATGACTGTAGCCGATTTGGTCGATGCGCGGGGCGAAGCCCGCACCGGGGTAAACTGACGGAGAGATAGCTGACGAGAAGGACGGGAACGGCGGATGAAACGAAAGCCTCGGCTCGGTGCGGATCCGATGGAGGGCCAGATGGAAGTGGCACTCAACCCAGGGGCGTTCGTTCCCGATCGGGCCTGCTACTCGTTCGTGCGCGAGTTGGAAGAGGTCGCCGCCGGGATCGGGAAACTCGCCGGCGCCGACCCGGTCCGCGCTACCGCACTTTACGAGACTTTCCTCGCCGGATGCTATGAGAAGGCCGAGGAAGTCGACGATTCGAGCGGCTCTTTTGGACAGTTCGTCGGCGAACTCATTTGCGGATGGATCAAAGCCAGGCAGGCGTCGGGGGCCGAGGCGGACGAGACGGCTGCGATACTGCTCGCGCGGATGGACGACGACCCCTACGGATTCTGTTGCCAAATCGAGAAGGACGCGGCCCAGGCGTTCGACAAGGCCGGGTTGGCCGCATTCGAGAGACAGATCCAAGCGCGCTTCGAGGCTGCCACCACGGCCAAGCCGGCGCCGGGTAAAGCGCTGGGCCACGAACCCGAGTATCTTCTCCGGCATTGGAGCGAGCTTCTGCGCACCGTCTACCTTGCGCAGAAAAACCTCGCGGCCTACATCGCCCTCACCTCTCGGACCGGGGTGACCGCGGGGGACTGCCATGCCGTCGCCACTATGCTGGTCGCGCGCCGCGAGCCGGATGAGGCGCTGGTTTGGGTGGAGCGCGGGATTGCAATCGACCGGGAGCACCCACATGCGTGCACTACAGCCGGCTACCATCTCACCGCGCTTCACCGCGAGTTGTTGGCCAGGCTTGGCCGTGGAAATGAGGCGATCGCGGCCGCCTGGGCGGACTTTCGAAAACATCCCGGCAAGTACAGCTACGACGAACTCATGAAGTTCGTGCCTAAGAGTGAGCGCACGGCCTGGCACGAGAGGGCCATGGACGCAGCCAAGGGCGACGATCTCCACTCCCTCATCGGGTTGTTCCGCGAGACCAAGGAGATGAAACGTCTGGCGGAATTGGTGCGCGGCGCCACGGACGAAGCCCTCGAGCAGACGAGCCACCACGCCACGGAGCCGGCGGCGAAGAAGCTGGAGAAGGCTGAGCCGGGCCTCGCCGCCCGCCTCTGGCGTGCCCAAGGAATGCGCATCGTGAACAAGTCGAAGAGCAAGTATTACGAAGCGGCGCTCACGAACTTCGAGCGCGCCCGGCGCTGCTATGAGCGGGCGGGCCTCGGCGCCGAATGGGCGGACACGGTGCGCCATATTCGCGCCGCGCACCACCGCAAGACCGGCTTCATGCCCGGGTTTGAGGCGCTGGCCGCGGACCGCGGCCAGGAAGGCGAGCCTTCGTTTCTGGAGCGCGCCAAGACACGCTGGGGCGTGCGGCACGGGAGAGACGTTTCATGAAGAAGAAAAACCTGGCTCAAGGAGGGCGCCGGTGGGATGCGGCCTCCTTGGACGAACTCATCGATGAGTTCACGGTCGAGGCAGGCGGCGAGGACGAACGGATCTTGGCTTTTCTGCAGGCGTTGGAGGAGCACGTTACCCTACCCTGCGACGGCTTCGTCATCGGCGAGCCGGTCTCGGTAGTTGAGTTCGACTATCAGGGGAACCAGCGGCGCGGGCTGACCGCGACGTGCCACCGCGTGGACGGACGTGAATAAGAGGTGGCGGCTTCAGAGGTGGCGCTCCTTCCGAGTACGCCAGGGTCGCATTATCTGGCCGCGTACCGGAAGTGGATGGGAGTTGTACCGTACCCACCCGAAACTCGATCCGGAACAAGCCGCGAATCGCCGGCGGCCGCCCTCGACCTGCGCGGTCCCGTCGAGTTGGTCGTGTTGTCGGTAAAGCAGAAGGCCGCTCGTTGCCGGTGCTGGGTGGTGACCAGAGCGTCACGCTCCGCGCCGGCTGCCTCTGGACCGTGGTTCCCGGCGAGATCGCCGTGGTCAGGCCGGGCAAGCAGTGGAATTATGCCCGCAATCCTTATCTCTCCGGCGTGATCGAGTCCACGCGGCTCGACGTGGCCGCACTGGGTCTGGTCCCGCTCCGCCTCGAAGAGCGAGGTATATGGGATCCGTCGGAGCACTACTGGGGCGAGGAAGACGAACCGATTGAGGAATGGGCCAAGCCGATGATCGCGCGCGGGCCGCGGCCGGAATTCGAGATGGAACAAGTGTTGCCCGGCGCGGACGCTGACGATCCGTTCTCCGACCCGATCACCGAATCCAATGATCGCAAGGGCTCCGGGGACAGCAAGGGCGCGAACAAGATCCTGATGGATCTCTGTCAGGCCGACCTCCGCTGCCTGGACGCCCACGCACATCTCGGCAACTTGGTTTTCAACCAGTTGCCCAAGGACGCGATCCGTCACTATGAGGCGGGGGTGCGGATCGGCGAGTTGTCTCTCGGCGAAGGCTTCGCGGGCCTGCTGCCCTGGGGATGGCTAGACAATCGGCCGTTTCTCCGCTGCATGCAAGGATTCGGGCTGTGCCTCTGGCGACTTGGCAGGTTCCGAGAGGCTGACCGGATCTTTGACCGCATGCTCTGGCTGAATCCGTCCGACAACCAGGGTGTGCGGTTCTTGATCGGCGACGTTCGTGCGCAGGTGGCGTGGGAGAAGCGCCGGGATCGGTAGCGCTCCCAGCGCGCTACACTGCCGGTCGCGCCCGTGCGTTTACATGGCTCCGGTCCGCCAGTACCGATACGCGACGATCCACTCGCTCCCCGTTGGAGGTGTCGAGGGCAATGGCAAGTCGGCGAGTGAGATCCGCTGACGATCCTTGCCTCTCCGGCAAACGGCAGCGAGTTGGTCGTCTTCGGTGATGTCGATGCTCTCCACCGTAACCGTCACGCCAAGCATTTCGGTTTCAAAAGGCAGGCGAAGGTCGTTCTCGATCATTGTGTAGAATCCCGCCGCTTGCTCCGATTCGCCGTACGCGTCCACGAGCGCTTCTTTGACAAGCTCATCGAGCCGCGCCTTGCTCAAGCGAGGACCCCGTTTGCCAGGCGTGACCTTTCCCTGGCGATCTCTGTCCATGCCCGCCTCCTTTCATGATCGACGGTGGGGTTTGTGAAGTACACCGACAGGCTAGCACCAGTACCCACAAAAGTCCCCACAGCCGCACGTCTACTTCTCACCCCTGATCGCACAAGTCATTCATTTTGATGAAGTTTAAGAAATATCAGATGTACAACCCTTCGGTTGCTCGTGGAAACTACCGGCATTCTACGAAGAATCAGTAACTTAGAGGCTTAATTTCAATGGGAGAGCCTGGCGGAACGATGCAGGGAGTGCGTGCAAGTGATTGGAAACAAATTGGCTCCTCAGGTGAAACAAAGGGTATTTCACGGGGCAGAGACACTGGTAAAACGATCGATTCTAAATGGGCTACTCAAAATCGTCAGGTTCGGGCGGTGGCGGTTAACTGGAGAGTTCGCGTGGCCGGCATCAGAGATCCGCGTAGAATTCCGCCAGGATCCGGAATGCCTCGCTGGCGGAGAGACCGAGGCGGCACTCCGCCGCCAGCCTCGCAAATGGTGCGCTCCACTCTTCTGGAGGTGGATCGAGAGCCTTGGGAACCGGGTGCGTCGCCCGAAGATCGAAGGTCGCATGAAGAGCCTGGACGACACGGCTCGATTCAAGCGTGCGGGACCGAATCAGAAGAATCATATCGACCAGATCGCGCACCCGGCTGTTGGGCGCCGCTGTCCGCGGCAGCGTGTATGCGTGCAGCTTCTCTGCGAACTGCTGCTCACGCTGGATCATCGGAACGGATGGCGGCGAGATGCCCGCGAACCCAAGCCAGTCACGCATCTTGGCCTGTTCCAGTGGGTCAAGTACGACGTCGCCGATTCCTACGTCCGAATGGAATCTCACGAAAGTGCGCCCGCCCATGATGGACTCCACTGGGTACCGCGCTCCACCATACGGTGCTCCGTCCAGGTCCATCATCGCCTCGCCGATGCGGAAAGTGAAGAAGTCCCCAGCGTCTACGGCTCCCACATCCTGGAGCTGCTTGAGCAGTGCGGCGTCGGGCCCTGCCGGGGTGAAGCGCACGGTGAAATCGAGATCCTTGGTGGTGCGCGCGGTTTGGAACCGGAGTTCCATCGCGTAGCCGCCTTTCAGGACCCAGTTCTTGTTCGGCACTCAAAAAAGCCTGGCAAGGAACCTATCGAAGGCTACTTGCCGGCGAAGACGCTGCAGATCGATCCCTTCTTCACGGGACACCCGCTTGAGGCGTTTCTCCAATGCGGTGCGGAGCGCGATGCCTGAAGCGTACTTTCGTTCAGGGATCACTTCGTTCCTTTCCGAATCTCAGCCAGCACCCGGGTCCGTTCAGCATCCTGCTGAGACATGCCGGCCTGCGACTTAGTGATGTTGCCGCGTTTCATCGCCTCGCGAAAGGCCGCGCGAAGAACAGGCTTGGGGAGCGATCCTTCCTGCCAGACATCCAGAATCGTTCGCATTGCATTCGTCACAGGGACACCATAGAGGATTTCCCGGTCCTCAGCCCGGACGTCGTCGCGATGTAGGCGCAGGACTTTTGGAATGGGAACCCCGCCGGAAGTTCGTGGGGACGGTGAGGTCCAGCTTGGCTGGATTAGCATCCGTGAGATCGTGGAGGCTGAGCGCGGTCTGGTGACTGAAGACGCCAGTCGGCCTGTCGCTTCGGTCACGCGACCAGAGCCACCAGACCATCAGGTCCGAGCGCTCGGGTTCCGGGAAGAGTGCCAGTCGGTAAATTCCGCGGTGCTCGCGAACCCAGTTACGCGCTCGGATGTGGTAGATCCGCTTGTTGCTCGCGTACCCGAGGGTGGCCGCCTGCTTCGTAGTGAAATAGCCGCTTTGCGATTCGGCGAGTTGGTAGAGTTCTTTCTGGCGTTCGCTGGGCGAAGCAGTCGTGTACATAAAAGGTCAACTTTCTGGACCTATTATGCGCCTGATGGTGGCTCAACGCAAATGCCTTCAGCCTCGCGACCACGGGCGGCCACGCCGGTGCGGCGATCCATGGTTAACAGCAGATATCGACTTGGGCACCCAAGAGGGGTTTGGCTCCTCAAGAGACACGCAGGTACGAACACGCGAATAGAGAAACTGGGGGAGAGGTTTTCTCTAGGGTGTTAACCGGAGAGGGGGTTTCGAAATTGCGTCCTGAGTTCATGTAGCGCCTGGTGGGCAGATCAGTTCCCCAATTCAAACAAAGAGCATTTCACGGTGCAGAGACACCGGCAAAGTGGCTTCCTTAACAGTGCCAGGGACCGTGGGGACTTCGCCTCAGCCCCTGTTCCCTACCGGTGAGCGGCGAAGAGGGTGAACTTTCGGCATCGGCCACAGAAAGCTCCTCCTTGACACATAACTGCCGCAGTACAGGGATGTGGTCAATCGTCGACCGACAATCAGGTCGTCCGTAGTAGTAGACTCGGACACAGATCGGGCAATCTCTCGTTTTGGACGCATCGAGGGCAGTTCTGCTGCGGGTTCCAGTGATACAATTCGTTTCCGTCCTTTTGTTGCGCCGATAGTCGAGTTTGGTTCAACGCCAAAGATGGCGGAGTGACGCAGTTTTCAGTGCCGAGGTGAGAGGCTCATTTGGGCGGTTCTCCGGTACAGAGGGTCCGCTTCGATTTTGAGCGCTCAGGGACCGTAGGGACATGAAACTCGTAAAGGATCGCGAATACCCACCTCCCTGGCTATTCGGCCTCATATATCTTGCGACTGGAGTATTCGCGGCCTTCGAAAGCACTGTTGCTCCGTTCATCTTGCGAAGGGCAGGCGTGCCGGTCGACAGAATTGCTACAGCCACAGCGCTCATCATCTCGCCGAGCATATGGTCCTTTGCATTTGCTCCGGTGGTGGATGTCGGACTTCGGCGTCGAAGTTGGCTGATCGTTTGTGCCGGCGTGAGTGCATTGTTCTTGCTCCTCGCTCTCCTCCAGCCTTTGCCGTCCGGCCTTTCAACGTTCTCGATTCTGCTTATCGCCGGAATGGTGCCAAACCAACTCATAACCTCCGCGATAGGAGGCCTGATTGCGACGACTGTGGCCCAAGAGTCGCGCGGCCGAGCAGCTGGCTGGATGCAGGCGGGCTACCTCGGCGGTGCCGTCGGCGCCGGCGCAACACTGTGGTTAGCTGAGCATCTTTCAGTGCGCCTCGTGGCTATTCTCACCGCCGGAATGGTGTTTCTTCCGTCTTTGTTGGTCCTGGCCATCAATGAACCTGACAAAAACCCTTCAGGCAACGGCCTCTTTACACAACTGACTGAACTGATCGAGGAGATCAAAGCGTGCCTAAGGTCGCCCACTTTCCTGGAGGGCTTCCTCACTTTCGCCTCGCCGGTCGGTTCTGCCGCCGCCCTTTACCTTTTCTCTGGTATTGCAGTCGACTATCATGCTTCCGTTCGGACGGTCACCTTTGTGACGGGATTCGCCGCTGGAGCGCTCACTGCTGTGGGCTCCGTCGCCGGCGGCTATGTCTGTGATTATTTGGATCGGCGACTGTCCTACATTATTTCTGGCGTTCTCACAGCTCTGGCTTCGCTCACGATGCTTCTGGGACCATACTCGCAAGCGAACTACATAATGGGGTCCTCCTTCTACGCCCTGGCTGGAGGGTTTTGCTATGCTGCGTTCGCTGCACTCGCGCTCGAAATCGTCGGCGTCCACAGCCAAGCAGCAGCGACTCGATTCTCGCTCCTCGTCGCTATCGGAAACCTGCCAATCACCTACATGGCTTGGGCGGACGGCCAAGGATACCGCACATCCGGCCCTCGTGGCCTCCTGGGAGTCGATGCCGCAGCGAATGTGGCAGCTGCCGTTCTCCTTTTGCTAGTGCTGCCTCGAGTGTGCAGCCGCAGGCCCTTCTCCCGCAAGGTCCTCACTGAGCCCACAGTTTAGGTTTGTGCTCGCGTGGCTGAGGCCGACGTGGCTGGTTCATACGGGCTGTACACTCGCTGAAGCCGTGGACGTCACGCACCTCTCAGCGACACCGCCTCACCGAACATGCGGTTTGCAATACAATGGCCAAGTAGAGGAGGTGTAGTCGTGGGTTTGGCGAGTGCGGGAGACGGGAATCCGAGGGCGCAGGTCGGGCAAGGAGGACAACCAGAACTGCGGGTTCTAATCAGCGGCGCGATCGCGACCGGGAAAACTACTCTGGGGAGACTCCTCGCGGAGGACACCACCTGGATTGTCCTTCGGGAAGATATTCGAAAGTATTGCTATTTGCCGAGCTACTACCGCGAACCCGCTCGTTGGGCATTCCACACGTCCGTTGACTTCTTAACGAGAAAGGCATTTGAACAGTTGAGCCTTGATCACCCAGGTCGTGTTGTGGTCCACGACCTCAGCCTCGACGAGGTCTTTTACGTCTATTGTCATAAACATTACGACGACGGTCGGATATCTAAGCGTGATATTGACTGCCTCGCGCGGCTTCACGCCGTGATGGCAGGCGCGACTGGCAGGCCCGATCTGGTGGTGTTCCTCGATGCCCCTTCAAGAGTCTTGCTCACGAGGATCAGAAAGCGAGGGAGGGCGTATGAGCACAGCGTGTCGCTGACCTACCTGCAGGACATCTGTCAGCGTTATAGACGCTGGGTACGCTCCCTTGAGAAAACCACACGCGTGTTACGTCTTGACACGACGGTCGTGAATTATGCCCACGACAGACAACATGCTGCGAAGGTCCTTGACCAAATCCATTCTGTCGTCGCATCCCTTCGCCATCCGAGTACCGGGTCCTGTCGAAGTGCTGCGAGGGACGCGCAGCGATGCGAGTGACCTGGCCATTCGGCAAAACGCGAGGGATCCACATCTCTCGTTCCATTTCCGTGCAGCTCGCGCATAAGTCCCGACTCCCGCCTTGGCCGGACACGTAGCCTCACTTTATCCCGCAACTCCGAGACCAGTCGGTTCATTCGAGCCGCCGGAACCGCGGCTGCTCGACACCATCAACACTGACGATCTCCAAAAACACGCCTCGCGGCCTCACCCAAAGCTCCATGTCTCCGTACAACGCGCGGTACACGACTAACTCTTCGAGAGTCTCGCTGTGGCGCGCCAGACCGAGCACTTGATAATCCCGACCCTTGTAGTGGCGGTACCTTCCTGGCTGGGGTTCTTTCATAAGCCCTCACGTCCCACGCACAATTGTCCACGCAATCTGGCGTCTCGTATCACAAGCCGCTGCCCGGCGTCTAGTAAACTCGGCTAACGTGATTGGGTTCGCGTATCGAAAAAAGGCTCTGGTCAACATTCAGTGCGACGCAGGTGTCTGCAAACGGGCAACGAGAGCAGTGCGGTCGAAGCCAGTCGGAAGCGGGCGCCTGCAAGAGACAGTCTGGCTTGTTGCGAACACATATTGAACGGCCGATCCACCACTCGATGTTATTTACGGTGGCAACCGCCATTCCGGACATTTCGGCAACTCCGAGCAGGGCACTCGCAACCGTCCTCCGCAGCGCTGTCACCGTAGATCGTCGCTTCGTTCTGGGCGAAAGCAGGTATTCAAGGCCGAGTGCAGACACCGGCTT
>Ga0116123_1001860_pt1 | contig 11115 bp, 6 predicted proteins | sample June2015DPH_13_1_3_FD_89727 | JGI IMG/M metagenome (GOLD analysis project Ga0116123, IMG submission 89727) | Peatland microbial communities from SPRUCE experiment site at the Marcell Experimental Forest, Minnesota, USA - June2015DPH_13_100 | ecosystem: Environmental > Terrestrial > Soil >... | reverse complement strand
TATTCTATTAAAGGAAGTGGATCGCGGCACGATACAATCAGCGGCATGAAAAGGCTCACCTTGTCGGATTACCAGGCGCTGGCAGAGTTCCGGTACCAGATCCGCCGGTTTCTCCACTTCAGCGAACAAGCGGTAAAGCAGGCAGGATTGGAGCGGGGCCAGTACCAACTGATGCTGGCGATTAAGGGCATGCCCGCCAGCGTGCGTCCGCGAATCCGCGAGTTGGCCAATCGCATGGAGATCCGCCACCACAGCGCCGTAGAGCTGGTGAACCGCCTGGAAGCGGGAGGATTTGTGCACCGCACGCGGGCGCACGACGACCGCCGCGAAGTGCTCCTCATGCTTACTCCCAAAGGAGAGAAGGTGCTCGCCGAGCTTGCGCTTCATCATCATGAGGAACTTCGCAGTGCCGGACCCGAACTGGTAGCCGCTCTTCGGCGCATTATGCGGGAGGGCAACGATGCGCCTCCCCAGCATTCTGCCGTCCCTCATGAAAAAGGAAAGACAACCAAGCATCCATGAGTACCACCGGCAAACGAACTGCCAAGAAAACATCCGTTCCAGCCGGCTCCGTGCCCGCCCCCACCCCAAACTTAGAGAGCACGATAGCGGACGCACCTCCGCCCGCGCCGTTCCGCATGCTGCTGATCTCACTTCTTTCCGCCGCGATCGGTGTTGTGGCAGGCATAGTCGCCTTCGCTCTCTACAAGTTAATCGGCCTGTTCACCAATCTCTTCTTCTACCATCGCTGGTCCAGCGCCTTCACGAGCGCGCAACACAACCATCTCGGCTGGATGGTAATCGTGACCCCGGTCATTGGCGGACTCATCGTGGGTGTTATGGCCAAGTACGGAACATCGAAAATTAAGGGCCACGGCATTCCAGAAGCCATGGAAGCGGTCTTGTTCAACCGCAGCCGTATCGCCCCGCGTGTGGCCATCCTGAAGCCCATCTCGGCGGCAATCGCGATCGGTACGGGCGGTCCGTTCGGTGCGGAAGGCCCAATCATTCAAACCGGCGGAGCGATCGGGTCGCTCGTCGGTCAGACCTTTCATACGACTGCGGTCGAGCGCAAGGTACTGCTCGCCTGCGGTGCGGCCGCCGGCATGTCTGCCACCTTCAACACTCCCATCGCCGGCGTAATTCTTGCCATCGAGTTGTTGCTCTTCGAGTTCAAGTCGCGCTCGTTCATCCCGCTTGTGATCGCGAGCACACTGGCGACCGCAGTCCACATGCAGCTTCTGGGTTTGGGGCCGATGTTTCAGGTCAACCCGATGGACTTCGCCATCCCCCGGGCTCTGCCGTTGTATCTTGTGTTAGGCCTGATCTGCGGCCTGGCCGCCGTGGGCTTCAGCAAGCTGCTGTACTGGGTAGAAGATCAATTCGACAGACTCCCGTTCGACGAAATGTGGTGGCCGGCGGTGGGCGCTCTCGGACTAGGCATCATCGGGTTCTTCGTGCCCCGCGTGCTCGGCGTCGGCTACGATACCATCGGCGACATTCTCAATGCCGCGCTCGCCTGGAAACTTCTGCTGATCGTCATGCTGGCCAAGGCCGTTGCCCTGGCTGTCTCGCTCGGCTCCGGCACCTCGGGTGGGCTGCTGGCGCCCTGCTTCATGTGGAGCGCGGCCATGGGCGGCCTCTTCGCCATGATCGCGAATCACTTCCTTCCCGGCGCGCACCTTTCTCCCGGCGCTTTCGCGCTGGTAGCCATGGGCGCGGTTTTCGGCGCGGCCTCGCGTGCCACGTTTACGTTCATTATCTTTGCTTTTGAGATCACCCGCGACTACAACTCAGTCTTGCCGCTCATGTTGGTCAGCGTCATCGCCGACGGCATCGCCATGCTCTTTATGCCTAACAGTTCGATCATGACGGAAAAACTGGCGCGCCGGGGGTTACACGTTCATCAGGATTACGAAGCCGACGTTCTCGCTCAGACCAAGGTTGAAGAAACCATGGATCGGGATTTACCCGCCATACCGGCTGACACAAAGGTTGGCACGTTAGCGGAGCGCATTGCGCGACACGACCCGGTTGTCGCTCGGCACGAGGCTCTTCTGATCCTCGATGAAACCGGAAAGCTTTCCGGCATCATCACGCGGGGCGACTTGCTTCGCGCCCTCGCCCAAGACCCCTCCGGAGAGATGAGCGTTCTGGAAGTTGGCAGCAGCCACCTGATCGTTACCTATCCCGACGAACTTGTCTCCGAAGCCGCTTCGAAGATGCTGCGGTATGACATCGGACGCCTGCCCGTGGTCGATCGCGCCGACCATCGCAAAACCATCGGATATCTCAGCCGAAGCGGAGTGATGGCCGCCCGACTCCGCGGCTTCCACGATGAAAACTTGCGCGAACCAGGATGGTTTCCCAGGACCCGTCAGCCCAATTCTGAGAATTGAACCCTCTTCCAGCGCCGGATCCCAGAACTGGACTGAACGTGGACTGGTCACTGCATTCTCTAACCGAAAAGTTCTGGCAGCAGGATTTGTATTGCCAACGGCCCGCCACTTTGAGTATGCTTCCGCAATCCCCAGAGTCCAGGCACTCTGCGGGGAAACGTGTATCCAATGGCGATAGCTGAACTCAAGCGATCACCTTTGTACCTCCGCAGCCCACTCCTGCGTGTGAGCACACAAGACTGGCTGCACGCATTCTTCTGTTGTCGATCCGCTTGTTCACTCGTCAAACCCCCGTTCCAGCAATAAACAAAATTCCATTCCGAACTTAGGGAGAGGCGATGCCGAAGCTACAAGGTAGGTTCATCTGGATTAGTTTTCTCGCAACTGCATTTGTTGCCCAAGCCTTCGCTCAAGGCGGCGCGACGGGCGCGATCACAGGCACGATTCAGGATCCTAGCGGCGCGGTCGTGGCCAACGCCGAAGTGCGCATCACGAACCAGGAAACCGGTGTGCTGGAACGCAGCGTCACTTCAGGCCCCGACGGTTCTTTCACCGCTCCGTTGCTGCCGGCGGGCGAGTATACGGTAAGCGTCCATGGAGCCGGGTTCGCCGAATCCACATTCCGCGACATCGTCGTGCGCGTGACCGAGACCACGCGCCTGATCGCCAAGCTCAAGACCCAGGCCGTGCAACAGCAGGTGGAAGTGCAAGCCGAAGTGCAGGAGGTAGACACTACCGATGCCACGACGGGGCAGGCCATTGAATCGGGAACCATCAAGAACCTGCCGCTCGCCACGCAAAACTTTCAGCAGTTGCTCACGCTATCGAGCGGCGCGCAAGGCGAGTTGAATGCCGCCTCGCAGTTGGGACGCGGCAATGTGCGGATTGAAGTGAACGGCCAGCGCGAAGACAACAATAACTATCAGATTGAAGGCATCAGCGCGACGGACTACAACGTCGCCGAGCTGACTACGACCCCGCTGCCTAATCCTGCGGTGATTCAGGAATTCAAGGTGCAAACCTCGCTTTACGACGCCACCCAGGGCCGCAATGGAGGCGGCAACATCAACGCCATTCTGAAGACAGGCACCAACGCGTTCCACGGCGAGGCGTACGAATTCTTCCGCAACACCGTACTGGACGCTAACGACTACTTTCTCAATGGAGCGGGCGAGCCAAGGCCCGTGGTCCAGCAAAACATTTTCGGTGGGGATGTGGGCGGCCCGATCGGCACCGGCGGCAAGCTCGGTTTCTTCTTCGTCAACTATTCGGGAACACGCCAGCGCAGCGGCGATTCCCCGGGAACGATCATCAGCACGCTCATCCCGTATATTCCCGCGGCGGATCGTGGACCCTCCGGTCAGGCCGCTCTGGCGTCTGCTTTTGGCATCTCCAGCTTTGATCCGGTCGCGGCATCGCTGATCGCGTTTCAAAGCAACCAGTTTGGTGCGGCTGGCAACGGCTATCTTTACCCCCTGCCCAACGTCCCCAGTGGAACCGCTGCCGGCACCGTCGTCCCATTTACAGTCAGCGAGCCCGGCAGCTACACCGACAACCAATTCACCGCGACATGGGATCGCGAGTTCCGCAACTCCAAGGACAAGCTCTCCGCCCAATTCTTCTTTCAAAATTTTCAATCGGACGTGCCCTTTGGCGCGGGCGGCCTGCAAGCCTCTCTTGGCGGTAGCATCAGCAGCGGAGATCTCAACTTCCCTTACCAACTTCCGGTAAAAGATCGGGTCTTCTCCCTTACCGAGACTCACATTTTCTCCCCCACGCTGGTGAATGACTTCCGCCTTGGCTTTATTCGCATCAATAACAGCGACATTAACGTTCCGCCCGTCACCGCGAGCCAGGCTGGTATCACCCGCCCCACCAACAATCTCACGGACAACATTTACAAATTTACCTTCGTCAGTTCAGGGTTTCAGTTTGGTCCTACGCCGCAAGCCAACCAGTATCAGGCACAGAACAACTTTAATTTCATAGAGACGCTGGGGTGGGTCAGGGGCAAACACAATTGGCGATTTGGGGGCGAATTCACGCCGGTCAGCCTCAATAAACAATTCCCGCAGGTCTTCAATGGCCAGCTTTACTTTGGCGACTCCACGGTCACGGATTTTGCGAATTTCCTGCAAGGCACTCCAGAATTCAGCTTTGGCGGCGGCGGCGTCTATAACCATAACTATCGCCAGAAAAATTCCGCCGTGTTCGCGCAGGACGACTGGAAAGCCACTCAGAACCTGACTTTGAATCTCGGCCTGCGCACTGAGTTCTTTGGCGCCTGGAGCGACAATGCCTGCCACATCGGCAACATGGAATCGGACCTCACCAAGTCAGGCCAGTATCCGTTCATCTATCCGAGCTGCGTCAACAAGCTGGGCGTTCCCGGCCTCACCGGAAACGCTGCTGGATCAACCTTCAACAACAGCGTCTCCACCGGCATCGGCCCGCGCGTTGGCTTCGCGTGGGACGTTCTCGGCCATCACAACACGACCCTCCGCGGCGGCTACGGTATCTTCTACGTTCGAGAAGACGTAGGAGCGGTCGACCAACTTAGCTTCCAGTCGCCGTTTATTCCCATTGTGTTTTTCGGGACGACGCCCGGGTTCACCATGTCTGATTTCTTCACCGGAACCCCAGCCACCAATTCCAACGCAGTGCCTGCCGCCGGGCAGTTGTCAGGCGCCTGGCTGCCATGCCTGGCCCGTCTCATCAGCTTCGCCCCCAGCAACAACCCGAACATACCGGACGGCAACTATGCCTGCACCGGCGGACCGGGTGTGAACTCCACGCAAAACTTGTTTGTGCTGGAAGTCCCTCGGCATTTCGTAGTCCCCAACACGCAGCAATGGAATCTCACCCTGCAGCGTGATCTGGGCCGCAAGTGGGTGCTGGAGGTTGGCTATGTCGGCACCAAGGGCACGCACCTCCGCGAAACACGGGACGCCATCCAGTCGGTAAACGCCACGCCGGCTAATCCATTCACGGTCACGGACACCAGCGGCAACACTTATCAAATCACCGACAATACTTTTTCAAACGCCATTGCGCGTACGCCCACGCCCGGCCTGAACGGCTATTCGGGTTATCAAATCTTCGCCAATGACGCCTATTCCATTTACCACTCTTTCCAGGCCACAGTCTCGCGGCGCTGGGAGCGGGGTTACATTCAGGCTGCCTACACATTCTCCAAGAACATTGACGCGACCTCGACCGGAAACACGGCCAACAACACCGCCTTCAACGATGAAAGTACGATCAACGCCTCGCGCGGAATCTCTGATTTCAACCGTCCGCAGGTGTTAAAAGTCAGCTACGTTTACGACCTCCCATTCTTCGCTCACACCACCGGGTTTAAGCACGCAGCACTCGGGGAGTGGGCCGTGAGCGGCGTCACCAGCCTGCAATCGTCGCTGCCGTTTTCAGTTTTGGATTCCAACGGCGGCAACGCTTTCCTGGGAGCCGGCACGTCGCCTGTGAGCGCTAGTCTGGCTTCCGGCGCCACCATCGGCAGCGGCATGACTTCCGGCAGCATCTCGCAGCGTTTGAGCGGATATCTGAATCCGGCTGCCTTCACCACCGCGCCGCAGCTTTATCCAACGCAATGCCAGACGGATTCCAATTACTGCACTACTGGATTCGGCGATCTCGGCCGCAATATCTATCGCGGCCCATTCCAGCAGAACTGGGATTTCTCCCTCATCAAGCACATCAAGCTTACAGAGCGGCAAGATCTCCGCTTCGCCGCCGATTTCTTCAACCTGTGGAATCACCCAAATTTCGGCACTCCGCTCGTGACGGACTACGAGCAGTACCTGGCCTGGGCATCCGGCAGCCGGACTAGCCCAGACCCATTCGGCGAGATTGTGAGCACCACGGGCACTCCGCGCCTGATCCAGTTCTCTCTGCGTTGGACGTTCTGATCCGCGGCTAAAATACGAAAGCCGGGAAGCTAAGCTTCCCGGCTTTTCTCAATCAGATTGTTAAATCTCTACGCCAAATCTACGGTCGCTTCTCCACTTCCGCGATCAGCGGCCGCAAGGCGTCCACGGAAAATCCCAGCGTGCCACCGGAAAATCCATCAATATAAGCTGAATTCACTCCAATCACTTCCGCGTTGGAGTTGAATACCGGACCCCCGCTGCCTCCATGCGCCGTCGGAGCATCGTAGATCAGCTTGTCGCCCACCACGTCGCCCAGATGCCCGCATGTAGTCGAAGGACGAATCAGCGACAGCGCCGCCAGCTCACTCGCAGCCGTGATGTCGTTATGCCGGTACGCCAGCCGCTGATAAATTCCGCTCGGCGACTTGGCCACCATTCCCGCAATCCCCATCGGATAGCCGATCACCGTCACGAGTTCGCCTGGCAAAGCGTTGCCTTTTGCCAGCGGCAGCACCGCAAGTCCGCGAATCGCATTTTTATCTTCGATCTTTAGCACGGCCAGATCGCCTACGGGAGAAACTGCTCCCGGGATTAAGCTGACAGGCGTCGCCGAACCTGGAAAGAACACGACCAGACTTTCCAGCATGGCCGTTGCACCACGATGCATCAGTCCTTCCGCCTCGCTATCGCCAAACCATGGTTCAGCCACGTGCCGGTTGGTGGCGAGCAGTCCGTCACCCACCAGAAATCCAGTGCCAGACACACGCGCCCGAATCGCGGCCGGCTGGTTCGCGAATCCAACCTGATATACGCCGTAAATGTAGCCGATGGAATTCCGGTACCGGTTGAGTACTAACGCCGGCATCGCCTGCTCTTTCTCGAGTTCCGCCACCTGTTGGGTCAGCGCATGCACCTGCTTCTGCAGATCGTCCGGCTGCGGACCCTGCGCCGTGGCGGGAGCGTAGTAATGGAACATGGCCACCGCGCCGATCAACAGCACAAGGCCCAGCACGGCCTGCACCGTCTGCTGCCAGCTCTCAGTAACTTCGTTTGATCCCTGTGGAAGTTCCGGTTCGGACATGACTTTGGAACACCGCCCGTTTCTCCAGCCCTGGCGCCAGGGGAAGGCGCACCCGTGCTGAAAGCCGGGGAGTGGTCATATTGCCTTGTCCGGCAGGGCTTTTCCACGGTACGGAAGATGATGTACAGGGGATATCGAAAGTGTAGTGAGAATGGCAGCTCGGCGCGGCCAGCTAACAGAAGCAGGCTAAGGCTTCCCGACGCCCAGCCGCTTCGCCATTTTGTCGTAGAGAAAACCTTCTCCCGGAACATACGGCTGCACCCACTCGCCGTCGATCACGAATTGAGGGACGGCGCGCTTGCCGGTGTGCTTGACGATTTCATCCACAGCCCCCGGCGTGGTCTCGATGTCAACCTCTTTATAGGGGATATTGTGTTTGGCCAGAAAGCGTTTGGCCTCGCGGCAATCAGGACACCAGGCTGAAGAGTAAAGGATAAGTTCCATAGACCTCAGTTGAATCTTGGTAGATACGTATATTGCTACGTGTGCTTGATGTGTATGCTACACGTGTTCCAGATGTGTTACCGTGCGCTCGTTGACGATATTTCCTGTGTTCAGCGTCGAAGCTGGTTCAAACAGCAGAATCCAACATTCTTCTTCCGCGACCGGACGGTGCTCTACTCCGCGCGGTACGACAATAAACTCACCTTCCTCGATCCACTCCTGCCGGTCAATAAATTCCATGCGGAAGCGGCCCTTCACCACCAGGAACATCTCATCTTCATTGTCGTGATGATGAAACACGAACTCGCCCTTAGTCTTCACCAGCTTCACTTGCTGCCCGTTAAGCTCGCCGGCAATGTGAGGCTTGTAGTATTCCGGAATCTTCGCAAACTTCTCAGCAAGATTAACCTTATCCATGGTGTGCCCCCGATTGACGTGCATCGCATATCCAGATTCGTTCGGAGCCGAAGTGGTCGCAAAAAGAAGTTTTCCGCCGCCGCCGTGGATTCTCTCCGCGTCCTCTGCGATTAGGTTTGTACTCATCCATCCCGGCAAAGCAAAAGCCGCCAGCTGGCGCTGACGGCTTGAGGCTGATAAGTAACCTTTAGCTATTCTCGTACAGCAGCACACCCTCGGTCTTTTCCGCATCCACCGGACGGTAGAACAGCTTGTTATCTTCCAGGAAGACCTCGATAAATGCCGGACGCGTGGTAATCGTTCCCTGAATCAGCGCTTCCGACAGCGGGTCTTCAATGTACTTCTGCAACGCTCTGCGCAGCGGTCGTGCTCCATAGGAGCGGTCCGTCAGGGTTTGGTTGAGGATCCACTTCTTGGCTTCATCGGCCACCGTGACCGTGATCGCCTTCTGCGCCAGGTTCTGGTTGAGTTGCGTAACCATAAGTTCCAGAATCTGGATCAGGTCGGCTTCGCTCAGAGCCAGGAACAGAATAATCTCATCCAGCCGGTTCAGGAATTCTGGATTGAAGGTGCGTTTAACTTCACCCTTCACCAACTCTTCAACCTTGCCCGAAACCTGATCTTCCGCAGTCGACTGGAAGCCAAACCCCTCGCGCTTCTGCAGGTGCCGCGCCCCGATGTTCGAGGTCATGATGAGGATCGTGTTCTTGAAGTCGACCGTATTGCCCAAACCATCGGTAAGCTGGCCATCTTCAAAAACCTGCAACAGGATGTTGAACACATCCGGATGCGCCTTCTCGATTTCATCCAGCAGCACCACTGAATACGGTGCCCGTTTCACGCGCTCGGTAAGCTGGCCGCCCTCTTCGTAGCCAACGTATCCCGGAGGCGAGCCGATCAGCTTCGACACCGAATGCTTCTCCATGAACTCCGACATGTCGAAGCGAACCAAAGCTTTTTCCGTGCCGAACATGAATTGGGCCAGCGTGCGTGCGACTTCCGTTTTGCCCACGCCCGTCGGGCCGAGGAATAAGAACGAGCCAATCGGACGGTTTGGACTCTTCAACCCTGCGCGCGAACGCCGGATCGCCCGGGCCAGCGCGCTGATCGACTTATCCTGAGAAATGATCCGCTTGTGCAGCTCTTCTTCGATGCGCAGCAGCTTCTGCGTCTCTTCTTCTTTGATCGAAGTGATGGGAACGCCTGTCCAGCGCGAAACCACATCTTCGATGTCCTCGCGGCCCACAACCCCCGTTGAAGACTCATCCAAATGATATTTCTCGCGCAGCGCGCGCAGATTCTCGCGCTCCTTGCGTTCTTCGTCCGAGTAGAAACGGGCCTTCTCGAACTCATGGTTCGCGATCGCGTTCTCCATGCGGTGCACGATGAACTTGATCCGCTTCTGGACCTCGGTGATCTCCTCGGGCTGCGAGGTCTGACGCAGCTTCACCCGCGCACCAGCTTCATCTACCAAGTCGATGGCCTTGTCCGGCAGGAACCGATCCGGAATGTAACGGTTCGAGTGCGACACGGCGAAGTTGATGGCGTCGTCGGTATAGGTGACGGCGTGGAACTTCTCATACCGGTCCTTGATGCCAAACAGCACCTTCACCGCATCCGCCTCATTCGGCGGAGGAACCTTCACCGCCTGGAAACGCCGCTCCAGCGACCGGTCCTTCTCGATGGACTTGCGGTATTCGCCCGGAGTAGTTGCGCCGATGCACTGAATCTCGCCGCGCGACAATGCCGGCTTCAGAATGTTCGCCGCATCGAGCGATCCTTCCGCGGATCCCGCGCCTACCAGAGTATGCAGCTCGTCAATAAAGATGATGGAGTTCTGCGACTCCATCAATTCTTTCATGATGGTCTTCAGGCGCTCTTCGAACTGTCCTCGATATTTTGTTCCGGCAACAATCAAGGAAAGATCAAGCGCCAGAATTCGCTTATCCGCCAGAAATGACGGAACTTCTCCATCGGCAATCCGCTGCGCCAGTCCTTCGACGATAGCCGTCTTGCCCACGCCCGGCTCGCCAATCAGCACTGGATTGTTCTTGGTACGCCGGCACAGAATCTGGACCACGCGCTCCAACTCTCCATCGCGGCCCACCAGCGGATCAAGCTGGCTGTCCATAGCCGCCTGGGTCAAATCGCGCGAAAACTCACTCAGTAGCGAAGATTCCCGCTGCCGTTGCGGCTGCGCTTTTTCCTGGCTGGTACGCGCCAATTCCTCACGGATGGTCGATAGCCGTAGCCCGCGCTCGTGCAGAATCTCAGCGGCAAAGCACTTCTCTTCCCGCAGCAATCCCAATAGAAGATGTTCGGTTCCGATGTGCCTGTGAGACAGCCGTTCCGCTTCTTCCGCGGCATAGGCCAGCACGCGCTTGCACTCGTTGCTCAAAGGCAGGTCCACCGACGTCGAGACCTTTTCCCGAATCGTGGTGTGACCCTCAATCTGCTTGCGGATAGACTCAACCGAGGCGTGCGAGCGCAGGAATCGATTAGTCAGGGCTTTATCTTCGCGCAGGAGCCCCAGCAGCAGGTGCTCGGTCTCTATATAAGGAGACCCGAACTGGCTTGCTTCGTAGCGCGCGAAGAAGATCACGCGCCTGGCTTTCTCCGTATAACGTTCAAACATAATGCCCTTCCCCCTGAACCCCTCTGATCGAGAAGGCACGACCTCCCGCTCGACCTACCTAAACCCTGGCCCGATGTCGTTCATGTCTTGCGTCCTGATCCGCATCACTAGCTCATTATGCAATTAAACAGCCATCCAACCCAAGTACCGAAACGTTACCATAATGTTACCGAAGGAACCTTTTGAAATCTCCCTTACGCCTTCCAGCCAGTCCAATTTCTTGCACTTTGTCTTACTAATCTTTCACTCGCT
>Ga0116123_1001857_pt1 | contig 11120 bp, 7 predicted proteins | sample June2015DPH_13_1_3_FD_89727 | JGI IMG/M metagenome (GOLD analysis project Ga0116123, IMG submission 89727) | Peatland microbial communities from SPRUCE experiment site at the Marcell Experimental Forest, Minnesota, USA - June2015DPH_13_100 | ecosystem: Environmental > Terrestrial > Soil >... | reverse complement strand
CCAGTGGAAAGCCACGCTCACCGCCGATAGCTCGGGGCATTCGCCGGAACTGGAATCGGTGGACCTGGCGTACCTGCCGAAAAATGTCGAGCCACGCATCGAAGAGATCGAGATGACGCCGCCCAATTACAAATTCCCGGCGCCCGTGACGCCGCTGGTTTCCACGCAGCAAACGCTCAATCTGCCGCCGCTGGGGAAACGTCCGGCGGGCGGCGCACCGGTGGTTTCGCTCGACACCACCACCACCACGCCGGCCATGCAATTCGCCAAGGGGTATATGGGCGCGCGCTGGCTGGCATCGGACCCCAACGGCGATTCGCTGATCTACACCGTGGAAATCCGCGGCGCCAGCGAAACGGAGTGGAAGCTGCTGAAGGATCGGGTGGCGGAGAAATACATCTCGTGGGATTCCACGGCCTTTCCGGACGGCGAATACCGTCTGCGCATTACGGCGTCGGACGCGCCCGGCAATCCGCCTTCGGAGGCGCTGACCGCTCGCATGGAGAGCGACGCGTTCTGGATCGACAACACGCCGCCGAAGATCACGGGGCTGGCAGCCACGCGGGCCGGCGGCAAGCTGGAAGTCCGCTGGCACGCCGCGGACGCGCTGAATAACATCGCCAAGGCCGAGTATTCGCTGGATGGCGGCGAATGGACGGTGGTGGCGCCGGTGACTAGGCTCTCGGATTCACTCGACCTGGACTACGATCTGACCATCGAGGCCGGGCCGGGCGAGCACACCATCGCGGTGCGGGTCGCAGACGAGTACGACAATCTGGCGAGCGACAAAGTGGTGGTGCGGCCTTAGACACATTGGGACCAGTAGACGTTACAAACGTGTGTAGCCACGAGACGCCGAGTTTTCCCACCAAAACCGGACCGGGCGACAGGGCGGACCAGTTCCGGCAGCTAGCTGCGCCCGGCGCGAACCGGGAGACCGTACTACCAATAGTATAAGTCTTGTGTTTTCTTAATGTTAAAAACAAGGAAAACTAGGTATTGCGGAACCAGGCGAAAGGGCGTATACCTTAGAAAGGGAATTCTGGAGGTTAACCTCTTCCCCATGGCGAGCGGCGACAGTGCGTATCTTAACGAGGCTGAACCGCCCAATACAAACGTGTGCTGAAGTTTTGCACCAGTAGCCCGGGAGTTCCGGTGAGAATCCCGGATGGAGGTGCTTCGTGGTATTACGCAGCCGCTTGGCGATTTTTCTTGCCCTGTTTACTGGCCTGGTTTACGGCCAAATCGACCGGGCCAACCTTAATGGAACTGTGACGGACGCGAGCGGACTGCTCGTTCCGCAGGCGCGAGTCGAACTGGTCTCGCATGACACCGGCCTCAAGAGAGACGCCGAGACTGGGCCGTCGGGGGTTTTCAGCATTACCGGTCTGCCCATTGGGTCATACGATCTGAAGGTTTCTCGCGATGGATTCCGCTCCTTCGAGGTGAAAGGAATTCAGCTTTCCGTGGGCCAGACCCGCAACGTGGACGCCAGGCTCGAGGTGGGCGCAACCGCCTCGCAGATCGAGGTGCAGGCCGAGGCCACGGCGCTTGAAACCAGCGACGCCCAGGTGGGCGGCGTGCTAGAACATTCGCAACTGAGCGACATCCCCATCAACGGGCGCAACTGGGCCACACTCGAGACGCTGGTTCCGGGAGCCATCAACACTGGCGGCGGCGGCCAGAGGGACATTCGGTTCAACGGCCGGGGGCTGGACGACAACAACTTCACCTTCGATGGCATCGATGCCACGGGCGTCCAGGAGCAGAGCCAGAAGTCGGATGCGCGCTTGAACATTTCCCTGGAATCCATCGCGGAGTTCCGCGTGAACTCCTCGAACTATACGGCCGACAGCGGCTCGTCGGGCGGCGCCCAGATCAACGCGGTTTCGAAGACCGGGACCAACAACTTTCACGGCGGAGTCTTCGAGTTCTTGCGCAATGACGCGTTCGACTCGCGCTCGCCGTTCGATCCCTCGCGGATCCCGCCCTTCCGTATGAATCAGTTCGGCGCCAGCGGGGGCGGGCCGATACGTAAGAACCGCACCTTCTTCTTTTTGGATTATGAAGGCATCCGGCAGCGCCTGACACAAACCACCATTGGGTTTGTGCCCAACGCTTCGTTCCGGGCCCAGGTTCTGGCGGCGTCGCCGGCTCTTCAACCAATCCTCAATGGCTACCCGCTTGGCTCGGTGCCTGTCGATAAGAACACCGACGAGTGGATCGCTCCGGGTGTGAACTCGGTTCGGGAGGACAGCGGAACCGTTCGTGTGGACCACCGGTTCACCGACAACACCACCGTTTTCGTCCGCTACAACATTGACGACGCCTTCGTCGACAAGCCATACAGCACGGATGGGATCGGATTTGTGGGCGCACGCAACACCATTGAAGTTCGCCCCCAAAACCTGGTGCTTCAATTAACGCACGTCTTCTCGCCGAGGGTTGTGAACGAGGTGAAAACCGGCATGAACCGTTCCGCGTACCATCACCCGACGATAGGAACGGCTCCCGTCACCGTCCAGAGCGTGCCCGGTTTCACCGACCTGGGCACCAACCAACTGGACCTGGAAGTGGGCACGACGTTCACCTGGATCGACAACCTGAGCGTCGTCAGGGGACGACACACCTTCAAGATGGGAGTGGACATCGAGCGCATTCGCCTCAACAATTCCAGCGTCGGCACCCCTTACTCGGTTATTGCTTTCGCCAGCGCCGCCGATTTCATCAAGGATAACGTCGATTCGATCAGCGCCTACGCAGCGCTGCCGGTCGGCGGCATGCGGCGCACCTTCTGGATGGGCTATGGGCAGGACGAGTTCAAGGTCCGCCCCAATCTGACCCTCAATCTGGGGCTGCGATACGAGTTCTACTCGGTGATGAGCGAGGTATTGGGCCGCATCGCCGTGGTGGACTTCGCGTGTGGTGGCTTTTGCCCGGCGGGCACGCCCATGTATGCGCCCAACTACAAGAACTTCGCGCCGCGGGTGGGTTTGGCGTGGACTCCCGCGGGGGCCGGCGGAAAAACCGTCATTCGCAGCGGCTTCGGAATGTACTACGGCGCCAACCAGAACGACGACTTCAGCGATCCGCACGAGAGCACGGCCGCCCGCTATGCCCTTTCGTCGGCGGACGTGAAGAACCTTTCGTTCCCGCTCACGCCTTTTCTCAGCCTGTTGCAGGCCCAGGGCGCCAGCCCCAAGGGAATCGATCGCTACCGCAAAGACCTGTACTTCGAGAACTGGGATTTGATGATCCAGCGGCAGTTACCGCATAGCTTTATCGGCCAGGTTGGCTACGTCGGCAGCGAGGGGCACCGCCTGTTCGCCATCCGCGCGTCGAATCTCATCAACCCGCTCACCGGGAAGCGGCCCTTGACGCAGTTCGGCCAGTTCAATATTAAACATAACGATGGCAACAGCGCCTTCAACGCGCTCCAGGCTTCGGTGCTGCGCTCCTTTACCGCGGGCTGGCTGTGGCAGACGCAGTACATGTGGTCCCACGGCCTGGCTGGCAACGCCATCGGATCGGGCGATAAAGTGTACGTTCAAAACGCTGCGTGCGTGGCTTGCGACAGGAGTAACGCGCCGTTTGATATTCGCCATACCATCACCATGAATTCGGTCTACCAGCTTCCCCTCGCCCGGCACACGCACGGTGTGGTGAAAACACTATTCGGCGGCTGGGACCTGAGCGGACTGGCGACGGCCAGCACCGGGCGGCCGGTGAACATCCTGGTAACCCGGAAGGCATCGGCCATGCTGGACGGCAATACCAAGTACCAGCGGCCGAACCTGCTTCCCGGTGTATCCATCTACGCGGCCAACCAGACCATCTCCAACTGGTTCAACATCGCGGCGTTCGCAGTGCCGGCCAACAATACGTGGGGGAACTTAGGGCGTAACATTGCACGCGGTCCCGGATATTGGGAAATGGACTCGGCCCTCGAGAAGAAGACGCCCCTCAATGAGAAGGTGAGCCTGAAGTTCCGGGCCGAGGCGTTCAACCTGTTCAATCACCCGATCTTCGCCGATCCGGCGGCCAATATTTCCTCGGCTTCCAGCTTCGGGGTGATCACCAGCACACTGAACACGGGCGCGGTGGGGACCGGCACGCCGAGGCGCATCCAGTTCATGCTCCGGCTGGACTTCTGAAGGGCGCGAGCTGGAAGAACGAGGGGTGCGCCGCGCGGGCGCGGCACGGCAAGGTACGCGGCCTTCGGGCCGTGTCGCGCCGGCCCGCGCTGGCTGCACGAAGGGCCGGGCCGCGGCCACATCTTTCTGGGACAATCGGATTATCGAAGCGGGCGTCGAAACATGTCATGAAGAATCCATTAACCGCGGCCGGGGAAGGTTAACTCGTGGTTGACGAGCAGAGGACCGATCATTTGCGCAAACCGAGCCGGATGCCGATTCTGCCGGCCATCCTGCGGTACTTCGCGTCCGGCGAAGACAGACCTCCCCTGCGCGATCCGAAACAGATCGAGCGCTTGTACAAGCGCTACCGGATCACGGTCATGACGGCGATTACGGTGGGCTACGGCATCGCTTATATGTGCCGGCTGGGCCTATCGGTGGTCAAGAAACCGCTGATCGACGACGGCATCTTCACGGCGGATCAACTGGGAACCATCGGCTCCGCCATCTTCTACGCGTACGCCTTCGGCAAACTGGTCAACGGTTTTTTGGCGGACCACGCCAACATGAAAAAGTTCCTGGCGTTCGGCGTACTGGTTTCGGCGCTGATCAACATTTTCATGGGCTGGTCCACGGTGTTGTGGGTGTGGGTGGCCCTGTGGGCGTTGAATGGGTGGTTTCAGGGGTTCGGCGCTCCCGCGGGCGTGGTGGCAATGTCGCAGTGGTTCAGCAACCGGGAACGCGGAACGTACTACGGCATCTGGAGCACCGCCCATCCGATGGGCGAAGGACTGACCTTTGCGGTGCTGTCCGCGCTGGTGACCTGGTTTGGGTGGCGGGCCGGTTTCGTAGGCCCCGGCCTCATCTGTGTGGCGCTGGCCATCGCGCTGTATGTGTTCATGGAGGACCGCCCGCGGACCCTGGGTTTGCCCGCCGTGGCGGACTGGAAGAACGATCACCTGGCCAAACCGGAGGACGGCGCGGCGAAGCCAAGATCCACGTGGCAGATGCAGCTTTCGATTCTCAAGTACCCTTCGATTTGGGTTCTGGCCTTCTCGAGCGCGCTCATGACCATGACCCGGTACGCCATGAACGACTGGGGCATGCTGTATTTGCAGGAAGCCAAGGGTTACTCGGGTATCGCGGCGGGCAGCCTGCTGGCTCTTAAGTCGATTGCGGGGCTGGCGGGCTCGGCCTCTTACGGCTTCATTTCGGACAAAGTGTTCCGCGCCAAGCGGCCGCCCATGAACCTGGTATGCGGCGTTCTGGAGATCCTGGCGCTGGTGGTCATGTTCGCCATTCCGCCGGGGCACCCGCTGGTTCTGACCGTGATGCTTCTGGTTTATGGTTACGCCATCACCGGGCTGATTACTTCGCTGGGCGGATTGTTCGCCATCGACATCGCGCCCAAGAAGGCGGCGGGCGCGGCCATGGGGTTCATCGGCGTTTTCAGCTATGTCGGGGCGGCGATCCAGGAGCGGATCAGCGGTCTGTTAATCCGGCAGGGAACCGCTATCGTCAACGGAGTGCGGCAATACGATTTTCACAATACAATCGTTTTCTGGCTGGGAACTTCTGTTGTTTCCTTGATTCTTGCGACCTCTTTGTGGCGGGTCCGAGCAAATGACTAAGACCCCTGGGGTGAGGTAATGCGCAGCGATTCGACTTATGACGTCGTCGTCATAGGCAATTACACGAAAGACACGATCATTTCACCGTCCGGCACCAGGCAGGTAGACGGGGGCGGCTTCAATTACGGCGCCCACGTGGCCTCCATGATGGGTCTGAAGGCCGCCGCCGTGACCCGCTTGTCGCGGGAAGATATGCGCGTGGTGGATACCCTCACCCGACTGGGTGTCACGGTCTATCCGACCTATACTTCCCATTCCACCGACATGCGCCTGTATTACCCGACTACCAACATGGATGAGCGTGTCTTATCGGTGACTCATACTGCCGGAGCGTTCACGTCCGATCAAATCAAAGACCTCGAATCCAAAGCGTTTCTCATCAACTCCTCGATTCGGGGAGAGGTGGACCTGTCAGTCATCCGGGAGCTGCGGACCAAGAACGCTCTGCTCGCCGCCGACGTGCAGGGATTCATTCGGATCATAGGCCCGGAGGGCGCCCTGATGTACGATGGCTGGCCGGAAAAGCTCGAGGTGCTATCGCAGATCGATATTTTGAAGACCGACGCGGTGGAAGCCGAAAAGCTGACCGGGAAGACGGATATAAAAGCCGCGGCGCGGATGCTCGCGGGTTCTGGACCCAAAGAGATTGTGGTGACGCAGAGCCAGGGCGTTCTGGTGTTTGCAGGCGGCCAGTTCCACGAGGCGCCGTTCTGTCCGCAAAAGCTGGTGGGGCGCTCCGGCCGGGGCGATACCTGCATCGGCTCGTACGTATGCAAGCGCTTGAGCGCTTCTCCGCAGGAAGCTACTATCTGGGCGGCGGCTGTCACCAGTCTGAAAATGGAAGCCGATGGTCCCATCACGAGAAAAGCGAGTGAAGTGGAGGAACTGATCGCAAGGATGTATGCCGCATCGGCGGCGAATCATTCGTGAAGCGGGTTGACAGACGAAAGCGTCTGTCCCACGTTGTGGGGCAGGCGCTTCCGCCTGCCAACCGATGTCTATACAGAGAGATAAGTACTCGTAATGAACTTAGCAAGACTTGTTTCGTTAACACTGGTGGTTGTGTCGATTCCCTGGAGCGCAGGGCTTGTCCTGGCTCAAGGAACTCCCGCGCGTGGCGAGGAACTGAAGTTTGTGGCGATTGTGACCCGGCATGGCGTTCGTCCTCCGACGGTGAGCAACGACCAGATCAATCCGTATTCGGCCAAGCCATGGCCCAAGTGGGACGTTCCTCCCGGATATCTGACGGCGCACGGCAGGGCCTTGATGAAACTGTTCGGCGCCTATGACCGGGCGCAATTCGCGCGCGCCGGGCTGTTCAGTCCGTCGGGCTGCGCGGATGCGGAGCACGTCTATTTCTGGGCGGACACCGATGAGCGCACCATCGAAACCGGGCGCGCTTTGGCGGAGGGCATGCTGCCGGGTTGCACGGTCGAGGTGCACTCGGCGCCGTCGGGGACGCGCGACCCACTGTTCAGCCCCGTAGCGGCCGGTGTCGGACATGCGGACCCCGATTTGGCGGTGGCGGCCGTGTCCGGGCGGATCGGGGGTCACCCGGAGGCGTTGCTGACGGCGTATCGCCCGGCCCTGGAAACCATGCAGCAGGTGCTTACCGCGGGCAAGAAGGTGAAACAGTCTCTGCTGGAACTGCCGTTCTCGCTTGGTCCGGCCGCGGGCGGCTTGGCTGAAATGCGCGGGTCCCTTACCACGGCCGCTTCGCTGGCGGAGGATCTTCTTCTCGAGTACACCAACGGAATGGAAGGCCACGATCTCGGTTGGGGCCGCCTCACCGAGTCCAACTTGCGGCAGATGATGACGCTCCATGTTGCGTACACCGATCTGGTGCGGCGGACGCCCGAGATCGGGCGCACGTCGGCATCGAACCTGCTGAGCGCAGTGGCGAAGGCCATGGAGCAGGCGGCGACGGGCAAGGCCGTGCCGGGCGCGATTGGCAAGGCGGGGGACCGCATGCTGGTGATTGTCGGCCACGACGGCAACCTTTCCAATATTCAAGGGACGCTGAATCTGACGTGGCTGCTACCGGGTTATCAACCCAATGACACGCCTCCCGGCGGCGCACTGGTTTTCGAGTTGTGGCGCCAACCCGCGGGCGGGGAGTATTCGGTCCGCACTTACTATACAGCCCAGACCCTGGAGCAGATGCGCAAGGCGGTGCCGCTGACGCTGGATTCGCCTCCGGCCAAAGCGACGGTTTTCGTGCCGGCTTGCAGCACGGCCAAGGCGGGATCGCCCTGCGACTGGAAAGCATTCCAACATACGATTGAGACATCCATCGATCCGGCGTTCGTGAAGCCTTAAGCTACCAGTCAAACTGCTCGGGGAAGAACTCCGCCACCAGGTCTTCGTAGTACGGTCTGATCTGTTCGAGGTTGGGGCGTTCCCGGCCCTTGGAATACAGATCGTACGGGTTGAACTTCCGCACCCATTCGAACATTTGCTCATCATGCGCGTTCATGAGGTGGCGGTAGGCGCCATGCTTGTGGGCGGAGTAGAAGGAGTGATAGCGCAGCATGTATTGCGCCGGCTCGGGCAGATAGTTCCTGGTCACGCGGTAAATGTACTCGTCGTGTCCCCAGGACAGGTTGACTTTATCGAGGCCGCAATGGGGTTCGTAGATCCCGCACAGGGTTTGATATTCCGGCATCCGGCTATCGGGGTTGGCGGCAAAGTACTCGGGGAAGACGATCTGGTCCGACCAGGCGCAGCCGACGGGGAAGGTATCTCCCACCACGGCCCACTGCGGCTCGCCGTAGAGGCATAGGACCTTGCCCAAGTCGTGAACCAGGCCGGCGAGGACAAACCAGCGCGGATGACCGTCGCGGCGGATGGCCTCGGCGGTTTGCAGCAGGTGCTCGATCTGGGAGAGGTCGGTATCGGGATCGCTGTCGTCGACCAGGGTGTTCAGGTACTCGGCGGCTTCCCAGATGCTTTTCTTCCCGCGCTCGAGCCCGAGGTATTGCGCTCTTTTGGCACGGACAAACTCGACCGTCTGTTGGGCGTGATTCTGGCGATAGAACTCAGCCACGGCAGGGGTGGTATCGGGCGAGTAGTTGCGGAAATCGTCCTCGGATTTTCCGGGACGGTAGCGGGCAGCGACATAATCATCCCAGTTCATAGCACAAGTCAGCAGATGCACACGTTTGCAGATATCATATTACCAGAATAGGGCATACTTGCAACATTCGTCAACAGGGTTTCTGCAACCGCTCCTGCAACGGCTGGCAGCAGTCGATTCAGGTCGGAATATCGGTTGACTTGGGCACCGCCATGGAGTTATCCTGAACACGTTTGCAGATGATTTCGATCAAGGACATCGCGCGCGCCGCTCACGTCTCCCACTCGACCGTCTCGCGGGCCCTGCGCAACAGCCCCCTGGTGAACCCCGTGACCAAAGCCGTCATCCGTAAGATCGCCGACGAGCAAGGGTACACGGTCAGCGCGGTGGCGCGCAGCCTGGTCACCAGACGAACCAACACCATCGGGGTGGTGGTCACCAACATCGCCAATCCCTTCGTCGGGGAAATCGTCAATGGGATCGAAGAGGTCGCGTTGGCCCACGACTACTCCTTGTTCCTGGCCACGTGCCACGCCGATCCCGTGCGGGAGGTGCGCGCGGTACGGTCGTTCCAGGAACGCCGCGTGGATGGGATTCTGGTGAACTCGTCGCGGGTGGGCGCGCTTTACCTGCCGCTGCTGGAGGAAATGAAGGTCCCCATCGTGCTCATCAACAACCAGCACCCGGGCCAGTTCGTACACTCCGTGACCATCGACAATCTGAATGCCGGACGCGTTGCCGCGCGGCACCTGGTCGAGCTTGGTCACAAACGCATCGGCTACATTGGCAACCGGTTCGGGCTTCAGGCGGATATGGAGCGCTTCTCCGGTTACAGGCAGATCCTGGAGGAGGCGGACATCGGCTTCCAACCGGAGTTGGTGGCGCATGGGGACGGACGGCCGGAAGGCGGGATGAGCGCCATGGAGCATCTGCTGGCGCTGCCGGAACCCCCAACGGCGGTCTTCTGCTACAACGACATGGAGGCGATTGGGGCCCTGCGCGCGATCCGGGAGCGCGGCTTGACGGTTCCGGGCGACGTCTCGGTGGTGGGGCTCGACGACCTGTTCCTGGCGTCCTACACCGATCCGCCGCTGACCACGATTCAACAGCCCAAGCATCTGATGGGGCGGCTGGCGGCGGAAATCCTGCTCCAATTGCTTTCCGGCGGCAAGCCCGATAGCCGCGTGACGCTCAGCGGTAAACTCATCGTGCGGCAAACCACAGCGCCGCCGCCGGCCGGGAGGCAACAGTGAACCAATCCGCGCACCTTCTGGAACTGCGGGGCATTTCGAAGTCGTTCAGCGGCGTCCGAGTGCTCGAGGAAGTGGACTTCGAGGTGCGCGCGGCGGAAGTGCATGCCCTGGTGGGCGAGAACGGCGCCGGTAAGTCCACGCTGATGAACGTGGTCAGCGGCATCGTGGCCGCGGATACGGGGCAGATGCTGTGGGAGGGCCAACCCGTGCGGCTGCGGGGACCGCGCGAGGCGCAGGAACTGGGCATTACCTTCGTGCACCAGGAATTGGCGCTGGCGCCCCAGTTGAGCACGGCGGAGAACATCTTCCTGGGCCGCCACCCGGCCGGCCGCGGCTGGGTGCGTTGGCGCGAGATTTACGACCGGGCGCGCGAGTTGCTGGACGGATTGGGACACGCTATCGACGCGCGGCGCCTGGTGGCGGACTTGAGCCTGGCCGAGCGGCAACTGGTGGAGATCGCCCGCGCGCTGGCGTTCCGGGCCCGGCTGATCATCATGGACGAGCCCACCGCGCCACTGGCGGAGCGGGACGCGGCGGCCCTGTTCCGGACGATTCGAAACTTGCGGGAGCGCGGCGTCAGCGTCATCTTCATCTCGCACCGGCTGAAAGAAATCTTCCAGGTGGCGGATCGGGTTACGGTGCTGCGCGACGGCAAGCGCGTGCTGACCACGGAAGTGGCCGGCGCCAGCGTGGACGACCTGGTGCGGGCCATGGTGGGAGCCGAACTGAACGATCACGTGGCGCCGGAAGGAGTCGCCGGGTTGGATGGCGAAGAGGCCATACGAGTGGAGGGACCGGTCCGTTTCGCGGTGCGCCGGGGCGAGGTTGTGGGGTTCGCGGGATTAGCCGGCGCGGGGCGCACGGAGCTGCTGGAGTGGCTGTTCGGGACGGGCAAGCAGGCTGGACAGATCTTTGTGAATGGCCGGCCGGTGAAGGTCCGTAGGCCGCTCGACGCCATCCGCCATGGCATGGCGCTGGTGCCCGACGACCGCAAGGCCAAGGGCCTGGTGCTGGGGGCGACCTT
>Ga0116123_1001846_pt1 | contig 11155 bp, 8 predicted proteins | sample June2015DPH_13_1_3_FD_89727 | JGI IMG/M metagenome (GOLD analysis project Ga0116123, IMG submission 89727) | Peatland microbial communities from SPRUCE experiment site at the Marcell Experimental Forest, Minnesota, USA - June2015DPH_13_100 | ecosystem: Environmental > Terrestrial > Soil >... | reverse complement strand
GATCTGATAGCCTGCCGGAATCACGTGCACTTGCTGGTCGGAAACCGCATACAATGAGCCGTCCACATTCTGGACAGCCCCGCGGATGGCGTGCTGGCCCGGGAAAAGACCGTTGAGCAGCGCGAGCGCCGCAACTCCTACGACGATGACCGCGGCTGCACCCATAGCCCACCGCCGCACCGGAAAACCGCGAGGCGCCATTCTCGGTTGCCACGCCGGCCGCAGTTCGCCTTTGCGGGCCTGTTCGACGGAGTGCCGGCACGCGACACACTGGTGCACGTGATCTTCGAACAGCAACCTGCGAGCCTCGGGCAGATTCCCGCCAAAATACGCCGGGATGAGCGTCTGGAAATCCTCACAGCTCCGCAGCTTGTGCATGTTGAGTTCGGCAGTTGCAGAACCAGCGATCGAACTCCAGACGCGCTCGCCAGCCTGGGAAACCACCTGGTCGTCCACGTGTTCGTTTCGAATCTCAGAGAGTAGCCGGTCGAATTTCTGATCCTTCATGATCTGTCTCCTAGGTACGGACGAAGCTCCTTGCGGAGCTGTTGACGAGTGCGATGTACGATAACCGCCACCAGCACTTGTGAAATGCCGAGGGTTTGCGCAATCTGCGGATTGCTGAGGCCCTCGAGGAAGCGCAGCGCAAAGATCTCCGCCGGCCGCGGCTTTAACTGAGCCAGGGCACGGGTCAAGGCCTGCCGGAGGCCGGAGACATCGGCTGGCGCCGGTTCGGTCTGCATCAGGCCGGAAGGCTCTTCAGGCAATGGGACCGTATGGTCGGCTTGTCGCGATCGGACCACGTCCAGAGCCGCGTTGATCGCGGCCCGGCGCAGGTAACTTTCGGGGTTTTCGAGCGTATCGGCGTTCCGGCCCCGGCGCAGCAGTCGCAGAAAAATGGTCTGCAACACATCTTCCGCGTCCCCGGCATTGCCCGTGATCCGGTAGGCCGTCCGGAACACAAGGCCGTGGTGAACCCGAAAAGCTCGCTCGAGTTCGTCCGGAATCGCGATTGCCGGTTCCTCCAGTACGTTCAACAGGCTACGCCTCCTGTACATCTCTTTCATAAGTAAAGACGTAGGCCAGGCCGGATTATTACAGTCAGGCCGAGAAAGAATCTGGGCGCCAAATTTCCGCCAGAAATGAGCTATTTCACGGTACTAGAACCCTCGTGTTTCAAGGTAATCCTGTGCCTGGCGAAGCACCTTGCGCTCGTTGCTGTAGGCAAGCTGGCTGGCTGCGTCGGCGAGAGGCACCCAGAGCGCTCGCTTGACTTCGATCCGCATGTCGGGAGTGAGGTTGTCGATTTCTCCGGACACATAACGCATCAGATAGAAACTCACGACTTTGAAGACTCGTTTGCCATCGCCCCAGGTGCGGACGTAGACGTATTTGTTATCGGAGAGTTTGGTGACCGGCTCGGCCACGATGCCGGTCTCTTCGCGCACTTCCCGCACTGCGGCAGCCTGCGGTTTTTCGCCCGCGTCCACTAGGCCTTTGGGCAGGGCGAACACTGCGCGGCTGCGCTGGCGCGTCTTCGCTGGTTTGGGAGCAGGCTTGGGAGCTTCTTTCTGCGGCTCGTTTTTCTGTGGCTCAATCAGGGCGACGTGCCAGACTCCAGAAATCTGCCGAAGCACAACGCCGCCCGCTGAAATTTCCCGCGCCATAGCGCTCATCTTAGCCGACACGGTATCAGGAATTCCCCAGCTTTCCAGTCTCTTGCTGGATTCGCTGCCAGGCGCGTTCCACATGGCGGGCTTGCGTGTTGGTTTGGCCGACGCAGAGCCGGAGGGTGAGTTTGCCATCGAGCTTGGTGTGAGTGAGGTACAGGTCTCCACTGCCATTCAGCCGGTCCATCAGGAGTTGATTGGCCCGATCTCCCGAGCGCAAACGGAAGCAGACGAGGTTGAGCAGGGCGGGCGCGGCGAGTTCGAAGCGCGAATCGTTGCGCACCCAGGCGACGAATTGCTGCGCCAGGCGCACGTGTTCGCGAATGTGGTGCTGCAGGCCTTCGATCCCGTAGTGCCGGATCACAAACCAAAGCTTGAGTGAGCGAAAACGGCGTCCGAGTTGGATGTGCCAGTCGCGATAGTCAATAACCGCGCCGGATTCCGTTGCCTGGTTGCGCAGGTACTCCGGCAGAATCGATAGCGTTTGGATCAAGTGCTTCCGGTCGGCGACGTAGAAGCAATTGCAATCGAAGTTGGTGAACATCCATTTGTGCGGGTTGAAGGTGTAGCTGTCGGCGAATTCCACGCCATCGTTGATGAAGCGGAATTCCGGGCAGAGCGCGGCCGTGCCGCTCATGGCGGAATCCACGTGCAGCCAGAGATTGTGGTCGCGGCAAATGCCAGCAATTTCGCGGACGGGATCGATTGCGCAAGAAGATGTCGTGCCCACGGTTGCGCAGACAAAGCATGGAACCATGCCCGCTTGAATATCGGACTCGATTTGGCCTGCCAGCGCTTCGGGGCGCATGGCGAAATTCTTGTCCACTTCGATGTGGCGCAGGTTGTCCGAACCCATGCCGGCGATCTTCATTGCCTTTTCGACGGAGGAATGCGTTTGCGTGGAGCAATAGGCGACCAGGCGTCCATCGCAGCCTTTGCGGTTGCTCATGAATTGAGTCGCACGTTCGCGGGCGGCGAGAAGAGCGCAGAGCGAGGCGCTGGACGCGGTGTCCTGAATCACACCGCCTCCGCCGCTGGCCGAAAGAAATTTTTCCGGCAGGCCCAGCATGGGCACCAGCCAATCGAGCACGTGCGTTTCAAGTTCTGTGCAGGCCGGACTGGTGGACCAGAGCATGCCTTGCACGCCGAGTCCGGAAGAAAGCAGATCGCCCAGAATCGCGGGCCCAGAGGCATTCGCCGGAAAGTAGGCGTAGAAGTTGGGTGACTGCCAGTGCGTGATGCCGGGAAGAATGACACGCTCGATGTCGCCAAGAATCTGGTCGAAGGCTTCGCCGTGCTCCGGCGCTTTTGGCGGCAGCTTCGAGCGGATTTCTCCCGGCTGCGCGCGTGACAGAACCGGGAAGCTTTCAATGCGGGACTGGTAGTCGGCGATCCAGTCCACGACGGCGTGGCCCTGGCGGCGGAACTCCTCAGGAGACATATGGAACGATTTTTCTGCGGACATAGGAAATTTGTCGTTAATTTGTAATTTGTGATTTGTAACTGGTAATTTGAAACCCGACGCCGTTAAATTACAAGAAGCTATCTCATAAATCGTTTTGGGAAGGACCCGGCTTCAGAGCCTGCCCTGAGCGAAGCCGAAGGGTGCCGTCCAGAGCCAATAAAGACGCTGGCTTCAGCCGCTGAGTGTCCCGGCAGTTTGCTCCTTCGGTTCATTATGAGTCGGGTTCAAATTACGAATTACAAATCAATTACTTCCCGATCCGAGAATCGCGCCTCTGGCGACTTGCTTATCGCTCTTTAGTGTAACGCGGTACAATCTTCGTTTTGCCGGTGTTTTTGACGAGGAGCTTCATGAAACTTTTCTCGGGTGCGGTTCTTTTCTTCGTGCTGGTCGGTTCGAACTTGCCGGCCTTTGACCATGCCGGCAAGAATAAGGAGCAGTTGGGAAGCGGGGCCATCAGCGGGTTCCGGGATGCGGCCGGCGAGCAGGAAGTCGAAAAGAAGTTCATGGCTGTGCCCGATCCCAAGCTGGCGGAAGAGCATCTGCGCATTTTGACGCAAGCGCCGCACATCGCCGGATCTCCCGAGGACAAAGCGACCGCCGAGTACGTGGCGAAGAAGTTTCGCGAGGCTGGACTCGACACCGAAATTGTCGAATACAAAGTGTGGCTCAACTATCCCGCGGAGATTCGTGTCGACATGACCGCGCCGCCCGGAGTGGAGATGCATGGGCCGCGGCGCGAGCATGTCGACGGCGATCCATTTCAGGACGATCCGCGCGTCGTGATGCCTTACAACGGCATGTCGCCCTCGGGCGACGCCGAGGCGGAAGTTATCTATGCGAACTACGGCACGCCGGATGACTTTGACAAGCTCAAGCAGATGAACGTCGATGTGCGCGGAAAAATCGTGATCGTCCGTTACGGCGAGAATTTCCGTGGCGTGAAAGTGTTCGTGGCGCAGGAACGCGGCGCGGCGGGAGTCATTATTTATTCCGACCCGAAAGACGATGGCTACTACCGCGGCGACGCATATCCGAAAGGGCCGTGGCGCCCGGCGAGCGGGGTGCAGCGGGGATCGGTCGGATTCATGTTCCAGTTTCCTGGAGACCCGACCACACCGGGCGTGGCGTCCACTCCTGCTTTGCCGGATTCGAAGCGCGTGTCTCCCGCCGAGTCTGAGCAGTTGCCGAAGATTCCCGTGACTCCGCTTTCTTACGCCGATGCTTCGCCGATTCTCGAGCACCTCGGCGGGCCGCTCTCGCCGCGCGAGTGGCAGGGGGCGCTGCCGTTTACTTACCACGTTGGTCCAGGCCCCGCGAAAGTGAAGATGCACCTTAAGCAGGACTACCAGCTCCGCACCATTTGGGATGTCATTGGCACAGTTCAGGGAGCGTCATCGCCCGATGAGTGGGTGGTGGCGGGCAATCATCGCGATGCCTGGGTGTATGGAGCGGTAGATCCGAACAGCGGCACGGCGGCGATGCTGGAAACGGCGCACGGGCTGGGCGAACTGCTGAAGTCGGGCTGGACGCCCAAGCGAACGATTGTGATTGGAAGCTGGGACGCGGAAGAGGAAGGACTGATCGGTTCCACCGAGTGGGGCGAAGATCATTCGCAGGAACTCGGGAACGCTGCTGCTTATTTCAACATGGACGTGGCCGTATCCGGCAAGAAGTTCGGAGCTTCAGGCTCGCCCAGTTTGAAAGAATTTATTCGCGAGATCGCGAAGGCGGTGCCTTCGCCGGAAGGCGGAAGCGTGTACGACGCGTGGAAAAAGGCGAGCCAGTCGAATGCGGAGAACTCCCGTCCGCAGGAGACCAGCACCTACCGCCCGCCGCCGGCGGCAATGCACAACGATGTGCCAGTAGGCGATCTGGGCAGCGGTTCCGACTACACGGTGTTCCTGCAGCATCTGGGTGTGCCTTCCACCGACATCGGTTCGACCGGCGATTATGGTGTGTATCACTCGGTGTTCGATAACTTCGCCTGGTTCAAGAAATTCGGCGATCCCGACTTCCGCTACGAGCAAGAGATGGCCCGCATTTACGGTTTGGAAGTCCTGCGCATGTCGAGCGCCGACGTGCTTCCCTATGATTACGAGAACTACGGAAAGGAAATTCTGGTCTACCTCGACGCTGCCAGGAACAAAAGTAAAGATCGCTTCGGAGAAAAGGCGCCGGACTTCTCGGCAGCCTTGGAAGGTGCGCGCCACCTGCAGGAAGTGGGCGCAAAAATGCTGCAAAAGCAGCGGAAAATACCTGCAGCGCCGGATCGCATGAATGTTAAACTACGGGAAGCAGAGCGGGCGATGTTGATTCCAGAGGGGTTACCTAACCGTCCGTGGTTTCACCATGCCATTTACGCCCCAGGACAGTACACAGGATATGCAGCAATTGTTATTCCTGGGGTGAACGAGGCGATCGATCGGGGCGATCTTCGCCGGACCGAACAACAAATCGCTGCGCTGGCGGCTGCCTTGAACCGAGCCGTTCTGGTTCTGGAACAATACCGCTAACCGCGGCAAGAGGGCTCCGCCTCAACCGTGCGGCAGGGTAACGCCGAGGCGGAACGAGTTATGGCACTGGCAAGAATCATTACGCGATCTCAGGCGTGCTCGCGAGAACTGGCGCTGGATCTCCTTGCTCGCGGCTACGCCGTCGAAATCGTTTCTCCCGACTCGATCCCCGACAATATTGCCGATCTGGAATTGCGGGTCGATGCCGGTCCCGGGGATCAGTTGATCGCGAGCGTGGAAGCACACGATGGCGAGCGGTCGGCTTCGCTTGAATTTGTGCATCATTTGAAAACGCCGATGGTGGACTTCATTCGCAGGCCTCCGGAGCCTGGTGAAGCGGTTCACTTTCCGGAGCAGCCTGCCAGCTTCAACGCCGAGCCAAGCATCGAAAATGTGGAGCCGCCTGCGGAAGTTCCGCAACTGGCGCCCAAGACTGTTTCCCCGGCGGCCGAAGTTCTGCTCGATCCCGAACTCGATCCAGAAGAAGGCGCGCGTCTGATCTCGCCGGTGGGGCAAGAGCCATCGCTGCCGTTGGAACCGCCGAGCCATTTTGCGGCAGAGGCTTCAAAGATTGTCCCGCCGATTGCCCAGCCGACGATTGCCCAGCCGACGATAATCCCGCTAGTGCGCGAGCCGCAATGGCGCGATCGCTTTGCGGCATGGCGCTGGCGCGCTGCTCTGATTTTTGCCAGTCTGGCGCTGCTGGCCCTGGTTCTCGGGTTCGGCCTGAGCCGGACCCGCAAAGCTTCCGCGCAGAGTTCCGGAGGAACACCGGCGGAGAAAGTCGCGGCGGCGTCAGCCAATATGAACTTGTTGAGCGCCGCGGGTCCCGAAAAAGATTCGGGACAATTCTCAGCCGTGGCAGTGTCGCCGCCAGCCATAAAATCGGAAGGGAATTCCGGCCACGCGCCGAAAGAATCGCCAGTCGCGAAGACCGACGCTGCCGCTGCAGGAACTTCGGCCGCCAGCACTGGGATCCCAAGCAGGCACGGTGACGACTTGATCGCGCGCGACACCGTCACCTATTTGGACAAGCGTGCTTTCGACGAAGCTGCCTCGAAAGCCAAACGGGCGCAAGGTTTAGCTCGCCGGCATCCGAGTTCGCGCAAGCATGGCGGCGCGGTCGCAGCGAATACCGTTACCTATCTCAACAACAACCCAGCTCCGAAAGCGGCCAAGCAGGACTCCGGCGTCAAGCACCCCTCGAACTCGAACTAGCAATTCCCAAGACAGATGCTCCTGCTCCCGACGAGACCAGCGGCCGGCTTCGCCGCGCGAGGTATACTCGAATTTCCCCGGGCCTGCACAGAGACGATGAACCCGCAGATGGCCATCCAGCACGTGCTTTTCGACCTGCCCACCGCAGCGACGGCGACTTTCCTCGCGCTTTTCCCCATCGTCAACCCGCTGGGCGGCATTCCGATATTCTTCAGTCTTACCGCCGGCTTCTCGCCGGAAGAGCGCCGTCACACCGCGTTGAAGACCGCCCTTTATGTGATCGCGATCCTGGTCACCTTCATGCTCCTTGGCCGGTTCGTCCTCAACTTCTTTGGGATTTCGCTGCCGGTATTGAAAATCGCTGGCGGGTTGATCGTGGCGAATACGGCATGGGGCATGGTGACGGGTTCCAGCCGCATGACGATGGAGGAAAGCAGCGAGGCGCTGACCAAGCAAGACATTTCGCTCACGCCCATGGCTATGCCGATGCTGTCTGGGCCGGGCTCGATCGGCGTCGTCATGGGACTTGCCGCCCACGCCGACCACTTCCTTTCTTACCTGGGCATGGTGATCGGAATCGTTGCGCTCGGCCTGACCGTTTATCTATTCCTGTGTCTGGGAGGTCCGTTCGTCAAGCGCCTCGGACCCGGCGTCATGGGCGCGATCAACCGCATTTTCGGATTTCTGATTTTGGCGATTGCGGTGCAGTTGGTATGGAACGGCGCAGCCGACTTTAGAGGGTGAATACCGTCTTAGGCGGGAAACCACTCAGAAGCAGTCGAGCCGGCGACCCGCGATCACCCGTGCCCCCTAGTTCGAAGTGCCCGAGTTTCCCGCCGCTGCTAACGCCTCTTTTTCCATACACCGGCCGACCAGGGCGGCGCAGGACTCGATAAATTTCTGCTCTGGTGCAGTGAAGGTGTCCGCAAAGTAACTCTCGATATCCAACTCGGCCACCAGCCTCTTCTTCACGAAGATCGGCACCACAATATTGGATTTCACGATATCCGACCCGAGGTAGCGAGGATCGGCCCCAACATTATTGACCACCACGGTTTCCCCGGAAGTGGCCGCAGCTCCGCACAATCCTTTGTCGAGCGGGATACGCAGCGTAGGCATAAAGCTGCCGACGTAAGGTCCCAACACCAGAGTTTTGAAAGTGGAAACTTCCATCAAATAAAAGCCAACCCAGTTGTAGCGTGCCATCCCTTCATGGAGGCGCTGGGAGATGTACTGCATAAGAATGACAGACTTCACCCCAGCCGCGGAACGGCCGTATGTCTCAAATTCTTCCAGCAGTTCTTCATACTTGGACATCGGAACCGGAATCTCCTTTTTGGCTTCACAGATAGCCCGCCATTCTACACTCATTTCGCGGCTCGTTACTGTTTAGTACTGGTACCCCCCTCCCCCCCTCGCTATTGGAATCATAGAGTTGGAGGGAAAAATCCGACTCGGTCTTTGATTTTAAAGGACTTAAATCAAAGTATTCCGAAATAAGGACTTAACTGCCCAAAGAGCGCTGAAAATGGTTTTGGGGCAGCTTCGAGGGCCGTTTTGGGAGACCGGCACTCCTCTTCGCTGCCCCAATCAGATCTCAATTGTCGCGCACTGCGGATTGGAAGTCTGTGATGCGGGACACAGCTGGTTTGTGATGAAAAAGGTCGGGCGTCAGATTGCAGAAGTGACAACGAGCGGCATCCCACTCATCGCAAAGAACGCGATGAGTGGGGCAGGCCACCCGCCCACCCGCTGCACGACGTGTCCGCTTCATTTCGCAAGAGTCACAGCGGCAACGGCGAATCCGCCCAGGGTAATCTGATTACCCGTCAGCGTGCTGGAAGCCGGCGGCTGGAAGCTGGTCGCCTGATCCACAATCTGAACTTGCGCTCCCTCCGCCCCCGGCAGCGCTACATCAAATGCGCGGTTTCGCTTGTTCAATAACAGGATCTTGCGCTTGCCCTCGGGCGTCACAAAAGCCTGCGCGTAAACATAGGGAACGCTGGAGTCGGTATCCACTAGCTTGTCACCCGGGCCAAAGTTATCGTGCAGCACCTTCAGTACCCAGAAGCGAGCATTCGGCTGGCCGGTTTCCCAATCCACCATGGACACGCTCGGGAACTGCGTGGGGTAGCCCACCAACTGAGATTCGCCCGCAACCTCAACGCCTCGATTGGCAAGCTCGACGTAAAGGTAGGCGTACATACTCCCGCAGAGGTTCCAGTAGGAGTTGGGAATCGGCTTGAAGACGTGGCCCGGTTTGTCCTGTTGGGCGTCCTCAGCGGAGATCGAACCCAACTCGTCCGCATCGGTCTGGGTTTCGGGCGACAGCCGCTCGCGGATCCCCTGGATATAGCTAACCACGTTCAGAAAACGATCCGCCTGCTCCCAGTAGGTGTGCTCCATGACTTCCGGCGTCTCGTCCGAGCTCGGCACGGCATAGAAATGATAGGAAATCATCGCAAGGGGGATGCCGGGCTTGTGATTCTTGTGATCCAGGAAGTATTCGATGAATTCCCTGGGTTCACCGCCCAGCCCCATCCCCACGCACGTAATCTTCGGATCGGCGCGGTGGATGGCCTCCACAATGGCGTCGTAGACTCGCGTGTAAGTCTGGGGCGTCATACTGTGTTCGCCATCGACTTCGTTGAGAACTTCCCAATAATCGATCTTGTAGTGATGACCGGAGTCGTGGCGCTTCCCGAATTCATCCGTGAATCCGCCCTGCGTGTACCAGCTCACCAGGCGCGCGTAGTACTCCCCCACTTCCTCCAGACTGGGATCGCGGAACTCCGTTCCCTGCTCGTAGTTCCAGGTTACCTGGTCGGGATCGCTGGGATAAACCACGGGCTTGTCGGTCTTGAACATCCACTGGGGAATTGTGCTGAAATTGATGATCACCGAGTGCCCGGTTTGGGCATTCATCAAGTCTTCCATCAGGGGATCAATCAGTGAGAAGTCCCACGACGTCTTTCCATCCTTGGGAGGATCGAGTTCGGCAACACCGAGCTTGGGGTAAGGCAGCCAAGGTACGTAGCGAACGAAGTCAGATCCCAACTCATGCAGAGCCTGAAAGACACGATCGTGAATCTTCGTGCCCCGGCGCAAGGGTGGATTGACGACCACTTGGAGTGTAGGAGTGGACTTCGAAACCGTTATAACCTTGTCCCATTTGACAGCCACATTGACCTTCTCCGGTGCTGCGAACTGCGACACAGATTCCTCCTGGCTAAAGGCGGTCAAGAACGTAGTTGCCGATGCCAGCAAGAGAACAGTCAGTAGAACCGCTCCAGCAAATTTCATGAGGTTACCTCCAATGAAGAATTGAGAAAGCAGGTCTTCCCATCGATGCGGCATGGGCAGCAAGAAATGTCCCGGGCGGAGGCCTGAAGTATGATGGTGCCGGCGGCCCGGCCTATCGCAATCATTTGAATTCTGAGGGTTCCCGTCCAAGCTCCGCTTGGGCGGGGGTGTTGGCACACCTGAGGGTGTGCCCTGATACAAATCGCACTTACGGCTCGGCTATTCCGCGAGTTGACCGTGGACGGGCGAGACGCCCTTCGCTCCACAAGCACAGCGGCCGTTCTTACGCGAGCTACTTGATCGTAACCAGCTTGTCCACTAACCCCGAGTAGTCTTTCTTCTCCAGCCCGTGAACGTGCTTGTTGTATTCGTCCACTTTGCTGGAGTAATTCATGGAGCAGAACTTCGGGCCGCACATGGAGCAGAAGGCGGCTGACTTATATTGTTCCTGCGGCAGAGTTTCGTCGTGCATGGAGCGGGCGGTCTCGGGATCGAGTGAAAGTTCAAACTGCTTTTCCCAATCGAACTTATAGCGGGCATAACTCAGGGCGTCGTCGCGGTCGCGCGCTCCGGGACGCTGGCGGGCTATGTCGGCAGCGTGGGCGGCGATCTTGTAGGCGATGATTCCGTCTTTCACATCTTTTTCGTTGGGCAGGCCGAGATGTTCTTTCGGCGTGACGTAGCAGAGCATCGACGCGCCATACCATCCAATCATTGCCGCTCCAATGGCGGACGTGATGTGGTCGTAGCCGGGAGCAATGTCGGTGACGAGCGGCCCCAGGGTGTAGAACGGAGCCTCGTCGCACCACTCGTTTTCAAGATCGACTTGCTCCTTGATCTTGTGCATCGGAATGTGGCCCGGGCCTTCGATCATGACCTGCACGTCGTGCTTCCAGGCGATGCGGGTCAGTTCGCCCAGGGTTTTTAGTTCGGCGAACTGCGCTTCATCGCTCGCGTCGGCCAGGCAGCCGGGACGCAGGCCG
>Ga0116123_1001844_pt1 | contig 11161 bp, 9 predicted proteins | sample June2015DPH_13_1_3_FD_89727 | JGI IMG/M metagenome (GOLD analysis project Ga0116123, IMG submission 89727) | Peatland microbial communities from SPRUCE experiment site at the Marcell Experimental Forest, Minnesota, USA - June2015DPH_13_100 | ecosystem: Environmental > Terrestrial > Soil >... | reverse complement strand
GCAGCGCCGCCCGCCGCGCCGCCGGCGACCAGATCGGAGCGGACGCCGATCAGGCCAAGGCGCGGGAGCTGATGCAAGGCCGGAAGTGAGCGGTCCGGCTGACCCCGGCGAGATCACTTCACCAACCCCGCCGATTTCCCTGCGAACTCCAGCACCCACCCCGGGAAGATCCCCAGCAGCAGCGTGCCGAGCGCCGGAAGGATCAGCGCGGCCCGCAATCCCGGCGTCAGCGGCTCGGCGTTTTCGACGGCTTCGCCCGGCTCGCGCATGTACATCATCACCAGGATGCGCAGATAGTAGTACGCCGCCACCGCGCTGTTGAGCAGGCCCAGAACGGTCAGCCAGACCAGGTGCGATTCCAGCGCCGCCTTGAAGATGTAGAACTTGCCGAAGAAGCCTCCGGTCAGCGGCACGCCGATCAGCGAGAGCAGGAAAATCGAAAGCATGGCTGCGGTCAGCGGCTGCTTCTGGCCCAGGCCGGAGAAGTCCTCGATGTTCTGGTACCGCTCGCCGCGGCCCGAGAGATGGCTCACCGCCGCGAACGCCCCGATGTTCATGAGCGCGTACGCCGCCAGGTAGAACATGGCCGCCGCCGTGCCCACCTGCGAGCGCGCCGTCAGCGCCACCAGCACGTATCCGGCGTGCGCAATCGAGCTGTAAGCCAGCATGCGCTTGATGTTGGATTGCAGCAGCGCCGCGAAGTTCCCGATGGTCATCGAGAGCAGCGCCGAGAACCACACCAGCGGCTCCCACCCGCTGCCGATCGGCTCGAACGTGGTCATGAAGATCCGCAGGAACACCGCGAACGCCGCGGCCTTGGGACCGGCTGAAAGGAACGCGGTCACCGGCGTGGGCGCGCCCTGGTACACATCCGGCGCCCACATCTGGAACGGCGCCGCCGAAACCTTGAATCCGAGCCCTACAAACATGAGCGCCGCCGCCACGCCGATGAATACCGGCGCCGGCGCGGCGCCCCCGGGACCTTGCCCCAGGATGACGGCGCGCGCGGCGGTCAGGTTGACGCTGCCGGTGGCGCCGTAGATCAGAGCCACGCCGTACAGGAAGAAGGCCGTCGCGAACGAGCCCAGCAGGAAATACTTCAGCGCGGCCTCGTTGGAGCGTTTGTCGTCGCGAAAATATCCGGCCAGCACGTAGCTGGCGATCGACGAAATCTCCAGGCCGATGAACACGATGATCAAGTCGTTGGCCGCCGCCATCAGGCACTGGCCGGCAATCGAAAAGATCAGCAGCGCATGATACTCGCTGGTCTCGGCGTCCTGCCGCGCCAGAAAGCGATAGGACGGCAGAATGGTCAGAATCCCCACCACCAGCACCAGCACGCGGAAGAACGTGGCGAAGCCGTCCACCATCAACATGCCGCCGAAAGCCGGGCCGGCCTCGGTGTACGCGTAGACCGCTCCGCCGATGGCCGCAACCAGGGTCGCGATGCTCAAGTGGCCGAAGGCGTGCGATGAGCGTCGGTGAAGAATCGGGTCGAGCACCATCATCAGCGTGCCCATCACGGTGAGAATCGTCTCGGGCAGGAAGCGGATCAGGTCGGAGGCGTTGAACCCGAAACTAGCGGACATGGGCGGCCTCCGCTGGCATCCGCGGCGGATGCTCCACTCGCACCTGGAATGGCACGTTGACCTGCGTCTGCTCCAGCACGCGCGCGGTGGTCCTGCTGACCGGCGGCAGGAACGTCTGCGAATAGACGCCCATCCACACCATCATCGCGATGAGCGGAATCACCACCGCCCATTCGCGCAGGGTGAGGTCGGCAACGCGCCGCCGCACCTCTTCCTTCACCTCGCCGTAGAACACGCGCTGGTACATCCAGAGCATGTAGCAGGCCGAGAGGATGACGCCGATGGCGGCGTAGATGGCCCACTTGAAGTTGGCGATGGCGGCGCCCTGGAGCACCAGAAACTCGCCCACGAAATTGTTCAGCATGGGCAGGCCGATGCTGGCCAGCGTGGTGACCAGGAACGCCGTCGCGAGCCACGGCGCCGCAGTGGCGACGCCGCCGTAGTCGGAGATCTCGAGCGAATGGCGCCGCTCGTAGAGCAGCCCCACGAACACGAACAGAGCGCCCGTCGATATGCCGTGGTTCAGCATCTGGTAGACCGCGCCATCCAGGCCCATCTGCGTGAACGTGAAAATCCCCAGCACGACAAACCCGAGGTGGCTCACCGAAGAGTACGCCACCAGTTTCTTCATGTTGGGCTGCACCATCGCCACCAGCGCGCCGTAGATAATCCCGACGATCGCCAGCACCACGATCCATGGCGCGCAGGTTCGCGCCGCGCTGGGAAACAGCGGCAGGCAGAAGTGCAGGATTCCGTAAGTGCCCATCTTCAGCATCACCGAAGCCAGCATCACGGAGCCCGCCACCGGGGCTTCCACGTGCGCGTCCGGCAGCCACGTGTGCAGGGGGAAGATCGGGACTTTGATGGCGAACGCCGCGAAAAACGCCAGGAAGAGCAGCATCTGCTCGCCGGGAGCGAACGAAAGCCTGCCGCTCCAGATCATGTCCACGATGGCCGGGTAGCTGAACGTTTGCGCGCGGGTATAGAGGTAGATGATGGCCGCCAGCATCAGCACCGAGCCGGTCATGGTGAACAGAAAAAACTTCACCGCCGCGTAGATGCGCCGCTCGTGGCCCCAGATGCCGATCAGGAAGTACATGGGCACCAGCGAGACTTCCCAGAATACGTAGAACAGAAACAGGTCCTGCGCCAGGAATACGCCCACCAGCCCGAATTCCAGCAGCAGCAGAAACGCGTAGAACTCCTTCACGCGGGCCTGTATTGAGCGCCAGGAGATCAGCACGCAGATGGGCGTCAGGAACGTTGAAAGCAGCACCAGCCACAGGCTCACGCCGTCGGCCGCCACGTGGTAGTGAATGTTGGGCGTGGCGATCCACGGCACGTCCAGGGTGAGTTGCTCGCCCGGCGCGCCGCGGTCGAATACCATCGGCAAGGCCAGCGATGCCGCGAACGTCGCCAGCGCAACGGCGATGGCCCACATCCGGCTGCCCCGCGGTGACGAACGCGGGACCAGCAGCGCGATCAGGAACCCCGCCAGCGGCAGCGCCAGAATGAGGGTCGGCAGGTTCATCGGAGGCCTCCCACGATCCCCATCGCCACGATCAGCACCACCGAGCCGAACAGCACCCACGTGGCGTAACTGCGGATGTTGCCGGATTGCATCAGCCGCAGAATGCTGCCGATATTGCGGGCGCGCGCGCCAACTCCGTTCGCCGCGCCGTCGATCAGCCCCACGTCCACGCCTTTCCAGAGCACCGCGCGCGAGCCGCCCACCAGCGGATTCACCACCGCCGCGCCGTAGATCTCATCCACGAAGTACTTGTTGTAGACCAGCGTGTAGAGGCCCCTCATGCTCGCCGCGAACGATTCCGCCAGGGCCGGCTTGGCCACGTACATCAGCCAGGCCAGCGCGATCCCCATCACGCCCGCCGCAGTGGAGATCGCCATCAGCGCGCGATCCTCCTCCCCGCCCGCGGTCCCGAGAAACTCAGGGACATGGAGGGCGAACCCGCCGCCGATCGAGAGCAGCGCCAGCACGGCCAGCGGAACCAGCATCACGGGCGGCGATTCGTGCGGGTGCTCGTGCCCGCGGTATTCGCCGAAGAACGCCAGGAACATGGCCCGGAAGACGTAGAACGCGGTCATGCCGGCAGTGATCGTGCCCAGCCAGTACATCCAGGGCGCGTAATGGTGCGCCGCCAGCAGAATGGCGTCTTTGCTGAAGAAGCCCGCGAAAGGCGGCACGCCCGCGATGGCCACCGCCGCGCACATCATGGTCCAGAAGGTCCACGGCGTCTTCTTGCGCAGGCCGCCCATATTGCGCAGGTCCTGCTCGCCCGAAAGCGCGTGGATCACGCTGCCCGCCCCCAGGAACAGCAGCGCCTTGAAGAACGCGTGCGTCACCAGGTGGTAAATGCCCGCCGAAAACGCCCCGCAGCCCACGCCCAGGAACATGTATCCAAGCTGCGAAACCGTCGAATAGGCGAACACTTTCTTGATGTCGTTCTGCGCCAGCCCGATGGTTGCGGCGAAGAACGCGGTAGCGATGCCGATGATGGCGACGGTCTCCGCGGCCGCCGGCGCATGCGCGTAGATGGCCCACGACCGCGCCGTCATGTAGACGCCCGCGGTCACCATGGTGGCGGCGTGGATCAGCGCGGAAACCGGCGTGGGGCCCGCCATGGCGTCGGGCAGCCAGACATACAGCGGAAGCTGCGCCGATTTGCCGCACGCGCCCAGCATCAGCAGCAGCCCGATGATGGTAAGCGTCGCCTCCGGCGCCCCAGGAGCCTGCTTGAACACCGTGGCGAAATCGAGCGACCCGAAATTCTTCACCATGTAAAACATGGCTAGCGAAAAGCCGAAGTCGCCGATGCGGTTCACGATGAACGCCTTGTTGCCGGCGTCGGTGGCGAACTTTTTGTCGAAGTAAAAGCCGATCAGCAGGTAGCTGCACAGGCCCACACCCTCCCACCCGACGAACATCACCAGGTAGTTCGAGGCCAGCACCAGCACCAGCATGAAGAACATGAAGAGGTTCAGAAACGCAAAGAACCGGTAGTAGCCCCCTTCATGCGCCATGTAGCCGATGGAATAAACGTGGATCACCGCGCCGACCCCGGTTACCACCAGCAGCATGACGATGGTGAGCCGATCGACGGCCAAATCGCACCCGATATTGACTATGCCGCTCCGGATCCACGTGAAGTAGTGCTCGCTGTAAGCGCCCGCCAGCGGGCTGAGCGCCAAGATAGTCTTCAGTACCCACGCAAACGAAAGCGCCACGCTGCCGATCGCGACGGCATTGACGGCCCCCTTGGAAAACCGGCGGCCGAAGAGGCCGTTGATCAGGAAGCCCGCCAGCGGGAGTACCGGTATGAGCCAGAGTTGCATCTAATTCTTCATCGAATCCACATCATCTATATTCAAAGTCGCGCGGTTCTTGAAAACCGTCAATATGATCGCCAGCCCCACGGCCGCCTCGGCCGCCGCCACCACCATCACGAAGAACGCGAAGAGATGCCCGTTCACCTGCTGGAGCTGGTAGGAAAACGTCACAAAGCTCAGGTTCACGGCGTTCAGCATCAGCTCGATCGACATGAACACCGTGACCACGCTGCGCCGGAACACGAACCCAGCCACGCCCAGCACGAACAGCACCGCGCTCAGCGTAAGAAACCAGGAAATCGGGACCTCCGTCATCTCAGTCGATCTCCTTCCACGCCAGAACGATGGCGCCCACAATGGCGATCAGGATCAGGATGGAAGTCGCCTCAAAGGGCAGCAGGTAGGTGGTGAACAGCGCGCGGCCGATGTCCAGCGGCGTGCCGTGCGTGAAGCCGCCGAAACGCACCGAAACGCCTCGCGGGTAGAGGCGCTCGACGAAATACGCCAGCAGCCCGAGCAGCGCGACGAGCAGCGGCGCGCCCAATAACTGCGCCACCAGCGACCGCCCATGCTTGGACTCCGCCCCCGCGTTCAACAGCATGATCACGAACACGAAGAGCACCATGATGGCGCCCGCGTAAACGATCACCTGCGCGGCCGCGATGAACTCCGCGCCCAGCAGCAGGTAGAGAACCGCCAGCGAGCCCATCACGCCCACCAGCGAGATGGCGCTCGAAATCGGATGCGTCTGCACCACCACGTTGATGGCGCAAACCACGGCGATGATCGCGAAGATCAGAAAGAGAATGACGTCCATTTCAACCAAACCACGCTACCAGAAAGCCGGTCGCCAGCAGGTCCGCAAACGCAACCGGGAAAAGGAACTTCCACGTGAAGCCCATGAGTTGGTCGTAGCGGAGCCGCGGCAGCGTCCCGCGAACCCACATGAAAGTGAACAGCACCGAACCCGTCTTGGCGCAGAACCAGAACAGGGGCAGCAGCCATGCCTGCACCGCCGGCAGCAGGAAAACCGCCGCCATCGCCAGAAACGCCGCGCCAAATACCGGCAGCGTGCGCCGGTCCCGCCGGTGGCCCGGATGCATGCCATGGTAGAGCGCCACTACACCCGCGCCCGCAAAGATCGCCACGGGCACGAGGCTCGATCCGTACCGGGCCGGCCAGGGCGCCACCCAGCCGCCCAGAAACAGCAGAACCGCCATCGAGCTTACCGTGATCATGTTGGCGTATTCGGCCATGAAGAACGATGCGAACTTCATGCTGCTGTACTCCACGTGGAAGCCGGCCACCAGTTCGTTCTCGGCTTCCGGCAGATCGAACGGCACCCGGTTGGTTTCCGCGAAGCCGGCAATCAGAAAAATGAGGAAGCTCAGAATTTGCGGAAACGGTCCGTGCAGCACGTTCCACTCCAGGATGCTGCCCGCCTGTCTCTCCACCAGTTGCCGCAAGATCAGGGTGTTGGAAATCAGCAGCGGCGCGGCGATGGCCAGCGAGAGCGGCAGCTCGTAGCTGATCATCTGCGCCGAGCTGCGCAGCCCGCCCAGCAGGGCGTACTTGTTGTTCGACGACCAGCCCGCCAGCGCGATTCCGTACACCCCCATGGATGAGACCGCCAGCACGAATAGCACCCCGATGTTCAAATCGGTGAGCTGCATAAAGGTCTTGTAGCCCGCCACCTCGATCATGGGACCGAACGGAATCACGGAAATCGAAAACAGCGCCATGGTCATGGCGATGAACGGCGCCGCCAGGTACAGCGGCTTGTTCACGTACGGCGGTATGAGGTCCTCTTTGGTCATCAGTTTGATCACGTCCGCAATCGGCTGCAAAAGACCGTGCGGGCCCACGCGATACGGCCCCGGACGCACCTGGATGTGCGCAATCACCTTCCGCTCCACCCATTGCAGGTAGAGCAGAGTGGCCATCAGGGCCGCGAACACCACCGCGGCCTTGATCAGGCTGATGACGATAAACGAGTCCATTTAGCGGTCCAAACGACTTTCCACGACCGAATTCAGAACCCTGGAATAGCGCCCGAGCGTGCCGGACGCGAACAACCCGTTGTGATCGGAATGCGCCAGATCGGGCCGGCAATCAACAGGGATGCCAGCGTTGCCCGCCTTGCGCACCTCTTCCAACACCGCTTCCGGCGTCCACGAACCGAGCGCGGCCGCCGCGCCCATCTCGCGCGCCAGGAATCCCATGATTTCCAGGTCCGGCTTGGCGCCCATGGTGTTCACCGCGCGCTTCAGGCGCTGCACTTCCCCGGTGACGTTGGTAACCGAGCCGTTCTTTTCGTACGCGCACGCCGCCGGCAGCACCACATCCGCCAACTGCGCCGTCTCAGTCAAAAATAAATCCTGAACCACCATGAAGCCCGCACGTCTGGCCCCCGGCCCCTGGCCCCCGGCCCCTTTCCACGGGTTCGCCCCCACCACCCACAATACGCTCAAATCCGTTTCCAGCATGTCATGAAGCCGCATGCCGCCTTCACCCGGCGTCAGTCCCATGTCCAGCGCGCCGCGCGAGTTCGAGTAGTCCAACAGGCAAATGTACTTCACCGGGATGCCCAGCCGCTCGCCGAACTCCACCAGCTTGCGAATCCCGTCGCCCTTCGCAGAGTCGTCGAACAGGATGACTAGTTCGGACTCGCGCTGGAGCTGGCCGCGCAGGGATTCGTAGTCGCCGCCGCGCACAATGGCGGCGGCGTACTGGTCTTCGCGGACCGGTTTCGGCGTCACCACGTAGATGCGCGCCCGGTGGTGCCGGTAGTTGGCGCGGATTTGATACGAGAGCAGGGGATGTTCCAGCGCCAGGTCCGCGCCGAGGATGAGAAAGGCTTTGCGCTCGTAGAGGTCCGCGACGGTGGCCAGTTGGCCGCTGGCGCCGCTCAGCGCATTGAGCAGTGTCGTTAGGTCGCCGGTGCGGTGATGGTCGATGTGGTTGGTGCGCAGCACCTCGCGCGCGAATTTCTGCAAATAGAAATTCTCTTCGTTGGTGGTGTGGTTGGAGCCGATCACCCCGAAGCTGCCGCCATCCGCCATCGTCTGGTTGAACTTTTCCGCCACCGCCTCCAGCGCTTGCGCCCAGGAGGCCTTTTTCAGCTCGCCGTTCACGCGTATCAACGGCGCTTCGAGCCGCTCCGCATGATCGTAGAAATCGAACCCGTAGCGCCCCTTGATGCACAGGAACTCGCCGTTCATGCCGGAGCGGTCGCGGTTGTTGCCGCGGATGATGCGGTCGTTGCGAACGCCCAGCGTCGTCTTGCATCCATCCGAACAGTGCGCGCAGATGGTTCCCACGTGGGTCATCTCCCACGGCCGCGTCTTGTACCGGTAGGCTCCGCTGGTGAGCGCGCCCACCGGGCAAATGTCGATGCACGCTCCGCACTCGTCGCATTCCAAATGGTCGCCCTTGTTGGGAGCGATCTCCGACGCCACCCCGCGGTTGATCACGCCGAGCGCGTTGACTGCCAGCCCTTCGTTGCAGATGCGCACGCAGCGGAAGCACAGAATGCAGCGCGGCGCGTCGTAGAACACCACCGGCGAAAACTGCTTCTCCGGCGTGTGAACTTTCTCTTCCGTGAAACGGCTCTGGCCCGCGCCGTAGCGGAACGTCATGTCCTGCAATTCGCACTCGCCGCCCTTGTCGCACACCGGGCAATCCAGCGGGTGGTTGGTGAGCAGGAATTCCAGCATGTACTTGCGCGCCGCCGCCACCTGCGCCGTCTCGGTCCTCACCACCATGCCCTCGGAAACGGGAAGCGTGCAGGCCGTCATCAGCTTCGGCATCTTCTCCACTTCCACCAGGCACATGCGGCAGGCGGCTTGCAGCGTCAGGCCCTCGTAATAGCAGAACGACGGGATCTCGATGCCCGCCCGCCTGGCGGCGTCGATCACCAGCGTCCCCGGCGGGGCCTGCACCTCCCGGCCGTCAATCGTGAGTGTTACCAGGTCAGGCATTTAAGTCATCAACCATGCTGCTCTGTACTTGTGGGGCAGGCTTGCAGCCTGCGGGCCGGATTGCATCCGGCCCAGCGCCGGGCCCAGGGGGCACCCCAAAATCGGTGCGCAGGATGGAATCCTGCCCCACAGAGCTTCACTAGATCACCCATCAAACCACCACCATGTGGCCCGCGCTCTCGTAGGGGCAGGGCCGGCCGGCGAGGTGTTCCTCGAATTCGCTCCGGAATTTCTCGACAATCGAGATCGTCGGCATAGCGGCCGCGTCCCCCAGCGGGCAGAACGTGCGCCCCAGCATGTTCCTGGCGATGTCCCCGATCAGGTCGATATCGCCGCGCGTCCCGCCGCTCTCGTGCAACCGCACGAGAATCTTGCGCAGCCAGGTGGTGCCCTCGCGGCACGGAATGCACCAGCCGCAGCTTTCGTGCGCGTAAAACCGCATGATCCGCATGGCGGCCTTCACCATGCAGGTGTCTTCGTCCATGACGATCACGCCGCCCGAACCGAGCATGGTCTTCCTCGCCGCCATGGCGTCGTAGTCCATGGTCAGTCCTTCGCACTCTTCGGCCGTCAGCACCGGGCAGCTCGATCCGCCTGGAATCAGCGCCTTCAATTTCCTGCCGTTGCGAATGCCGCCGCCAACTTCCTCGATCATCTGTTTCACCGGGAAGCCTATCCGCAGCTCGTAGACGCCGGGCTTGTTGACGTGGCCCGTGAGGCAGGTCATCTTGGTTCCGCCGGCCCTCGGTACGCCCAGCGCCGCGAACGCCGCGCCGCCGTCGCGCAGAATCGCCGGCACCGCGCAGAACGTCTCCACGTTGCTCAGCACGGTGGGACACTGAAACGCGCCCACCACCGCCGGAAACGGCGGCCGGATGCGTGGAATCCCGCGCATGCCCTCGAGCGATTCCAGCAGCGCCGATTCCTCGCCACACTCGTAGGCCCCCGCGCCGGTGTGCGTGTAGAGTTCGAAATCGAACCCCGTGCCTTGTACGTTCTTCCCCAGCCAGCCGTTGGCGTACGCCTCGGCGATGGCCTTGTCCATGATCTCAATCAGGTAGCGGTATTCGCCGCGGACGTAAATGTAGCCGGCGTGCGCCCCCACCGCCAGGCCCGCGATCAGCACGCCTTCGATCAACTGGTGCGGATCGTTTTCCATCAGCACGCGATCCTTGCACGTGCCCGGCTCGCTCTCGTCGGCGTTCACCACGATGTATTTCGGCTTGGGCGAAGTGCGCGGCACAAAGCCCCACTTCATCCCCGCCGGGAAGCCCGCCCCGCCGCGCCCGCGCAGGTTCGAAATCTTGACTTCCTCGATGATCTCCTCCGGCTTCATCCCCGCGGCCTTCAGAAACCCCTGGTAGCCGTCCGTGGCGAGATACGTCTCGAGCGAAGCCGAGTTCGGCAAACCGAAGCGGCGCGAAAGCACCCTGGTCTCGAGCGGGCTGGGTTCGTTGTACAGCATTCCTTACGGCTTCTTCCTCAAGCTGTCCAGAAGCTGGTCCAGTTTCTCGGGCGTCACGAAATGATGAAAATCGTAGTTCACCTGAATAGCCGGCGCCCACGAGCAGGCTCCGATGCACTCCACTTCTTCGATGGAAATCTGCCCGTCCCCGGTCGTTTCCTTGTGCCCGATCCCCAGCTTCTTGCAGGCGTGCTCCCAAAGCTTGTCGCCGTCGTGGAGCAGGCAACTGATATTGGTGCAGATCTGCACGTGGTACTTCCCCAGCGGCTGGCGGTGCAGCATGGAGTAATACGAAAGCACCTCGTTCACCTGGAGCGCGGTCACGCCCACGCGCCTGGCCACCTCCTCGATCAACTCGTCGGAGATGTGGCCCACTTCATCCTGCGCGTAAAGCAGCATCGGAACCATCGCCGCGCGCTGCCGTCCCTCGGGATAGCTCTTCAGAAGCCTCTCGAACCGGGCCTCGAGTTGTGGAGAGAACGTCATCAGCGGTCTGTATCCCCCAGTACAAAATCCATGCTGCCGATGGCGGCAATCACGTTCGCGATCAAAGTGCCTTGCACCATTTTAGGCACGGCTTGCAGGTTGCCAAAACTGGGTGTCCGCATGTGCACGCGGTAGGGCTTGGCCGTCCCGTCGCTCACCACGTAAAAGCCCAGCTCCCCGCGCGGCGATTCAATCGCCTGGTAGACTTCTCCCTCCGGCACCCGGAAACCCTCGGTCACGATCTTGAAGTGATAGATCAGCGCCTCCATCTGGGTCTTCATCTTTTCACGATC
>Ga0116123_1001840_pt1 | contig 11186 bp, 10 predicted proteins | sample June2015DPH_13_1_3_FD_89727 | JGI IMG/M metagenome (GOLD analysis project Ga0116123, IMG submission 89727) | Peatland microbial communities from SPRUCE experiment site at the Marcell Experimental Forest, Minnesota, USA - June2015DPH_13_100 | ecosystem: Environmental > Terrestrial > Soil >... | reverse complement strand
GAACTCAGGGATGCCTTGCTTTTTGCCAAGACCATCAACAGGGGTGAGGCCCGGCGGCGGCAACTTCAGTATATTGGAGTCCTGATGCGCGAGGCCGATCCGGGACCCATTCAGAAGGCTTTGGATACCATCAGGAGGGGACAGTTGCTGAATGCAAACGAATAAGAGCTTGAACGATTGCGGGATGAACCGGCAGGGGGAGGCGATGGGCCCCTGGAGGAAAATCCTGAGCCGATTCCGTGATGCCTAGCGCCTGACAGCTCCCGTTTACCCCTGATTTTCAATCCTGCCGCGGATGGCCAGTGCCGTCCGAAGATGCTCGCGCAGGGCAGGGATGGTCTGCCGGGCGTAGTTTCTAAGATCGGGATCGGTGGCCTCATTGGCCATATGTTCTAATAACCTAACGTTATCCTTGTAATCCATGATCACCTGATTCATATATTCGCGGTCAAAGTCCCGGCCCTGCATTTCTGAAAGACGCACGAGCGACTCCCGCTCTCCCCTGTCCATATCCGTGTGGACTACACTGTCACTGTTCTTCGCTATCGCCAGAAGTTGGTCGCCGGCAAAATTATTGTACTTTGCCACCATCTGGCCGAATTGCTTGACCTCGGCGTTCGCTGCCTGCTCCGCGGCCTTCTCGCCAAGCGCGACTTCCAGCTTGTAGCCCTCTTCGGCTTTCCTTACAAAATCCTTGTCGCATGTTTGTCTGACAGGGGCTACAAATCCAAACGCTGTCATGTCGGGTTGTCCGGCGCCTTCACAGTCCCCTTCCCTGGCCTCGGCGGCGCCAAATCCGAACGTGATCGCAACGGCCATCACGAGGAATAACAAGGGTTTCAAACTCCGTGTGGTCATTTCTTTTCTCCTTTACTACATCTTTGTAAAAATATTCTAAGCATTGCAGGAGCAAACACTAAGAAGGTTGCTCTGAATGCGAGGCCGCCCTTCGGGAAGGGGGGTAACCGCAGAGGCGGAAATGCTTGGACTGTGATTCTCAGCCAACGGTCAATGCATTTTTAGATAGGAGGACTGATCGGCAAAAATCTTTACAGGCCGCCATCCATTGGAGCCAGACGAAACACCTGCCCCCCCGGTGCCTGAAAGTAGAACCTGGAGGTGTCCTCGAATTCCACTTCACGAACCCCAAATTCGAGCAACTTTTCCTTGAGTGCCTCGGGATCGTCAGTCTTTATTCCCATCCAGGTAGCCAACAGATGGTCAGTTTCCGACAACACATCGACGCTGAAGAAAAGACCGAGAACGAAGCCACCCCGGAATTCATAAAGGTCAAGATCTGCATAAGGTTGGCCCGTGAGTTTCTTGCAGCCCAGTATATCAACGTAAAATTGTCTCGCCTTTTCTCGAAGACTATGCGGCAGGTGCATTTTCAAATGGTTTCCGATAGTGATCATTTTGCCTTCTCCAGAGATTGTTGGCATTTCATACTTCAACATAACGAATAGCAAAACTCATCTGGATCTAATCAATTCTTAGATATGTCGAAAAAAAATGAGCCTAACCTCCATGCAATCGGAAATTCCATCACCATTTTTGTAACCTGAGAAATGGCGATCTTCCTTTCGTCTTTCCGGCCCAATGGAGACCATGGCAGGGGTATTGCCCAAAAAGGTATATCGTGATATAAACAAAATACACGTGACCACAGGGGCATGCCTGTGGTTTTTTATTTTTCAGCAGGGAGTCAATCAAGCATGATCAGTGCATCGAACGTAGCCCTCTCTTATGGCAAGAGAGTCATATTCAAAGACGTCAACATAAAGTTCACCCCGGGGAACTGCTATGGGCTCATCGGCGCCAATGGTTCCGGCAAATCGACCTTTCTCAGAATTCTTTCCGGCGAGATGGAACCGGACAAGGGCGAAATCATCGTCGGCGCCAGGGAGCGAGTGGCGGTTCTTAGCCAGGACCAGTTCGGATTCGACGAGGAAACGGTTTTTAACACCGTTATCATGGGACATGCACGGCTGTACGAAATCATGGTAGAGCGGGAGGCGATCTACGCAAAGGCGGATTTTTCCGAAGAGGATGGCATTCGCTCCTCGGAACTGGAGGGAGAGTTCGCCGAGATGAACGGCTACGAGGCGGAGTCTGAGGCCGCGGTGCTTCTCAACGGTCTTGGCATACCTGAAGAGAAGCGCTCAATAAAAATGAAGGAACTGGAGGCGGGCGATAAGGTGCGGGTGTTGCTGGCCCAGGCCCTGTTCGGTAACCCGGATGTGCTGTTGCTCGATGAGCCGACCAACCACCTGGACCTGAAGTCCATCACATGGCTTGAGGAGTATCTCTTCCGCTTTCCCAATACGGTCATCGTCGTTTCCCATGATCGGCACTTCCTAAACCAGGTCTGTACTCATGTGGCTGATATCGACTTCGGCAAGATACAGCTCTACGTCGGCAATTACGACTTCTGGTATCAGGCGAGCCAAATGACGCTTAAGCAGAAGCAGGATGAGACTCGTAAAATCACTGAAAAAGCCAACGATCTGAAGGAATTTATCCAGCGTTTCAGTTCCAACGCCTCAAAGGCGAGGCAGGCCACTTCGCGCAAAAAGCTGCTGGAAAAGTTGACGCTCGATGATATGCCGGTCTCTTCAAGGAAGTATCCGCACGTCGCGTTCAAGCCCGAGCGTCCCTGCGGCGATATTATTCTGGAAATAACGGGCCTGTCCAAGGCCGTTGATGGATTGTCCGTGTTGAACGACCTTACCCTTACGGTACGCAAGGGGGACAAGATCGCCTTTGTCGGCGGCAACAGCCTCGCCAAGACGACGCTGTTCCAGATTTTGGCCGGGGAACTGGAGCCGGACAGCGGCAGTTTCCGCTGGGGCGTCACCATCACCCGCTCCTATTTCCCTAAAGAAAACAGCGCCTACTTCGATAACGACTTGAACCTTGTCGAATGGCTGGGTCAATTTTCTCCCCCCTCTGAGGGAGAGCGCTTCGCCAGAGGGTTCCTCGGCAGGATGCTGTTTTCCGGGGATGAGGCGATGAAGAAGACCAGTGTCCTCTCCGGAGGGGAGCGGGTCCGCTGCATGCTCTCCAGGATGATGCTGGTTGGCGCCAATGCCCTCATCATGGATGAGCCGACCAATCACCTGGATCTGGAATCGATCACTGCCCTGAACAACGGGCTCACCGCCTTCACGGAGGTGGTGTTGTTTTCCTCCCACGACCATGAATTCATTTCCACTGTGGCCAACAGGATAGTCGAGATCACCCCTGGCGGGATCATCGATCGGTTGATGGGGTTTGAAGAATACCTGAATGATGGGGAGGTAGTGGGGTTCAGGGACGAATTGTGCCAAGGCCACTACGACCTCAACCTTTGATGGTGCTGCAAACCAGGATCGTCCTAAGTCCGATTCAGTCTGTGCCCCTCTTCCTCTTCTCCGCTGCTACAGTTGCAGGAACAGTTCACTGTTGCAGGCAGGACAGCAGCTTTTGGTCGTAGAAAACCCGCACTTGGCGCAGGTTTTCTCGGCTTCCGGCAGTGCGGGATTTCTCTTGGCGCAAACTCGGCAATAAGAAATGTCCGGTTCGTTGGCTGCCTTGCACTTGGGACAAGTCCATTGTTCCTTGGTTTCGTCCATGGATTAATCTCCTTCTTCTTTGGGCGTCCATCCCAGTCACGCAAAGTCGATTACCAATCCAATATAAGAAAAGCCCGAATAACGCGCAATGGGCACCCCACTCTGCGACCGCCCCACCGCCCCCAGTCACTAAGGGGGTAGGATCCTTGCCCAGTCTTCAGCTTGCCGTCCAGTGAACCGTGAACCACAACCGCGCGTATTCGTTTTGAAGGGGGCATTCTCGCTTTACCGCCGATAAGCCTGTCGGTTCCGGAAAGTGACAGCAAGGTAATGTGCAGAAAGTTCTGCAAAAGAGAATGACTTAAAGAAATGGTCATGGCATAGGGTTTGTCGCCAAACAAATCCCACCCAAGAAGGGAGCAATGCCATGACCAAGAATGAGTTTAGTGGAGAGCTGTATTCTGCTTTAGTTTTATCTTGAACGCAAAGCAGAGTTTGCCTGATCGGTCCGGCATTATTTTCTCGCGGCAAGTTCGGGTTTGGAATATATATCAGGACAACTATCTTCTTAGGTGGACAATCGACAATATTCTCCCAATTATGGACAGAACACTGGATGCTGTCCAATTCCACGATCATTTGCTCATGGCCGGACCATATTTATATTCAGTCAGTCTTTTGCGGACAATTTCCAGCTCCTCATCAATGAATAGCGGGTGAAAATCAGGATTATCGTGGATCAGCGCCTCAACTGTGAGATCGAGGCGACCACGTAAATAAAGTGCGGTGTACCCCTCCGAAACAGTGGGAGAGTGGATCAAGAGTCGGGCTGTTTCAAAGCCACCATGTCGCTCAAGCATCTGGAGAAATCGCGTTGCATTATAGTTTGCCTCATGATAAGCCCTGCGATAAATATTCTGCATCTCCATGTCAAAGCGCTTTCTCACACTCTCTGCCATAACTGACTCCTGCACGTCCCCAGTCATGAGGTTTCCTAATCTGAATGGACACATACGGAAAATTGTCCATTTTTATTCTTGTCGCTCAAGAGGCAATCGTACCGATAATGCTAGAAGTAGAAGCGAATACAACTGCCCATGCAGTCCAGAATGAAGCTCTCTTGGTAAGTTCGGCTGATTTTTGATGGGCCTCCATTATCCCGCAAAGCCAGTCCGCATGTGATGCCTGCATTTCTTTAGGCTCCACGTACCCGAACTTTTCCCATAATGGTACAAGCTCCACTTTACTGGCTTTCCACCAAAGGAAGGCGGCATACAACCCCACGAAAGCCGCTATTATTGCAAAGGTGATGCTCAGTGTTCTCATGACTTCCTATGAGGTAACAATTTACAGCACCACCACTTACCGTTAGACGACTCCTACAAGCCCTAATCTCGGCCTTTCGGCTTCCATTCCCTTGCTAGGCGCTGGGCCTCGGCGACTCTGGCGTGCATCAAGGGAACGGCAAAGCAGGTGAACCCGATGCTGAAAGCATATTACAGTTACATTCCGGTTTCGCAAGAATATTTTGGAGCAGTGGGTCATTAGCTTTAGCAGTCATCCAGTAATTATCTTCTCCACAATAGGATTTTGCCAAAGGCCTTCGTTATGCGGTTTTTCTTCTGCCATCCTCTTAACTTCTCAGCAAGCCACGCAGTTCGTCTAGCGTGAGGGTATGATCTCCACGGTGTATCATGCGATGGCAGTTGCCACAGATCAAAGAAATATCTTCAACCCTCGTCTGAGTGCCCGGCCTCAGGCTGGCAATTGGCTGTTTGTGGTGTGCCTCAATGAATCCATCTCCATGCTTACCGTACGTTTCAATAAAACTGAATCCGCAAACTTCGCATTTTAACAGTGGATCACGTTTTTGTGCGAGTTCCTTGGCCTTGAGAATCACTACCTGGCTTCGTTCACGAGTAAGGTGGAGACGACGTTTTTCTGCACCTTCGGGGAAGGACAAAACTTCTTCAATGTTTTCGGGCTCTACTTCAGGCCTTGGTGGAGAAGGGCCATACCAACAGATGCCTGCAACGATCCACATCGGCTCGCTCTCCGGCCAGTATCGCTGAAACGTCTTAGTTCTTGAAATATCGACTGCGAACCCTCCAGCCCAGGTGAGTCTTTTGCCATAATGCCCTTCACCAGAGGGTGGATAGGGATAACCAAAGGCTTCAGCAAATCTATTCCATCGCGACTGACGGAAGTCTACGAAACGACTGGGATAAATAGAAGTGAGGATGATACTGCACAACAATGCTGCTCCTGCCGAATCTGCCGAGCCTGATGGCGTGGAGTATCCGAGATCGACAGCCTCGGCTACAAAGTCATCGATTCTCTGAATTGCTTCTGTCTCGCCCTCTGGAAATTCACTGATGAGGCCAGCGATAGCCGTCCCGGCCAGATCGCTTTTATTAACGAAATGTCCGAATCGAATCAGGTCATAGCGCCCGCCAAGTGCCCAGCAGTCACGCATCGCTTTATTAAATGCATCAAGTTGAAGAACCGGCGCGGAAAGAACCGATTTAAGTTTAGGGTAATAATTCAGCCTGTTATGTATCTCATCCGCTGCTACACTTATGGCTACTTGGTCAAGCGACATTCCCCAATCCTCAGCCAACTGCCTGAGCCATTTATCGAGAGCTTTATCCAGATTTTGATCCACGTGTATCTCCATCGTATAGAAGTGCCTAATACAACATTCGTATCACTGTAATACTCTCACCGTCAAAGGATAGATGAGATGATTCCTTATGTCCATCCGGTTTACACCGCAGAATCCCACAAGAAAGTGGAATCCTGAAGGGCTTGGAGCGGAGAAGGTAGCGACCGGAATGACTGTCTGTCAGGATCAGACTCGCATGGCCAGGGAGAAGCGGAGCCGCCTATAATCGAGCCCTTAATTAAACTTCTGCACCGGAGTGACAAGGTATTGCAAACCCCAAAATTGCACCTGTCTTCTGCGATCATGCGGGCGGCGTGAAACTTCAGATGTTGGTTCATCCTTCCAAGATTCTCTCATTTTTCCAAGAAAAGCTAAAAATTATCCTTTCTGGAACTTACTTGCCTGGGGATTTTGAGATATAGACCATTTTCCGGTGGCAGCATCTATTCTTGCGAGCACCTCCGAGCAAAAATCTCCCAGAAAGGGGAATGGGGTAATCAAAAAAATCCAACTCGCCGATTTTTAAAAAATATGGAGAAACGCTCGGATCAAAGGAGTCCAGCATGGCAAAGCGGAATGGATCAATCCTGGATGACCTTGCCCTACTTGCCTGGTGGGTGAACGTTGTCCTTGCGGTCATTGTTTACCTCTCTCTGAAGTACTGGATGCCCGCAATCAAATTTCAAAACCCCTTTTATGCTGGAACGGCAAAGGCAGCCCCCGGACTTGCTCCCTTTCTTCCTGGAATTATCCTGCTCCCCGCTGCCATATCAGCCTTCAATTCCTGGCGCAAAGGGCAATTACTTGAAAAACAGAAGAGCATCGGGAGCATCAAGTCCATTACCTGGCTGGAATTTGAGGAGTTGGTCGGTGAAGCTTATCGGAGACAAGGCTACCGCGTGACAGAAACTGGTGGAGGCGGAGCCGATGGCGGAGTTGACTTGATATTGAGGAAAAACGGCGAGCATCTTCTCGTTCAGTGTAAGAACTGGAGAATGGATAAAGTCGGAGTCAAAGTAGTACGGGAACTCTACGGGGTAGTTGCCGCCGAAGGCGCAACGGGTGGAGTCGTTATCTGTTCTGGCACTTTCACCCAAGAGGCCCGCGATTTTGCCAGAGGAAGACCTATGGAGTTAATTGAGGGAACCGCTTTGGCTCGGATGGTGGAGGAGCTAAAGAAAAAACCATCTTCAGTCAACGTCAACCCTATTCTCGCTGACTCTCAGCCAACGGTCAATAACTGTCCCCTCTGCGGCAGTGAGATGGTGTTAAGAACCGCCAAGAAAGGGCCGAAAGCCGGAGAAAATTTCTGGGGCTGTTCAGCGTTTCCGAAATGTCGAGGCAAAAAGCCTCACTATGTCTAAAATGAGAATTGTAGAAGAGTTTCCTACCGAGTACATGCCGGTCACCCCCTGCTCCGGAAGCTGCCAAATTGGAGAAACATTCTCATTTTGTCAGAGGAATAACAGCTCGCCAAGTTCTAGGGTCAATCCCAACCTGGACTTTCTTGCTTTCCTTTTCCCCTTGATAATGACGGTATTGTTCAGGATTCACAGGCGGGCCGGAGTATTTTTCCGGTTTCCATTGGGGTCCCTGTCCTTTGCGTAACGGCTCCCCATAATGGGGCCCTTGGGTGCCGAAACAAGGCGCAATAAAAACGCGCCTCTCACCTTCTCGCTTCAAGTTCACCGATTCTCCACAGAAGCGACATGAACCTGTAAAGAAATCTCAATAAAAGTTAGTCACAGCTTTTCCGCGGCCCGTCCCATCGGCGGCCGCGTGTTCCCCGGTGGTTGGCGTGCGCTCAAGGCCCTGCCAAAGGACAATACGCCGGCAGCGCTGATTACATCGTGACGGTGCGGCTGATGAACGGCAGGCCCTTCTGTCGAGGAGTTTGTCCGCACGCTGCGGACTGCAAAACGGCACTTTGCTTGAAAGCTTTTTCAGACCAAGGATAGAGAACGAATTTATGGGGCAGGAACAAGAATTTGAAAGGATAAAAAAAGTCTTCCGGAGGCGAATGAGTTGGTTCCTGTGGCCATTTATATCCCTGACTGCATTGACAGCAATAATTTCCGGTGTATTACCCAACGTCTACAAGTCAACTGCAACCGTGCTCATCATGAACCAGCAGATACCGTCGGCCCTGGTGCCTTCAACCGTCACCACATATGCGCAGGAGCGGATTCAGGCCATAACTCAGGAAGTGACATCGCGTTCGAAAATCCTGAAACTGACTGAAAAGTATAATCTTCTTCCCGATAAAGCCAGGAAGCTCACCACCGAAGAATTAGTAGACGAAATCCGCAAGCGAATTTCATTTCAGACGATCAATGCGGAAATCAACAAGGAGAGCCAGAGCCAGCCGGTGCTTCTAACCATTGCCTTTTCCATATCCTACGAGGATGAGGACCCGAAGAAGGCCCAGGCTGTGACAAACGAGATAGTTTCCTTTTACCTCGAAAAGAACCTTGAGTCGCGGGAGAAGGTCGCTCGAGGCACCACGGAATTTTTGACCGAGCAGCTCAAGCAGGAAAAAATGCGGATGGATGACCTGCAGAGCAGGCTCGCGGTTTTCCAGAATGAGCATCTGGAGGAACTCCCGGAATATTCCGCACTTAACATGCAGAAGCTGGAAAGGCAAAGTCTGCGTATCAGCGACGTCGACATGCAGATTCGTTCACTCGAAGAACAGCGCTCGATTCTTAAGGGGAACCAGGCAATGTTGGACCCCTATTCAAGCAGCGCCAACTCCAAAGTGATTACACAATCGGAACGGTTGCAGCAGGTCCAGTTGGAACGCGCTCAGGCATTGTCGAAGTATTCCCCCAGCCATCCCGCCGTTAAAGCAAAAGACCAGGAGATCACTCTTTTGGAATCGGAAGGTAAAGGGGGATTGGGATACGATCAGATGACGGACAATCTCAGGGCCGCCGAAACCAGATTGGCCAACCTTAAATCCACCTACACAGACAAACATCCTGAGGTACAGAGCACCGAACGGGAAATAAAGAGGATTAAGGGCCGGTTGGCCGAGTTGCAAAATGACCGGCATGCAGGTTCGAAGATCACTCCGGCCCCGACCAGCCCGGCCTATATCACCCTCCAGTCAGAGCTGGAGAAGCTTTCTGTTTCCATTTCATCTCTTCAGGCCGAAAAAAAGCGACTGGAAAAGGATACTAAAGATCTTTTGGAGAGGCTGCACTCCATGCCGCAGGTCGCAAAGCAGTTTACCGAGATGGATACGGAATACCAATCCGCAAAGCTCAACTACACCACGATAGAGCAAAAGCTGTTGGCCGCAAAAGTTTCCCAGGGGATGGAAGAAGAAAAGAAGGGGGAATCCTTTCAGGTTGTTGAGCCGGCATTTCTGCCGGAAAAACCGGCTAAACCCAACCGGATCGCCATAATACTGGCCGGGGCCGTCCTGGCGTTGGGGCTGTCGGTTGGAACGGCCGCTGCGCGAGAATTTTCGGATAAGAGAATCCACGATCTGGAAACCCTTCGAAGAATCAGCAAGTTCCCCGTTATCTCGATCATTCCGGCAATAATAACCGAGGCGGACGCAGCCGCCATACGGAATCGAAAGATGATCGCCGGGGTGGCGGGCATATGTGGCTTCATCGGCATCGTGCTGGCCGTCCACCTTTTCGTAATGGATCTGGACATCGTTTATGCAAAGCTGGGCCATCTGGTTCAAAAGAGAATCCCGTGATGTCCGGCAAATTCGAGTGAAGGATGGATATGCAATGGCTTAGGCGAATTATCAAGGGGCGGAACGGAGCAGAACAATGCGCCTGTGAAAGGATGACCCCGAAGTTTTCACAACCAGGAGTTTCAGGCCCCGTTTATTCCAGGACAAAAGTGATCCCGGTCCCCCATGGGGCTTTGTCGAAGAACAGAGTCGTACTCGATGAAGACAACCAGGTTGCCGAGCAGTTCAAAATATTGAGGACGCAGCTTTTCAACCGGACCCGGCCCCAAGGCTGGTCCACCATTCAGATCACAGGGTTCGATGCGGGTGAAGGGAAGAGTCTTATCGCAACGAATCTGGCTATCAGCATAGCCAGAGATTCGAGGCAGACGACCCTGCTCGTAGACCTCGATTTCAGAAATCCCTCCATTCATACCCTTCTCGGTCTGGGAGCGGAAGTGCCCGGTCTGACATCTTTCTTCGCCGGGGAAACCGGGCTTGAAGAGATTCTTATAAATCCCGGAATCGAAAAACTCACGGTCCTTCCGGCCGGGGGCAGGGTCCTGCAGGCTCCGGAACTGATCGGCTCTCCCAAAATGGAAGCCTTGGTCAGGGAACTCAAAGAACGCTATAAGGATCGCTATATCATATTCGATACACCTCACATGAACGGTTTTCCCGATGCGCTCGTCTTCTCGGAGTATGTGGATTCCATAATCCTGGTGGCAAGGGCCGGCTACACCTCCCGGATCAGCGTAGAGAATACCATGGACATGGTTCCACATGAAAAAGTTCTCGGCATGGTCTTCAACGATGTCAGGTCAAAGGATTTAAACGGCGAATACGCACCGCGATAAACAAGCATCTTTGCCAGGCTCGTCCGTCAAGCTCTGACATCCGGGCCCGGATATGGAGGCTCTATATGGATATGAAGGCCCGTATACTTACTATTCTTATTTGTCTTCCTCTCCTGCTTTATGTTTACGGATGCGGCAGCAAGGAGGAAAAGGCCGCAAGGTTTGTTGCCAGGGGGGACCGGCTCATCGAAAACGGCGATACGGTGCGGGCCATCCTTCAGTACAAGAACGCTCTGCAGCTCGATCCGAAAAGTACGGGCGCTTACCTTGCTCTGGGGAAGGCTTTCCTTGCCAGCAAAGAATATCTTCAAGCCTATCGCACCCTAAGCACGGCCCTGGAGCGGAATCCCAATCTGGATGAAGCGAGGCTGGAGGTTGCCGCGCTTCTTTGCGGCGGCCAACCGGAGAAGGCCCTG
>Ga0116123_1001826_pt1 | contig 11253 bp, 8 predicted proteins | sample June2015DPH_13_1_3_FD_89727 | JGI IMG/M metagenome (GOLD analysis project Ga0116123, IMG submission 89727) | Peatland microbial communities from SPRUCE experiment site at the Marcell Experimental Forest, Minnesota, USA - June2015DPH_13_100 | ecosystem: Environmental > Terrestrial > Soil >... | reverse complement strand
CTGCCGCGATCGAATCATCTGCGCGCCCCGTGGCCAAGTACAACTGGGCAAGGGCCTGGCGGGGTTCCGGGAGATCCGGGTTCGGCTTCAGCGCGGTTTCGAAGTAGTGGATGGCCTCGTCGAGCCGATGTAATGAGGCGGCCATTCCACCGGCCAATACATTTGCCTCGATGTTCTGCGGGTTCGTCTTGAGAACTTCTGCGACTTGGGTGAGGGCGTCCTGGGCCTTCCCCTGGGTGAACAGGACTCTGGCCATGTTCAGGCGCGCCGCAGAAAAAGACGGGCTGATCTCCAGGGCTTTTTGGAATTCCGCCTCGGCCTCCTTATACTCCCGCTTGGCCAGATGGGCGACACCCAGAGCGTTATGGGCCGAGGGGTCGCCCGGTGTCTTGGCTGCCGCCTCCCGCCCTTTGGCCAGGAGTGCATCGGTGGAGATCCTGCCGTCCTTGGCTCCTTCCAGGGCAGCCACCTCCAGAGCCAGCCCTGGCAGGTTGGGGTTCAACTGCTCGGCCTTCTGGTACTCGGCCTGCGCCTCCTTCGGCTTGGTCTGGCCGAGCAATGCACGCGCGAGCTGGAGGTGGGCGAGGGCGGAGTCCGGGGCCATCGTGACCGCCTTCTGGAAAGCGGCGAGCGCATCCGCCGGCTGTCGTTTTGCCGCGTACGCCTGGCCCAGGACGAAATAGGCCGGCGCGTTCTTGGGATTGGCGGCGATCAGTGCCTTCGCCTTCCCAATCCCCTCGTCGTATCGCCCCGTCCGCACCTCGAGTTCGGCGAGGCGAACCTGGAGGATCTCCAGGTTCGGGTGGCCCCTGAGCGCAGCCTCCACCTTTTCGATGGCGGGGCCAAATCTGCCTTGCGAAGAGTAAAGCGAGGCGAGGCTCGTCAACGCTCCCAGGTCCTGGGGGTCAATGGCGAGGACGTCCCGGAAACCCGCTTCCGCCTCGTCGCGGCGGTTGTCGCGCAGGGCCAGGAGAGCGAGGTTTCGCCTGGCCGGGATGTAGCCTTGGTCCGCCTCGATGGCCTGGTTCAACTGGGTCCGCGCATCGGCCAGCCGATTGGCCGCGATCAGGGCCACCGCCAGCGTGTTATGAACCTCGGCGCTCTTGGGCAGAGCCTGGAGGGCCGCCTGGGCTTCCTCGAGGGCCTTCGCCGCCTCCCCCCTGGCGAGTAAGGACTGGACCAGGGCCAGCCTGGCCATGGGCTGCGTGGGGTCGACGGCGATGGCCTGGCGGTACTGGGCGATGGCCTCGGCCAGCTTCCCTTGAAGCTCATACGCCCGCGCCATGTTCAGGTGCGCCGGGACGGAATGCGGGTCAACCTCCAGGCCCTTCTCGAAGGAGCTGAGGGCGCGCCCGTAGTCCTGGGCCGCCATGTATCCGACCCCGGCCAGCTCGTACGCCCGGATGTTCTTGGGATCCAGCGTCATGGCCTCCTCGGCCTCGCGGAGCGCGTCGTCAGGTCTGCCGATCCGGAGCAGAGCCGAGGCGAGTTCCAGATGAATTCCCGGGACCTTTGGGGCCTTCTGCCGTGCCGCCTCGAGTTCGGCAATCGCCGCTTTGAAATTCCCCGTCCCCGCATAGGCCTGGCCGAGTCGGTATCGCACGACCGGGGCATCGGGGAGAAGTTTTGCCGCTTCCTGCAGGGGGCCCAGGGCGCTTCCCGGCTTGTTCAGGGCGAGGTAGGCCTCGCCCATCAGGAAGTGTCCCTGCGCCAGGCTTGGAAAGAGCTTGGTCACCGGGCTCAGGAGGCTTACGGCCTTATCGAACTGGCCCGTGAGATTGTACAGACCGGCCAGCGGGATCGCGACCCGGACGTCCGGTACCCGCGCGCCGGCGACCGCCTCGAGTTGCCTTATCCCTTCGTCGTACTTCCGTTGGCCTCGGTACAGAGCGGCCAAGCTCACCCGCGCCGGAATGCTGCCCGGCCGGATCTGGATGGCCGTCAGGAAAGCCTTCTCCGCCTCGTCCTGGTGGCCCGCAGCCGCGGCGAGGACACCCAGGGCCAGGTACGGCTCGACATACTTGGGATCCAGCTCGATGGCCTTCCGGAAGGCTTGGTCTGCCTCTTGAGACTTGTGCTCGGCCGCCGAGAGCGTCCCCAGGGCGTAATGGGTCACGGCGAGTCGCGGGTCCAACTCCAGCGCCCGCTGCAATCGTACCCGGGCCGCTGCGAACTCTTGGCGCAGGATCAGGGCCCGACCTGCCAGGGCGTGGGCCCGGGCGCTCTGGATGTCCCGGCCTATCACAGCGTTGGCCAGATCGAGGGCCTCTTTGACCAGCCCGACCTCCAGATCCAGAGCGGCGAGATCGAGCTGCGCTTGTGTATGGGCCGATTGGATCTCCAGGGTCTTCTGGTACTCCCACCGCGCCTCATACAGCCAGCCTTTCCGTTCGTAGCTCACGGCGAGGCGGTAATGGCCGTCCGCAAATTTGGGATCGGCTTGGAGGGCATTCTTGAACTCGATAATGGCTTCGTCCACCTTCTCTTGCGAGAGATACTGCTCACCGCGCGAAAAATGCTGCTGCTTTGTTGCCTCAGGGTCTTGGCTGCACCCGAGTAGCGCCAGAGCCAAGCAGCCGAGGAGAGCCACGAGTCGGACAGACCAAGGGTATTTTTCATGGACCACAGCGAGCCTCCTAGATGCGCAAGATTTGCATAGCTCCAATTTTGTTATCTCGGTTCTCTCAGCCAGGGGCATGACGACCATTTTCGCGCGAGGCTTGGCCCGTCCGTGGCGCCCCCGCGGATCTCCCTCAGGCCAGGGGCGTGATCAGCCCAGTCCGGAGTGAAACTTAGGTCTCTCCAGGTCACTGGGCTTTTTGCCCGAGATCGCAGGACTGTTTTACCTACCACCCGATTCCTGTGAGAACATTCGAGACTAGGCCTTACCGCATAACGTGCAACCGGAAGGCCAGGATCAGGGAGGGCAGGTTTCATGCAGTGTCCGGCTATGCAGTTGACTCTCGTGACCTCAGGCTATGAGACCTCAATCGAGTGCCTACCCCAAGATGCTGTGGTTGGGAGACTGAACTGCATAGGCCCAATGCCTTGTTGTAAGGAGCAGGGAATGGAGAAGGAATCTGATTGACAACGGTCAGGGGTCTGGTAGACAGGAAGCCGGTCCGTGGCGCCCCGGCCGGCAGAAATCTTCTGCGCCATTCAAGACCCCAAACATTGCCGTTACACCGCAACACACGCGAAGCACGCAAAGAAAGGCCCGCGGATTCCAAGAGGTTCCGGAATCACCTGGCCTGAGCCGACCGGACGATTCCCCTCTCTGCTCCGCGGCGAGATCCTCAGGTCCTGGCTCTCTTCGCGGTCTTTCCGAGCCTGGCGGTGAAATATAATATTTGGATCGGGCTATGCCCTTGACTCTCGTGACCCCAGGCTATGAGACCTCAATCGAGTGCCTACCCCAAGATGCTGTGGCTGGGAGACTGAACTGCATAGGCGCATATTTGGATTCAAGCGAGGCCCCCTTGCTTAATCGGCCCAAGCTTTTCAAGAAGTTTCCTTCGCTGCCTGCCTTTTTGGAGAAGGGTTTTTTGACCCCCCGATCGCACGCATTGCCAGGGAATGGACCGCAGGTTCTGTTGCGGAAGCCGATTTTCAAGGCATGGCGATTGCAAAGATGCCCATAGCCACGAGGCCTTGTCCGCAAGAGTTACAGGAGGGGGCGGGAGGAACGATGCCCAAGGGTCGCGTTCTCATAGTGGATGATGAAGTTGGCCAACAGGAGATTCTCTGCCACTACCTCCAACCATTGCCCGTAGACGTCCTGGTGGCGGAGGGCCCCGCGGCCGCCATCCAGCGACTCTCTACCGAAGAGCGATTCCACGCGGTCATCTGTGACCTCGTAATGCCCGGGGGTGGAGGCACGGAGGTCCTGCGGTTCATCCGGAGCCAGGGGCTTCAGACCCCGGTGATTATCGTGACGGGTTATGCAGACGAAGAAACCGCCGAGCAATGCGTCACCGCTGGCGCCTTCGATTTCATCTCCAAGCCCGTGGATCGTCTCGCCCTGATGGCGGTCCTGCGCCGCGCCCTTCTCCGCAGTGGGCTGATCTTCGAGGAGGTTTCCAGCCGGCCGCCCAAACAGCCAGCCCCTCGGTTTCCCCACCTTGTTGGAATGTCCGACGCCATGAACCAGGTCTTGTGGCGGATCGCCAAGGTCGCGGAAGCGGATACCAATGTCTGCATTTACGGGGAGAGCGGAACCGGAAAAGAACTGGTCGCGCGGGCGATTCACTACTCCGGTCCCCGGGCGAATCATCCCCTGATCGTCCTGGACTGCGCGGCCATCCCCGAAGGCCTGATGGAAAGCGAGATGTTTGGCCACGTGAAGGGATCCTTCACCTCGGCCGTGAGCGATCGGGAGGGCGTGTTCCAACTGGCGGATGAGGGGACCTTGCTTCTGGACGAGGTGGGAGACCTCAGTCTCTTTCTCCAGGCCAAGCTTCTTCGGGTCATCCAGTGCCGCGAGTTCCGGAAGGTGGGGGGGAAACACCCCGTCAAGGTGAATGTGCGCATCATTGCGGCCACCAACAAGGACCTGAGGGCCATGGTGGCTCAGGCGAAGTTCCGCGAGGACCTGTTTTATCGCCTGGAGGTGATTCCGCTGAACCTCCCCCCCCTGCGACAGCGCAAAGAGGACATCCCCCTCCTGGCGGATCATTTCATCCAAAAATTTAATCGCAACCACAAAAAGCAGATCCGCCGGATCAGTTCACGCACCATGGCCGTCCTGCTGCGCTACGACTGGCCAGGGAACGTTCGCGAGTTAGAGAACTGTATCGAGCGGGCCGCCGTCATGGCGGACGGGGCCGTCCTGGATGTCACGGACCTCACCCAGATCCTCCACCCCTCGCCGGCCGGCGCGCCCCCGCTGGAGCAGGACCCGGGGCCGCGGAGCCTCAAGGACGCGGAGCGCGCGCTGATCCTGCAGACCCTCCAGAGCGTCCAGGGCAACCGCACCCGGGCGGCGGAGCTGCTCGGCATCAGCCTGCGCGGCTTGTACTACAAGCTCAAGGTGTTGCAGCAGGCGGGAGACCTCCCGGCCCCGGGGAACGGCAGGGGGGTCGGCAGCAGCCAACGCGAAGCGGAGGTGTAGGGAGACCAGCATGTCCAAATGGAGCGTGGTCGTTGGGTCGGCGCTTGTGGCGGCGATCCTCGCGGGACTCGCGCCGTCAGAACCGGCCGCGGCCAAGGAGTATGTCATCGGTGCGGCCGACCTGATCGCCATTTCGGTCCTGGACAACAAGGACCTGGACACGGTGGTCAGCGTGACCCCCGGAGGAAAGATCGCTGTCCCGCTCATTGGGGACGTCCAGGCGGCCGGCTTGACGGTGTCGGAGTTGACGGACCACCTGACGCAGGAACTCGCCAAGAAGGTGAAGTCGCCCCAGGTCACCGTGACCCTGCGCGAGGTGAACAGCTACCGGATCTACTTCCTGGGTCGAGTCGGCAGACCCGGGATCTTGACCAGCAAGAGCGAGGTCACCCTCCTCCAGGCGCTCGCCATGGCGGGAGGCATCCTGGAGGGGGCCGACCTTTCCCTGGCATATGTGGCGCGCGGCAAGGAGCGGGTCCCCGTGGATTTCGTCAAGCTCCTGCGGAATGGGGACTTAGCGCAGAACATCGCGCTGGACCCTGATGACACGGTCGTAATTCCCGACAACCCGCAAAATGTGATATATGTAACGGGGGAAGTGAAAACACCCGGCATGTTGCCCTTCGTCCAGGAGCGGGACTGGACCGCCCTCAAGGCCGTCGTGGCCGTGGGCGGCTTCACGCAGTATGCGGCCAAAAGTAAGGCCTATTTGATCCGCGAGGGAGGCGGAGGCCGGACCACGATCACGATAGACTTCAACGACCTGATGCGAAAGCCAGAGGCGGGCAAGGATGTGCCGCTGATTCCCGGGGACATCCTGGTCGTTCCCCAGAGTCTCTTCTAACCCGGAGTCGAGAAAAACCGTGACCCGCCATGATCACCCAGCGTCCGCCGCTGGCGGACTGGGGACCCGGGCCGCCCAGGATCTGAGGCTCCGATCTCTCCACCCAGGAACGCGAAACCGCGTTCCTGAGGCGTTCAGACGTTTGGCTGGTTCCCTCAAGAGGCTATGTCCGTCTTGGCGTTCCGGGTCCCCGGCGCCAGCGCTGGGTGTCCTTGGCGGTTGAGAATTTCGGAGTGGGGCTAACGACTCATGCCCTCGGCACCGGGGCGTAACGGCTGCCGTACGCTGGTTTTCCTCTCCCTGGTCGCGCTGTGGCCGTTGGCCCCGGCCGGGGGGCAGGAAGCACCGGTGGGGTCCCCTCCCGCCTCCCCCGCGGTGGCCTCGACCGTTCCCGCGTTTCCCCCCTTCCTCCCTCTAGCGCTGACCCCCTTCGGGCCTGAAGGCTCGGTCACCGAGACTCCCATCAGACTGCTTCCCCTGACCCCCCCGATGGAGACTCTCCCGCCCCTCTCGATCCGGACCTTCCTCACCGTCGACGAAGAGTACACCGACAATGCCAATGAGACCAAGGAGAACCGCCAGGCTGAGTTTCGCACGAGCGTTGCTCCAGGCCTTGCGGCCCACGTCGATCGACCCCAGGCGAGTCTTGACCTTGTATACGCGCCCCGCTTCTACTATCCCGACCGGCTCAGCGACGCGACCGTTGACCAGAATCTGACGCTCCGGTCCGGGTGGAACGTCAGCCCGTTTATTCGGTTCAGCGCCGCCGAAGATTTGCTCAAATCCAGCGACTTCAGCTACCAGCAGAACCCAGGGGCTCGCCCTACCGGGACAGCCGAGTATTTGACGAACCAGGGCACGCTGGAGGCCGCCTACCTCCCGCCGAACGGTCGGATCGGCCTCAGTTATAGCAATGTCCTTCAGCGCAACGATGTGCCGGGGGCTGACAACGGCCTGTTTCACATCGTTCGGACCGACGCCCAGGTCACCAATCCCCGCCTGACCTTGGGGGGGTCCTACACTCTGACCCGGGGCGACTTCGACATCAGCTCGCCCTACTGGGAACACAGCCTGGATGCGCGAGCCACCCGCGTGCTCACCCCCACGGTCAGCGGAACGCTTTCCGGCTTGTTCACGTATCATGATTCGGACAGGGATCCGGACCTGATGATAGGCAGGGCGCGCCTCGGCGGCACGGGCGCTTTCGGCCCGTATGGCTCTATCGCCGCGGAGGCCGGGGCCGGTGTGTTTGCCCAGCAAAACGATTCAACAAATGTTCGTCCGAGCATCCTGCTCAACTGGACCCAGCCATTCACCTTGTTCTCCCTCTCGGCGACATACCAGCAGGACTACCAGGAAAACTTTCAGCTAGTAACGAACACCGGTGTCACATTTACAAGGTCGGCAGGCTTGGCCTTGAGCTCGACCGGCCTGCTGTTCCGGGACCTGACAACCACGCTGACGGGCCAGTGGGTGGAGAATAGGAACCTGTTGCCTGTCCCAGGCCCGAATGGGGTCGTGGCGGGGACTGCGGATCGGACCTGGAACCTCGGAGCGGAGATCCGGTATCTCATCGTGCGCGGGCTTTCTTTGGTCCTGGGGTACACCGCCACCATCCGAACCTCTACTGAAGCAAACTACCCAGGGTTCCTCGAAAACCGCGTTCACGTCGGACTTAGCTACCAGTACGCGATCTTCTAAAAGCGTTCGGGAGTTCGAGTGGTCGGGCGTTCGGCCATTCCTGGTTACCCGAATTGAGAAATCGACCCATGGACCAATCGACTTCCCCTCGAACGACCAAACGCCTTCCCCAGGGAACGATCGACCCACCGACCCGCCGAACACTCGAACGCTTTTTCCTCCGAGAGCGTCCACTCGGACCGTCGTCCAGGCGAACGCCGTTCAGCTCATGCGGACCCGCCAAAACCTCCCAGTCAGGGCCAGGTGTGCAATTTTTTCTCGGAGCCCGCAACGTCCAAGGAACTGCGCCGTTAGACCTCGTTTGACGGCTGGCTCCGCCGCGTGGCTTATCCCGCCAGGCTGCTGAATGCAAGCTTTGCATACCTAAGCCAGAGATACAGAAGCGGCCGCCTCTGACAGGGCCGCCGCCGCCTGCCGCGTAAGACGACAAGGTCCTGAAAAACCGTCCGTTCGGCAGCCCCAGCGCTTACTGCGCGAGCGAGCCTGTGTGAGGTGGCACACGATTCGCACCTCGCCTCACCGGTATGCAACCATCCCCAAGCATTCCTTCAATCGAACATAAGACGTTGACTCATATAGACTAATGGCATAGCTTCCATATTTTTCAATGGATTATACTATCAGGAGTATTACGCTTTACATAGTCCGCATTATGCGATACACTCCTCCCGCATCTCAATGGTGCGCGTGTGGGAGCCACAGTGAACAAACAAAGGAGGAGAATGCCCATTGCCGACGCCTTGAAGGCGCATCCTCTGTGCGAGCAAATCGTCCGCTTCTTGGTCGAGAACGGGAACGCGATGGACACTGCCCGCGGGATCGCCGCCTGGTGGGTGCGCAGCGAGGAGATCGCAGTACAGGCTGCCCTGGACCGGCTCATCCCCTGCGGCGTCATCGCCCTTTATCCATTCACGTCGGGGATGCTCTACGGTCTGACGCGAGATCATGAAACGCGTGCCTGGCTTCGCACGGCGTATGGCGCGACAGGACAGGAAGAGGGCCGGCGAGCGCCGATCAGCGACAGGCGGCTCCTGGCTGATCCCTCCGGGGCAGAACCGTAACCACCAGGCGGCGGCCCGCCACATTGAACCGCTAAGACGCCAAGGACGCCAAGGGATAATGGCTCGGCTGGTGATTGAGTCTCGTAAGTCCCTTGAGGCATTATCGAGCTGGCAGCTCGCAGCTGGCAGCCGGCAGGAAACCGAACTGCCGAACCCTCGAACTGCCGCCTCCGCCCCGCTACCCCCGCTCCGCCACGCGGTCCGGGGCGGAGGCGGTCCGGAGCGGGGACAGCGGAACGTTTTGGGGAGCAGAGTGTCGTGTGCGGCATCGTAGGCTACATCGGTAATCGGGAAGCGACTCAGGTTCTCATCACCGGCCTGAAGCGGCTTGAGTATCGTGGCTATGATTCCGCAGGGCTCGCCATTGTGAACGGGAAAGGGCTGGTGATCCAAAAGGCGCAGGGCAAGATCGCCCGGCTTGAAGAGCGTCTGGCCAAGACGCCTCTTACGGGAACCTTGGGCATCGCCCACACGCGCTGGGCCACCCACGGAGTTCCCTCAGACCGCAACGCCCACCCCCACCCCGACTGCACCGGGCGCCTGGCGGTCGTCCACAACGGCATCATCGAGAATCATCGCGCGCTTCGCGCGCGACTCGTCTCGGCCGGCCATCGCTTCGCCTCCGATACCGACACCGAGGTCCTGGCCCACCTGATCGAGCAGAAGGTCAATGGCAGCCTCGAAGACGCAGTCACCGCCTCGCTGGCAGAGGTCCACGGGGCCTGCGCCATCGCCGTCGTCGACCAGGAATTTCCCGATCGTCTCGTGGCTGCGCGCGTAGGCGGATCGCCGCTGATCATTGGCGTCGGGGATGGCGAGTACATCCTGGCGTCGGACATCCCGGCCGTCCTTCCCCTCACCCGCGACATCCTGGTGCTGGAGGACGGCGAAGTGGCGATCCTCACCCGGTCCGGGGTCGAGCTCCGTCGCCTCAGTGGCCAGTCGGTCCGGCATCAGGTACAGCGGGTCGCCTGGTCGCCCGAGGCGGCCGAAAAGGGGGGGTACCCTCATTTCATGCTGAAGGAGATCTTCGAGCAGCCCGAGGCGGTGGCGGCCACGCTGCGGGATCGGATCAATCTCGAGACCGGGCAGGTGCAGTTGGCAGACCTGGCGCTCACGGCTGAGGAGTTGCGGCGGCTGCGCCGGATTGTGCTGGTAGCGTGTGGCACCTCCTGGCACGCAGCCCTGGTGGGCAAGTACCTGCTGGAAGAGTGGACCGACCTCCCCTGCGAAGTGGACATTGCTTCGGAGTTCCGCTACCGCCATCTCCTGGTAAACGATCGCACCCTGATCATCCCCATCTCACAGTCCGGCGAAACCGCGGATACACTGGCCGCCCTCCGCGAGGCCCGCTGCCGGAAGGCTCGAGTGATCTCCGTGTGCAACGTGGTCGGCAGCTCTGTGGCCCGTGAGTCAGACGCGGTCCTCTACACCCGCGCGGGGATCGAGATCGGCGTGGCCTCGACCAAGGCCTTCACCGCCCAACTGGCTGCCCTCTACCTCCTGGGGATCCACATGGGTCTCGCGCTGGAGCGACTCTCCTCCTCTCACGCGCGGGACCTGACGCACCATCTGCTCGAGGTCACCGAGACGTTGCGCAACATCCTGGCCCGGTGCGACGCGCTACGCGCCCTGGCGGACCAGTTCTCGGGGTACAGGGATTTCCTCTACCTCGGGCGCGGGATCCACTTCCCGGTGGCGCTGGAAGGTGCGCTCAAGCTGAAGGAGATCTCGTACATCCACGCCGAAGGATACCCGGCGGGCGAGATGAAGCATGGCCCCATCGCCCTCATAGACAGCGCCATGCCCGTGGTGGTCCTGGCCTCTCTTGGCCGGACCTACGAGAAAGTAGTCAGCAACATCGAAGAGGTGAAGGCCCGCCAGGGGATCGTCATTGCGGTGGCCTCGGATGGCGATTGTGAATTGGATGGGAAGGCGGACCACATCCTCCACCTGCCATACCTGTCCGAGTACGTGGCCCCGATTCTGGAGACAGTCCCCTTGCAGCTCCTCGCCTATTACATCGCCGTAAAGCGAGGCTGTGACGTGGACCAACCGAGGAATCTGGCCAAGAGTGTGACAGTCGAATGACACTCAGAGGCGTTCGACTGTACGAGTGTACGAATGGACGCTATCGGATGAAAAGGCGGTCGATTGTTCGGCGGTTCGGCTGTTCCTTGGACTCAAAGGATTCAAGGGACTCCTGAGGAACAGCGTTCGGTGGTTCGGGGGTTCGGTCGTTCGAGCCGAGGCTGCCAGCTCCTAGCTGCCCGCTGATAGCTTTACGTTGAACCACCGAACTACCGAACAGCCGAACGCACTTGAGTTAGGACCATGGCTCCTCTTCGTGTTTTCAATCACTACATCCCAGGACAAACTCTAGCGCTCTTCCTGGGAGACGTTCTGATCCTCACCGCCAGCGTGTACCTGGGCGACTGGATCCGGCTGGTCGGACTGCCTCCGGTCTGGCTGGGGTATCCACCCGTGATCCCCAAGGTGGCCACCTTCGCCCTGCTCGGGGTCTTGACCCTCTGCGT
>Ga0116123_1001819_pt1 | contig 11305 bp, 17 predicted proteins | sample June2015DPH_13_1_3_FD_89727 | JGI IMG/M metagenome (GOLD analysis project Ga0116123, IMG submission 89727) | Peatland microbial communities from SPRUCE experiment site at the Marcell Experimental Forest, Minnesota, USA - June2015DPH_13_100 | ecosystem: Environmental > Terrestrial > Soil >... | reverse complement strand
CCGGATTAATGTCGACGCAAATCGTTTTGACGTACGAGGGGAGCATGTTCCCAACGGCGATGGAGTGCAGCATGGTGGCCATCATAAGCACCAGGTCAGCGTCTTTGAGAAGCTCCCGCATGGCATCCTGAGCCGCCATCGTATCTGTGATGACTTCGGGCAACGGGCCGTCATCGCGGATGGACCCAGCCAGCACGAACGGCACGTTATTGACGACGCTTTCGTACATAACGCCACTTTTGACGAGCCCCTGGCGCACCGCTGCTGTAATCGACCCGGCGCGGATCACCTCACTGATGGCGTAAAGGTGGTGCTTGTGTCCCTCGCTGACCAGTTCGGCTGTCTTGATGTCGAGGCCGAGCGATGTTCCGTACAGGTCACGCTCGATGTCGTGAACCGCGAGCGCATTGCCGGCGAGAAGGGCATCCACGTAACCACGGCGGATGATGCTCGCCAGCGCCTCGGCAGCGCCGGTGTGTGATACCGCCGGCCCGGCAACGACTGCGATCTTCTTGCCTTGCACCTTAGCGTGCACCATTTCGACGGCGATTTGGCGTATAAGCGTCGCTGAAGGACGCTCAGAGGACACGGCGCCGCCCATAAACTCAAAAAGGGAGCGAGTACGCGGTCGCTCAGGGGGAACAACACGGACACCGCGCTGGCCGACCACGATCTGGTCCCCTTTCACCACTTGGTGGAGCGGCGTGCACCGCGCCCGGTCATCGCGAACGACGATCGTGCAGTCCATCTCGATATCCTCTACGGGAATCCAAGCGCCGCGGTGATGAACAAAAGTGGGGTGATTCGTCGTCGAATAGAACCCTTTCGGGACAGCTTTGTCTTTGTCGGCGGCTCCTAAACGGACGTCTTCGATCTCGGGAACCTGGGCTCCGAGGCGGTGAAGGTCGCTCATGATAGCGTCAAGATGTGCCTCGTCGCGTCCCTTGACCGCCAGCCTGACGTAGCTCGGGTCGCTCTTGTGCTCACCGATCGTGAAGGTGATGATCTCGAACTCACCGTCAAGATCCATAATCTTGTCGAGCACCCGCGTTAGCGTGAGTGAGTCAATAATGTGTCCCTGCAACTCTACTTCGCGAATCGTTCTCATGTGACGTTCCCAGCGCGCCAGCCAGCCGATGCGGTGGTCGCTAGGCTTACCTCCTTACCATCATCGTTCCGATGCCTTTGTCCGTGAACAGCTCGAGCAGGAGTGCGTGATGGAAGTTGCCGTTGATGATGTGCGCGTTTTGCACCCCCGCTTCGAGGGCCTTGATGCACGCGTGCACTTTGGGAATCATTCCGCCGCTGATGCTCCCCGTCTCAATCGCGCGCTGCGCTTCTGCGAACGTCATGCGCGAGATGACCGTTTCGGGATCGCTCTGGTCGCGTTGAATGCCGCTGACGTCGGTCAGCGCGATGAGCTTGCGGGCCATAAGCGCTGCCGCAATATCTCCGGCGACGGTGTCCGCGTTGAGATTGAGACTATGGCACGCGTTATCGACCGCAATGGGGGCAACCACGGGAATATAGCTTTTCCCGGCCATGATCATTAGGATCTCTGGGTTGATGACTTCTGTTTCGCCGACCCAGCCGAGGTCGACCTCCTGCTCGATACCTTCATAGACCACCCGCTGAGGGCCCTTTTTCCGCGCGACGATCATGCGTCCGTCCTTCCCGGACAACCCGACGCCTTTGCCGCCGTGCTTTCCGATAAGCGCGACGAGGCGCGTGTTGATGTTGCCCATGAGGACCATGCGGGCGATCTCTAGCGTCTCTTCGTCGGTGACGCGTAAGCCAGCGGCGAATTCAGGTTTTTTACCCATCCGCTCCATCTTCTCGCTGATCTCGGGTCCGCCGCCGTGGACGAGTACCGGCTGCATGCCGACATACCGCAAAAGCACGATATCTTCGATGATGCCCTCCATGAGACGCTTGTCGATCATCGCGTGGCCGCCAATCTTGATGACGACGAACGATCCGTAAAACTCACGAATGTAGGGCAACGCTTCGATGAGAATCTGCTCCCGCTTCATTTACCTCTAGTTCCGACTGAGTATAGAAATATCTTCCTGCGCGCGCATCCTCAGGCGGTCGATCGGTCGTCGCGAACGCTCAGGGAACGTCTCGCCCTTAAGGCTATATGCCTCGAAGACTATGAGGCACGTGGCGAACTGTCGGACGCGAGTGGCGGATCACATGACGTACAAGGCGGCGTGTATTCAGATGGGTGCGCTCGGCACGCGATCGGGAAACGTCGATCACGCGGTCGAGTTAATCGACGAAACGGATGCTGACCTCATCGTACTTCCAGAGCTGTTCACCAACTGCCGCGATTTTAAGGCCGGAGAGCCCATTCCAGGGCCCACAACCGAGGTCTTTGCGCGGCTCGCCCGCGAAAAGGGCAGCTACATCGTCATGGGAAGCATGCTGGAGGTGGACGAGCACGGGCGGATGTACAACACGAGCGTGCTCATCGATAGACGCGGCACGATCTGCGCACGGTACCGCAAGATTCATCTGTTCTCCTATCGTTCCAAAGAGAAACGCTCATTGATGGCAGGAACGGAAGTTGTCGTTACGCCGACCGAGCTTGGTGTCATCGGCCTTTCGATCTGTTATGACCTGCGTTTTCCTGAGCTCTATCGGGCCATGGTCAAGCAGGGGGCTGAAATTATCGTCTGTCCTGCCGCATGGCCCTCCCCGCGCCTTGAACATTGGATCGCGCTAACAGAGCACGAGCTATCGAAAACCAGTGTTACTTCATCGGCTGCAATCAAGTGGGCACGCCGGTGCCGACGACGACTTTTGTCGGCGGCAGCATGATTACCGACCCGTGGGGAGAGACGCTTGCCGCCGCGGGTAACGCTGAAGCTATCATCACCGCGGCAATTGACGTTGCGGTGGTTAACCAAGTCAGAAAGGAGTATGCCTTCCTCAACGACGTGGTGCTACTTTGAGGGCGGTAACACCCGGCGCGCGTCGCGCAGGTGCGTTCGATTTGCAGGTCGGCCGGACGATTTGATGACCGCTCCGCTGCGAGCAAAGTTTAAGAGCCCGTGTGCTATAGTAGAAGTCTGGCTCCGGTAGTGTAGTCCGGCCAATCATGAGGGACTCTCACTCCCTCGACTTGGGTTCAAATCCCAACCGGAGCATATTTTTGATTCGCCGGCTGTCAAGTTCTTCACATGATCCGTCAAGTGGCTATGCGCATCGCCGCTTCGTTTCGCTCTTCTTGGGATATAAAAAAAGGCGCGGCCGGACGGCGGTCGTGGCTCGGTTAGCGTTCATTCATGGGGCAACATTTCGCGTGCGATCTGCATTCCTTTAATCGCGACCGGAAATCCTGCATATACGGCCATCATGAGGATGGTCTCGACAAGCTCCTGTCGTGTGCACCCGACATTGAGAGCTGCTTGAATGTGGTCGCGAAGTTGATCCTCTCGATTGCCGAGGGCGGTGAGAGCGGCGACGATGCATAGTTCCCGCTGCTTCGTGTGTAGTCCCGGACGGGTGTAGATATCCCCGTACGCAAACTCAATAACGTAGCGTGCAAGGTCAGGCGCAACAGCGTCCATACTCTGAATGAGGTTTGTGATGCCCTCCTCGTTCACCCTGCGCAGCGCTTCGATCCCGCGCCTATATCGTTCGTTTTCCATGCTATCTTCACACCCATGGCGCCACGCGGATATAAGCGCTGTTGTCGGTCAGTGGCATCCAAACGCAATCTGTGTGGTCGGGCGGCGTCGTCACTACCTTTTTATAAACGCGTAGAAGTGTTGAAAGCGATCAAAGTGACTGAGTGCCTATTACTGCCTTTCATCACTAACTACGGCTTGTTTGAACTGTTTCTCGTCAGCGCCACCTCGTCAGTGCTCCCTATCCCCACAGAGCCGACAATCGCGCTGCTGCTGAGCGAGAACGTGAGTCCGCCAGTCATCCTGCTCGTGCTGATTCCTGCGTCGGTTCTTGGCGCCTCGGTGGGTTACCTCTTGGGGAAATACGGGATACGGAGGATCATCCCCTTCCATAACCCCGAACGCGAAAAGAGGGTCCGTGCTTGGTTTGGTAAATATGGGGCTGCGCTGTTGATAATCTCGCCATGGATTCCCTTTGCCGGCGATTTGGTGCCTATCGTCGCTGGAATCGAAGAGTTTAACCCGACCACATTTGTCGTCATTATGTTCGTGGCTAAGGCTATCAAAGGCATAGCGATCGTGTACTTCCTCTCCTTCTTCGTTCAGCTGGTTGGCTTGCAGTTTTAACGCGTCAGTCACTGACCGCTTGATCAGGCGGGGCAGAGCGGCACCCAGCATCCGGCCCGGAGGATGGACAAGAAAAGTGGCGTCGTGCGGAAGCGTGAGGTCACTCTTCGATAAAGGAGATGGCCTCAGTCGGGCAGCTGTCAGCAGCCTCTTGACACTCACATTCGCTGCAGGCAGTCGCGTCGATGACGTGCGACAATCCATCATCCTGAAGCTCAAAGACGTCGGGGCATGTGTCTTCACACGCACCACATCCGACGCAGAGTTCGACGTCTATTTTGGGTACTAACATGGTCACGCTAACCATGCTGCTTACTCTTCACGTTTATAATTATCGGTCTTCTGGACCCATTTGAACCCCTTGGACGGCAACGCTTACGAAATTGTTCCCTTGGCTCGCGCGGAACGCTCATGCATAACACATAAGACTCAAGACCGCGCTCATGCGCTCGTGTTTGATACGCATGCCCACATGGACACTCGTCCGTATGAGGACTTTGAATTGATGGGGGTTGCCGGTGTCACTGACGTCTTAACGCTCGCGCACGACCCGATGCGAATGTCAACCGCGGATGTGCTGCTCGACCACTTTCACAAGCTTGCGCACGGCGAAGTGCGCCGAGGTGCGGAAAATGGCATCAGCGTGCACGTTGGTCTCGGTGTCCACCCGCGCTCTATAAACGCCCAGGTTGACGAAACGCTACGGGCGCTCCCCGAATATCTCTCGCACCCGGATGTGGTCGCCGTCGGGGAGATCGGTCTTGAACGATGCACTGACGTCGAGGAGCGGGTTTTTCGCGCGCAGCTCGAGATCGATTACTATCCTAAAGTCATTCATACGCCGCGGCGCGGGAAAAGAGAGGCGCTCGAGCGAATCGTTGCGATCGTTGACGACGTTGGGGCCAAGGATGTGGTTATCGATCACATCGATCCGTCTACGATCGATATCGCACTCGAAGCGGGGACGTATGTCGGCATTACCGTCCAGCCAGGCAAAGCATCGGTGCAAGATGCCGTGGAATTGATCAGAGAGTATCCTGAAGCGAAGTTTGTCGTCAACAGCGACATGAGCGCGCAGCCCTCGGATTGTTTGTCGGTCGCACGAGTCTTGCACGCGCTCAGCTTAGAGGGGTACGCGGATCGAGGGCAGAAGGCGTGCGCACAAAACGGCCTCGACCTATTTCTGCGATAACTGTTTGTGTTTGTGAAGCCCTCCTTCATGATCTGTTTTTCCTTGCGTATGCTTTATTACCTTCCGTGCGCTACTAAATTTGATGATATTATGACCGACGAAAAGAAAGAAGAAAAAAGAGTCACGCCGAAGGACTACTGGATGAGTGAGCCCTTCGCCGAAATGCGCCGCATGCTCGATACGTTCCGCGCCAACATGGAAGACACCCTTGAGCGCGTACTCCCCTCACAAGCGCCGATGCCCGCTTTGAAACAGCCACGCGTTGACGTCCTTGACCTTGGCGACGCCCTCCAGGTGGTCGCAGACATGCCAGGAGTCAAGAAGGAGGATATCGAGATCAACCTTACCCCCGAACAGATCGAGATCAGCGCCGAATCAAGCACCGAAACGGAACGCAAGGATGAGGATTATACCTACCGTGAGCGCGGCTACGCATCGTACCGCCGGATGCTCGACCTCCCCGCCGACGTTCTTCCAGATAAGGCAGAAGCAACGTTCAAGAACGGCGTGCTCGAGGTCAAAATCCCGAAGAAGGAGCCCACTGAGGTGGAAAAGAAAACGCGAGTGAACGTTAAGTAGGCTGGTGCGCCATGGAAGAACGACGCAAGTATCCCTTCGAGGCAACTGTAACGCCCGAGGTGCTCGAACGGGGGCGCCACTGGATCACCGTCCAGCTGAGGAACGTCTCAACGGAGCCCCTCGTCGACGTAAGGGCGACGCTGTATACCTATAACACGCACAATCTCGACGTTTTGCCAAGCGGCTCTTTTCATTTCGTGAAAGAGTTGCGCCCTCACGACATGGCAGCGCTCAACTTTCACGTTTTTGCGAACCACACTGGATGGGTCTATCTGCATGTCACGGCGTACCGCGACGGTGCTTACGTGAGCTGGTACTCTCCCTATTATGAGGTTCGACTCATTGAAGATCCCGCCGAGATCCGGACCTTTTTCGTGAATCGGCCCTACTGGGCGTATGAAGAAACAATCGAGACGGAGACGGTAGTCCACGCCCACCGCGACGTGTCAAATCTACGGCTCGAAATCGCCGCAACTCCCCCGTCAAAATCCCACACGCTCATGGACGTGATCGATATCGACTTCACCGCAGAAGGCGACACGAAGCGATTCGTAAGCGAGCTCTACGCGAGTGAAGAAGGCGTGTACCACCTCACAGCGCGCCTTTTTCACGAACAGAAGCTCATTAGTAGCAAGCTGGCATCCTGCTACGTGACGCCCCTTGAAGAGTGAATCTGCGTCTCGTCGGTGGGGCTGCAGTTTGTGTAGGGTCGCGCCCAGCGGATGTTAGAGGGGGACGCGTGAAAAGTCTGTCTGTTAACCAGCAGCACGATTGCTAGATCGGAGATGGCAGGCGCCCCCACCATTGCACCCTTCATCCCTCAAAGTTTGGCTGGTCATACTTGGTGCGGGGCTGTGATGGGAGTCGTGATTGCCGAGTTTGCGTTCAGGGCGATTCGGCGATTGAGAGCTAGCCGCGCGTGGCTCACCACTGAGTTTTCACAGGCGGCTCGTATCCTCTTCAGCTTCGAGCATTTCCATCAAGGGCTTCTTTAGGACGAGCACCCGCCTTCCAACTCTTGTGGCCCGCAGTTCGCCGTCCCGCACCATCCGGTAAGCGGTCGTCCGGCTCACGCCGATAAGGCGTGCAGCGTGCTCAACGGACAAGGTCAGTGCCTCGTCTTTATGGTGTTCTTTGGTCTTGTTCACAGCTACGAAAAAGGCGCTGAGCCAAATATATATTTCGCCCTTCCACGGGGTCACTTCTCCCGATGCAACTTATGCAGTTCAGCTGTTACGAAAGGAGATTCTATAGTGTTAGGCTCGGCAAAGCTACTTAATCATTCAAGAAGAATTCTAAGCGGTGATATCATTGGCTGAAAAGGAACGCACCTTTGTCGCACCGAATGCATTTTTCTATCACGATGCGAAAAACTACACGATCGACGTGGAACTACCCGGCGCAGACAAGAAGGACATTAAAGTTGAAGCGGGGGAGAACGGGTTTTGTCTCTCGGCACCTCGAGAAGATATCGAATACGCCGGCTGCTGGGCACTCTCTCATTCCATCAATCCGGAAGGGGCAACGGCCACGTTCAAAAATGGCCTTCTGAGGGTGACCATACCCCTCGCGCAACGGCTTGAGGGCGTCAAGGTACCCATAAAATAGTTTACCTAGTCATAGGGCGGCGGTGTTTTAACGCTGCGGGTGGCTGAGGACCCGAGAGTGCGGAACAGAACGGCGTGGCCCGTTCCGTCTTATGGCCCGAGTTGCAGAATTGACCCCGCGCAAACCACAGGAGTGACTCGCCTTATAAGCGCTTCAGTTTCAGAGCTTCCCATATACGACTAGATGGCTCGATCGCGTGTTACGAAAACCCAATTCTGATACGGGACGACAATAGCCTTAAGGGATTCTACGCAGTTTGTTCTGGTGATTGAAATGCAAGAACGTGTTTTTGAGAGCGTTAGCGACGTTACCTTTTGTCTCAATGAGGTGCCTCACGCTGGTCGCGGTGCGGTCAATTTCACCGTCAAGCAAGATGAGCTCTCGGCGTCAAACCTTGACGAACCAAGGGCGAGGGTTTCCGGATTAGAAGACGCCTATGGGGTAATTAGCCTCGATAGTCAACAAAACCAGGAGCTCATCCACAAACTCAATGAGTATTTCGTCGCCAAGCAACGCCTCACACTTAAAGGAGAGTTCAAGGACACGCTCACTGGCACGGTAGCGGCGTGGATGCTCGAGGTGCAGCTGTCAAGAAGGAAGTCTTCAAGTTCGGGTCAGGAAAGAACCACTACCTATGGATTTGACTTGGCCCTCGCGTCGAAACACCTTACAGGCGCGCACGACGTTAAGCGCTGCTAGCACGGTTTAAAGGTGCACTGACGGCGTGGCCAAAGCTATATCTCGGTCACTAATGAGTGCTTTAACGCTCCTTTGCTTTATGCCTCCTCGCACGCTAAAAGAGGCTGGTTTTGCGGCTTTAGCGCGGCTAAGCTATTTAAGCGTTTGACGTGTACCTTCCGATGGTGATTATCAGTGGCTAAAAAAGAACGGATCCCGGTCGCACCAGACGCGGTTTTCTATCACGATGCCGAAACCTACACCATTATCGTGGAGCTCCCTGGCGTACACAAGAAGGACATCGAGTTTGAAGCGATGGAAAATGGATTTTGTCTGACGGCACCCAGAGATGATATAGAGTACAGGGGCTGCTGGGTACTTATGATTAAGACCGATCCGGAAAAAGCAACGGCGACGTTTTCGAATGGCCTTTTAAAGGCGATTATACCGTTGGCAGAGCGAGTTGCCGGCGTGAAGGTACCGATAAAATAGACCACCCTGTTGCGCTTTTTTTTACTTGAAAGTGGCCTATCGAACAGATGACGGGCTGAGCTGCGATTGTGAGGCTCAAAACGAAAGAAAAAGCACAAACAAACGAATCATCACAAAAAAGTGAAATTAAACTCTATAGGATATGTAGATCCCGAAAGTGATCCCTGTCAACGGCGTGTTTGAGAGCCAAGGCGTATTCGCCCGATGCTTCAGGGCAGAGGTATTTCCCTCCCCTGAAAGCCCTACTCCAAAAGCCGTTGGCAGCTGCCTTTTCCTCCACACATCCTATAGAGCGTATTTTAATTATACACATCGCTTCGATTTATACCTTTCATAAGAGTCGAGCGCAATCCTATCGATAAGTTGGCAAAAAAATGCCTTACGAGGCAAAATAGCGCTTTCCGTCTTTTGATTTGTGCGGTCGCGCCAGGCCTATCAGAACGATTAAGTGCCCAGCGTCCCACCGTGCAAGTATTATGCTAGCCGCTGAACTTTGCCCTAACCCTTTTGCTACTGCTGCATCGCCAACACAGGAGTTGCTGTAGATCCACCATACCAAAATTCGCTCCATTGCGCAAAAGCAGGTTATAGCTATCCGACGATTCGCTTGCCGCACACGTTTTCAATCTTCGCAGGTCTGCTCGCGCATCTACCAGACCGTGCGTGAAGGAGCTATGGCCAGATTAAAGAAGAAAGCTGCTATTCTTCTAATAAATTCTCCACCTCAGCGAGGCGCAAGTCACTTCGTCGTGGTTATGCTGACTGACTCATCAATCTGACAGCGCGACTCGACGAGTGCCTGAAAATGGGGGTAATAACTAAAAAACTAAAAGGCCGACGTAAAAGACGATTATTATGTCTGCATTGCGTACCGCCTCACGTTTCGCGGCACGCACCAAGACGAGCTTATGGGCACGCCGGCGACGGGAAAGCACGTGACTTACTCGGGAATCGGCATCGACAAGGTCGTCAACGGGACGATCATGGAGATGTGGCTCAACTTTGACGCTCTCGGCCTGCTGCAGCAGGTGGGGGCAGTCCACTCTCCCGGGGCGATGGCAAACAAGGCAGCGTACTACTACACAGGCAAAGAGGTCAAAGGGCAGAAGTAGGGATCAGTCAGTAAGGGAATATCCGCCCTTTCAGTTCGGTGACAGTCCTCCCGCTTTGATAGACCACGTGCGCCATCCTTTCTGCTTATTCACTGCACAAGAAAAAGTGGAAAGGTCTCCTTGGACCTTCCCGAGCTAATTGGCAAAGCTCAATCGATTCTGTTGAACAGCTTCCCGTCAGTGCCGCATACCTGACACTTCGCTGGCGGCTCCTTTTCCACTGTATTCCCGCAGATCGGACAGACGTAATAGGGGTAAGTCTCTGTTGATTTGCCTTGGGTGGCAAGAAGCTTGTTAAAAAGCTTAGAATGGACCTTCTCCACCTCGTTTGCGTCGTGGAAGGACATTTCGGCCTCTTTTTGCTTCTCGACTTTGGCCGTTTCAATCATCTCCGGATACATGCTCTCATACTCAGAATCCTCGCCAGAGATGGCCGCCTTGAGGTTTTCTGGAGTGGACTGGATGGCTTTCATAGCCCTTAGATGGTTGTTGGCATGAACTGCCTCTGCCGCAGAAGCTGCCCGAAACAGCTTCGCTGCCTGGGTGTATCCTTCTTTATCTGCTTTGGCTGCAAAAGCCTGGTATTTGCGGTTGGCCTGAGACTCTCCTGCAAATGCTTCTCTCAAGAAGTCTTGGGTTTTAGACATATTCTACGATCTCCTTTTTCGAATTATTACTTTGTATCTGTTGATCCTATTGAATACTATAGAGCAAACCTCTTTTAATGCCTATCGGGACTTTGTTTGGATTCTCTATGTGTGGTACTCTAATCTACAAAGCGAAATTACACGTGTGTGCTAATTTCACCGAAGGCATAGCGCTTTAGGGCGATGCACTGAGGTAATTTTTAGACGTTTGCTTCTGGGAGTGGAACATAAACCCTTGCAGCCAACTCGTTATCTAACATAAACAAAGCCGCAGAATCCTGAGCTATCATCTTTAAGCGCCTAACTATAGCCGTAAAATTAGATTCCTCCTCTATCTGCTCATTTACATACCACTCAAGGAAGCTTGAAGCTGCATAGTTTTTCTCTTCGACAGCAATAGTTTTTAAGTCGTAAATTCTGCCTGTGACAATTTTTTCATGGTTTAATGCTATCTCAAAAACATTCAAAACAGAGCTAAAATCTGATTGTGGATCTTGGAAACTAGTAATCTTAACATTGCCTTCCATTTCGGCGACAAAATTAAAAAACTTCATCGCGTGATCTACCTCTTCGCGATATTGCACTCTTAGAAAATGCGAAAAGCCTGGCAGATCAATAGCAGCACAATAGGCAGCCATTGATAAGTAAATGTGGGCTGAATAGAATTCGAAATTCATTTGCTCGTTAATAGCTTGATTCAATTTTGGGGAAATCATTTGTCTTGTCTCCTAAAAT
>Ga0116123_1001790_pt1 | contig 11449 bp, 12 predicted proteins | sample June2015DPH_13_1_3_FD_89727 | JGI IMG/M metagenome (GOLD analysis project Ga0116123, IMG submission 89727) | Peatland microbial communities from SPRUCE experiment site at the Marcell Experimental Forest, Minnesota, USA - June2015DPH_13_100 | ecosystem: Environmental > Terrestrial > Soil >... | reverse complement strand
CGTTGGGGCCGATGACACCCACAATGCCGCCTGCAGGCAGAGAGAAGTTCATCCCTCCGAAGAGCAGGTTTTCGCCATACGCCTTGGACAGGTCTTCCGCCTGGATCACCACCTTTCCCAGACGGGGTCCGGGCGGGATATAGATCTCAAGGTCTTTGTCCTCTTTCTCGAAATTCTGGTTCAGGAGGGTCTCGTATGCGCTGATACGCGCCTTAGCCTTAGCATGGCGGCCCTTGGGCGACATGTGGATCCACTCCAATTCCCGTTGCAGGGTCTTCTGCCGCTACGTCTCCCTTTTCTCTTCATTCTGAAGCCGCAGCTGCTTCTGCTCCAGCCATGACGAGTAGTTCCCCTTCCAGGGGATGCCGTATCCCCGGTCAAGTTCCAGGATCCAGCCGGCCACGTTGTCCAGGAAATACCGGTCATGCGTGACGGCGATGACCGTACCTTCGTACTGCTGGAGATGATGCTCCAGCCAGGCTACGGTCTCGGCGTCCAGATGGTTTGTCGGCTCATCCAAAAGGAGGATATCCGGCTTCTGCAGCAGGAGCCTGCACAGGGCCACCCGCCTCTTTTCACCTCCGGAAAGGACTCGGACAGGCGTGTCTCCGGAAGGGCAGCGCAGGGCATCCATGGCCATGTCCAGGCGCGATTCGATATCCCAGGCATCCAGATGGTCGATCTTTTCCTGCAACTCTCCCTGGCGGGCCATGAGCTTGTCCATCTCGGGCTCGCTCATGGGCTCGGCAAATTTTTCACTGATGGAATTGTATTCCTTGACCAGATCCACAGTCGCCTGCAGGCCTTCCTCAACAACGGACTTCACGGTCTTGTTCGGGTCGAGCACAGGCTCCTGTTCAAGGAACCCCAGCGTGTATCCCGGTGAAAGGACGGATTTCCCATCATACTCCTTCTCGACACCCGCCATGATGCGCAGCAGGGTGCTTTTTCCCGATCCGTTCAGGCCCAGGACACCTATCTTGGCGCCGTAGAAATAGGAAAGGGAAATGTCTTTAATCACGGGCCTGTTCTGGTATGATTTGCTGACCTTCATCATGGAATAGATGATCTTTTCCGGCCCATTGCTCATGGGAAAGCTCCTTGATTTAGAGAATGTTCTTTACTGGTATACCCAATATTCCGGCAATAGTATACCAATCACTATTCACTCATCACTCGTTACACACTGAACCTGACGGAGAGGATGTCGCCGTCTTTGACCGGGTAGGTCCTACCTTCGAGCCTGATGAGCCCTTTATCCTTGAGCGCCTTCTCGGAACCGTGGGCCATAAGGTCGTCGTAGGTGAAGCATTCGGCCCGGATGAACCCACGGGCCAGGTCCGAGTGGATGGCCGCCGCGGCATCGAGGGCCGTGTCGCCCCTGCGGACGGTCCAGGCGCGCACCTCGTCGGCGCCCACGGTGAAGAACGAGATATAGCCCAGCAACTCGTAGGCCGCCAGGGTAAGCCGGTCCCTGGCCGAGGCGCTTATGCCCATATCCTCCATGAATTCCGCCGCCTCGTGGGCATCGAGCCGGGAGAGGTCCATCTCAAATCTGCCCGCAAACTCGATGCCGCGATAGTCCTTCCAGATCCGCCCCAAGAGCTCGGCGTTGCGGCCGAAGGTATCTTCATCCGAGTTGAGAATGACGAGCATGGGCTTTAATGTGAGGAAACGGAAGCCGCGAAGGACCTTTTCTTCATCAGGGGATAGGGAAGGGGTTACTGAGAGATCTCCCTTGTCGAGGAATTCCCTGACCTTCTCAAGCGCGGTCTTTTCAAGCTCCAGCGCTGCGTTTTTCTGTCCCCTGCTTATCTGGTGCTCGATCCGCTCGAGTCTGGTCTCCACCAGGATGAGGTCGGCCAGGATGAGCTCCGAGACAATCCCATCGATCTCCGAAAGAGGGTCAGGTTCGCCCAGGAGGCTGTCGATGTATTGATCGTGGAAGTTTCTCACCACCAGGGCAAGGGCATCGGCAGTCTTGATGAGGCCGAGCTCGGAGGCGGAGAAGACCTCCTTTTTCTCACTGCCGCTCTCTGAGCGGAACCCCCCGAAGTCGATGCACTCGAGCGTGGCATGGGTAGTCTTCTTCGGTTTGTACATATCGCTTAAACGTGTGATGCGTGGGTCGGCCACATGGACGACTGCAACATTCGGCTCATCCTTGGCCGATGAGTACTGGTCTATGGCGATATCCATGCGGGTGAGCGCATTGAATGTGGTGGTCTTTCCTGATTTTTTAAGCCCTACAAGTCCTATCTTCATGGATGCCTCGGTTCAGGGAGCAGTGTATAGCATCAAGAATTGCAAACGGCAATATGCATATCCGGATTCTGATGATCTGTCTGGTGCTGCCAGGGGAAAACAGAGAATCAATGGTGATGGATGGTGATAATAGGACACATAAACCTTACTGATGATGTCTCTATCTCCTGCCCACATATTTAGGCTCAAATTACATTCGCTGTTCTATAGAGATCTTGATCGAGGGTGTCGAAAAACTCAAAGGATGAAAAGTGACAAAAAAACGACCTCATAGAATGCCCCACGATGGGGAATCTTTGATCGAGGCTTGTGTTTTGATGGTTTTAGAGCTTACTGGAGTTTTTCGACAACCTCTTCGGAGATCTAAGGGTGGGCCTTAAAGAAGATTTGATATGGTCTCTGCATAATCATCCGCATCGTTTAAAAAAGATAACTTGCTATAGGCAACACATGTAATTGCAGTGCCTACACAAAAACCTACCAAAAATAAAATAATGATTACAGTAATAATCAACATTCTTTGAAAGAAGCTACGTTGCTCGTTTCCTATCGTAATGTCGCAATTCATTGAACTTCTTCTTTTAATGAATAAGATCTAAAATTATTAGCAAAGAAAATGCCATCGTTTATTATCATATAATACAATGAGTTATGAATGGTGAGTGCTCTGCGAAATAAAAATATGAATAAATTATTTCTTATAAATGGGAAGAAAATGCTATTAGGCTGGAATGTTAGGTTTAGATTTCATGATGGTATGTATGGTCGTGATCATCTCTATACAAAAAACAACTATGTTTCAGAGAGAACGTTCTGTAATGAGATGGTTGCCTATGTAAAAAACATCAGCAGACTTCATTTTTCAAGCCCCATAACAACGCTCTTCATGCATTGTGGATAACATGTGATTACTGGATGATGTACTTTCCAGGCAGGATGTAGCGATATAAAGATGCCCCGCAAACAAAATAAAGGTAATTTCCCCTAATCGCAAATCCTCCTGTAATCGCTCTTGGGGCGTGTGCAATTAGGGTTACCTTGTTCGTTGTTGTATCAATGGTAAATATTCCAGCCTTGGGATGTTCTGCTAACCCCCAGATCCGTCCATCGGGACCAAGAGCCATAGCATTGTATATCGTTTTACCCGGAAAGGGCAAAGCTTGGTTATGCGTTACGATACGTGCAGCAGGATCGAATATGAACATCGTGCGGTCAGCTATCCCGTAAACAAGACCATTTGGGGCTGTAAGCAGGTTATAGATGGAACTGGCACCAGGCACAGGTATGGCTTCAAACTCAAGCTTTCGGGTTTCGGGATTCCACAAAAAGATCTCTGCATCTTTTTGAGTAGGGTGACTGCCACCTCCGCCGAAGATGGTTGTTCCACCTGTAATAAGGTTTCTCCAAACTGCAAGGGTAGTCACACTCTGGTCACGGATGAGATTCGGATATAGATCGATTGTGCTGGTTTGAACGTTCCACATGCACAAAGGTCCGCCTAACTTTCCATAACCCGCTATGGAACCGACAAACACCTTTCCGCCTGGCCCATTTATAAATGCTAGTGGCCGCCAATTCTCGTCGGAGTCCTTAAAGTTTATCAACATGGGGTTTGGGGCAGTAGGGTCTTTCTGGAACGGTTTAACCGGGTCATACACCATTAATGGTGCCAGACTGGAATATGCTGCCATCAGCAACTTATCCTCGTGTTCCAAGAATGAATAGACTTCGCCTCCTCCTAATTCACCAAGTTCCTGGAATTGAAGCTGGGTCATATCAAGGCGCAGTAACCGGGCCGGTAAAATCGAGCTCCCGTAAAGAAAACCATCTGGTCCAAAACCGATTCGAAAAACTGGTAACTCATTACCTTCATAGTCAATGTCGCGTTCAATCGATTGCTCGTGTATAGGATCTTTGATCACCAGCGTATGGCCCCGCAGCTCCAATAAGCGCCCATCATATAACTTATTTTTCGGCATGGGAGGGGCAGCATCCTTTACTGCTATTGGCATGGCAATCCAATGATCTAAACGGAAATATTGCTCGCCAGAAATACCGTAGACATTCCCATCAGTACCACGATATACCATTGCATTTCCCGAAACCTGAAACTGTGGGGGAAGAATCTCACGATATTTTCCCGTGGTGATTTCGTACGCCGCGATATTCATCTTAGCCATACCGATACCTACATACATGAATCCGGCATCACTGCTGGCGAGATAATGAGCATAATTCTCGACAGGGTCCATACGGCCCAGATCATCCAAAACCCGAGACGTTGGATCATATCGAACCAATTTGGCATTTGGATAGGTTGCACCATACAGTTTCCCATCCGACCCAAAGGCAACATCCCAGATATACTCCTCAGTGGCACTAGGTCTTCCGAGATCGATAAGTTTTCCAGCTTTCGTATCGAGTTTGACAAGATGTGCATTTGGTAGTGTACCGAGGTACACGTTGCCATCAGGTCCTGCAACCATGCAGTGTGCTCCGTATTCCCCCTTTATCGGATTGGGGTATAATCTAACTTCGCCTGTTGCAGGATCGATTGCCGCCATCTCAAATGTATTTCCTATGTAGATGTAGCTAGCATAGAGTCTTTCACTACCTGCTGTTGCACCTGGACCAACGGTAAGAGCAAAATTTGCACCTATTCCACGATAGGTGGCGAGGAGTTGAAAGTTATTAAAATATTGGTTCATAAGAGCCGTGGATGCCCCTAAGACCATTGGTGTTTTTTGTGCAGCAGGAGTTTTACCTGCACAAGAAAGAATAGTTAAAAGCAATCCCGAGACTACCAATAAGCTAACTATTCTTTTTATTAACATTTTACCTTCTATATCCCATTTGTATTATTTCATCTAATGTTTCAATGGAGGTATCTCTTGAGAAATTTATGTTTGACCAAAATTGATGATTATGTGCCATTACAAGCATTATGCCTTCATTGAATATCTCTAAACATACTCTTCATCATCGCTATTCTTAAGTGAATGTTCATCAAGGTCTGATTCTGAGAGATTTCTGTTGCCAATGCGCTGAAGCTGGTATATGCGCACGGTGCGCATGATAATACCTGTGTGTGCGGCAGGAGAATGAACACCATGAAGCAGCCTGCAAAAAATGAGAACATCAGGAACGTCGCCATTATCGCCCATGTCGACCACGGGAAGACCACGCTCGTGGATGCCATGTTCCGGCAGAGCGGGGTTTTCCGCGAAGGCCAGGAGGTCCAGGCCAGGGTCATGGACAATCTGGAGTTGGAGCGCGAGCGCGGCATCACCATTGCTGCCAAGAACTGTTCCGTGATCTGGAACGGGATCAAGATCAACATCATCGACACACCCGGCCATGCCGACTTCGGGGGCGAGGTGGAGCGGGCGCTCTCCATGGCGGACGGCGCGATCCTTTTGGTGGATGCATCCGAAGGGCCGCTGCCCCAGACGCGCTTCGTCCTGAAAAAGACCCTGGAGGCAGGCCTGAAGGTGATCGTGGTGATCAACAAGATCGACCGCAAGGACGCGAGGCCTCTTGAAGTCCTGAACGAGATATACGACCTCTTCATCGACCTGGGAGCCGACGATGAGCAGATAGATTTCCCCTGTTTGTATGCCATAGGCCGCGACGGGGTGGCCATAGGGTCTCTGGATGAAGAAGGACAAAACCTCAAGGTCCTGTTCGACACCATCCTCTCCGAGATCCCGGCCCCGGCATACGACCCGGCAGAGCCGTTCCAGATGCTGGTGGCGGACCTGGATTATTCCGATTATGTGGGCAGGCTTGCCATCGGCAGGGTCTTTCATGGGCAGACCAGCGCAAGCGATGCACTGCTCTGCATCGATGCGGAGGGTGTTCATAAACCGCTCAAGGTCACTAAGCTCCAGAGCTATGAGGGCATATCCATCCGCGAGGTCGATTATGCACTGCCCGGCGATATCGTGGTGCTCGCAGGCATCGATGATGTGAAGATCGGCGACACCATCTGCACCCAGGAGAACCCCAAGGCATTGAAGCGGATAATTGTGGATGAGCCCACCGTGTCCATGCGCATCATCGCCAACAATTCCCCACTGGCGGGAACCGAGGGCACTTATGTGCAGTCCACCAGGATTTACGAGCGCCTGGTCAAGGAGACGCTGCGCAACGTGGCTATTAAGATGGAGGTTGCCCCGGATAAAGACGGCTTCATCATCAAGGGCAGGGGCGAGTTCCAGCTCGCCATCCTCATCGAGACCATGAGGCGCGAGGGTTTCGAGATGTGCGTGAGCAGGCCCGAGGTAATCTATGAATATCAAGAAGGCAGGGTGATGGAGCCCATCGAGCACCTCTATATCGATTGCGGCGAGGAGTATCTCGGCGTCGTCACCCAGAAGCTCTCCATCCGCAAGGGCAGGATGATAAACTTTACCAACTACGGCGCCGGACGGGTACGGGTCGAGTTCAACATACCTTCACGGGGGCTTATCGGCTATCGCGACGAGTTCCTCACCGACACCAAGGGCACAGGCATCATGAGCTCGTACCTGCTGGGTTATGAAGAATTCCGAGGCGAATTCACCAGCCGCTTCACCGGCTCCATCGTGGCCGACCGCAAGGGTACGGCGGTACCCTATGCACTGAGCGGCCTGGAGCCTAGAGGCAGGCTCATCGTTGTCCCCGGTGATCCGATCTATGAGGGGTTGATCATCGGCGAGCACAGCCGCGAGAACGATATCGACGTGAACCCTTGCAAGATGAAGAAGCTCACCAACATGCGGGCCGCAGGCAGGGACGATAACATCATACTCTCGCCCATCACCCCCATGACCCTGGAGAAGGCACTCCAGTTCATCAGGGAAGACGAGATGGTGGAGGTCACGCCCAAGTCCATAAGGCTCCGCAAGACAGAGCTCTCGGCAGGCAAGCGCCACGGCATGAGCATAGCAAAGAAGAAGGCCTCAGGTTAGAGCGGTACGTAGTTACATTCATGCTTAATCCATGGCTGATCAACAACCAAACAATCCTCTGCACGGCTTGACCTTGGAAAGGATGCTTACCGAGCTGGTTGAACGGTATGGCTGGGATGAAATGGGAAGGACCATCAGTATCAGGTGTTTCAGAAATAATCCAACGATCAAGTCCAGCTTGATATTCTTAAGAAAAACACCCTGGGCCAGGAAAAAGGTTGAAGACTTGTACCTCAGCCAAAAGGGCGCATCTTGATGGAGATATATGTCGATGCCGACGCATGCCCGGTGAAGGATGAGGTGTTTCGAGTTGCCGGACGTTACGGGTTCAAGGTCTACCTTGTCTCCAACACCGGCATAAGGATACCGAAAGACGTATTGGCCGAGATGGTCCTTGTTAAGGACCACTTTGATGCTGCTGACGATTGGATTACCGAGAATATTCATGATAACGATATCGCAGTATCGGCCGACATCCTCCTTGCTTCGCGGTGTCTGAAGAATGGCGCCCGTGTGATAGATCCCAAGGGACGTGTCTTCACCAAGGAAACCATTGGCGATGCCCTTGCAAATAGAGAACTGTCAGCCTATCTCCGCGATATGGGGAACAATACCAGCGGGCCTGTCCCTTTTGGAAAGCGGGATCGTTCCCGCTTCCTGCAGCATCTCGATGGCTTGATCCAGGCAGTTCTCAGGGGAAAGTGAAAAAGATGGTGTCACCGGATGCCAGGGCCGGTTGGATGTTTAACTTTTGAAATTCTTCTCATGCCGAAATGGTTTTCAATAAGATCAAAATCCTTGTCATTATCAAGGAGAGGGATTTCATTTTCAATTGCAACAGAGGCAATCATGCAATCCACAGGTTTTCTTATGGTAATACCTTTCTGTCGGAGAGAACGATAGATTTCAGCAGATCTTAAAAAGGTTGTATCAACCAGCACCATTATAAACTACGCCCCTGACGCCACTCGTCCAGATTGCCCTCCCAATGAACCTTGCCCTTAAGTTCAATTATTTTTGTCTGATTTTCCCGACGAAGTAACTCATTCAAAGCATGATCTATTAATGCCTTCTGTGTTTTAATACCTGTGGCTTTCATACAATCAGCTACTAGTTTATCATCAAGCACGATATTGGTACGTTTCATAATCAACTCCCGTTGTTTTTACTCGTATACACATTATATCACAAATTATGTGTATTTCAATAGGATGAGGAGAAAGACGAGGAAGATAACGGATGCGTCAGCGGCTGGCCGGAGGCCAATCCGCTGCACGCGGTGTTGGGTGGCGGCTTTGGTCAAAACAAAATACCTAATTCGTTGAGGCCAATACATATCGCCAAAAGTTCAGCGCCCATTTCTGTTACCCGCCGGATGTTTGCCATTTCATCATCGGCTTTTTCTTGTGCCATATCAAAAGAAATTGTCTGCGCAGTATCATTTAATTCTACGAGAATTGTAGCATGAGCTACATCTGGCGGGTTTTCCCAAGTTATCCAGTTCTGTCCTTCCACAATCGAAAATACATGCTTTATCTTATTGTAGATGCGCACATTTAAATCGGACTTATCGCGATATAGTTCCGCGCAAATGCGGATGTTTTGAATAAACGGTGCATAGATGCCATTAGCATCACCTATTTTTTCGAGTTCGGGAAAGATTGCATCAAGATGGGATACGGCTGCTTTCTGAACTTGTGAGAGTGACGGCAATTTGAGAAGGCGGTGTAAGGAGGGTGGATTAGGGTTAGATAATATCTGATTATAAAATTGTACGACTTCCTGCGGGTCAGTATTTATATATGTCCAGGGGATACTTTTCTTTCGGCGTTCTCTTATAGCGATACAAAGATAACCAAATGCTTCAAGAAGTGCGATGTACTCAGCAAATATCTTTAAGCGGAGGATTTTCTGAGCACGACTTGTTTCAACTAATGGCTTGTGGTTATCTAACCTTCCGGGGTTATAGTAATGCTCAACGGTGGCAACGCTTTCGTAAAGAACAATTGCCGTTAGGTCACGGTTATACCAACCAAAAGAGTACAAATCTTTCAGAAAATGGATATCTCTTTCTATTTGTGGCAAAGATGGCTCACGGGTATCGCGCAGGCGAGTTGCACAATAAGGACAACATAGCCATTCGGCCTCAACTATCTTCCTACATTTCCAGCAAGCTTTATTGGTAGGAGCCACGGTTATTGTTCTCTGAAACTCATTGGAAATGAGCCACCCAACGGGCTGCTCAGGGGCGGCGCGCTTTTACACCGTCCCCCTGCAGCAGCAAGGTTAGCCGAGTCGTCTATTTGATTATTATATGTTCTGATGATATACAACCCTCAACTTCATTAGTAATTTTATTCTTTCTTTTTGGAGGTACAGAAAATAGTAATTTATTGTTGTTTATTTCTATATCATATAAACTTGCTGAAAACCCTTTTCTATTATTCTTTGATGGTCGTTCCCAGTCCTGCAAACAATCGGAAAGTTTTAGCAAATAAGCTATAGGAGTCCTTTCAAGGGATATTTTTGCTTCTCTAAAATATTGCGCAGGCAGGTTATGAATAAATATGGCAGCACATGCAGGCACCACATCATTATCAAAATATTCTTGTGACCAACCAGAGTATAGAAGGTTTTCTCTGTGTGGATTATTTTTTTGATATAACAGATCAATAATATATAAAACGCAAAGAGCGCTTATCATACCATGACAAATCTTACCGGTCTCAATATAACTATCATAGATATTTCTACTATTAATTTTAAGGCCCCATTTGTCGAGATAATTTTGAATTAAAGCAAAACTATCTGCGTTATTCTGTAATTTTGCTATCCCTTGGAGAACTATACTAAAATGTATATCATGTGCGGACACTCCTATCTTATTTCTTATTTCATTTATTTTGTCAGCATATGATTTTAGTAAGTCCGTGGCTATTTCTGTGGGGTAACCAACATCATGAAATAGTCCGGCTAATTTCCACTGAAATGTATCAACACTGCTGCCGATTACATTCTTTATAAACTTCTCATTCAGATATATTCCGAGCAAATAACTAAGCATAGCATGGACAACATGATCTCTAACCCAGGGTTCTAATCCCCGGATGCCATGTTCAATGCGTGCCAGTTCTGAAACATGAGTTAATAACTCTTGTTTGTTATGATTTTTCATTATTGTCTCTATGAAAGTAATCGCCATGGACTGCCTTTCTAGAAACTTATGTTTATGCATTAAGAATTCTCTGATCGATTCCTGGCTGCAATCATAATAGTATTCATAATATTCCCAAGTTGGCAGTAGTTTTTCATTGATGGTCATTTGTTACCCTTTTGCATTGGCATTATTGTCTATCCTTTGTGCGGCTAACGGCGAGTTGGGCGGAACCCCCTTGGGCGCGGCGCTGTGTTGGATTATTTCCGACCATTGAACTACCCCCCCCCCGCGTTCTTCACTGCAACTACCAAAGCGGCGAGAAGCGCCGCGCCAACCATTGATTAACAGGTAGATTTGCCTTGATAATATGATAGTGGACACATTTTCAGGCAAAGTTGCCTTGACCTGTTATCACCTTTCATACCTATCCTCATGATGGAATATCCCATGTCAACACTTCAAAAAGAAGAAGGTACGTTCCACCCTCCGCATACTCATTGCCGTGATAAGTGATTTCGTGGTGTAGGATTATAAGATTACTATCATGAACTATGAAAATTATATCATGAATGGATCTTAAAATCTAGAGGTGTGAGAAAAGGCCATAGGCCTGGGGTTCCGAGTGTGGGGGACGCTACTTGTTGAAGGAACAGGGCAAGAGTGTAACATTGGAAGTACGAGAAGAGGGATCCTTTACCACGAAGAGCACTTTAGAACACGAAAAAAGGAAACCTTTTGAAATAGCGGACCGGTTCATAGGATCCAAGAGTGTTTGTTCTGCATTTTTTAGATCTTCTTCGTGCTCTTCGTGGTGAGAAAAGAATTTAGGATGCGAACCATCTATCAGGCTATACCAGCCCGATAGTCACCGTGATTTCAGGACGTCCTTCAAGACAATCTCCGGATGATGGTACCGCTCATACCGGGGTGTCTTCTTGCCGTATTGGATCGCCTCCTGCGGGCACCACTGCAGGCAGGCGAAGCACTGCTCACACCGGTGGTTCCATATATTAATAATGGTCGCAACAGCATGGAGGGTCGGATGAACGGGGCGAAGAAGTTGCGTGCACCCCTT
>Ga0116123_1001750_pt1 | contig 11644 bp, 9 predicted proteins | sample June2015DPH_13_1_3_FD_89727 | JGI IMG/M metagenome (GOLD analysis project Ga0116123, IMG submission 89727) | Peatland microbial communities from SPRUCE experiment site at the Marcell Experimental Forest, Minnesota, USA - June2015DPH_13_100 | ecosystem: Environmental > Terrestrial > Soil >... | reverse complement strand
TCCATCGCGGCGTTCCGTGGGGAATTGGAGCGGGCCGTTGCTATCGGCGCCGAGTACCTGGTCCTCCACCCCGGCAGTTATAGAGGACGCTCGGTGGAGGAAGGCATCGCGGATTTCGTCGCCGCGCTGCGGGACGCCGCCGACGGCTTCCACTCCCGCGGCCTCACGGTGCTGCTCGAAAACACCGCCGGCGCCGGCTCCCACCTCGGCAGCCGCTTCGAGGAACTGGCATCCATCCGCGAACGGGCCGGCGATGTCACCGGTCTCCCCATCGGCTATTGCCTGGACACCTGCCATCTGCTGGCCGCCGGCTTCGACATCACCACGCCCGCCGGGCTACGCGCCACCGTCGGCGCCGCCGAAAGGCTGCTCGGGATGGTGAACGTGCGCGTATTTCACGTCAACGATTCCAAAACTCCGCTCGGCTCGCGCGTCGATCGCCACGCCAACATCGGCGAAGGTCACATCCCACTGGCGGCCTTCCGCCGCATTCTGAACCATCCCAAGTTGCGCGCGAAGCCGTTCATCCTGGAGACACCCATCGACGAGCCGGGTGACGACCGGCGCAACCTGGACGCATTGAAGCGGCTGGTGCGCATCTCTCACACCGCGAGAGCGAGGGCTTCCGTAAAGGGGCGAAAACCAGGGGACTGACGGATGTGTCCGCGCGGCGGTGTGACGATACGGTGTCGGACGAGAGGGGCGCGCGCCTTGGGACACATTCGTCAGGCCCCAGGGTTTTCGCAGACCATTCGGGTGGCGGAGGTGTGACGCCGTGAGAAATGCGGCTGGTGCTGGTAGGATGGGAATCTACCCCGCACTATGCCCGAAAAGCCCTACGACCATAACCGGATCGAACTGAAGTGGCACGCGCGTTGGGAAAACGCCGATTTCTACAAGGCCGAGGAGAACTCCGCCAAGCCGAAATTCTACGTGCTCGAGATGCTGCCCTACCCCAGCGGCACGCTGCACATCGGGCACATCCGCAACTACTCGATCGGCGACGCGCTGGCCCGCTACAAGTGGATGCGCGGCTACAACGTGCTGCACCCCATGGGCTGGGACGCCTTCGGCCTTCCCGCGGAAAACGCCGCCATCGCCAACCAGCGGCCTCCGCGCGAGTGGACGCTCGAGAACATCGCGGCCATGAAGAAGACGCATCGCCGCTTCGCCTTCAGCTACGATTGGGACCGCGAAATCTCCACCTGCGAGCCCGAATACTACCGCTGGAACCAGTGGTTCTTCCTCAAAATGCTGGAGCGCGGCCTGGCTTACCGCAAGAAAGCGCTGGTCAACTGGTGTCCCCAGTGCGCCACGGTGCTGGCCAACGAGCAGGTGGTGGACGGCTGCTGCTGGCGGCATGAAGAGACGCCCGTCGAGCAGCGCGCGCTGGAGCAGTGGTTTCTCAGGATCACGGATTACGCCGACCAACTGTTGGACGACATGGCTCAACTGGAAGGCGGCTGGCCCGAGCGCGTCCTCACCATGCAGCGCAACTGGATCGGACGCTCCGCCGGCGCGGAAGCCGATTTCAAACTGGCCACCACCGGCGAGCCCATCCGCGTCTTCACCACGCGCGTCGACACCATCTACGGCGCCACCTGCGTGATTCTGGCGCCCGAGCACCCGCTGAACGAGACGCTGCTCGACGGCGAAGGCAAAGCCCGCGCCAAGGCCATGGTGGACGCGCGCGCCGGGCGCGACCCCGGCGATATCGAAAAGGAAGGCTTCGCCACCGGCCGCTACGCCATCAACCCGTACAGCGGCGAGCAGGTCCCCGTGTGGATCGGCAACTTCGTGCTGATGGGCTACGGCACCGGCGCCATCATGGCCGTGCCCGCGCACGACGAGCGCGACTTCGAATTCTGCCGCAAGTACGGCATCCTCATCCGCCCCGTGATCCGCCCGGTGGATGGCGCTCTCGCCGTGGAACCCGGCATGACGCAGGCCTTCGTCGAAGACGGCATCGTCGAGAACTCCGGCGAGTGGTCCGGCCTGGCCAGCGAGGAAGCGCGCCGCCGGATGAGCGCGCACGCCGAGCGGCAAGGCTTCGGCAAAGCGGCCGTCACCTACCGCATCAAGGATTGGGGCATCTCTCGCCAGCGCTACTGGGGCACCCCCATCCCGGTCGTTCACTGCCCGGCGTGCGGCGTGGTGCCGGTTCCGGAAGCGCAGCTTCCGGTGCTACTGCCGGACCGCATCGAGATCACCGGCGCCGGCCGTTCGCCGCTGGAGAACGTGCCCGAGTTCGTCGACGTGGCATGTCCCCAGTGCGGCGGCGCGGCCCGGCGCGAGACCGACACCATGGACACCTTCATCGATTCGTCCTGGTATTTCTACCGTTACTGCGATGCGCACAACAGCGCCATGCCGTTCGACCCCGCCAAGATCGCGTATTGGTTTGAAATCGACCAATACATCGGCGGCGTGGAACACGCCATCCTGCACCTCATCTACTCGCGTTTCTTCACCAAGATGATGCGCGATATCGGGCTGATCGAAAACAGCGAACCCGCGCGGCGCCTGTTCACGCAAGGCATGGTGATCGCCGAGGGCGTCAAGATGTCGAAATCCAAGGGCAACGTGGTGGGCGCGGACCTGCTGTCCGAGAAATTCGGCACCGACACCACGCGGATGTTCGTGCTGTTCGCCGCGCCTCCGGAGAAAGAAGTGGATTGGCGCGCCGAAGGCGCCGAGGGCCTCTACCGCTTCCTGGGCCGTGTCTACCGCTTCGCCACCAGAAACGTGGGGCAGGCCCTAGGCCTGCCAACCGCGTCCGACAAGAAGGTCCTTCGCAAACTCCACCAGACTCTCAAGAAGATCACGGAAGATTTCGAGACCCGCTGGCACTTCAACACCTGCATCGCCTCCATCATGGAGCTGGTCAACGTGCTCTACGCCGAGGAGCCCAACATTTCAGCCGCGCCGATGGCGGAGATCCTGGAGAAACTGGCCCTGATGCTGGCGCCGTTCGCGCCCTACCTCTCGCAGGAGATCTGGGAAGAGCTAGGCAAGAACGGCCCGGTATTTCGCCAGCCCTGGCCGGCGTTCGATCCCGAGCTTGCCCAAGAGGACCTGGCCGAAATCGTGGTGCAGGTAAACGGCAAGCTGCGGGGCCGCATTCACGTCCCCTTCGGGACAGCGAAGGAAGATCTCGAAGCGCTCGCCATGGCCGATGAAAAGGTGCAGCCGTACCTCGCCGGCAAGCAGGTAGTCAAAGTAATCACCGTGCCGGACAAGTTGGTGAACGTGGTGGTGAAGTAATTAACTGCCCATTCTCAACCTCAAGTGCGACTTCCGCGCCAAGGGCCTTGTCCACACCTCGCGGGTCTATTTCAGAAACGGATCCACGTTCGTGCCTCCCTTGGCGTTGTCTGCCATCGCCTGCTAGCGCCTGCCAGCCGAAGTCGTGAAGTCGCACATCTTGGCCTTTCTGTATCCCAATGCGATCATCTCGGCTGCCGGGTCGAACTCCAACGTCCGACACGCGTTCCTGGCGATTTCTATGACCGTGTCCGGTGGATAGGCGGCCAGCTTCTGGCGGGCTATGGTGCTCTGCATGGCGTCGAACGCCTGAATGGCGATTTCGTACGCTCCCCAATCCCGACTGCCGCCGCTTGTCATGGATGGCTGGAGGCGGCCGATGAAGCGATTGATCTTCTCACGGAACGGGGACGAAGGGGACTCCGGCGCGGCGCTCACGTCAACCGGCTCTATCGGACTCCCAGCGGGCCCGTTCAGATTCACGGCGATCGTCATGTCGGTTTCATCGCCAGACGTCGGCGCGATGGGCACGGGATTCAAAACCCCTCCATCAACAAGATCGACCCCCTTGTACTTGAACGGAGTGAAGAAGAGAGGTATCGCGAAAGAGGCGCGCATGGCATCGAAGAGACTGCCCGACCTTATCCAAACCTCCTTCTGGCCTCTCAGGTCAGTGGCGACGGCCGTATATGAAATCGGGAGGTCTTCGATCAATTTCTCCCCCACCAGGCCGATCAGGGTGTTGACGAGTTTCTCACCTCTCACCAGTCCCCTCTTCTCCCACGAAAGATCGAGCAGCGTGACGATGTCGATTTTCGTCAAGGAACGCACCCATTGCTCATACTCATCCAGTTTCCTGGCAGCGTATATGCCCCCGATGACTGCGCCGATCGAGCAGCCGACTATCGACTTGATCTTGAAATCACTTTCTTCGAGCCAATGAATGACGCCAATGTGCGCCAAACCTCGAGCGCCGCCGCTTCCGAGAACCAGGGATACGGTCTTCCTGTTCGTCGTCGACATCTTCTCACCGCATGCCTTTCAATGAGACGCCAGCATGTGCCTCACGGGCGACCAACAGGCCCATCCCGGCGCAGACTGTGCTTGGATGGTCTCAATTAACTGGACCTCACCCGCGGTCGATTTGCTCCCGTAGCTCGCCAGGGTACGCGGATTTCAGCTCGGGATGCGCTTCCGCGAGCCGGATCAAGTCCAGTTCGTCCTTCTTGCGTTTGCTCAACCGCCGCCGTGGATCGCCGTACGCCCAGAGCTTGCCTTGCGTAACGTCCGCCAGGCTGGCGACTCGCACACGGAGTCCCAGAACCTCAGCCTCCCCGGACCGAGCCAAAAATGCCTGGTATCTCTCGTCTGTGGTGAACTGAATCCGAAGTTGGCTCCCCGGCGCCAGCGCGTTCAACGAATGCGGATGCTCTTCGGTTTTGAAGCCTTGCTCCTGAAGGTACGCGGCGAGCTGGGGAAGGTTTCGAGCGATCACCACGATGTCGGCGTCAAGCGTATATACTGGCTCAACATAACAATTGACGGCCAAACCGCCGATCAGGCAATAGGGTCCGAACGATTCGCAGGCTTTGATCAGCCTTGCAAAGTCGGTCGCGCCTCCTTGGGTTGTCAACTCGTACGCCTCCACCGCAGTCACAACTTCACTTTACATGACAGTAGTCCCCAGGCGCACCACCGTCTCCAGGTGGAACGTCTGCGGAAACAGGTCCACCAGCGTCATCTGTTCGACGCGATAGCCGGCCGCCGTCAGCCCCGCCAGGTCGCGCGCCAGGGTCGCCGGGTCGCACGACACAATCGTGACCTGGAGCGGGCGCAGCTCGGCCAATCGCCGCACCACGGCCTTGCCCAGCCCGGCGCGCGGCGGATCGAGCAGCATAAAATCCGGCGGGCGCTCCAGTTTCTGTAGATACTCTTCCGACATCCGCTGCTCCGCCCGAAAATTCGCTAGCCCCGCGCGATCCGCGTTGAACACAAGATCCCGAACCGCGCCCGAGCCTGACTCCACCGCCGTCACTTCCTTGAAACCTCGCGCCAGCGCCAGCGAAAACAGTCCCACACCCGCATACAAGTCGAGCGCGGTATCGCCTTCCGCGCCTTCCAGCGCCACCTCCACCAGGCGGTCCAGCAGGAATCGGTTCACTTGGAAGAATGAATTGCGGCTCACCCGGAACCGTCCCTGGTAGTCCAGCGCGCCCGCGACCAAGCCCGGAATCTCCTCCGCGCACCAGTCGAAGAACCGCTTCGCTACCGGCTGCTCGGTGTCGAGCACGTTCAACTGCACCTGTTGCTCGTCGGTGAAGATCTCGAGCGATCGCACGAACCTCGGCCAGCGCGGATCGCGCAGCATTCCGGCCAGCGCGCGGATCGCGTCGTTGATCTTCGGTGACGCGATGGGGCAGTGGCCAATCTCACACAGGCTGTGCGAACCGGCCTCGCGGTACCCGATGCGGGGTGCCCTCTGGGCTCCATCGATATGAAGCTGCGCGCGGTTGCGATAACCCCACGGCTCGGCGGCGGCTATCGCAATCTGCTCCGGCGGCTCCATCTTCCCCAGCCGCCGCAACTGGTCCGCCAGGATGGCGCGCTTGGCGGTGAGCTGATATTCGTAGGGCGCGTGCTGGTAATGGCAGCCGCCGCAGCGGCCAAAGACCGGGCATGGCGCGGCCACGCGTTCCGCCGCCGGCTCCAGCACTTCCAGCGTGTGCGCCCGCACCAGCCCCGGCTGCTCGCGCCACGTCTCGACGCGAATGCGCTCGCCCGGCAGAACGAAGGGGGCGAACACCACGCGCCCCTCCAGGCGAGCCAGGCCATCGCCGCCGTAGACCAACTTTTCCACGGTCGCTTCAAAATTGCTTACGATAGAATTTACTCCCATTCCCTTACCATGAAAACACGAGTCTTTTCCGGCATGCAGCCGTCCGGGAATCTTCACATCGGAAACTATCTGGGGGCACTCAAGAACTGGGTGCGCATCCAGCACGACTACGAGTGTATTTTCTGCATCGTCGACCTGCACGCGGTCACGCTTTACCAGGAACCCATCGAGCTTCGCACCAAGATCCGGGAGCTCGCCGCGCTGTACCTGGCCGCGGGGATCGATCCCAGAGTCTGCTCCATTATGGTGCAGTCGGCCGTGCCGGCGCACGCCGAGCTGGCCTGGATGCTCACCTGCGTCACGCCGGTCGGCTGGCTGGAGCGCATGACTCAATACAAGGCGAAGGCCGCCAAGCAGGAATCGGTGAGCGACGGTATCCTGCAGTACCCCGTCCTGATGGCCGCCGACATCCTGCTCTATAACGCCGGCATCGTTCCCGTCGGCGAGGACCAGGCGCAGCACCTGGAGCTCACGCGCGACGTCGCGCAACGCTTCAATTCGCTCTATGGCGAAACTTTCGTGGTCCCCGGAACCAGCCTGCCCGCCGTGGGCGCGCGCATCATGGGACTGGACGACCCCACGCAAAAGATGAGCAAGTCGGAAACCGCGGCGAACCATGCTGTGGCGTTGCTCGACCCGCCCGATAAGATTCGCAAGACCATCATGCGCGCCACCACCGACTCCAGGCCCGCCGTGGAATACGAAACCGCCGGTCCCGGCATCCTCAACCTCCTGGCGATCTACCAGGCGTTTTCCGGCGCCGGCGACGACGACATGAAGCAGCGCTTCAACGGCATGCGCTACGGCGACTTGAAGAAGCAGGTGGCCGGCATGGTGATCTCGCACCTCGAGCCTTTCCAGCAGCGCTACCGCCAGATCGTTTCCGATCCCGGTTACCTCGACGGCGTTCTGCGCGAGGGCGCCGAACGCGTGGCCCCCATCGCCAACCGCACCGTCAAGCTGGTGAAAGAGCGCATGGGCCTCTATATATAGGCCCCGTGGGCCGCGCCGGCCGCAGGCAACCGCACCGTGCTCCGGGCGCCACGCTAAGGCATGAGTTCCACTACCGCCACTGCATAACCCCCGAGCCTCACCGCATCGCCGGCCAACTTTGCGGAAGCGGGCGGGTGAAACCCGGTGGTTTGATCGACGTACTGGATGATCGCGCCGCCGGCTTGGGGAACTGTGATCTCGATATCGCGATTGCGCCGGTTCACCAGCAGCAGCCGCCGCTGGTTGTCGCGGCTCAAGAAAGCCTGCGCATAAACGTAGGGACCTGGTTGCGAAGTTCGCACCAGTTTATCGCCCGGACCAAAACGGCCGCGCAGGAGTTTCACTACCCAGAAGCGGGCATTCGGCTGCCCGGTTTCCCAATCCACCAGCGACACACTGGGATACTGCGTTGGGTAGCCCACCAGTTGCGAGGCGCTCACGATGTCGATGCCGAGATTCGCTAGTTCCCCAAAGAGGTACGCATATAACGCGCCGCACAGGTTCCAATACGAGTTCGGAATGGGTTGCGTCACATGCCCGGGCTGGTTCTGCTCCCGGTCGTCGGCGGAGATTGCACCCACCTCGTTGATCATCGTGGCGGTTTTGGGAGAAAGGCGTTTGCGGATGGCTTCCACGTACCGCACGGTGTTGAGAAATCCGGCCGCCTGATCCCAGAACGTAAACTGCTGCGCCTCCGGCGGTTCATCCTTCGCCGGGCTGGCATAAAAGTGATATGAGATTGCATCCAGCGGAACACCGGCCTTGTGATTCCGCGGATTGAGGAAGTATTCGAACATCTCGGGTTGACGGCTTGGCCCGGCGACCGACACTCCCACGAATTTCATCTCCGGCGCGACTTCCCGGATTCCGCCAACGATGGCGTCGTAGATTTCGGTGTACAGTTGGGGCTCGATGCGATGCTCCAGGTCGGGTTCATTCAACACTTCCCACCAGTCCACTGTGTAATGGTGGCCCGACTCGTGGCGTTTGCCGTATTCGTCGGCAAAGCCGCCGCGCGTGTACCAACTGACCAGGCGCGCATAGTAGTCGGCCAGTTCTTTCCCACTGGGATCTCGCAGTTGGGTGCCTTGCGTGTAGTTCCACACCGGCTCGTCGGGGTCCGAAGGGTAAGTGACCGGCTTTGGCGCGACCCACATCCATTGAGGCGTTGTGCTGAAGTTTAGAACAACCGGGTGGCCTTTGGTGGCTTCGAGAAAATCGATAGTCAGGGGGTCGATCAGGGAGAAGTCCCACGACGTTTCACCGTCGTGAGGTGGTTCGAGTTCGGCCACGGCGAGTCTCGGGTAGGGCAGCCATGGCACATAACGCGTGTAATCCGGCTGCAAGTCCCGCAGGGCCTGAAAGACGCGATTGTGTATCTTGGATCCGCGCCGTAGCGGCGGGTTCACGACCACCTGAAGCGAGGGGGTAGTGTTTGACACCCGGATCACCGATTCCCACGCGATGCCGACCGCGGGCGACGGTTCCGCCGCGGTTGACAGACTGACAGACCCGCAGATGGCAAGTGCGGTAATGAGCATTTTCATAAATGTCAGATCTCTCTCTCTAATATAAGACCCCTGATTCCGCAGAAGTAGGCCTGAAGTCCATTCCCGAAACCGCGCCAAAACGTAGGCAGCCTATATGTGGAACTCCAGGATGTCTTCATCCTGGACCACGTGGTGGCGTTCCACCATCAGGCCGTCGTGTTCTCCGGTCGGGCGAAATAGCCGCGCGAATTTGAGGTGTTCGGCGAAATCTTTGTGGACGTGGCGGGCGGCGTCCAGGACCGTTGCCCCGCGCTTCAAGACATAGGGAGCCGAGAGGTCCGCTTTTCGCCCGGGCACTTTGGTGTAGACGCGCACCAGCTCCAGCAGATCGAAGAAGACCGCGCGGGCGAAGCCATCCAGGCCGCGGCCCGCCGCCGCCGAGACGGCCACGCAAGCGTAGCGGTCCTGGTAGAGATCCGCGAGCGCGGCGAAGTTGCCCTCCCCGCCCGGTTGGTCGATCTTGTTGCCAACCAGCAGGCCTGGCAACGGGAGACGCCAGCCGCGAAGGCTGGTCTCGATCAATTCCATTTCCTCCAGGCTGTCGGCGTCGTTCACGTCCACCACCAGCACGCTGGCGTTGGCGTTGCGGATCGCCTGCGGCAACCAGGGTTCGGTGAAATCCGCGGAAATGGGCGGCAGATCCACAAGCTGGATCTGGACGTTCTCGAAGGCCATCATGCCGGGCATGGGCAGCCGAGTGGTAAAGGGGTATTCGGCGACCTCCGGGAGCGCATGGGTGAGCGCGCGCACCAGACTCGACTTGCCGGAGTTTGCCGGGCCCACGAGCGCCACCTGGCCGGCGCCTTCGCGCGTCACAAAGTAGAATGGCAGCGCGTGGCTGGCGCCCTTCTTCTGCGATTCCTTGCGCGCCTGGGAAAGCCGCCGTTTGATGTCGGCCTGCATCTTCTCCGTGCCCTTGTGTTTGGGCAGGGTGGCAAACATTCTCTCGAGCGCGGCGATCTTTTCGGCAACGGTACCGGCCGACCGGTACTCTTCCTCCGCCGCCAGGTATTCCGGACTGAGGTTGGCGGACATGGCGGTCCTGGAGGAGTAGGATATCATCCTGCAATTGGCGCCGCCGCCCGATAGACACCGCGCGCGAAAGGGCTTATAGTTGGGGCAGATTCAGATTAAAAGGACGTGATTCCCGTGAAACTCCGTTACTGCTGGTTGTTGGCGGCTGTCGCGCTCTTCTCCGGATGCGGCAAGGAAGAGCGGACCGAAGCCGTCAGGTTCTCGAAAACTCTCCAACAGAAGAGCGCCGATTTCGCCAGCGCCAATGCCATGGAGAAAGACTTTCTGGCGAGCGCCCGCTCCTGGTGCGGGTCCATCATGGAGAACGGCGCCGGCCGCGGGGACCAGTTGAATCAGAATGCGGCGGTGGCCAAAGACCTGGCCAAATCCGCGGCTTTCATCAGCACGCAAGTGGGCGCGGTGCGCCAGGCGATTTACGATGAGCCGATCAAGCAGGAGTACGCGCAAAGCATCCGCGTCAACTTGATCACCCAGCTCACCCAACGCCAGCGTTCTCTACAGGAGGCGCGGGCGCTGCTGGACGATTCCGCCCCCGGTTTCCTGGATCTGCGGCTGAGCCCGGACTACAAGGGAGACGCCTATCCGGGCGGCATCCCCAAACTGAATGCGCTGTTGGAGGGATACAGCAGCCCGAAGGACGTTGTGGCGGAGGCGATCCAGTCCCTCAAAACGAAATACAACATCCAGGACGCCGATCTCGCCAAGTAATGGCGGCGCGGACGATCGCCTTTGGTCGTCTGCGTTGGCAGGCCCAAGAAACGATGGCCTGCCCCACGGTTACTTCAGGCCACGCTTCTTCAAATGGGCGATCAGCTCGGCTGGATCGTCCGAAATAATGGCGTCCACCTTGGCTTGGATGAGCATGTCCCAATCCTCTGGCGTGTCGGCGGTCCACGGCACCACCTGAAGGCCCGCCTGGTGCGCCGCCGCCACCTTGGCGGGAGTGACCAGGTGGAATTCGGGCGAGATGATCTCGGCCTTTCCGGCTTCCGCCGCGATGGCGGCGAAATCGCGCGGGTCCTTCTCCGTCAGGGCCGACAACCGAATCCTCGGCGCCAGTTTCCGCATGGCCACCAGCGTTCGGAAATCGAAGGATTGCAGAATGATCCGCTTGTCCAGCTTGTACTTGCGGATCTTCTTCAGCACCAGCTTGACGAATTCTTCCGGTGACGGCGTGTACTCCGGCTTGTCCGCAAAGCTCTTGGTCTCGATGTTGTAGTCGAACTTGCCGCTGGGGGCCAACTGGAACACCTCGTCCAGCGTGGGCATCCGCGTGCCCGGTATGGCCATCTGCGTCGGGAACCGCGGATTCTGAACCTTGCCGCAATCCCACTGACGCACTTCCGCGAGCGTCAGCTCGTGGATCACCGAGCTCTCTTTCGGGCCGCTGCAAACGGGAGGATGCAGAATCGGGTCGTGCGAGATGACGATAACGTTGTCCTTCGTGACCGCCATGTCCATCTCGAGAGCGTCCACACCCTGTTGGATGGCGTACTGGAAAGCCGGAATGGTGTTCTCCGGTCTCCTGGCCCGCGCGCCGCGGTGGCCATGCACCAGAATCCTAGGCTGGCTGGCGGTTTGGGACAGCAGGGGGATGGCGCCAAAAGATGCAAAGATGAGGCAGTGGAGCAATGTTCGTACCATAGGTTTCAGTATAGAGCGGAGATGCCCCACCGGAGCACCACGATAAAGTGTTGTTGACCTTGCGGCGCGATTGTCATATATTGGGCAGACGTAGTGGGAGTTGAATGAACCGCCTGAGTAGGCTTTTTCGGCCGGCTGCACACGTGAGCATGCTCCCCGTCGAGCAGGTTCGGCAGCTATATCCAAAATTTCGCTGGCGGATTCTCGAATCCACCTTCATCGGCTACGCAACTTTCTACTTTGTACGCAACAACTTGCCGGT
>Ga0116123_1001748_pt1 | contig 11647 bp, 8 predicted proteins | sample June2015DPH_13_1_3_FD_89727 | JGI IMG/M metagenome (GOLD analysis project Ga0116123, IMG submission 89727) | Peatland microbial communities from SPRUCE experiment site at the Marcell Experimental Forest, Minnesota, USA - June2015DPH_13_100 | ecosystem: Environmental > Terrestrial > Soil >... | reverse complement strand
CCGGTATCCGGCAGAAGCGCGACAACGAAATCCTGCGCGCCCAGATCCTTGGCGAGCCTCAGCGCGGCGGAGAGGCATCCGCCGCCGGAACCTCCTGCGAAGAGCCCTTCGAGCTTGGCAAGGCGGCGTGCCACAACGAAGCACTCTTCGTCATTCACCTGAATCACATCGTCGAGAAGCTGCATGTCCAATGTGGTGGGAAAGAAATCCTCGCCGATGCCTTCCACGACGTAGGTGCGTGCTTTGGTGACTTTTCCGGTCTTGTGAAAGTCATAGAAGAGCGAGCCCTCGGGATCGACTCCGACAATCTTGACTTTGGGATTCTTCTCCTTCAGAAACTTGGCGACGCCGCTAATCGTGCCCCCTGTCCCCATCCCGCATACAAAATGAGTAATCTTGCCTTCGCTGTCTTCCCAGATCTCCGGGCCCGTGGTGCGATAGTGGGCTTCGGGGTTGCTGGGGTTGTCATACTGATTGGGGTAATACGAATTGGGGATTTCGCGCGCCAGTTTTTTCGCCACGCTGTAAAAACTGCGGGGATCGTTGGGCTCGACGGCAGTCGGGCAAACAATCACTTCCGCGCCGAGCGCTTTCAGCAGATCCACTTTTTCCTTGGACTGCTTGTCGTTCGTCGTGAAGACACATTTGTACCCGCGCACCGCCGAGACCAGCGCCAAGCCCATACCGGTATTGCCACTAGTGGCCTCGATGATGGTGCCGCCCGGCTTCAGCAATCCTTTTTTCTCGGCGTCGTCAATCATGGTGATCCCGATGCGGTCCTTCACGGAACCGCCTGGGTTGAGCATTTCGGCTTTGACCCAGATTTGCGGCTTCAGGTCCTTGGCGATGCGGTTCAGACGGACTAGCGGGGTTCTTCCCACCGCTTCGAGAATGTTGTTGCAGCGCATGCGATCGTCTCATTGCCGGCACAGACACTTCGTCGCGCCTGTGCCATACTGCCCTTCAGTTTAGCATGCAGTTCTGAGACATGAGGAAATACGCGGTTTCCCGCGTATTCATAAAGGAATCGTCATGCCGAGACAAAACATCTCCAGCGCAACGCCCTGGGAGCCCATCGTGGGCTATTCCCGGGCCGTACGCATTGGCAATCACATCAGCGTATCGGGCACGACGGCCACAGGCCCCGATGGAAAAATCGTCGGAGTCGGCGATGCTTACATGCAGACGCTCCAGACGCTTCGAAATATCGAGGCGGCGCTGGGACGCGCGGGAGCCGAGATGGAAGATGTGATCCGCACGCGAATTTTTGTGATCAACATCGCGGAATGGGAAAAGATCGGCCGGGCGCACGGCGAATTCTTCAAGGACATTCGCCCGGCAACGAGCATGGTGCAAGTGAGCAAGTTAATCGCGCCGGAGATGCTGGTGGAAATCGAAGCCGATGCAATCGTTCAGGGCTGAGCCTTCGCAAAGTGTTTTGTCATCCTGAGCGAAGCGAAGGACCTCAACGCCGACCTAAAGCAAGGACTTTGCACCGAGATCCTGAGCCCACGCGTTGAGGAGGGCTCAGGATCTAAAAACTCCTCACGATTACGATGCGCCTGCATTACCACTTGGCGCGAATGCGATACTTCAGCACCGATTCGCCGTTGGCCTTCACCGGGACGTCGAATTGCGCGGCCCAGGCGGAAGTTTTCGTGTACTTGTACGATGACGCAAGCATCTCCCAATCGCCGCCAATCGGTTCGTTCACCTGGACGGTCACCGGCGTGTCCTTGTGGTTGCGCAGGGTGATTTCAAACTCCATTTCCCAGACGCGAGAGGCGATGCTCTTGTAGTCAGTCTGCTTTCGTTCGCACACCACATCGAACGCGTTGCCGATCTTCACGGTGATAAATTCATCCTTGGGCGTGTGGTCGATGTGGTCCTCTCCAATAAAGAGCACCCCGCCCTTGGAGTCTTTCTGATAGACCCGCAGGTTGCCCGCGGGTAGCGGGATGCCCAGCCCGGCCTTCTCTTCATTCTTGAATTTGTAGAAGACCATGACGGGATCCTTAAGGGGCGAACCGGGATTCTGGGCGTTGTGATAGTAGAAGTTCTGGCCATTCACGACGAACAGTTTTTCCACCGGGACGCCGCTGCCCTGCAACAGGCTGATCTGCTTGGACTCCTTGTCTTCGACCGAAGTACGCCGGCCCAGCGAATACAGGTGGTATTCGCTGAAGCTTTCCTGCTGGAATTGCGCCACCGCTTTGGCGGCAGGAGCATTGGCCATCATCTCCATGGCGCGGTACTTGTCACGTTCAGGAAGGCGGTTCAATTCGCCGGCGACCAACTGGAGCTTGGCATTGTGAAATGCGGTGCCAGAATTGTTGACGAGGGTAACCCAGCCGTCGAGGTCGGCAGCCTTGTCGTCACGGCCAACGGTGAGCACATAATCGGCGTTCCAGGAGAGATTGTTGGCCAGGTAGGAAGCCTCAATGCTCTGCTTGCGCACGCCGGAATTTTCCAGCGACATCAACAGCGTGGGCCGGTCGTAGAGATTTGCCGGCACTTCCGGGAAGCGATAGCTCTCGGCGTAGAGACCCGTGACAATGTCATTGCCGATGCGCCAGACGGGACCGTTGTTGTTGGCGAGCAAGGTGGCCTTGATCTCTTCCCGTTTCGTGGTGTTGTTGTCCATGTACGTGCGGACCAGGGTCACTTCCTTGCCGACATATTTGTTCAGCAGCTTGGCGGGCTCCAGTAAATCGTATTCGTAGTTCTGCTCGATGACGCCGAGTTTCTCTGGATCAGTGAGGGACCGGAAATGGACAGTCGCGGGATTCACGGTCGCGGCGATATCCATGAATTTCAGGCGGAAGCCCCCGGAAGGCAATTGCAGTTGGCGCACATCGCGGACCAGGGCGATGTTGGAGTTGTAAACGGTGACGGCGAGATCGGTCTGGTCGTTCAGCGTGGTGGTCTGATCGGCCGTGACCAGGCGGCTTGATTCCTTCTCCTGCGGATCGCCCTTTTTTCCCGCGTAGTAAGCCGGAACAAAAGCGGCAACGCCCGCCAGAGCGATGACTGCACCTGTAGCCACCCAACGGGAGGAGATTCGCTTGGAGTTTGGCAGAGTGTTCATGAATTCACCTCGACTTGAATTTGCCTTCTCTATTAGAACGGGGCCAGCGGAATTTCTTGCAGGGGGCTCTACTCGTTAGCAACCTGGTTCCAAGTGAGCCCGCCATCGCTGGTTTCAAAGCTTTTGCGCCTGGAGGCGCCCCAGATGGAAGCGTGCTGTTCGTCCAAGGCGTGGACGCCGCCCAGATCGTCAGCGATTGGCGAAGCAACTTGCTTCCAGTGTTTGCCGCCGTCAGTGGTCAGAAGAAGTGTCCCAGCTTTGCCAACGATCCAGCAGACATTATCTGCAGGCGCGGAACCCGCTAGGAGATCGGCGGCCACGCCGCTGTTTTGCGATTTCCAGGTTCTGCCCGCATCGGTGGAGCGCTCGATTTTGCCGGCGGGGCCGACGCGCCAGGCTTGCTTTTTGTTCGGCGAAACGATCATGTTACGATCCGGCACCTGCAACATAGAAAGGTTACGCCCGGCAATGGGCGCCTCTGCTGCACTGACCTCGACACTCTCTGTTATCGAGTAAACAGAGGGATTTTCGCTCTTTTGTTTTTGCGCTTGTTGCACGTCTTTCTTTTCCTCGGCGAGGCGCTGGTTCGTGGCCTGATCGGCGACTTGATTCGCCGCCGGAGTCGGGACCTGATTCGCGTTCTGCGTCACGTTCTGATTCTGCATTTGATTCTGCATCTGATTCGCCACCAGCGGACCCCCGGCGCGCCCGGGTGAAGCCTTGGGAGCGGCCGAAGCGGGAACCGTTGCCCGCTTGCCAGAGACGATGCCCCCAGTAGCCCTGGCGCGGAAGTCCTCGGCGGACTTTTCAGTGTCGAATTGCGCAAGTTTGTCTAGTCTTGGCTCTCCGAGCTCCTTCGCAACTGGAGGCGGTGGCACTGCGGGAGGAGTTGAAGAAGGCGCTTGTGCGTGCAGTGCGGGGCTCGTAAGAGTGGCGGAGGACTTGCGATCCGTGAGATTTTTCGACTGAAGCGCGGCAGTGCCTTCGTCGCGCGCTTCAGCTTTCCCGGATTGTGGAGCAGCCGACAAGGCGGGCGGCGAGGCTTCGCGGTTTTCGGCAACCTGAACATTCGTCGCTTTCTGCATCGAGAAGTTCGTTCTTTCATGCACCGCTACCCAGACCAGGAGTCCCGCAGCCAACGCAGCGGTGGGGGCCAAAATGCTCCAAGGCACGCGGCGGCGCGTTCCCACGGCACCTTTGGGTGCGCTGCGAATTTCCACGGGAGCGGGTGCGGCACTGGCCGCGCGCATCGCCAAAGCGGATTCCTCCTTCTCAGTATCTTTCGATTCTGACCTGGCTCTGCTGGCCTGCAACGCCGCGGGCACTTCCCCTTTTTCCCAGTCGTTCACGGCAACGGATTCGGTTTGTTCCAGCAGCGCCAGCGTCTCCTGGCAACGCGAACAGGAGACAATGTGCGCTTTCCAGTGGGCCATCTCTTCCAGCGAAAGGGAGCCCTCGTGATAGGCGGCGAGAATTTCCGCGTCCGGGCAAGCCGCATCCGGAGAGGCGCTGCGCAGGTGGCGCGCGAGGGCGCGGTCGAATTGCTGATCGCGATCGTCAGACGGCATGGCGCTCTCCCTTCTGAGAACGATTCGGGAACCGTTTCTTGCAGGAACTCACGACGATTCCTTTCTGCCAAGGCCGGGTTTGCCAGGCTGCTTCTCCGGAAACAGATTCCGGAAATCTATGGGAGCATCTTCGGCGGCGTATTGAAAGCAAAGCGCAATTTCCGCTTCGCTGAGGGCCGGTTCACCATGCAGATGTTCCTCGATGCGCGCGCGCAATGCATGCCGAATACGTTCCAAATTGCGCGAGACGCTGGACTCGTGTTCGCCGATCTGGCGGCCGATTTCCGCCAGGGTCTTTTGCCGCGCATAGTACAGCTCGAGCCGCTGGCGATCACTGCGATCGAGCGAGGCCAGGGAGAGTTGCAGGGCCGCTACAAACCGCTGCAGGTAGCGATCGCGATGCGGGTCCAGAGAAGGAGGGGTTATATGGCGTTCTGGAAGCGGCTTGGGCTCCTCGCCATCCCCTTGGTCGAAGGATTCCCAGCGGCGGCTCTCGCGAAGACGATCGACGTGGCGCTGCGCCAATATGGCACGCAACCACGTCTTCAGCGAACTCCGCCCGTGAAAATAGCGGAAGAGCGATCGTTCACCACGCTTGCCATCCACCAGACCGAATAGCTCCGCGAACAACGAATCGGCGAGTTCCTGGGCATTGGCACCTGCGCGGCTGCCCTTCGTTATGGCGCCGGCGGCCGCCCGCAGAGGCGAACGATACTCACGCACAAAGTATTCCCAGGCCGATTCGGAACCTTCGAGGCAAGCCGCAGCAAGGGCCAGGTCCTGAAGGTAGAGGGCCTGCAGATACTCGACCAAGTGATCTCTGCTGGCAGGAGAAATCTCCGCGAAGCGTTTGCACAGGCTGCGCTCGAGAGCCGCTGCAAACTGTGCCAATGTGAGGCCCCACTGCGCGGCACGAGATTCCACATACAAGGAATCCAGAATCGCTTCGGAAACCCCGCGGAGGTACGCCGGCTCGCGGTCTTCCGGGTCCGGGCGGTCATGGGGACGATGGGGCACAGAACTCCTGGATTGCACTTAACCATCCTATTTCTATACCCTAGGATGCCCAGGAGACAACCAACGGCCAGCCCGTTGGGTGCATCAAAGGTGTTACCCCCTTGGGAGCAACCGGTGCAGAAAACAGCCATAGCCTGTGTCTCTGGATGCGGTATCCTATGGGGTGTTGCGCCCCCCGTCCGCAACGATTTTCGCCTCGGCGGGTTTGACCCGGCAAAGAAGGCGTGTGGAAAGCGCACTCGCAAAGGCATTAGCGAATACGCGACGATAGTACGAAAGTCCTATTCGGACGACTCAGGCCGCCAAAGTACTCTCGTACCGGTACAACACACGTCCCGATTTCAAACACCTGCGTTCCTTTGGAACAGAGGTGTCGGGATAAACATACGCGCGAGGCGGCAGGCGGATGACAACAATGATTTCAGATCCACAACCGAGAACCTCGTTAGGGGTAGGGTTTAGAGCGAGCCGAGGGCGAACTGCGGCTTCGGAAGCCTGGAAGCAACATATCGGGAACAGGCAGGTGCCCGCCCGCCTTGCTCTCCTTCCCGAGGGCGAGCCCCGCTGGGGTCGCCTGGGCCTGAGCGCGGTCGTGCAAGTTTCCATTTTGATATTCCTGCTCCTGGTTCCCTTGATGTATCCGGAACAAATGAAAACGGGGCTGAAATTTGTCAGTGTGGAGATTGCGCAGCCGTTGACCGAAATTCCAGTGGCCCCGGAGCCCCCGCCGCCACCCAAGCCGAAGGCCGTGGCGCCGAAGCCGGAGGTCAAGCCGATTCCTGTGGAGCCGATCAAGCTGAATCCTGCACAGCCGCACATCTTCGCGAACCTGGCGAAGCCCAAGCCGGTGGCACCCAAGGTGGAAAAGATCGACGTCAAAGCGCCGGACGTGAAGCCAACTTTTGAGGCCGCCAAGATTGATGTCAAAGAGAATGGCCCCAAGCGCCCGAAGGACGATGTGAAGGTCGGCAACCTGGGTTCAGGCAGCGCGGCGCCGGCGACGGTGGTTGCCCCTCTCAACAAAGTGCAGACCGGCGGTTTCGGTGATCCCAACGGCTTGCCCGGAAAGGGTAATCCGAATCGTGCGGGGAACGTGAACCGTCTGGGTTCTCCGGCGCTCCCGGTCGGCGAAGGCTACGGGAATGGCACCGGAGGAAAAGAAGGAATTCGCGGCACGGTGGCGAGCACAGGATTTGGAAACGGGACTGCCATTCCACCCACGAGTGCCGGGGCAAAGAAGGGAACGGTAGTTGCCGGAGGATTCAGCGATGCCGCCGCGGCAACCACGGAGGCGCCAAAGAAGAGAGTTGCGGCAGGCGGTCCGGCGGATACTACTCCTGACATATTGGACAAGCCCCGGCCCGAGTATACGGCGGAGGGGCGTAGTCTGAGAGTTGAAGGCGACGTCGTCATCGACTTGGTATTCCTGGCGAACGGCAGCATTCAAATCAATCGAGTGGTCAGCGGCCTGGGGCACGGCCTCGACGAGGCGGCGGTGCGCGCGGCACAACTAATTAAATTCAAGCCGGCGAAGCGCGAAAGCCAGCCGGTGGATTTTCCGGCCCGGGTTCGCATTGAGTTCCGTTTGGCCTACTGAGGGAGAGATGATCATGAGAAAGCTGTCGAACCAAATTCTCGTGCTGGCGCTTTGCGCTTGCACAGTCGTTCCGGCCATCGCCGCGGCGGCTCCAGCGGCCGATCAGCCGCGCACCCCGGACCAGGTGATCGACCGGGTGGTCAGCAACGAGCAGCGGCTCTATGCCCAAATTCGTAACTACTCCCCGCTCGTGGAGACCTATATTCAGAATCTCAAGGCCGACAAGGATCTCGGCCAGGTGCCGGCGGGGGACAAATATTTTCTGGGCCGCGCGAACTTCGCGAAGGGTGTCAGCCTGGTGCCACTAAGCGAAACCCAGAGCAAGGGCAAGAAGGTTTTCGGCTCCATCGGAAACTTCTTCAGCTTCGCCATGCAGTTCCTGCCGGATGGCTTCCTGCAGATGATTTTTATCGATACCAACGGCTTCGACAAGCAGCACTACAAGTTTGATTATGTGCGCCGCGAATTTCTTGGCGAAGTGCGCTGCCTGGTGTTCGACGTGACCCCGACGGAGAAGAAAAACCGCGGGCGATTCCTGGGCCGCATCTGGGTGGAGGATCAGGACTTTCACATCGTGCGCTTCAATGGCACCTACGGCGGCAATGGCCACTCCAGCTGGTACTTCGATTTCGACAGTTGGCGGACCAATGTGCAGCCGGGACTCTGGCTGCCCACGTTCGTTTACAGCGAAGAAAAAGATCTGCATTATGCCATCAGCAAGAAACTGAATTTCAAAGCGCAGACGCGTTTGTGGGGCTATAACCTGGGCGGGGCCAGCCAGGAACAGGAGTTGAGCAGGATTCTGGTGGAAACGCCGATGCAGGACGATACCAAGACCGCGAACGACCTTTCGCCCATTCAGGCCCAGCGCTCGTGGGATCACCAGGCGGAAGACAACGTCACCGACCGCTTGGAGCGCATTGGCCTGATAGCGCCAAAGGGTGAAGTCGACAAGGTTCTCGAAACGGTCATCAACAACCTGGAAGTAACCAATAACATTGACGTCGACCCCGAAGTGCGCTGCCGTATCCTGATGACTTCCACGCTCGAATCCTTCACGGTGGGACACACGATTATCCTGAGCCGCGGCTTGGTGGACGTGCTCCCGGATGAAGCAAGTCTCGCTGCCATGCTGGCGCATGAATTGAGCCACGTGGTTCTTGGCCACCGCGTGGGTTCCCAGTATGCCTTCTTCGATAATTTGATGGTGGAAGACAAGGACACCTTCCGGCATTTCGGTTTCGCGCGAACCAACGACGAGGAGCGCCAGGCCAACGAAAAGGCCATTCAAATACTCAACAATTCGCCGTACAAGAATCAGTTGGGCAATGCCGGACTCTTTCTGCAAGCGCTGGACAGCCGCCAGAAGGAAATTCCCAATTTGATCAGCGGCCACCTGGGCAATCGCGTGCCCCAGATCAGCGACCTGAAATCGACGGCGCCGCTTGATCCGAAGCAGAATCCGCAGAAGATCGCGGCCCTGCCCATCGGCGGGCGAGTCAAGATCGATCCCTGGAACGACCAGCTTGCTTTGATTAAGAGCAAACCGGTAGGAACGGTGGCGGAACGCGAGAAGATGCCGTTTGAAGTGACTCCGTTCATGCCCTACCTGACCAGGTTCGGCTCCGAAACCACCAAGCCCGTCGCCGCGAGTGCTGTGGCACCCCCCGATGTAAAACCCGGCGACGCGCCCAATTCGGCAAAACCCTGACAGTCTTCCATTTCAGCAGCAGAAAGGCCCCCGAACCGTCGGGGGCCTTTTACTTTCTAGCTTGCTGATTTCCGCGTCCGGCCTGACTCGATTACTTGGGGGTCGCGAGTGCCTTCAGGAAGCGGTGCGTGAACTCGACGCCGTCGTAGAAATCCTCCACGACCACGCGCTCGTCTTTGCCGTGAGAGCGGTCATCCTCTGCATCGAAGAACATGCAAGCGATGGCATACGTGGGTATGCCGGCAATACGCAGATATTTGCCGTCCGTGGCTCCCGTGGACATTGAGGGGACCACGGGCAGCCCCGGCCACATCGTGGACAGCGTGCGCTCCAAGGTGGCATGCAATTCCGGCAGAAGAGGGGAAGGGGGCACGGCCACGATGGGGACGATCTTGCCGTCAGAACTTTTCTGCGTCACGAGGGTGATCTTGAGTTTGGGATCCGCAACGACTCGCTCCAGCGTCCTTCGTACTTCCTCGGGATCTTCGCCGGGGAACACGCGGCAATTGACATTGGCACGCGCCGTTTGCGGCAGTGCGTTGGGGGCATGGCCGCCTGATAGCATCGTGGCGACGCAGGTAGTGTGGAGAAGCGAATTGTAATAGGGGTTCATGGAAAGGCGCGTGACCGCGTCCGTGTCGGGCGGGTCCTTGGAGACGCCACTTAGATCGGCGGCCATCGAACCTGCGCTGAGAGCCGCGGTGCGAGAGAAATAGTTCCGCGTGATTTCGCTGACCTTGACGGGAAACGAGGAGCCCTGGAGCTTCGTCAAGGCAGCGGCCAATTCATAGATGGCGTTTTCCGGCCCGGGAACCGAGCTATGACCGCCGGGATTTGTCGCTTCAAATCGAAAATCAACATAGACTTTTTCGCTGGCCTGCAAGCCGGCAAGCAGCCGCTTCCCTTTCACTTTTTCAAATTCGCCGCCATCCAGATTGATGCAATACTCGGCATCGATCCAGTCCCTGTGCTCTTTGAGCAGCCAATCCACTCCGTTGTAGTCGCCGCCTTCTTCATCGGCAGTAAGAGCAAGGATCAGGTCGCGATCGGGCACGAATCCTTCGCGCTTCAAGCGAACGAAGGTTGTCACCAAGAGGGCGTCGCCTTCCTTCATGTCTTGCGTGCCACGGCCGTAGAAGTAGCCGTCCTGCTCGATGAATTGAAATGGATCGGTGGTCCAGTCTTCGCGGTGCGCTTCCACGACGTCCAGGTGGCCGATGAATAAGATGGGTTTCTTCTGCCCCGTTCCACGGTAGCGCGCGACGACGTTCTTCTTGCGATCGACCGGGCCGGCAATGCGGATGTCCTGCGGGGGAAAACCGGCGGCCAGCAGGCGATGAGCCATGGCTTCGGCCGCTACTGTGACGTTGCCTACGGAATCGGTCGTGTTGATCTCAATGAGCTCTTTGAGGATGGCGCGGGCTTCCTGGTTCGCGGCCTCGCGATTCTGAGCGCCAGCAGAATGTCCCAGAAACAAACTGGCACACAGAGCAATGGCGCACCTGAGCATTCGATGCATTCGTGTCTCCTCTTGAAATTTCAGAGTAAACGCAGCGGCGAACGGCGTCAAACTCGGCGCAGTTGCCGCCTCTCGCGGAGTCGCTTAAGCTGAACGGGGTTTCTCTTAGGGAGGACCGTCATGCCTTTTGCGAACCGCCGCATTGCCCCGACGCTCTGCGCCACACTGCTGTTTCTTGTGGGAATTGCGGTGGGGAGCGTGCTGACGCGCCATGTTTCCGCCATCAACAAATTCGGGCAGCCCAAAACCGTGGTGCACGTTGTGGCTTACAAATTCCGCGACGCCACTTCGTTGAATGACCAGGAACAGGCCATTGCCGGAATCAAGGACATGGCCGCGAAAATTCCGGGCGTCAAGAATATCTGGCTGAAGACGGAGCGCAACCAGCTCCGCGATTTCAGCGGCGTCTACGTGATTGAGTTCGTCAGCCCCGAAGCCGCAGCCGATTACGCGGAAAGCCCGATTCACGATGCGTGGCGGAAGAAGTGGGAACAGCTTCGCGAGAACAGCCTGTCCTTCCAGGTTTCTAATTAGTGCCGTTCCAATTTGTGTCGTGAATTTCGGCTGGCCAAGATGCGAGGCGTTGTTTGAGTTTGGGAGAGGTTCATCGAACCTCCGTGCCATTTGGTCAAGTGAATTGGAACGGCATTAGCCGGCGCTACTCTTCGCGGAAAATGCCGTATTTGTGGCGCAGAAACGAATCCAGGATCGTATCCGGCAGGATGCGCCGGCCGAAGGATGCCCATTTCGCCAGCGGCGTGACCGGATAGCGCGCCTTTGGATGGGGCGATTCGATGGCTTCCTGGATGACCCGCGCGCAATCTTCCGGCGTGGTCTTGGAATCACCGCAGCCCTTGTTCGCGCCGCTCCACGCTCCCGCATAGATTTTCGCGTAGGGCCCCGCTTTGGCTGCTTCGACGTACGGCTCGGCCAGCGCCTTGGCCGTCTGCTGAAAATTCGTAACGATGTAGCCCGGCTCGATCAGGATAACTTCCACGTTAAACGGAAACATCTCCAGGCGCAGGGCGTTGGAGAGCGCTTCGAGGGCGTGCTTGCTGCTGCTGTAGGCGCCATAGGTCGGCGGCGTAAGGAGGCCGGTGACGCTGCTCGTCATCAGGATGCGGCCGCGGCGGCGCTCGCGCATGTG
>Ga0116123_1001743_pt1 | contig 11667 bp, 14 predicted proteins | sample June2015DPH_13_1_3_FD_89727 | JGI IMG/M metagenome (GOLD analysis project Ga0116123, IMG submission 89727) | Peatland microbial communities from SPRUCE experiment site at the Marcell Experimental Forest, Minnesota, USA - June2015DPH_13_100 | ecosystem: Environmental > Terrestrial > Soil >... | reverse complement strand
GTTGAGGTCAGCGAGATCAAGCTGTAAATCGAACGGCGCCGCACGGGCGGGGCCTGCAAGATAAAAGGAAAGGGATTGCGTCATGGCACATAAGAAGGGCGGCGGATCATCCACTAACGGCCACGATTCGCACGGACAGAGGCTGGGAGTGAAGCGCTTCGGCGGGCAACTGGTGAACGCAGGCACGATTCTGATTCGTCAGCGCGGCACCAAGCACCAGCCCGGCGAAAACGTCATGAAGGGCAAGGACGACACGCTGTTCGCGGTGGTGACGGGGTACGTCAAGTTCGAAGACAAGGGCAACCGGGGCCGCTTTATCAGCGTCACGCCTGCGGAAGCCGCCAAGGCCGCGAACTAAATTCGCAGAGTTCCGGGCGGCCCCGACACGTGTCGGGGCCGTTTTTGTTTTGGGGCTGCCGAAGCGCAATGTTTGCAGAGATGAAGGTTTATGTTCGTAGATGAAGCCAAAATTTATGTAAAGGCCGGAGATGGCGGGAACGGGTGCATGGCGTTCCGCAGGGAGAAGTACGTGCCGCGCGGTGGGCCCTCTGGCGGTGACGGCGGGAACGGCGGCAGCATCTATGTGGAAGCAAACCCGAACGATAACACGCTGCTGCGCTACCGCTACAATCGGGAATTCAAAGGCGAACGCGGGCGGCACGGCGAAGGTTCCAACTGCACGGGGCAATCGGGCGGGGACACCATCCTGAAAGTGCCTGTGGGCACGCTGGTCTATGACGAAGAGGGCGAAGAGCTGCTCGCGGATTTGAAGAAGCCCGGCCAGCGAATCCTCGTGGCCCAGGGAGGAAAAGGCGGGCGCGGCAACCAGCACTTTGCGAAGCCGTGGCACCAGGCGCCGCGTGAGAAAGAAGAAGGCCAGCCGGGCGAGGAGCGCCGGTTGCGGCTGGAGCTGAAACTCCTGGCGGATGTCGGCCTGGTGGGCTTCCCGAACGCGGGCAAGTCCACGTTGATTTCGGTGATCAGCGCGGCCCACCCAAAGATTGCGAACTACCCGTTCACAACGCTGGAGCCGAACCTGGGCGTGGTGAACGCGGACGGGGGCACGGGTGGCCACGGCAGCGAACTTGGGCGCACATTTGTAGTTGCCGATCTGCCAGGGCTGATCGAAGGGGCGAGCGAGGGAGCCGGGCTGGGAATTCGCTTCCTGCGCCATGTGGAGCGGACAAGGCTGCTGGCGCACCTGATAGACACGAGCGACACCGCAGAAATGGACCCACTCAAGGCGTTTGAAATCATTGAGGGCGAGCTGGCGGCGTTCAGCGGCGCCATGCTGGATAAACCTATGATTGTGGTCGCCACGAAACTGGATGCGACGACGGACCACACGAAGTTGCAGGAGTTGAAGAGGTTTTGCAGCGAGAAGGGCCTGGAATTCCATGCGATTTCGGCGCCGACAGGCGAGGGCGTGAAAGGACTCGTGCGCGCCATGGCGGACGCCCTGGATAAGATTCCCAAAGAGCAGCCTGAGCCTGAGGAAAGGGAGCAAGAAGAGCACGAAGGCGGAGCCGAGGATGGGGAAACGTTCGCGGACGAGAAGCAGGATGACGGAACTCCGAGCGAGCGCTGAGATTTCGTGAGAGAATCGTAGGACTCTGGGACGCCCGACAGATCGGTTCGTAGCATGGCTCGGCTCGTGGTTTACCAGTGAACACGGGGCTGGCGTGGGGGTGGCGGAGGGGACAGTTTGACGACGGCGCAGGCGCACCGCACAGCGGCAAAGCATCATCCACGGCGCATCGCTCTTTTTGGCGGCTCCTTTGACCCCATTCATGCAGGCCATCTGGTGGTGGCGCGAGCAGCAGACCGGCGGTTCAATTTCGACGAGATGCACTTCATCCCGGCGAGCCGCCCGCCGCACAAGCTGAAGCAGCACCTGGCGCCGTTTCCGCACCGGTTTGCGATGGTCGCGCTGGCGTGCACCGAGCACCCCCATTTCGTGCCGTCGCTGGCAGAGGCGGGGGAGGACTTCAGCGGCACGCAGTTGCACTACTCGGTGGACACGGTGCGCTATTTCCGGCATATGTACCACGGACAGGGGGACCGGATTTTCTTCATTATCGGAGCGGACGCGTTCTTGGATATCCCGATGTGGAAGGAATATGAGACCCTGTTGGGACTGTGCGATTTCGTGATCGCCAACCGCCCGGGCATTCGTTTGGAAGCGCTTAGGCTGGTGATTCCACCGGACTTGCACGGGCGGCCGGATGCTGAGCGGGAGAAAGAGGACGAAGTTGTGGCTCATGGGTCACCCGTGGTAGCCCAATTGGAGCGCACAACCGTCTATCTATTGGAGAGTGTGTCCAGCGACGTCAGTGCCACGGACATTCGGCGGAAGGCCAACCGCGGGGAGTCCATTCATGGGCTTGTCTCGGGGCGTGTGGAGGAATACATTTTGAAGCAGGGTCTGTACCGGTGAAACTGGAATCGTTACCCCAGGGTGTGCGCAAGGCTGTCGAGGCGGCGCAAGAAAAGAAAGCGGGCGGGATCACCGTGCTGGACCTGCACGGTGTGGGGGCGTTCACACGGTACTTTGTGATTTGTACGGGGTACAGTCGGCCGCAATTGCAGGCCATCTGCACTGGGATTGAAGAGGTGCTGTACAAGGAATTGAAGCGTTCGCCGGAGCACCGCGAAGGGCAGCGGTCATCGGAATGGGCGCTCTTGGATTTTGGAAGCTTCGTCGTTCATGTCTTCGGAGAGCAAGCACGGCGTTACTACGATCTGGAAAGATTGTGGCGGTCGGCGCCGATGCTGTCCATACCGGACGAGCCGGAGACAGGCCGGAAAGAGCTCTCAAAGCGAGTGGGCTGAAACCAGGTCAGAATGTCGCCTGCGGGTAACGCTGGCGGCTGGAGAAGCCCATTGGTTATGGTAAGCGAGCGATTGCCCTGGATCTGCAAGGATCCGGCGTCGCAGCGTCTCTTCGAACTCGCGGAGCGCGTTGCTCCTGTTCCTGCAACAGTCCTCATCACCGGAGAGCGCGGCACCGGAAAAGATTACCTAGCGCGTCTGATCCACGAACTTGGACCCCGGCGCGACACACCCTACATAAAAATCGAGTGCGAAAGTTTGCCGCCTCCTCTACTGGAGAGCGAACTCTTCGGGCACGAGCGTGGCGCGTTTCCCGGCGCCGCGGAGCGGAAGCCCGGGCGTTTCGAGCTGGACGCCAGAAGCACCATCGTCCTTGATGAAGTGGCGGTGCTGACGGCCAGCACGCAAGCCCGGCTATTGCGCGTCATGGAAGAGCGGGTGTTCGAGCGACTGGGCGGTAAGGAGCACCTTCGTGCTGAGGCGCGCATCATCGCGCTGACGAACGTGGACTTAGCCACGGCGGTAAAACAGGGGCGTTTTCGCGAAGATCTGTATTACCGGTTGGACCTGGTCAAGATCTGGATGCCACCGCTTCGGGAACGGCGCGCGGACATTTTGGCCCTGGCGGAGCATCTCTTAGCGGGGATGGGGGCGACCCACGGGAGACCAAAGATTCGCTTAAGCGAACCTGCCAAGGCGATACTGGAAAGGTACCGCTGGCCGGGCAACGTTCGGGAATTGCGCGACACCCTTAAGGCAGCCGTGATCTGCGGGCAGGGCGAGATGCTTGAAGCGGAGCATCTGCCTGCCCACCTGCGCGCCAATCTGGATGGAAACCACCCTGAAGCCGGCTCGCGTTCGCTGGAAGACATTGAGCGTGAAGCCATCGAAGCGACGTTGAAGGCGACGCGCAATCAGATTGGGCGGTCTGCAAAGATTCTAGGGATCAGCCGCAAGACACTGTTGGAAAAGAGAAAGAAATACGGGTGGGTGTAGTTCCGCGGAAAACAGATAAATCACAAGCATGGCTGGCGGCGCGGTAGACTCACGGCATGAAGATTCGACTTTTGCTGCTGGGGAAAACGCGGCGGGCAGAGCTCTGCGCGCTACTCGATGAGTATGTGAAACGCATCTCGAAGTCCTGCCCCGTCGAAGTGACCGAGGTGCGTGATGCTACGGCGGCATTAAAGAAGCTGGATGCCGATCGTGCCGCCATGGCGGTGCTTCTGGATGCCGGGGGAAAATCTTACGATTCGGAATCGTTCGCGAAATGGCTTAGCGAGCTGCGCGATCGCGGCACGCATGAGATCATCTTCGTGTGCGGTGATGCGGATGGATTCCCGGAGGGGCTGCGGGAACGCGTGAAGCAGAATGTGTCCCTCAGCGCGATGACCTATTCGCATGAGCTGGCGCGGGTGATGCTGGCGGAGCAGATTTACCGGGCGTTTGCGATCTTATCCGGCAGCCCGTATCCGAAGTGAGGCATTCTGCCGTAAGCGGTGACGCCCTGCGTTTAGGCTTACGGTGAACGGAATTGCCCCATCACGGGTGCCTTTTTCGGCGATCCGTGGAAGAATGTCCAGCGGAACATCCCATGCCCCTGCGCATCTCACCTGACAAAAGCCAGCCTTCGGTGACGATTGAGATCCCGCTGGAGAAGGCGTTGCCGGACTACGACCTGCACCAAATAGAGCAGCCAACACCGCACGACATTGATGCGCTTCTCGTGTCGCAGGGGTTCCGCGACCTGGTGGATGATGCCCGCGGCGTACTGACGGAACTCGTTGCGCATCCCCCACCTCTGCCCAATTCCTCGCTGATGGTGGATCTCGACCTCACGCAGATTCCACACTTCGAGATTGTGCAACTCACGGGAGCCATCTGCCCCGGCGATGACGAGACATACTTCCCGGGGCTGTGGATCATCTTGCGGGACGTCATGGCGCCGCAGAAAGAGAGCCTGGGAGAAATCGCGCTCGAACATGTACGCGTGATCATCGAGGCGCTGGTGAAGCGCCTGGGCCTGACCTGAAGCCCTTCGGGCTGAGGGTAGTGGATCAGTTTACGGTTAGGGAACGGCGGCCTGGAAGGACTTTGGCTGGAGCGGTCTACACGCCGTACGCGACCTCTGGGCGCACGCCGATCGTGGCGAGGTGGCAGGCGCATTCTCTTCCACCATACCAGCCTACGGCGCAGTGATGATTCGCGTCGCCAAATGGCCGCACCTTCAAGAAAACTAGAAACGTGCAGCGCAATCTGTCAGTGAGTAAGAATAAGCTGCAGTGGGGCTGCGAGCTAATTCCTGTGTCCGCTGAGCGGAGACTTGCCCGCATCCGACGTGCCAAGCATTTGGACGCCGTGTCCGGGTGTGTTAACTTTTTCCTTTATGACCAAGCGTATCGGCGTGCTCTTGAGTGGCCGCGGCTCGAACTTCGAGGCGCTGGCGGAAAGTGTTGCCGCCGGGCGCATTCCCAACGCCGAGATCGCCATCGTGATCAGCAACAAACCGGACGCGCGAGGATTGGAACGCGCAAAGGCCCGGGGAATTGAAACCCGGCTGATTCCGTCGAAAGGGCTGGAGCGGGAAGCCTACGATCGCCAGGTAGCCGCGGTCCTGCACGAATATAAGGTCGATCTGATCTGCCTGGCGGGCTACATGCGATTGTTGTCGCCCTATTTTGTTGCGGAGTTCCCGCAGCGGATTCTGAACATTCACCCGTCGCTACTGCCGTCTTTTCCGGGGCTGGAATCGCAAAAGCAGGCGCTGGACTACGGCGTGAAGGTTGCAGGCTGCACGGTGCATTTTGTGGACGAGAATCTGGACGCGGGGCCGATCATCGTGCAGGCGGTCGTGCCCGTGAAGGACACGGATGACGAGCACGCACTCTCCGAGCGCATACTGAAAGAAGAGCACCGGATTTACACCGAGGCCGTGAAGATTATCCTCGAGGGAAAGTTCACGATCGTCGGGCGGCGCGTGATTCGCACGGCCTAGAGCGGCAAATCGAGATGACACAAGCCAAGTTCAAACCGGTGGAAGAACAACTCGCGTACCTGAAGAAGGGCGTGGCTGAAATCGTGCCCGAAGCAGAGTTGCGCGCAAAGCTGCAAAAGTCGCTCAAGACCGGGAAACCCCTGCGCGTGAAGCTGGGCGTTGACCCAACTGCACCAGACATCCATTTGGGCCACACGGTGGTGATCCGCAAGCTGAAGCACTTCCAGGAAATGGGCCACACCGCAGTCTTTTTGATTGGCGATTTCACGGCCATGGTTGGCGATCCCACCGGGCAATCGGAAACGCGCCCACCGCTTTCCCGCGAGCAGGTGGACGCCAACGCCCAGACGTATCTGGAGCAGGTCTTCAAAATTCTCGATCGCAGCAAGACCGAAATTCGCTACAACAGCGAGTGGCTGGACAAGCTGACGAGTTATGACATCGTGCGGTTATGCGCCAAGTATCGCGTGGCGCGCATGCTGGAGCGGGAGGATTTCCGCAAGCGTCTTTTGGAACAGCAGCCCATTTCCGTGCACGAATTCTTGTACCCATTGCTGGTGGCTTACGATTCGGTGGTGCTCGAAGCAGACGTGGAGCTCGGCGCGACCGAGCAGAAATTCAATCTGCTGATCGGGCGCGAGATTCAGCGGGAGTACCACCAGGAATTGCAGATCGCGGTGATGATGCCCATCCTGGTAGGGCTCGACGGCCAGCGGAAGATGAGCAAGAGCCTGGGTAACTACGTCGGGATTACCGAGCCGCCGGGCGAAATGTTCGGCAAGATGATGTCCATTCCCGATGAGCTGATGTGGTCGTACTACGAACTGGTCACCGACCGCACGCCACCGGAAATCGAATCACTGAAAGGGCAAGTGCAGTCAGGCCGCTTCCATCCAATGGATGTGAAGATGCGGCTCGCGGAAGAGGTTGTGGCCGGCTTCCACGGCGCGGATGCCGGGCACAAAGCGGCCGACAATTTCCAGCGGGTATTCCGTGACCGCAAGGCACCGGCAGAAATGGACGAAGTCCGCATGAAGCGAGTGCCCGGCGGCCTGGAGATTACGTTTCCGAAGATAAGGGGTTCCTCAAACCAGGTTTCTCTCGCACTCCCGAGCGGCATCGTGAAGTGGTCGAAGATTCTCGCTTCTTTCGAGGGCATCGCTTCTACGTCCGTGGCAGAACGCCTCATCAAACAGGGTGGGCTGGAGATCAACGGAGCCACGACACAAGATCCCGCCTGCAAGTTGAATGTGGACCAGCCTGCAACTTACAGCGTCCGCGTCGGCAAGAAGAAATTCCTCCGGATAGTTGTCGAATAACTCCGCTGCACTTGCCCTATCCGTCATTCCGAACAAAGCGAGGAACTCTTCTCCATCGCACACTTTTTGTGCGATGAATCTCTCTTCGCTTTGTGCTTGCCCTCATCAATGAAGTATTTCCGCGACCAACTTGAGAACATGGTTTGCGATGGCGGGCGCAGCGGTCAGCCCCGGCGATTCAATTCCAACGAGTTGAATCACCTGCGGCACTTCCTTGTCCTGCTCAATCACAAAATCGGCAATCCCCTGGTCGCCCGGCGGAACGAGTTTCGGCCGCAAGCCCGTGTAGCCGAGTTGCAAATCGCTCTCCTGAAGCTCCGGGAGCATGGTCTTCGCATCGGAGAGAAACTCAGGAATGGTCATGCGGTCGCGTTCGTAGTTGTCCTTGCCCTCGACGTAGGCGGCCGTCGGTCCAACCAGCACCGTTCCCCAAAGAGTTTTCGTGAAGTGCAAGCCCAGGGAGAGTCCGTCGTGATGGGGCAGAGGATAAACCAGGTTCTGGACCAGTCCCGTTTGAGGACCGCGAATTTCGCAATATTCGCCGCGCACCGGATAAATTCTCCAGGGACGCGGGCCGAGAAGTTGCGCAACTTCGTCGGAGTAGAGTCCCGCGGCATTGATGACGCAGCGCGCCTCAATGGTTTCCGTTTCGGATTGCTCTTCATCTCCGATGCGCAAGCGCACGCGAACGGCGTCCTTCACCGGCTCCAGAGAGATAACCTTGGCGTGGTTGACGAGGCTTGCTCCGTGCTCCTCGGCGACGCGCGCGAACGCATGCACCAGGTCTTCGGCGGAGCAAATCCCCGTGGAAGGCACAAGAAGCGCCGCATGGCCTCTGACGTGAGGCTCGATGGCGCGTATCCCCGCCGCGTCGATAATTCGTAGGCCCTCTACGCTGTTTTCCTCGCCCTTTTTTTTCAGGGCGAGAAGCTCTTCCTTCTCGGAAGCATCCTTCGCGACAACAATTTTTCCCGTCGTGCGGCAAGGCACGTTGTGCTTGGCGCAGAATTCCTTGGTCAGGCGATTGCCTTCAACGCAATGACGCGCCTTCCAGGAATTTTTCGGATAGTAGATCCCGGAATGGATCACGCCGCTATTTCGCGTGCTGGTGGCCATTCCAAACTTCGGATATTGCTCAACAAGAAAAACATCCTGCCAACGGCGGGAAAGCCCTTCCGCGATTGCGCAGCCCACGACTCCACCACCAATGATCAAAACATTTGCCTGGTCCATATACGCCAGTATAGGGCGGGCAGATTACCGGCGCATTATTCTTCGTGACCGGTTTCGTCGAAGAAAGTCTTGCAGGGAACCAAGCGGGCTTGCGTGCCGTCATGGACAGCAAACACCGCATCCTTGCCCTCCACGTTGCTCTTCTTCCAGAGAGATGCGCTGCCATACTCGCCGTCTTTAGTGACGGCATAGAAACGCAGATTGAACGTCGCGAGCTTCGTCTTATCGCCGTTGTAATTGCGCGCGACGCGCCCCAGCGCTTCCAGGCAAGCATCGTCAGGCTTCATGCCCTTGCGCATCATTTCGACGATCGTATGTCCGCCGGAAATCTTGATGTTTTCCTCGCCTTTGCCAGTGGACCCGGCGCCGCCAACGTCACCGTCCACGTAAAGTCCCGCGCCGATCACCGGCGAATCGCCGACACGCCCGGGAATTTTCCAGGCCAGCCCACAAGTGGTGGTGGTGCCGCTGACTTCACCCTTGGCGTTTACCGCAAGGCAGTTGATGGTACCGGTTGGCGGGTACGTGATGACGCGCATGGCATAAGCGATTTTTTCCGCATCGTGGTCGAAGAGAGTCGCAACATGTTCCTTCCATTCCGGGCTGTCCGTGCCCGGCCGCCAGTTGAAACTCGTTTTGGCTTTCCAGGCGAGCCATATTTTGCGCGAGTGCTCGGTCAACAGATTCATTTCCTCAAAGCCCTCGGCCACGCCAAAGCGCCGCGCCCCGTCACCCACGATCATTACGTGGTTGGTGCGTTCCATCACCGTTTTGGCCAGTCGCGAAACATTCTTGATGCGGCGGACGGAGGCCACGCTGCCGGCGCGGCGCGTCGGGCCGTGCATCACGCTGGCGTCCAGTTCGACTTCGCCTTCCTCGTTGGGCAGGCCGCCGTAGCCCACGCTGTCATCGTTGGGATCGTCTTCCACGACAGTTACCGCGGTGACGGCCGCGTCGAGCGTATCGCCGCCGCCCTTCAGGATTTGCATGCCCTTGTCGAGAGCGTTCAACCCGTTGGCCGAAGAAATGATCAGAGGCCGCGTGCGCGCAGCCGGTTGGGGGTCGAAAAGAATAGGTTCGGAGTGATTGCCACCGGTTACTTCCAGCGTTTTGCCAAAAACTCTAGCCGCGCCGGCGAACGCGCTCCCCGCCAGCGATGTCAGAAAAAACTTGCGACGTGTCCAGCGATCCATGACTACCCTCCCAAGCGAGATACAAGCCCTTCCGGATGGCACTCTATGCGAATTGAAGTGCAAAAGAAACTACCAGTGCGGCGTGCAAGCTTTCTTCACGGGCTGCGGGAAAAGTCTCTTTCTTTAGGAGGCCGGGGCTTCAGCCCCGGCGTAAAGCCCCTAAAACCCTCGGGCTTTAGCCCCTGAAGAAAGTCTTTCTCCGACTTTTCAGCAACCTCTTCAGTCGGAGCCGCCGAGCGGGAGGAAATACTGCGTGCCTTTGACCGGCTCCTGCAAGCGGCGCAGGAGCTGCTGCAAATCGTCGTTTTTCTCAACGAAATCGATTTCCGAGGTTTCGATGACCAGGAGATCCGCGCCCTCATAGCGGAAAAAGAAGTGCTCGTAGGCGCGTGCCACTTCCTGAACGTACTCCGTCGAAATCTGGCGCTCCTCGTGCGCTTTTTTCTTGGCAATGCGGCCGAGCAGCACTTCCGGCTTGGCCTGGAGATAAATCACCAAATCGGGTTGCGGGAGTTCGATGGTCACCGCCTCGTAATAGCGCTCGTAAAGCTTGAGCTCCTCGTCATCCAGGCTGAGGTTCGCGAAGATGCGGTCTTTTTCCATCAGATAATCGCTCACCACAAGGCCGGGCGCATCGCCGGAAAGGCCTTCGCGAATGCGCTTCTGCCGCTCCATCAGGAAATACAATTGCGTGCGGAAAGCGGCCCCGGGAAGGCCGGCATAGAAATCGGCGAGAAAGGGATTATCTTCGCAATCGTAAATGCGGCGCGCGTGAAGCCGTTCGGCGAGCAGCCGAGCCAGCGTGGTTTTGCCAACGCGAAGAGGGCCTTCAATGACGATGAATCGAGGTGGCTGCGGGCCACGTTGCGGGATGCGTGCGCGTTTCGCCGATGATTCCGAACCAGCCATTTTCCCCCGAACCAAGGACCACGACTTCTTGGGCCGGATTATAGCAGGTCTTTTCTGCGAATCGCGAGGGGAGTGTCGAACTGGCCGGTACGATCGCTCCAGAACCCCGCCCCGGAAAAGTACCATGGAAATTTGTGACCAATGGGCCAGTGACACCTGTCCTTTAGTACAGTAGAGTGATCAGCAGTTGCAGCGTACCAGGAACCCACCCCCGGCCTGCGACTTCTGAGGTGCATCTTGGTACTATCCGCGCTCCTGATTTTTTGTTGTACCGCGCTGCCGGCTGATACCCCTCGTGCTGTCGCGGATTCACCCACCTTGCTCGCCAGCAATTCCAGTGCACCCCAGCCGGATTCCGCAACGAAATCGAAACTCCCGGATGCGCCCGCGCCCAAGCTGTCTGCTTCGGCGGGCACTGATACTGATGGTTCCTCATCTTCCATTGCAGCGGGCATAACTCCGGGCAGTGAGTCATTCTTGAATGCGCCCATTAAGCCCCCTGTGATTCGACCGGTCGAATCTCCCCGCCAACGCAAGATCTGGTACGCCTTGATGGCCACGGGACACAGCGCCGCCGCTTTCGATGCGTGGTCCACGCGACGCTCCGTTTCGGGGGGCTTCGGCACGGAAAGTGATCCGTTGCTGCGTCCCTTTGCGCACTCCGGCGCAATGTATGCCGCCACGCAAGTGAGTCCCACCGTCATGGACTATCTGGGGCACCGCATGATGGTCAGCAATCATGGCCTGCTGCGGCGCTTCTGGTGGCTGCCGCAAGTGGCCGGCGCTAGCTTCTCGTTTGGAGCCGGCATTCACAACTATCGCGTCGTGCCCTGAGATTTAGCCCGGCTTACTTGCCAACCACAATCAGGGCGAATTTTCCCGGCCCAATTCAATTCGTTCTCACGTGAATCTCCCTTCCAACCCGGCCTGCTGAGCCCCGTTTGTTACGGTGGCAATATGACTCACGTCAGCCTCCCCCAGCGTCCGTTTATTGGGATATAGTTACAGGGACCCAGTCTGGGCTGCAATTCGTCTCGGCGTTTCTTTTTAGAACAAAATTCCTTCGGGCGGGTTAGGATTTCAATATCTTGGGACACACTGGCCGAAGAGGCAGAGGGGAATGTGTATGAGAAAGGGATTGCTGGGAGTGTTGGTGCTGCTGACGGTGGCGTGGACCGTTGGGGCG
>Ga0116123_1001722_pt1 | contig 11728 bp, 4 predicted proteins | sample June2015DPH_13_1_3_FD_89727 | JGI IMG/M metagenome (GOLD analysis project Ga0116123, IMG submission 89727) | Peatland microbial communities from SPRUCE experiment site at the Marcell Experimental Forest, Minnesota, USA - June2015DPH_13_100 | ecosystem: Environmental > Terrestrial > Soil >... | reverse complement strand
GTAAAAGGCGTTCATCGCTGTCCTCCAAGCTCACTACCTGGAAGTTTATGCGATGAACGCCTCCCGAGCACCTGCCAGGGATACCAAGGGCAAAGCCCTTGACTAGCTTGCCCTGTCTCACCTCTCCCGCCGCAACTGTTCCACCAGCGTCCGCAACTCCGGGTCGGGCCGCAGCTTCAGGGCCGCTTCCAAATGTTTCAGCGCCTCAGGCATGTTTCCCGGTCGATTCGCCAGCGCGATCCCCAGGTTGTAATGGGCGTCGGCGTAGTCCGGCCGCAGCTTCAGCGCGGCTTGGAAGTGAGCAATCGCTTCGCCGCTGTGTTCCGGCATCTGCCCGAGCGTCACCCCCAGGTTATTCTCCGCATCGGCGTAGTTCGGTTTGAGCCACAGCGCCGCCTCGAACTCCGCCACCGCCTCGGCGGTGCGCCCCTCCTGGGAGAGCGACACCCCCAGGTTGTAATGCCGTTCGGCCGATCCCGGGCCGGCCGCCAGCGCTGCCGCCAAGTTGGCGCGCGCTTCCGGGTAATCGGGTTTCAGCCGGAGAGCCGTGCGGTATTCCGCGATAGCCTCCTCCAGTCGCCCGGTCTCAGCCAGCGTATTGCCCAGGTTGTTGTGCGGAATGGGCGAATCGGGGTCGATGCGCAATGCCGCGCGGTATTCGCCAATCGCCTCCTCGAGCCGGTTCGGAACGCGGGAAAGCGCGTTCCCTAAGTCGCTGTGTGCCCGCACCGAATCGGGGTTCAGTCGAACCGCCTGTTCCAGGTGCGCCGTGGCATCCGCCAGACTGTCCGGCTGCTCCAGCAGGTAGACGCCGAGATTATGCTCGGCCAGGTAGTTCCCCTGCGTCACTTCCAGCGCGTGCCGGAAGAGCGTCCCGCTGTTCTCCCAATAGCCCGTCTGCGCCCACGCCGCCGCTCCACATGCCAGCAGCGCGGCGCCGGCTACAATCCCCGCCGGCACTCGCCACCGGGGTCGCGCCCGCAGCGCGTCGCTGGCGCCCCACGCCGCCATCACCGACAGCCCCACCATGGGGACATACATGTAGCGGTCCGCCCGTGCCTGCGCCCCCACTTGCACCAGCCCGATCACCGGAAGCAGCGTGACCAGGTACCAGCACCACCCCACCGCCAGATAGGACCGTTTCCCGAATTCCCGCGCCGTCCAGATAGAAACGCCCGCCAGAACCAGGGCCGCCCCGGCCGCCTCCCAAATCGGCACCGCGCGGGGATACGGATAAAACGCGGCCAGCCCCGTGGGCCAGAGGGTCTTCTCTATGTAAAGAAAGCAGGAGACCAGCGCATCTTCCACCCGCAGCCCCAGGGGAAACGCCGCCAGCGGCTGCACCGCGCCGCTACCCCGTTGCGCCGCGTAGGTAATGGCCGCTCCCACGGCCGAGACCGCAAAGAACGGGATCTTCTCCTTGAGCCGCGCCCCCAGCGGCCGCAGCCGCCCGAGCGGCCAGGCATCCAGCAGCAGCAGCACCACCGGCAGGGTGACGATCATGGGCTTCGCCATCCATCCGCAGCAGAATGCCGCCAGCGCCAGCCCATACCACGGGCGCGCGCCACCGCGGGCCCATTTCACGTAGGCCCACAGCGCCAGGAACCAGAAAACCGCGCAGAGCACGTCCTTCCGCTCCGCCACCCAGGCCACCGATTCCACGTGCAAGGGATGCAGCGCGAACACCCCCGCCGCAAACGCGCTGGCCCACCGCGCACCCGTGGCCCATTTCAGCAAGGCGAACAGGAGCATAGCGGCCAGCGCATCGAGGCCCACGCTCGTCAAATGGTGCGGTCCGCTGCGCAGCCCGAAGATCTGCGCGTCCAGCATGTGCGACAGCCGCGTCAGCGGAAACCAGTTGGCCGCCTCGCGCGACGTGAACGCCCACTTCACGCCTTCCGCCGTCCATCCGGCCCGCACATGCGGGTTGCGGGTCACGTAGTCGGGGTCGTCGAAATTGACGAAATCGAAGCTGGCCGTCCGCGCGTAGACGGCCAGCGTGGCAATCAGCAGAGCCAGGTAGATCGGCCAATCGTGAGCCCTGGCCGGCTGGCGCGCCGGCGCCTCCCCGCTCCTGCTTATACTCCGCTTCCGCCGCGCCACGTACTCATCATACAAGGCCGCCGCGCGGTCCCGGCAATGGTAACCGGCGCTCCGTTAGAACGTCAGCCGAAGGCCCAATTGCAGCATCGAACTGACCTTTTAAACCAGAGACGCATCAACCGAGCGCGTCCGCCGCTCGGAACTCTCGACGTGTGCATAATTCAGGTGTCAGGGCTGGAATCGCGCAGGCTCGGAAAGAAGGCCGACCGCCTGGTCGGCCGCTCTTCGGGGTCGCGCCCGACGGGGTTGCGCAAAACCGAGGCGACAGGGTTGGCTCCGAAGCAATCGGCGGGAGCCCTCCTGTGAAGCAGAACCCGTGATTGATTCCAGAGCGCCAGGGGGGCTCTGCTCAGTCGGGATCCATTGCTTTGGTGAAATCTCAGAGCGGAGGTTTTGGGCAAAAAATGGAGATGGATGCCGTGATTATCGGGCATCGCTGCGCCGGGTCCAGACGCAGGAGTCCTTCGCCGTTTCGCCGAATCCGGAGGCGGTTACCTCGATGCGGTTTTCTCCTTCCGCCAGGGCCACTTCTTTCCAGACGAAGATGTGCAGATCCGTCCCCGCCAGCTCGCCGTAGTCTTTGCCGTTCACCCGCAGGGCAACCCTGGGCAGGTTCGAGTAGACCTTTACGGGCGTGGAAGCAGTCTTCCGAAGCGTATCGCGGCGGCTTGTGATGTAGACCATCGGCCGGGTCGTCCAGTTGGCCTGGTAAAAGTAATAGGCGTCCTTGCGGACCTTCCGGTCCCGTGTCACCAGGCCCTTATCGTTCAACCCGGGTGTGGTGCCTTCCCTCCGGAATGCGCTGGCAAAGTCGAACATGGCCCAGAGGAACGAACCCGGCACGAACCCGCGTTCGCGGATTGCAGCGTAGTTCGCTTCGTGCACCACCGCCTGCCATTCTTCCGGATGCCAGTTATTGGGCGCACGGCCGGGAGCGCGTTGGGAGAAGTCCTGCTGGTGCTGATCGGTGCTCGCCCCCGCGCCGTATTCGCTAATGACCAGGCCCCTATTCCCGTAGAACGCATTCCACCGGTCGATGATGCTTCCCATAGCCGCAGGCGTTTCGATGTACCAGCCGGGATACACGTTGAGCGCCACCAGTTGGCTGATCTTCCCCACTTCCGGCAGCTTCTCGATTCCGTCTATACTGAACGCCCCTGTGATAATTCGCGTGGGGTCCTCCTCTTTCGCCAGCCGCGTCAAGTTTTCCACAATAGGCACGGGATTGTCCTTATTCGCCGGGCTGAGTTCGTTGTACAGGCTCCACATGACGATCGACGGATGGTTGAAGTTCTGGCGGATGAGCTCCGTGAGCTGCTGGCGGGTGGTTTCCAGAAACGCCGGGGTGCCGCGCACATCGTTGACCATGGACAGTTCGGACCACACCAGCATCCCTTGCCGGTCAAGCAGGCTGTGGAGGTAATCGCTGTGCTGGTAATGCGCGAGGCGAACGCCGTTTGCGCCCATTTCGCGCATGATCCGCACATCCGTTTCCTGCTCCTTCTCGCCGGCGGCCCATCCGAACCCGCCCCAATCCTGGTGGCGGGAGACGCCCCGGATCTGCAGTGGCGAGCCGTTCATTATGGCGCCGCGGGCCGGGTCCACGCGGAAGGAGCGCAACCCCAAGGGCTGATCGATGGCGTCTGCCACCCGGCCGTTCCGGAGGATCTCCACGCGGGCGGTGTACACGTATGGATCGCCGACCCCATTCCACAGGTGGGGTTTCTGCAACTCGAGCTTCTGAACAACCGGCGTGGTTTCTCCCGCGCCTGCTGCGGCTCGCCGCTTTTCCGAGAGCACGGCATGCCCACTGGCATCCAGCACGGTCACCCGAACGTCCACGTTTTCCGCCGAAGTCGACCCGTTCGATACCTCCACTGCCGCTTCCACCACTGCCCGCGACGGTTCCACTTCGACCTGCTTCAGAAACACGCCCGGCGAGCCGTGATCGAGCAGGCTGATGTTGATCGGTGCCGTCACAATAAGGGAGACCGGCCGGTAGATGCCGCCGAAGACAGTGAAATCACCGGAGAGCGGAACCACGTCTTCCCGCCGGGCGTTGTCCACGCGAACGGCCAGCAGATTCGCTGCGCCATAACGGAGGTGCGGTGTGAGTTCCAGACAGAAAGCCTGAAAGCCCCCTTTGTGCTCGCCAAGTTCCTTTCCGTTCAGAAAGACGCGAGCCACAAGGCTGGCGGCTTCAAAGCGCACGAAGACCCTCCGCCGTTTCCAGGTCGCGGGCGCGTTGAAGCTATGGCGGTACCAGCCGGGGCCGCGGTAGTAGCCGGTGAGGGGCGGATCGCCCTCCGTGTTCCAGGTGTGCGGAATGGAGACGCGCTGCCAGGAGGAGTCGTTAAAGTCTTCCCTGGCCGCGTCTTTCTCCTCGCCGCGATAAAATGCCCACCCGGCATCCAGGCGAACAGCGGTTCTTGCATCGGCGCCAAATGCCATCAGGGGCGACAGCAAGCCGATACACAACAACCACCGGGCACTTCGTTCACGATTCAAGAATCGCACTGCGCTCACGTGGTAGTCACCGCGTTGGCAAACGCGCCTCGAAAATCGGCTGCTAATTAGATTCGTCTTGAGAATACTTGTCGGATTATTGCTCATATGTCTTCTCTCTGTAGCCGGAGGACACGCTGGGCCGCGCCCTGCCCCCCGGTCGGGCGGTCGGAGTAATTTTTGCCCGGCAATCGGGTGAAGACCGATCGCCGCGATGCCGAGAAACTGGCGCGCTGTCATCGGGCCAATGCAAGCCGATTCAACGAGGGTGCCATTGGCCGTGAACTGCTGGGATTCATCTGGGCCATCGGTGTGAAAACGGAGACGAAGCAGCAAGCCCAAGCAACTGCCGCGTAGAGTAAACTGCTTGTCCAGACAGATGGCAGCACCGGAGATAGTCGAGGGGCTCACGGAAAGGAGAACCCTCGTACGTTCTATGCGACACGACCTCCGGATCAGATTCGCGCCCCTAGTCCGAGGCAGCTCCCGACGGATCACGATTGTGCGGTTCCGACCCGCGGATATCAGAGTGATCAACCGTCGCATTTGCTCCCTCGACTGTCTCCCGTGCTGATCAGCGGGACGTTCTCCAGCACCGTCCTTTCGACCGGCAAATGCTGGATCGTCTCGAAAAACAGCGACAGCCACCGGTGCGGCGGGCGCCGCCCCGGTGGCCAAAGCTACTTCTCGAAAAGCTAGAACGTCAACTTCACCGCCAATTGGACACTGCGAGGGCCGCCGGTGCCGGAGTTGACCGAGCCAGAGCCGGTGCCGAAGGTGCCGGTCACGAATCCGAAGTTGGCGTTGTTCGCGGTGCAGCAAGTGCCGTTCGGATTGGCGAACTGCGGGGTGTTGGTTGTGTTTACGGTTTCCAGCCGAAGCTGCATGCCGATGCGCTCGGTGAACCGGGTGGTCTTGGAGAGGGCGAAGTTCATGTTGAAGAATCCCGGCCCAATCATGGAATTGCGTCCAACGTTGCCGACCTGCTGGGCAGCGCCGGCGACCTGATCGATGGCTCCGGTCGGGCAGGACGCAGTAGGTGTCGCCGACTGGCAGGGTGGCGGGGCAAACGCGGTTGGATCAAACCACGGGCTTCCACCGTTCGAGGTGGTGTTGATTCCGTGCAGAATGTTGGCCGGACCCACCTGGATGGGCGTGTTAGTGCCGCCTGAGGCAAGGTTCAAGTACGTCGAGCTGTAAGTCACCGTGAAGGGAAGTCCGCTCATGACCGTCAGGATGCCCTCGAGCTGCCATCCGCCCACGATCTTGTCCAGCCCTCGCGAACTGGAGTTCAGGAAGTGTTTCCCCTTACCGAAGGGCAGTTGGTAAACATAGCTCTGCACAAAGCTGAACTTACGATTGAAATCGTTCAGGCCCCAATTACGGTGATATTGTCCGTTGAGATAGAAGCCGTAGAATCCATCGTCGTCTCCGCCGTTGTAGTAAGCCATGCCCTTTTGGTAGGTGAACGAGGTGGTGATGCCTAGCGAGGTGGAAAAGCGCCGGTCAATCTTCGCTTGCAGGGCGTTGTACATCGCGGACACCGCCACGAATTCCTCCGATATGCTGCCCGTGTGCGGGAAGTATGGCTGGTAGGCGGTGTCGTTTGTGGACGTGGGTGCGATCACCGGACTGGCATTGATGTTTTGCCCCGAGCCCATGTCCACGCCGTGATTGCCCACGTACGCAAGGTCCATCGTGAAATGATACGGCAACACCTGCTGGACCGTGAAGTTCCAGGCAATGATGTGAGGGTTCTTGTAGTTTGTCGGGAAGAAGGACTCCGACGAACCGTTGAAGCCGAGAGCGGCGACGCTGTAAATCCCGTTGGACGGGATGGGCACCGGCGCGGGCGCCGGGAGACCGCGCTCGAAACTCAGAACGGACCCGTTGTAGAAGGCCGAGGTATAGGCGCTCGCGCCTTGCACGGCTCCGAGGTTGCCTTTTGTCGGATAGTTGTTGTTAATGTACGTATTGTCCTCAAACGGCGTATAACTGACGCCGAGACCCGTCCGGATAACCGTCTTCTCCGTCAAGCGGTACGCCAGTCCCAAGCGCGGCGCAAGGTAGTTCAGGTGGTTGACCAGGCCCCCATTGTTGGGGTTGCCGCCCACACCGCCGACCACCAGCGTGTTGCTCGACGGAATGAAGTTGGAAAACTGGCCGGGGAAGGCCGGCACGCCTGGCGGATACAATTCCCAGCGCAGCCCGATGGCCACGGTCAGCTTTTTGCTGACCTGCCATCTATCGGCGGCGTAGGGGAAGAAGTACCAAGCCCGGTAAGTCGGGAACGTGCCACTGAAGTCGCGGCCGGTGCTGCCGGCCTGGGGGCTGTCCAGCAGGAAGCTCGCCAAGCTGTTGGCCCACGAAGTGGTGCTGTTCGGGGTCGTCGCCGAGCTCGTGGTGCCGTTGGGGAGCTGGCAACTACCCGCGCAGTTCGTTTGGGAAGTACCGAACTGGTAGACGCCGCGCGGGCTGTAGGTCTGCGTCTGCAACAGGTCGTCACGGATGCGGCGCATATCGAACCCGAATGTAAAGGTGTGGTTGCCGTGCGTCTTGGTCACGTTGTCCACCAAATCGATGTTGGCCTCCGCACGGACCCAGGGCAAACTGGCGGAATATCCCACCAGCGGGCTGGTAAAACTGCTAATCTGGATACCCACCAAGCCGCTGTTGAACTCGCTGATATTGATGCCAGGGATTCCCAGGTTCGTGGAATCGTTCGATCCATAGTCGCTCTCTTGCGCCGTGTTGTGGTAGTGCGCCACGCCGATCCGGAATTCGTTCAGCAGGTTGGGCGTAAAAACGTGGGTCCAGTTGATGCCGCTACTGTAAGTCTTCTGAATTCCCGTGCCCTCGAAGGCCCCGTTGGCAGCACCGCCGGCGGTGCCGAAAATGGGCGCCTGGTAAACCACTGGCCGCTGGAAGCTGAATCGGCCGCTGAGGTGGTCCTTGTCGCCGATGGTGTAGTCCACCTTCCCGTCCGTGAGGCTGCTGTCCTTGGTGAAGGGCAGGAGGGCGAAGTAGTTGTTGGACGGCGCCAGGGTGCCGTACGGCTGATTCGGGTTGGGCACCAGGGCCAGGATCTTGAGCGCGATCGGGTTCAGGTGCGATGTGGGAATGACGTTGTTGGGGAACGGAGTCCTTCCCACTCCGGTGTTCGGATCTCCGGTCGCCGGATCGTAAACCGGAGCGGGGTTGGCGCCAGCCAGGGCCTCGCTCAAGTTGCCGGTGCGCGACAGCGGCGACGGTATCGTCTCGGTGTTGGCGTTGGCTTCGTGATCCGTGGTGTGCAAGAAGTCGGCGAAGAAAAACAGCTTGTTCTTCTTGATCGGCCCGCCGACGGTGCCGCCGAAGTAGTTGTAGTGGATAGCGGCCACCGAGGGCTGGAAGAAGTTGCGGGCGTCGAAATCGCCGTTCTGAACGAACTCGTAGAGGGAGCCGTGGAACTGGTTGGTCCCCGACTTCAGGATCACGTTAGTGACCGCGCCGGCGCCGCGTCCCAAGTCCACGGAGTGGTTGCTGGTTGAGATGTCCACCGCTTGAATTGCTTCGAGCGGCGGGATCAGGATCTGCAACAAGCCGGTGCGCTCGTTGTCGTCAATGCCCTCGATTTGGTAATTATTCGACACGCGCGGGGCCCCGTTGACTTGGGTCTGCAGCGAGTCCGAAGCGTTAAAGAACTGGGAGTGCTGCTCCGACGGCGGCGACGTGCCGGGCACGAGGGCCAGCAGGGCTTGATAATTGCGGTTGCTGACCAGAACCGGCAGTTCCGACACCACCATCGTGTCGATGTTGCGGCCGGTATCGGCGCGGTCCGTCTGCAACGCTGGTGCTGCGGCTGTGATCTCGATGGTCTCGGTAACCTCACCCGGCTGAAGCTGAATGTCCACGCGCTGGGTGCTGTTCACCGCCAGCGCAATATCCCGGCGCGTTTCCTTCTTGAAGCCGGACGCCTCCATGCTCACCGAGTATTGGCCCGGAGGCAGATTGGGGAACGTGTAGTTCCCGCTTTCGTTGGTCTGACCGGAGCGGCTGATTCCGGTGTTGACCTCGGTAATGGTCACTTTGGCATTGGGCACAACTGCGCCGGAAGCATCCGTGACGGTGCCAAGCAGCGTGGCGTTAACAGCCTGCCCAAAGGAGCTGAGGGCAAAGCACAATAAGAGCACACTAAGGGTGCATGTCAGACGTAGACACTTCATCCACTGAACCTCCATGATTACAGTCGGGCGCTACTCGCGACACCCGGAAGCCTCTTCTGCCTAGCCTCTCGGCTTACGCAGCGTCCCCTATTGTGCGCCTCCCTCCAGCGCTACAGACACTCTTAACGGGTTTGCTAACATGCTGCTACGCGACTGATAACACAGTAGTTATTTATCGCTTGCGAATTAACGGTTAAATTGGTAGCATTATCCGGGAGGTAAGGTCACTACGGACACATGGGATGTGCTTAAGTCGGGTGCGCGAGCGAGCATGGCAGGGGCCACGCCAGATTCAGCCAAGACCCGCAAGCTCATTTCCGAAGAAATGGAGCGTGTGCTGCGTAGCCGCGAGTTTTCAGCCAGCGAGCGCAGTTGCACGTTTTTGCGGTACCTGGTGGAACGCGCCCTTGACGGCAGTGGGCACCAACTCAAAGAGCGCACCATCGGGGTGGACCTGTTTGGCCGGGATGCCGCCTACGATACGGGAAAAGATGCGATTGTGCGTGTGTCGGCAAACGGTGTCCGCAAGCGCTTGCTGGCCCACTACGCCAAGGCGGACCTGGCGCGCGAGCCGGGGAGCGTGCAGATCTCCCTGCCGGCGGGCAGCTATATGCTTGAGTTCCACGTCTTGCCGCCGGGGCAGGACGAAGGGGCGCTACCCGAGGCGCCTGACAGTCGCCCATCACTGCTGAGTTCGGCGCGGAAGCCGAGGTGGAGGTGGCCTGCTGATGCCTGGGCAGTGATTGGGGTTCTTGCCGTGGCTTGCGGTCTGCTGGCGTGGTACAACCACCAATTGGTGAGCCGGGTTCCGCCGGCGCCGGGGATGGAGTTTCTGCCATGGTCGCAATTTGGGTCCCAGAAGGTCGTGCGGGTAGCGCTCACCGATGCGAACTACACGATCTATTCCAACGTCATAGCCAAACGGGGACTTACGCTCGATGAGTGGTTGGGCGAGCAGTGGACCGGGAACTTCGGCGCGGCGTTGGCGTCGGTTTCACCGCGGTCGGGAAATCAGTACACCAGCGTCGTGAGCGCTGTGGCTGCATCGCGGGTAAGCGCCATGTTGGAGACCACGGGCCGCACCGCGCTGCTGGTTCCAGCGCGCAGGTTGCAGATGGAACAGTTCAAAGGCGAGCAACCCGTGATCCTGCTGGGAAGTTCCATTGCGAACCCGTGGGCCGAGGTGTTTCGAGAGAATCTGACCTTTTCGATTGAGGTCGATCCCGCCACCAGGTTTCAGTATGTCGGGAACCACGCGCCGGCTTCCGGTGAGCCGGCGCGGTGGCAGCCGACCCCTGCTACAACCTCGCCGGGCATCGCTTACGCCATTCTTTCGCTGATTCCTAACCTTACGGGTAAGGGCTGGGTCTTACTGGTGGCGGGAACTAGCGCCGAGGGCACGGGCGCGGCCTCCGAACTTCTGACGGACCCCGCGCGGCTGCGCGAGGAACTGATCGCGCGCGGCATCAATCCGACCGGCCGCGTGCAGAAATTAGAGCTGCTGCTGCGGGTACAGTCCCAAGGGATGGATTCGCGGCATTACCAGGTGATCGCCTCGCGCGTGGTGGGAGGCTGAGCCCGCGTTCACTCCGCCGCGGCTGCCGCCGGTTCCGAGCGGCATGTTAGACTAGCGTCTAGGATCTCCGAAGGTTCCCCCCCCTCTCCAAATGAAGAGCAGCAGCTCCGCCATTCGCAACATCGCCATCATCGCCCACGTGGACCATGGCAAGACCACGCTGGTGGACGCCATGCTCAACCAGAGCGGCATCTTCGGCCAGCACGAGGAGCACGTGGAACGCGTCATGGATTCCAACGAGCTGGAACGCGAGCGCGGCATCACCATCCTCGCCAAGATCACCGGCATCCGTTATCACGGCGTCAAGATCAACATCGTCGATACGCCCGGCCACAGCGATTTCGGGGGCGAAGTGGAGCGCGCGCTCAAGATGGTGGATGGCGTCATGCTGCTGGTGGACGCCAGCGAAGGTCCGCTGCCGCAGACGCGCTACGTCCTGGTGAAGGCGCTCGAGGCCAAGCTGCCTCCCATCGTGGTGATCAACAAAATCGACCGGCCCGACGCGCGCGTGCAGGAAGTCCTCAACGAAATCTACGACCTGTTCATCGACCTCGACGCCGCGGAAGACCAACTGGATTTCCCGGTCCTTTACACCATCGCCAAGACCGGCGTGGCCAAGCGTTCTCTGGATGACCCGTCGAGCGACCTGCGCCCGCTGTTCGACGCCATCGTCGAGCACATTCCCGCACCCGTGGGCGATCCGGATGGCGTGCTCCAGATGCTGGTGGCCAACCTGGACTACAGCGATTACCTGGGCCGCCTGGCCATTGGCCGCGTTTTCAACGGCACCCTGCGATATGGCGACACCGTAGCCATTGCCAAGCGCGACGGCTCGCTCCACAACACCCGCATCACCAAGCTCTACTCCTTCGAAGGGCTGAAGCGCGTCGACGAAACCGTGGGGGTCCCCGGCAACCTCCTCGCCATTGCCGGCGTGGAGGGCATCACCATCGGCGAGACCATCACCAGCGCCGAAACACCGGCGCCGCTGGCGCAGATCCAGATCGACGAGCCCACCATCGCCATGGCATTCACCATCAACACCTCGCCCTTCTCCGGGCGCGAGGGCCAATGGGTGACGTCGCGCAACTTGCGCGAGCGGCTCGACAAGGAACTTCTCACCAACGTGTCGATTCGCGTCGAGGAGCTGGGACACGACACCTTCAAAGTGATGGGCCGCGGCGAATTGCAGCTCGCCATTCTGATCGAAATGATGCGCCGCGAAGGCTTCGAGCTGATGGTCGGCAAGCCCGAGATCCTGACCCGCACCGCCGGCGGCAAAGTGCAGGAGCCGGTCGAGCTCCTGGTCATCGACTGCCCCGAGACCTTTCTCGGCGTG
>Ga0116123_1001684_pt1 | contig 11928 bp, 9 predicted proteins | sample June2015DPH_13_1_3_FD_89727 | JGI IMG/M metagenome (GOLD analysis project Ga0116123, IMG submission 89727) | Peatland microbial communities from SPRUCE experiment site at the Marcell Experimental Forest, Minnesota, USA - June2015DPH_13_100 | ecosystem: Environmental > Terrestrial > Soil >... | reverse complement strand
GGTAATGTTCACATGCAGCGGCTGTTCCACCGTGACGGTAACCGTGTCAGTGGCTGTGCCCATAGGCCCTTTGGCTGTAATGGTGTAGGAGGTGGTTGCTGAAGGCATCACCATCAAGGAACCATCCGGCATTACTGAGCCGATATCATGGTCAATGGTCACACTATCAACATTGAAGGAGGACCAGGAAAGTGTTGAAGAATCACTTATACCAATGGTGCTCGCAGAAGCGGTTATATTCACTGTGGGTGGTTGGTGCACAATGACTGTGACGGAATCGGTTGTTTTCACACATCGGCCGGCCGCTGTTATGGTAAAATTCGTGGTGGTTTCGGGATATACCATGAGTGTGCCTGATGCACCTACCTGGCCTACTCCATGATCGATACTGGTACCCTGATCTGCCTTCTGCGATGTCCAAATAAGTGAGCACGGCTCACCAGGCAGTACAGCCGATGGATTTACAGAGAGCTGCACCTTGGGCATGAGACACTTATGAACTTTTACCATTGCGGTGTCCGAGGCGATGCCGCCCCTGCCATCGGAAACCGTAAGGGTAACCCTGTACTTCCCGGGTTCTTTGTATGCATGGATGGGGAAAACACCATCGTCATGGGTGCCGTCACCGAAATCCCATTCATAAAGCAGTTGGGGACCATTAGGGCTATAGGAGGCAGAACCGTTAAAGGAGATATCCTCTCCTTCCTCAATGGAATACGGCCCACCTGCCTGGGCAACAGGAAATGTTGTGGGGGTTGTAAGATTGTCCACTTCTATGATTAATCTCTGGGAAGTATAAGATCCGTTTCTATCCTGAACCTTTACGCTGACTTCAAAATCCCCGGTTGAAGCAGGCACCCATTCGATGAGACCCGTCTGCGAATCGATTCCCATGCCTGCAGGAGGATTGTCCAGGGAATACAGCAAGTCATCCCCCTTGATACTTGTTGCCAGAACATTATAGGTATATGGCAAACCTACCACTGCATGGGTTATGGGTATGGAATAGATGACAGGTGGATAGTCCCACCTGGGCAGCCAGGTATAGGGGTGTGCACTTTTTACCTGGGAATACAACCACTGCCCATTTGATAATGCAGCAACGACATACAGGTATGTGGCGTCGGTCACTGCAGTATCAGTAAAGGAAAGATCGGCTTGAGGCAGCTCAACGATTTTTTTGAAGCCTGAAGGATTACTTATAAAAGAGCGGTAGATGACATACTTCTGTGCGCCCTCCACCTTAGGCCAAGTTATAAACACCTTAGCACGTTTTGAATTCAGAGAAAGGGAGAAAGCAGGCTCAACCGCGATGTAGCATGTAAACGGTCCGGAGCGATTCTGGCTATCATAGGTAAATAAAGACACAGCATGAATTCCTTCAGGAAGGACAACATCTAGATTGGGGCCCGAGGCCGTAGGGAACGGGCCATGCCACTCATAAGAGACAGGTTCACCTTCAATGCCCTCAAACAGAGAGCTGTCCAAGGTCATATCATAACCCATAGGGGAGTTCTTAGAAAAGATAATTCTATCCTCACTCTTAGGCGGGCTGGCAGCTGATATCGACCCGATGGAGATAAAGGTCGCACCAATGAGTATGAGGATATAGCAACAAAATATTATGGCTGCAAACCCGAAGCCCGCCAATATATACAAAGGCAAACGCGGGATGCCTTGTTTATCGAGAATAACCTCCTCCAGTTCGCTTCAATGAAGCAAGAGAAACAAGCTAGTTTTATGCAATGCAAAAATCATACGAATCTATGGCCATTACAATTTCAATGACTTATTCAGCAAGTGAGCTGAGGATATTCCTTTTTAAGAGAAATATTTTCATAGTCTTGGGAAAATTGGTTCCCTTATGATTTATGAGAACGCAAAGAATTACTTTTCAAATTATTAATAATGAGTTATTGCACAGGCCGTAACCTGGTTGTGAAGATATGAAAATAAATAAAGAAAATATCATATTCATTATAGTGGCCTTTGGCATACTTTTCTTGCTTCCGGATATTTCCAAGTCGGCTCTTGAAGCTGCCTCAGGTGCTATAGATAAGCATAAAATATTGAGGATTGTGGTTGATCCCGGTCATGGAGGGAAGGATCCAGGGGCAATCGGGCCAAAGGGAGAGAAGGAGAAAGATATCACATTGGCAGTAAGCAAGGAACTTGCTATGCGACTGCATGAAGAAGGCTTTGAAGTCTTCCTTACACGAAAAGGGGATACCTTTATCCCCCTTGAAGAGCGTACAGCCTTTGCAAACAAAATGAAAGCAGGACTTTTCATATCTGTACATGTGAATGCAAACGATAAAGCGTCGTTGCAAGGAGTAGAAACATATTTTCTCAACCTGACAACCGATCCTTCTGCCATTAAGGTGGCAGATAGAGAGAATGCTATAGCCTCTAAATCGATCAGCGATCTTCAGTTCATAATCAAAGACCTGACGCTTAATGCAAAGATAAACGAATCATCCAAGTTTGCCACATCCATTCAGAAATCTATTATATCCTCTCTGGGGAAGTCAGGTCATACCTATAAAGATCATGGCGTAAAACAGGCGCCTTTTTATGTCCTTATGGGTGCACAAATGCCGGCAATCCTCATAGAGACCGGGTTCATCACAAATGCCAAAGAATGCAATCTCCTGCAGAAAAAATCTTATCAGAACAGTATCGTTAATGGCATCATCAGCGGCATTAATGTATATGTTACAAAGTCGAACTATGCCTATAACAGCAGAAACTCTTGAGAGAGAAAGGCTTCAAGTAGAACATCAGCTTTAGTATAATAACTGATTGAAATCGTTGATTAGGATAAAACTATGCATAAAATCAAATTACCTACATTCATTGCAGCCCTTATACTTATATGCTCACTCTCCCTTGTTTGGTGTAATGAGGTACCTGCAGCAGATCAGAAGGTCTTTGTGCTCTGCTATCATTCATTTCTCGGCAACAAGCGATTTGCTGGTGATGTTTCAATCCAAGAACTCGGGGCTCAAGTAGATTTTTTCCAGAATAAAGGCTTTCATTTTGTCTCGTTTGCAGACGTTATAAATGATGCGGTAACAGGATCACGCAATCTCCTCATTGTAATTGATGATGGGAATGAAAGCGTTTACCATGCTTATAATGAAATATTCAGACCCCGGCATATCAGACCTATACTTGCCATCTATCCAAGCATCATAGGTAAGAAAAGCTTTGCCCTTACTTGGGAGCAACTAAAGGAACTTTCACAAGGGGGCTGCGATATTGCAGCCCATGGCTACTATCATCTCCACCTGAATCAAAAGCTCTATGACCAAGATCGGTCAGCCTTTACCAAGGAGATCTATCTCTCTAAAGAGGTCCTGGAAAAAAAGTTGAATAGAAAGGTTTCGATCTTTGTCTATCCCAATGGGGTTCGTTCTGACATCACGAAGAAAACATTAATGGAGGCAGGTTATACTTGTGCCTTTACCATCCAATGGGGTACCCTGCTCTCTCCGATAAAGATGAACAAAGATCCTTATGAGCTTCCCCGCTATATGATCTATCAAAACAATTGGGGTATGATTTCGAACTCAATCATAAAGGCATCTGCAAAATAGAAACAGCATCAATAATGTTTCCTAAGCAGGGTTAGGATGGGTCATCTCTCACGATCTTTTTCCCCAATTCCTTTGCTGTTTTCATCAATGCCTTATTTAATTTAATCTCCCCTACCCCCATGGTACTTCCATAGACCATTCCTACAATTTTTGATCCTGTAAACCCATAGGCATCCTGAAAAGTTCGAAGGGCATTGACACATCCTGAGTCAAAAGGGTCTTCCCCGCCATAGCTCATAGCAATAGCAATGCGTCTTCCAGTAAACGGATCATTTCCATAGGCGGGTAGTGCAAAACAACGGTCCATCCAGATCTTGGTCTGGGCTGACATATTAAACCAGTAGACTGGGCTGGCAATAACCCATGCATGTGCACTGAGCATGGTCTTGTAGATTCTCTGCATGTCGTCTTTTATGGAACAGCCCTTGCTGTTTGGTTTCTGGCATGCATAGCAGGATTTACAGGGGGCGATGTCAAGACCATGGAGATAAACGGTCTCCACAATCGCACCTGACGATCTGGCCCCCTTGGCAATCTGTTCCGCCAATAGCGCGCTATTTCCGTTTTTTCTTGGACTGCCCAGCAGTACCAGCACCTTCTTTATGTTCTTCATTATGTATTCATCCTCCTCAAGAATTATTAGGTGTAGAGTAGGTCGAGGGTTAAAGGGAATCACCCATTTTTATTTTTTCTTATCCTTCAACATATCCGCAAGCTTGGTAAAAGGATTGTGGGTCATAGTATCGGTCTGCTCGTCGTTCTGCTCTACGTTTTCACCTTCGTAATCATATCTCCCATGCTCGTTATCATGACAATAGACACACAGGTTCTCCCAGTTACTCCCATCCGGAGGATTGTTGTTATGATTGTGGTCCTTGTGATGTACAGTAAGTAGGTGAAGATTCTTGATCGAAAAATGCCGACCACAACGCGCGCATACCCATGGGTGAATCTTTAAGGACTGCTCCCTGTAGCCCTTCATGCGCTCTGCATTGGCCTCGCGGGCTTTTGCCACAATCTGTTCCATCTCTTCTTTTGTTAATTTGGTGGCCCTTGTTTTGCGGGGCTTTGAACTCTTGAAATCCATAATCAACTTCCCCCGAAGGTATTTTCCGTAAAAACCAAGCAGACTCTCGCTCTATTTTATGTCTGGGTAGTTTTTACATAAACACCTATCTTCCGGTCTTCCTCAACCGTATGCCATGCAAACCATTTTTCCAAGAATCTGATTACATCCTCGATAGTTCCTTTGTCATTTAAATAGCTCTGCATCCGGTGCAAATACTCATCCAAGAGTGCTGCATGGGCCTGTTGCTGGCGATCTATTTCCGGATATTTGATGAGAAACATGATGTTTTCTTCACTGATAAAATGGTATTGGGCATATTTCTCTATTTCTGAAAGCAGTCGGATTGCAATCGCCTTTTTATTGTTATAATCATGTATGATGTTGAGCCGGTTGATCAGTTTCACAAATGCCTTGTGCTGGAGATCGATTTCATCTATCCCAGTCAAATATTCATCTTTCCATTCGACTTGATGCATCTAGCTACCTCCCAACATTCTATACCCGTGCTGCACCATTGCGCCCGTCTTGGCATGACGCCAAAGCAAGCTAACAAAAGTCTTATTCTGTACCAAGTCTTATAGCTGATTCTCTTTCGTGAGATAGCTCAAAAAAGCTTAATGTTTTTTCTGGCCTCCCAAAAGCTGCTAATGTATCCAAGCTCTCCTCTTAGAATACCTCGGTTCACTTCTTATCGGGAATAATAAACAGTTATACTCGATTTTGCTAATGTATGCTGATGGAGATTAAAACCTACCATGGCCCCTGATGCATTTGCATCAAGTGGTAATTTCTCTATATCCAATGCATATACAGTGAACTGATACCGATGCGGCTTATCCCCTACCGGAGGGCATGCACCGCCGTAACCGGGTGTGCCATAATCCGTTCTGCTCTGGACACTACCCGCAGGTGCTAATCCTGATGCAGGATCACCGGCATTCTTGGATAACGAAGTGATATTTGCCGGAATATTAAAGATTATCCAATGCCACCACCCGCTTCCGGTTGGTGCATCAGGATCATAAACAGTAACTGCCAAACTTTTAGTATTCTTTGGAGCCCCTTCCCATTGTAAAGCAGGTGATATATTCTTTCCTGTGCAGCCGAAACTGGAGAAAACTTGCTCCATGCCAAGCCTTTTGCCTTGGTTGAGTTCAGGGCTTTTGAGTTTAAGATCTCCTGCAAAAGCGGTTGTTACAAAGGCACTTAATAAGAACACCGCGACTATCGTATTCCCCTTCATTATTTTTTCCTCCTTTTGAAAGTATTTGACGACACTATTTCTTACTCTCTCTTAGATTAAGCAAAGAGGGGTTCAAGTCAACTGTGAGTACAGGGAGAAAAGCTGTCTAAAGCACAGGGGCACCTGCCCTACCCGTTTTCAAGATCCTCACACCGATCCGTTCATATGACGGTTCTCCCCTTGACGCAATCCTTCCCTTCGTCGTACTTTGGGTGAGGCGAACAGAGGTATTCTTGCTGGTATGCCCTGCATATTCCTGGAGATACATACATGAGCACATCTGAAGATATAAAGCGCTACCGCAAAAACTTTTTTAGTCAATTACATTCGGGGTCGGACGGATCGTCGAGGTCAATCTAAGCTGATGATGCAGAGGGGGGTACTTAGGAATGTTCCATACTCCTTGCTTGCGTAAAGGTGCCTATCATTACTAAAACAACGAAGACGATAGTCCTGAAAGTTTGATCGAGCTCCAACTGGCCGACAATCGCACCCGTCCCGACAAGACTGGAGAGCAGGATGATCGCCCAATTCATGAGTAAGCCGGAAAACACTGCCCCGATTACTCCACCGATAAAGAAAAGGAGGATGTCTTTTTCCATAAAACCCAAAGAATGAGATAAAAATAAAATAAGGTATGCCCCTGAATAGAACCCTGCAAGAACGAATGCTAAGCGTTCTATAAGGATAGAAAGTAATGCACCGAACAGGCCTGCTACAAAACCACACAGCAGTATAACCCATTGCGGCTGATTGGCAAGAAGCACATGGGTAATCTCCACACCCACAAGAAATCCTGCAATTGCGATAAAAAGCCAAAAAAGCCTCCGCCCGTAGATAAGCACGATGAGACCTAACAGCACGATCAGTAGTTGCATGATGTATTCGTTAATACCAGAAGCCTGGTCCTTTGCTCAAGGCTGATATCAGAAATGCCCCGCGACCTCATAATGAACGTCTCGTGAATAAATGAGAAACCAAGTTCCATACATGAGGTAAATTAATTCCCATGTTTCCTGTAAGATAGACATACAAAAAATCTAAAAGAATGAAATCCTGTCATAAAATATTTGGCACTTTTTTTGCCTATAAAAAATAGACTGCAGAGGAGAAATGTATCTCCTTGCAGATATGTATTTCTCTATGAATTCAATTGCAGTCACTTTAAGTTGAGGTTCTTCATGGGGATAATCAGGTCATGGAAGACCTTACGGTCTTCTATTATTATAATAAGTATAATGGTCTGTTATGCCTTCTTATTCTCTGGGACAGGATTTGCCCAGGAATGGGAATGGCAGAACCCCCTTCCTCAGGGTAATAGTCTGAATGCCACATGGAGTTGTTCGAACAATGATGTTTTTGCCGTTGGATATAATGGCACGATCCTTCACTATGACGGCAACACCTGGAGCACCATGCTCAGTGGGACCACCAATAATCTATGGTGTATCTGGGGTACTGCAAATAATGATCTCTTTGCAGTTGGATACAGTGGTACGATACTGCACTATGACGGCCATACCTGGAATAGCATGGCCAGCGGAACCACAAATTACCTATGGGGAGTCTGGGGCGTTTCCACCAAAGATGTCTATGCTGTTGGATATAATGGAACCATCCTTCATTATGACGGCATCAAATGGACCAACATGAACAGCGGAACCACTAACACCCTAAGGGGAATTTGGGGCTGTTCGAGCAACGATATATATGCTGTTGGATATAACGGTACGATCCTTCACTATGATGGCTCTGTATGGACCAGCATGTCTACGGGAGTGAGCAGAGATCTTTTGAGTGTCTGCGGCAGCTCGAGAACCGATGTCTATGCTGTCGGATATGATGGTGCAATGCTTCACTACAATGGTTCCTCTTGGAGCATCATGATCACAGGGACCCATAAGGATCTTCTAAGCATCTGGTGCAGTTCGGCAGCCAGTGTATATGTCGTCGGTGATGCAGGTTCAATCCTGCACTATGATGGCAGCACCTGGATCTTGATGAATAGCGATAAGACATCTAATCTTTATGGTGTCCAGGGCACTTCTGATCACAGTATATTTGCCGTAGGGGCTGGAGGAACAATCTTGCGCTATGATGGCAGCATATGGGCCTCGATGACAAACGGCAAGAAGAATAACCTGTTGGCCATTTTGGGTAACTCAAAAACCGACATCCTTACAGCTGGTTCCGAGGGTACTGTCTTGCGATATGACGGCAGTGCATGGAACTCCATGAACACAGGGATTAGCAGCACGATGAATTGTGTCTGGAGAAGCCCGGGCAACAATGTCTTTGCTGTTGGTTATAATGGTACTATCATGAACTTTAACGGAAGCACATGGACAACTATGCCCAGCGGGACTACCAACACCCTTATGGGTATCTGGGGAACCTCTGACAATAATGCCTTTATCGTCGGATATAATGGTACGATTCTGCATTATGACGGCAGCACCTGGAGCCCGATTAGCAGTGGAACAACCTTAAATCTCAATAGTATCTGGGGTACCTCAAGCAATGATATATTTGCAGTAGGAGAACAAGGCACGATTCTCCACTATGACGGCACCAAGTGGACCAGTATGTCTAAAGGAACAGCTATTAACCTGATGGAAATATGGGGAAGCTCATCATCCGATGTCTTTATTGTGGGGGACACAGGCACGATCAAGCACTATGATGGTAGAACCTGGAGCCTAATGAACAGTGGGACATCCTCTCTCCTTAATGGTGTATGGGGCACATCAGGCAGTGATGTGTTTGCTGTAGGTGAGCTGGGCACAGTACTTCACTATGACGGCACTGCATGGAGTACGATGAGTAAGGGGACGAGTAATGCCCTTATCAAAGTCTGGGGCAGCTCGCCAAAAGATGTCTTTGCTGTCGGTGATGCGGGGACCATCCTGCACTATAATTCAGAGACGCCTTCATCCCCGTCTTCTTCACCTTCTATTTCGGATATGGCCATTTCCAAAAATATCACAGACACAGTTGTTCCACCGGCTGTGATTTTAGCTGATCAACCAAAAGAACTGAATTCCTCCCCACAGAAAAGTCTTAAGGATGGTACGACCGGCAACTCCCTTAAACAGGATCGTATATTAAGTAATCCTGTAACCAACGTTGCATCCTTATCCGTTACCGACCAGGCAGTGAATCATTCGAAAAAAATTGTTGCCGACAACTCGGTTGCACTGCCATACCAGGATTATTCAGACTATGACCCGACAACTTCCAGCCAATCAGTGAGTGATGCGGAAAAAATATCTGCGAGCACCTCGGTCGAGCAATTACCTAAGGTTAGTGCGGTTAATGACAAGGCAGTTGTCAACAAAACAGGAATTGAGAAAGAAAACCATTCAGACGGCACACAGATCTCGCAACTATCCATAGCTGAAGTTGGCGATGAAAAAACCATTGATAGTCAACGAGGAAATGACCCCAAAACCATATCAGCGAAAACCCAAGACGCACAGTCATCCACGACTGAAGCAGGCTTTGATCAGACGGCCATAAGCAAACAACCTGTACCTGTGACAGAAAAAATAGCAACCAACACAATGGTCTCGCAGTCACCTATGGCTGAAGTTGGTGATGATAAAACTGTCGCCCCTCAACGAAGAAATGACACCAAAACCATAGCCGACAATACCCAAGTCACACAGTCTTCCACGACTGAAGCAGGTTACGATCAGACAGCCATAAACACACCTGTACCTGTGATAGAAAAAATAGCTGCCGACACAATGGTCTCGCAGCCAAACCAAGCCAATGTAGTAGTAAATGATCTGAAAATTATTGATGCTGACATCATCCAGCGCAATATCGCTCTTTCCAGCAGCAATCATGATATTCTTTTCTCTACACCATCCAATCATCAGATAGACAAAGCACCAATAGTGGCTCCCATACTCTCTGGTAGTAGTCCGAAAGTACATCATGTTTTTGAATACGCGATAAATCCTGGTCCTACAGGTACTGGACAAAAGAAAAATACCGCGCCAAATCTTGGAAGTAATAAAATTGAAGGTAATGAAAATGCTGGAAGTAGTTCAATGGCTGATTACATTTCATATAATCATTTTCTCCAAGATATATCCCTCATTGTTCTTGCAGGTATTGTGTTTATTGGAATTTTGGGTTTTTACAGAAGACGCGAGAGCAACTGATTTCCTGAAAACTCAGTACAAATAACCTCATCCTGAATAGTTATCAAGTAACAATCATATTTATTATGTTACTCTTAAAACAACCTTGGTTTAATAAGTATTTTTCCCTTTACAAAATAGTAACAATATGATAAATAATGTTACTTAGTATAATGCCAAAAAATAATGGAATGGACAAACAGGAAAAACATGTTGCTCCGGTTCTTTTTACAGCAACGACTTCATGAATATGGCAGGCAAGATAGGGAGTACAACAAGTATTCCTGGAAAAAATATACTGCCTGCCTTCTCATGATCACAAACTTAAGCCTCAAGGATATCGCCCGATATACCGGGGTTTCTTATGGCCTTTTAAGAAAGTGGAGAACAGAAACATTATTTAAGCAAATGATGAATAAAAACAAAGAAGAGTATCTTAACTTCTTTGATATGTTCATAACAGAGATGTTAAAGACTCCTTATCAGAGAGAGGATGTCATCTTATCTAACTGGAAAGAACTGAAGAGTTCACCTACACAAGATCCTGAAGTGTTTGGTATGGCAAAATTAGTGTTGAATGAACTGAATAATCAAAAAAGTTATGCAGTCCATAATACTCTAAAAAAATCTATGTTGAATCTGTTTCTGAAAAGATACAAAGATAATGAATATGTTGTGACGTTCTTCCGATACCCCATAATTGCTGATTTGATTACTGCAGAAACTGTAAAAGAGGGTGACTGTGCATTGGTACCAGTTCTCCAGATGTATGTAGACTGGTGCCTTAATCGTATACCCGACGGGTTTGATGGATATTCTGAAAAAAAGGTGCTTTCATTCACCTTTATTAAAATGAAAGAGTATTTAGATATAGTAAGAAAAGAATCATATCCAAGTTAATTAAATAAAATCTAACATGGTTTTCAGAAGAATATATATGAAATCGTTTCACCTGAAAAAGCTCGGCAAATGATTTCTATTAACTTGTCCCTGCCTGATCATTCATGTAAATATCCAAGCTACCATGTGTCAGATCAAAATCTTATCCCAGGATCTCATCAACCAAATCGCTGCCGGGGAAGTCATCGAGCGGCCGGCATCGGTGGTAAAGGAACTCCTCGAGAATGCCATAGATGCCGGGGCAGAAAGCATTTCCGTGGAAATGGAGGGCAACGGCCTGGGGCTTATCCGGGTATCCGATGATGGGGCCGGGATGGGCGAGGAGGAGCTGGAGCTTGCCATCCGGCGCCACGCCACGAGCAAGATCAGCACCGTGGATGACCTGTTTGCCATTCACACACTTGGTTTCCGTGGAGAGGCCTTGCCCAGCATTCTATCCGTGAGCAGGGCTGTGATATCCACCAGGCAGGCGGCATCACCCTATGGATATTCCGTAGATCTGGAAGCAGGTTCGATTTCAAGGCGCACCAAAAAGGGGATACCTCCCGGGACCATCGTTGAGGTGGCCGACCTGTTCTTCAACACCCCTGCACGCAGAAAGTTCCTTAAGACAGCTGCCACTGAGCAGAGGAATGTCATCGACGTGGTCTCCCGCTATGCCATGGCCTACCCGCACATACGCTTCGCACTTGAGGCCAATGGCAGGTCTATGCTGAACTTTCCGGCTTGTTCCAATCTGATTGACCGGGTATCAACCGTGCTCGGCACTAAGCAGACCGGCAATATCGTCCCGTTCAGGAGAGAGTTGCCGGGTATAACGGTTCATGGGCTCATATCCTCACCAAGCGAGACGAGACAGAACAGGTCGGGTATTTATGCGTATGTGAACAATCGGTCCGTCAAAGATGTGCTGCTGGGTTCTGCAGTCATGGAAGGGTACAGCGGTCTGCTCATGAAGGGAAGATT
>Ga0116123_1001682_pt1 | contig 11937 bp, 10 predicted proteins | sample June2015DPH_13_1_3_FD_89727 | JGI IMG/M metagenome (GOLD analysis project Ga0116123, IMG submission 89727) | Peatland microbial communities from SPRUCE experiment site at the Marcell Experimental Forest, Minnesota, USA - June2015DPH_13_100 | ecosystem: Environmental > Terrestrial > Soil >... | reverse complement strand
CTTTCTCGATCCGTACGCGAACCTTCTCCGCCACCTTTTCGGCATCTTCCGCGGAACATCCCTGAAGAACAGCCACCAATTCTTCTCCTCCGTAGCGAGCGAAGAAGTCCGTTTTGCGCAAGGTGTTCCTTATAAGTTTCGCCAGCTGTTTTAAGCATTTGTCGCCGGCGCTGTGCCCGTATTTGTCATTGATGTTTTTGAAACGATCCACGTCCACGAGGATGAGGCTAAAGGGCTGTCCATCACTGTGATATCGCCTCAAACACTCCCGGATCTTCATCTCATATGCCCGGCGATTTTGGATCGCCGTTAAAGCGTCAAGAAACACCTCTTTTTCCAACGTCTTTGCCCGCTCGGTTACCTGGACTATCTCGTCGTTATAATTTCGGACGTTCGTCTGAAGCTCAGCGATCTCTTTATCAGCTTTCTGGAACCTGATCTCATCCTCATGCCGCTTGCTTTCTATGGCCAAACCCAGGGTCATTAATTTAGAGGTGACGTCGTTGCGGGTGTGTTCGAAGTTTGTGTTGACACTGAAAGCCTGTTTCAACTCGGTGGAATGAGAAACCAGTTTGTCGCGGAACTCATCGTTCAACAGATGGGTTTCCCGATTAAAATCCTGATAGGAGTAAAGCTGTTTTTCCATGTTTGAGAGATCTTTTCCGAGTTCAGCCAGAAAGTCGTTTGCATAATCGATTTGCTCAATGGCATGGGTGGCCAAGCGCCTGACTACGTCCACAAGATTTTCTCCGTGTCCAGCCAGGGCATCCATCGACCGGGACTCATTGATACACTCTCGGAGCTCAGAGGCCCCCTTGACGTATTCTTCCTTTGTAATTGGTCCAAGGCAGTCAAGAATGTCTACAAAAACATTTCGCAGCCGTGGCAAGGAAGAAATATTTGCATCCGGAGATGGTCCGGTTTTTGTCAAGGCAACATCAGGCGATAGCTTCCGAGACAAGGGGAAATCAGGCTCTGTTGCATAGGGAGAGCCATTCGATCCGGCGCCGGATAAAAAAGGGAGGATCTCTTTTTGCGTCGACAGTGCTTCGCAAAGGGAAACAGGCGTCAAGGCCAGCTTCTTTGTCGATATCTCTCGCAGGGTCCGGATAACAACCTCAGACAGAAGTTGAAGTGATTCCATTCGCCCCTCGTAGATTGAAATTCAAGAAAACAACCTCCTCAATAGAGAAACCCGAAATGGGTTCGAAACGTTCACAGATAATTCGGCGCTCACAATCTTTCGGGCACTCTTCAGGTTTTCAGTCTGCATTTGGAACTGATTACGCAATATGATTGTTCCCGCACGAATAATTTACGGGTCGATCTTCCTGGCATAGCCGGCCCGGTTAACGGCGCTGGCGCCGGGCTGAAGCTCGACACCCGCCTTGGGCGCCGGCGCTCCCGCGGCACGTCTTAGTGGACGCGCCTGGAAGCAAAATTATCGAGATTTTTCCTGGAATCTTTCACCACACAAGAGATGGCAAAAAGATGGAGCCCCTGCGGCGATCCTCCAATCCTCTCGAATATAATTTCGGGAGATGGGGTGGGAATATAAATACTAAAAATTAACTAGGTAAATACCAGGGTATAACAAGTAGTGCGAAGGAGATGGCCGGTGGGCGCCATGGTTTGGGGCGGGCGCGAGGCCGATGTGTCGAAGGCGGAGTCTTCCAGGCCTGGCCAGAGCCGTACGGACCCTGCATTCAGGTTTGTCTTTGAGCAGAGTTTTTCGATACAGACTCGAAAGGTATTGGAATTTTGTAGATGAAGCCGACCCCCCGAACGGTTCTGATTCTTTCAACTCCGTTGCATTTATGGCCAAGTTTTTTTCTAAGGCGGCTCAAGTGTATGTCCATGCTGCGGCCACAGGCGCAGAGGTCCCTGCCGAGGACGCGCCTGGCCAATTGTCCACGCGTTACGAGATTGCCCGCTTCTCTGAGCAATGTTTCCAGAAAGAGGAATTCAACGGGAGTCAGCCGTATTTCTTCTCCGTTGCGAAACACACCACGGTTTACAGTATCAAGTGCTATGTCTCCAATAGCAATTTTTTCATGCACCGGCTTGACCTGATCCTTGTGTGTGGTTTGCGTCCGGCGGAAAATTGCACGGACTGTTGCAAGCAGTTCTCGAGGATCGCAGGGTTTTGCCAGTAAATCGTCTGCCCCGATCTCAAGGCCGACAATGCGATCTATTTTTCGATTCGTGTCGCTCAACAGGATTACGGGCGTGTTTATTCTGGAACGGATGCGTTGCAGGACTTCAAAACCATTCATTCCTGAAAGCGTTGTATCGAGAAGGATTAAATCGTATTCGACCTCACACGCCAAGACGTGCTGTAAAGCATCCGTACCACTATGGATCAAAGTTATCTTGAATTCTTCGGGCTTGAGATAATCTGTGATGATTTCACAAAATGCCGCATCATCGTCGACGATCAGAAGATGATTCATTTGAATGGCCTCGCAGTTCAGTATCCTGGCAAGATGGCCGAGGTCGGCCGAGCGGGGGGCTAATTGCGTAATCTCGTATTGTGGAATTTTGCCGCCCGCGACTATGTAATGGTATTTCCGGTCAGTGGAGATTCCCGATTCATGCGGTCTTAATTGTCCGTCGGATCTCCTTCTCTTTACTTTTTTGATCGATTGCGCAATCGGCAGGCCGTGCGCAGGGGCCGATTGGATATCGCCCCTGACACGGACCCCGCCCGATAAACATCACCCGGAGGTTTTATGTGGGCCTGGGGAGCCTTTGGTGAGTGCCTCCGGATGCAGTCAGGCAGTTTATATTTAGATATGGATTGTGGGGAAAATATGGAGGTCTTGTGGAATGAATATGGAGATCGAGCAGTGGGATTGACATGTTGATCCGAATAGGCCAGTAATAAAAAATTGAGGCGTTTTGCCTGTAGTGGTCAAATTAACCTCTGATGAGTCGGCTGCCGGCGGTTTAGCATGAACTTAAAATTCAGGCATAAAGTGTTCCTCGCTTTTCTGCTGAATAGCTTGATTATAGTAGTTTGCGTACCCCTGGTCGTAAGGTTCTATTCCGAGCGCAATTTTGAAAATTACGTAAGTAAGGTTGACGATGAAAGAATCACAAGAATTGTTGACGAACTGATTCGGGAATACAGGGCAAACGGCAATTGGGATTCGGTGCGGCAGGATCCCTGGCTTTGGTTCGAGATGCTACGTATTGGACCGCCCGAGGCTCCAGGGACCGGAATGCCGGGTTCGCCGGGCTTTCTGCTTCCTCCTCGATCTGTTGAGGGGAAAATCGAACCACTTCCTCCCCTGGGCCCGGAACCGCCTTTTCCCGGTCCACATCCTCCGTGCCCGCCCGCTGGTGGACTTGGCGCCCCATGTCCATCCCATCCCCCTGGCTGGCCTGATGAACATCGGGCTGTTTCGCCCATTGCAATCTTCGACGCGGAAAAACGCCCGCTGACCTCCGGGGATTTTTCTTCTCAGGGCGGCTATCGGCTGGTTCCCATCGAAGCGGATTCAAAGGTGATCGGATGGCTTGGCGTGAGAAAGCACGTGCGCCCGACTCATCGGCTGGATGTCGAATTCATGAGACAGCAGTCTCAGGCCTTTTATGCCACAGGCGCTTTTGCTCTCCTATTTGCGGTGATCGTGACATTTGCCCTTTCGCGTCATCTGCTCTCTCCCGTCAAAGAACTCGAAAAAGGGGCAAGGGCTTTGAGTTCGCGCCGATTTGACACCCGAATCACTGTCAATTCGAGTGATGAACTCGGAAAACTGGCTGCCGAGTTCAATGCAATGGCCGAAGCCTTGGAAAGACATCAGCAGACTCAGCAACAATGGCTGGTGGATATCTCTCATGAACTAAGGACCCCCCTTGCCATCCTTCGCGGAGAGATTGAGGCCATGCAGGACGGCGTAAGGACGCTCACCAGGCAGGGAGTGGATTCGCTTCATTTCGAGGTGCTGCATCTGAGTCGAATCGTCGGTGATCTTCATGATCTGTCCTTAATCGAGTCCTGGAGTTCCCGAGTCGAACAGGAGGCCGTGGATTTGCCGGAGGTACTGACGGAGACATTGGAGAGTTTCAAGACACGGCTTGAACTGCGCGGCATTAGAATCGATGCGGATGCAACGCCGGAAAATAATGTTCTGATCCTGGCAGACGGGGGACGGCTTACACAACTATTCTCGAATTTGTTTGAGAATACGTTGCGATATGCGACCGCACCGGGCGTTCTGAAAATCTCCCTCGATGTCGGGTCCGGTAAAATTCTGGTTCGTTTTGAGGATTCCGGCCCCGGGGTTCCCGAAGAATCGCTGCCGCTTATATTCGACAGACTTTACCGGGTGGACAGGGCCAGAAGCCGGGAACATGGAGGCAGCGGTCTTGGCCTGGCAATATGCAAGAGCATTGTGGGGAGCTTCGGGGGAAAAATAGAAGCTTCCAATTCCCCCGAAGGAGGATTGAGAATCAGCATGATCTTTCCGCGTTATTCGGGGTTGACGCCATGAGGCCTTTTGCAAGGCATCCCGCTGACCGTCCAACGCGCATGACGGACGAGCCGGGCGGGATGCCTTCCGCGCTACGCGAGGTACACTGCCAGGTAGCGCGCCGCCAAAGCTTGACGAACTGACTGCTTACTGTTGTTAATAAGTCTGTCATACGAGGAGATATCAATGAGCCGGGATATTCTAGTGGTCGAAGATGAAATCAAGATAATGGAGATACTGAAGGATTACCTGGTGAGCGCCGGCTACAGGGTTTCGTGCCTCGATCGCGGAGATTTGGTCTTTTCCCATGTGAAACAAAACCATCCCAGCCTGATTCTGCTCGATGTCATGATCCCTGGAATGAATGGGTGGGAGGTCTGCCGAGGTATCAGACAATTTTCGAATGTTCCTGTAATAATGATCACTGCGAGGGTCGAAGAAATCGATCGATTGCTTGGTCTGGAATTGGGCGCCGACGATTATATTTGCAAACCTTTCAGTCCCAGGGAGGTTGTAGCGCGAGTGAATGCGGTCCTAAGACGAATCTATTCGCCCAATGCCGATAAGACGCTGGAGGCCGCCGGGCTGGTCATGACCGAGGAAACTCGCCAGGTGCTTGCCGGGGGGGCCGAACTCAAGCTTACGCCCTGTGAGTATAATCTTTTGAAGATGCTGTTGAGCCGCCCGGATCGGATTTTTTCGCGAAACGAGCTGATTAATGTCGTTCAGGGATATGATTTCGAAGGTTATGACCGGACAATAGACTCCCACGTTAAAAACCTTCGCAAAAAGGTAGGCGTGCATTTGCCCGGTAAAGAGATAATCAGCACTATATACGGCGTCGGCTACAAACTGAATTCCCGGCCGGACTGAAAGACCGGCCACCCTAAAAGGTCTGACTGTAAAACTCTTTTGAATTGTTGAGTTCGCAGAGTTCTATTCGGGGTTTTCCTCTACGCTTCCTCGGTAGTTCTCGTCGTCCGAGCATGTGAGGACGAGGACAGCGATGGAGAGCAATCCCGGCAGAAGAGACGGAAGTTTCATGACGTTCTATCTCCACCATTTTTCCTTTTTCAAGGCCCCCATTCTTTTTTTCGGATGACCCAGTATGGAGGCGCCGACGAGCCAAGGCACCATTTTCTCGATACCCGGTGTCCCCCTGTCCACGATATCGGGCCACGTGACTGCAAATCCCGGGCGCTCATAATATGCATGGCACGAATGTGACCCTGAGGCAACCCCACTGGACCTCTCAAATCACCAGCGACAGTCACAGGCTGAAAAAGCGCTGGACGGATTTGTTTCGGCTGTTTCCGCCGCTTTGTCAGGCGGTGACAAGATTACGCTGGTAGGTTTCGGGACTTTCATCGTCGGGACAAGGTCTCAACGTGAAGGCTGCAATCCTCGGACCGGCGAAAAGATCAAAATTCCGGCGTCAAAAGTTGTCAAGTTCAAAGCAGGCAAGACTCGCAGCGAAAAAGTCAAATAGCAGAATTTAATCTCCTCTCACTCAATAATATGATCTCAAGGGACTGCTCGCGGGAATGAATTGGCAGCTAGTCCTTTTCATTTTTCCTGTCCGCATTCCGGGGCTCCGGTCTCGGCAGATCCGTCCAGGCGGGAACGCGTGTCAAGATCAAAGTGGCTGTGCGAGAAAAGTCAGACAGGGCTCAGACAGGGCAAAGTTATACATAAAACATTACTGCTGTCTGAAGTAGTTTTACATCTTTTGTGCAAACTTCAAAAAGGTAGAAATAGGCGTTTTTCCTTCAAACGTAGTTTTGCCTAAATCTACCGAAAAGGAGAAGCGTCCAATGAAAATCGAAGCCGGTTTACCCGAGGTTGTCTCCTTTTTCAAAGAGATTCATGCGCAGATGGAAAAGGCCTTCGAGTTTATACAGCTCGATGATAGGGATATGGTTGGAAAATATCTCACCTCGATGATGAATGCGGAACTGATACTAAGAGCTGGAGAATTACTCCTCAGTATAAATATCCCAATCGCCCCGGCATGGTTTCGTCAGCGCCACATAAATATCGAGGCTCAGCAAGTTCGTACCCCCGTGGAAAAGTGCGTAAGAAACTGCCTTTTAGAAAGATTTTGGAGCAGTAAAGAATCTAAATAAACTATTTGACTCTACCTTATATTCCAGATAAAAAAGATTTCAATATTGTCGGCCTGAATTTCGTTTCAGGTTCCAGGGCTTCGTATAGGGATATGGTGAGTTAAAATTCAAAAAAGGAGGAAAAGGTGAAATCATCGTTCGCAAAGATTTTAATCATCAGTGTTGTTATGATCGGACTTATGTCCATAGGTATTGCAGTTAATGCCCGTAATGTAAGCAAGGCGCGCCATCCGAATCTTGCGCAGGCCCAGATATTCGTAGAAAAAGCCATCGGCAAGGTGTCTGCGGCGCAGGTGGCCAATGAATTCGATATGGACGGCCATGCAGCAAGGGCAAAAGGGCTCCTTCAACAGGCTTATGATGAAATCAAACTGGCGGCGCTGGCAGCTAATAAGAATAAATAAATCATGATTTCCTCCCGTTGCCGCCGTAAGTGTTTTTACTGATAAGAGAAGAGCGAAAGGTGACGAGTGAAGTAATTCTTTCCACTCTTCTTACTTCGCTCTTCTCGACTTTCTGCCTGGCGGGCGGCAAGTCCATTAAAATCCTCCACTGCTCAGTATTATGACGCCGCGCCCCCGCAAGGGTTTCGGCAGTGCCACATAGATATCGATGCTCCGCCTGGCGGTTGGGGGGTGTATGGGGCGCGGCTCCCCGCGCTTTTGATGCGTTCCTCAACGCAACCCAGTATGACAACTTGTCTTGCCAAAAACTGGACAAGCCTCCGTTTGGATTTTGATTTACCTATGAAAATCATACTTAAATTTAGACCAGCAGCTGCAAGGCAGCCGATTTTTCCTACCCCGGAAAGGATAAAATGATGAGAGTCGATCAGGCAGTACGCGTTTACCTTGAGTACCACAGGATGAATTCTGGGAAAAAATACACAGGAATCCTACAGCGCCACTTCATCCAGATTCCGTGACCACCACGGCAATGATTGCCAACTCGACGGGATCAATTCCGAAGAGATCCTATCGTTTTTGAGCAAAATAACCGAAGGAGGAAAACAGCAAACTAAGCATGGGCGCTACTCTCACCTGAAAGCCTTTTTTAATTTCATCAGAACCAATTTCGATCCCGCGCTTCAAAACCCCTGTAATGCGCCGATGCTCCGGAAGCTTTATCGACCGGGGAAAACGAACCACTGGAATATTCTTGAAAAAGAAACCATTGACGAGATCATCTTCAGGACGACCAAAGTGAGAAACAGGCTTATCCTGGAGCTGATGGCCAGAGGCGGAATGAGAGTAGGAGAGGTCCTAAAGCTTACCCCGAAGAATGTGAATGATCTGAAGCTTATCCTCCAAACTCCGAAGAGTGGAAACGATGCGGAGGTGGTATTCATTCCAAGGAAGGTCGCCGATAGGCTAAACAGCTATATCAGAGGAAAAAGCATCGAATCCACAGCCAAAGGATATTCCCTATCACTTATGCCGGAGTCAGACGCGTGGTGAAGAAGGCCGGAAAGCTGGTCGGAATTGAGCTGAGGCCACACGATCTCAGGAGACACGCTGCAACATACGCCTCTAGATCCGGCGTACCAATAGAGATCGTAAGCAAAGTCATTCTCAGACATGCCAATCTGTCTACTACTCAGCGGTATCTCGGAAATATCAGCGAAGCTGAGGCGACCAGATGGATTGAGAACCTTTACGGATAATTACGCTTTAGCGAGGAGGAGTTGGCTTCGACTTCTCCTCAAAAGATTTTGGAACTCTGAGTAACCGTATGATTCGGACAACCTGATTATTTTCGAAGTTCATTTCTCATGGATCAGAGGAGAGATATAGGGAGTTCGCTTGCTCTCTCATGATAGCTGAATCCTCCGATCTATCAGGCTTTCAGGCCGATTGAGCGAGCATTGATTGTATAATAGGAGCTTCCATTTTCTTGAGTGCCCCAACGATTATATCTTGCTTATCCGTTCTTTTGCCCTGGGCTAAGACCATTCGCTTCGGGAAACCCTGCCTCAGTTTAAAATACAATGAATCAAGAGTCTACGACTGCATGGAGTTCATCGCGCGTATGGCGCACCCCGGATCAGGTCCCCTGGATCAGGTCCGGGGCAGGCTTGGCAGGCGCCGGAATCCAGCGGTGTTTCATAGACTCCACAGGTCGAAAAGACACTGGACCCCGGTTTCAACCGGGGTGACGAGTAGTGAGGGTTTGCGCAAGTATTATTGACGCCCGTATATGTTTCCTTTCGGAAGTCAAGGGACGACAGGCAGCATCGGGTTAGCCCTGGGAGATTGCAACGGCCCTTGGAGAATATACATAAGGCAAAGCAGGTCTTTCATTTTGGTCCGAAAACCTCCTCGGGTTCTGCCGGAGCGGTATCTTTCGCAGGGGCTGCTTTTTGAGTTGCCTTCCTGTGCTTTTTGGGTGCAGTGGAATGTTCGGGTTGGTTCGTGTGCGCGGTTGCCATCTCGCGAGGAATTTTCACGAGGTCCCCACGTTTCAGATTCCACGGTTTGAGGTCAGGGTTGTGCTGAGCCAGTTCCCGCCAGTCGCTCTCCTTTCCTGTATACCATTTGGCGATGCTGGCCATGGTTTCTCCGGGTAGGACCCGATGGAGGAGGAATTCCGGCATTTGCACTTCTGGCGGCGGCGGCGTAGTTTCCTGTTCTGTCTGCCTGTTGGCAGCACAGGCAAGTGCCATTAGGCACATGGTCAGAGCAAAGAGGTATTTACCCGTTTTTACCATTTTTCCCTCCTATCTCCAAAGTAAACCGATGAAAGGTTCCCCTTTCGAAGTAGAATCCTGCAGGCCTACGCCCTTATTTGCGAGAATCTCGCTCACCGTGCTTGATAAGGTACTTGCGAGCCAGCTTGTTGCCTGCGTTAAACTCCAACGCCTCCAGGAAAAGCTCCCGGGCCCTCGTTTCATTTCCGGCTTTCAGTTCGATGATTCCAAGATTGGTCAGGACCTCGTCCTTGAACGAGGGGGAGGAAGCGAGGCAGTGGTAGTAGCTTTCCCTGGCCCGGTCGAAGACCCCTTGGTTCATGTATATGTAGCCCAGGTTGAAATAGATCTCAGGTATCTGCTCGTTGATCCGCAACGCCTTTTGGTATTGTTGAATGGCCCCGCTGTAATTTTTCCCGAAGGTCAACAAGCGGCCCAATTGGAGATATCCTTCGAAATTCCCGGGTTCCAAACCAATCGCTTCATTCAGCAATTTTTCAGCATTTGCCGGGTTCGTGCCGAATTGTACTTTTGCCTGTGCAATCAGTTTTTCGGCCGATGGCTTGTTCTGGCCGGAAACCGGCGCGGGTTGGGCGGCAGCCGGGGTGGACTGGCCGGCGGAAGCAAGAGATTCGTCTTTGGGTGGGGCCTCATTGCCGGCGACGGGTTCCGCTTGCCGATTCGAATCACCGACAACAGCCGGCAGAGGGACCAGGGCCGGATTATTAGGGGTCTTTTTCACCAAGGCAACCGATAATATGCACAAAAAAATGCCAATTACTACGGCGATCGTATGTTTCGGGAAGGAATGGACCACACTCTTCAAACTCGACAGGTAACCTGACAGCATCTTGAGACCCCATTCAGATTGGGATCTCGGGTGCGGAGCCGCCGATGGTCTTTCTGAATTGTTGTCTTCGACAACCGATCCAGGGCGGAATGACGCCATCCTTTCGGACCCTTGCACGTGAAAAGCCGCAGGCCGGACAGCTTGTTCTAGTATGGCGCAACTTGCAGCAGGCAAAGTGTTCCCGGATGAAAATGCCTCAGGGGCGGTGCCCCCACCAGCCGGCATGGCTGACGAGGCTTCTGGGAAAGCATTGTCTTGCCCTGGCGGGGTGTGCACCATTGGCTCCCGCTTCCCGAACGCCGCTTCTTCGACGCCGGTCTGTGCCTGAGAGGCAGCTCCCTCTGTAACAAGTTTCAACTCCTGCAGCATTTCGGCCGGGGTTTGGAACCTTTGAGCGGGGTCCTTTGCCAGGGCCTTTGTTATGATTGCTCCCAAAGCCGGAGGGAGATGCAGATTGAGAACCCTTGGGGGAACAGGTTCGGTCTGAACAATTTTATAGGCCAATGTGGCGGTGTTTTCGGCATTAAAAGGCTTTTCGCCGGTCAGGCTTTCATAGAGTACGGCCCCAAGCGAAAAGATGTCGGACCGAATATCGATCTTCTGTCCGGAAATCTGTTCGGGAGACATGTAATAGGGTGTCCCCAGGACCGTTCTCGTCATCGCCATTGTCTCGGAGAGTGAAGGAAGCTTGGCAATCCCGAAATCCATTACCTTCACTCTTTTATCATCCGTGATCATGATATTGGAAGGCTTGATATCACGATGTATGATCTGCTCCATATGAGCAGCCTCCAATGCCATCAGAACCTGCTCGAAAATCGAAACAGCCGCCTCCAGCGGCAGGATCCGCTCTGTCCGGAGTATCTGGGCGAGAGTTTGCCCACTCACATACTCCATGCAGATGAATTCGAACTCATTGGTTTCACCGTAGGAATGGATCGTAACGATATTCGGGTGTGAAAGCCTCCCAGCCGCTGTGGCCTCCTGGACCAGCCTCCGGCGCGCCGTTTCCATTGCCGCCGCCTCGACCGGGGAGAGAATTGCTTCCATTCTCTTCGGGATCAGCTTAAGTGCTACAGTCCGGACCAGAACCGTGTCGAAAGCCTTCAGGACAAGGCCCATCGGCCCCCTTGCAATGAATTGATCGAGCCTGAATTGATCGATTTGCCTGCCAATCAGGTCGCTGAGATCTAACATGGCTTCATGAACTCCCTGGGTATACCTCACCGATTGCGCAGCACGTCGATCACTCCAACTGGAGGCTTAACCCCTCTTCAAGAAGTTTCGTCATCACAGTCGCCGAAACAGGGCGGCTGAAGTAATATCCCTGAAACACATCGCATTCGTTTTCCCGCAGGAAACCGAGTTGTTCCTCAGTCTCTATCCCTTCGGCAATGACTTCCAGGTTGAGGCTGTGCGCCATGGCGATAATCGCCTTAGTGATGACTGCATCGTCCGAGTCGGTCATCACGTCTTTTATGAACGACCTATCTATTTTCAGAACATCGAGAGGAAACCGCTTCAGGTAGTTAAGAGATGAATAACCCGTCCCGAAATCATCCACCGCAAGCCGCAGCCCCATGTTCTTAAACTCCTTGAGGAGGTGAATCGTAGACGCCGCGTCCTGCATGATAGTGCCCTCGGTGATCTCCAGCTCCAGAGAATTCGGGTCGAGAGCAGAATTTCTCAATACCTTGCCCACGGTCTCGACAATTTTTTTTTGTCTGAACTGATAAGACGAGATGTTCACGGCTATACGGATCGGCGGAAAGCCCGATTTGAGCCAAATAGTGTTTT